>Ga0207867_1000071_pt1 | contig 122945 bp, 96 predicted proteins | sample HigsolmetaAR206D_FD_184838 | JGI IMG/M metagenome (GOLD analysis project Ga0207867, IMG submission 184838) | Ionic liquid and high solid enriched microbial communities from the Joint BioEnergy Institute, USA - AR20-6-D (SPAdes) (version 2) ...
TCACGCGGCGGGCCACGGCCCGGCGGCGCTCCTCGGCGGCCAGCAGCTGCCGGGCGGAACGGGCCAGCTCCAGGCCCAGCGCGGCCAGCTCCTCACCCACCCGCGCCGCCCGCACCCGCAGCTCGGCCGCGCCGAACACCTCGGCGTACTCGTCGGCGACGCGCAGCCCGGCCCGGACGGCGGCCAGCGCTCCGCGGCGGTCGCCCGACAGCGACCGCTCCAGCGCGACGGCGTGCCAGGCGGCCACCCGCAGCGCGGCCGGGCCGTGCCGGCGGGCCCGCCCCGCCTGCTCCAGCAGCTGCCGGGCGGGACGGCCCAGCCGCAGCGCCAGCCGCGCCGCGATGACGCGCATGCCGGCGGCCTGCTCATGCCAGCCGCCCCGCTCCAGCCGGTCGGCGGTGGCGACGGCGGCGTGCCACAGCGCCGCGGAGCGGTCCCCGGCCGCCCAGCGGGCGCGCAGCAGCAGATGCTCGGCCAGCAGCATCCACCCGGTCCGCTCCTGGGCGGCGAAGGCGGCGCGGGCCCGCTCGGCGGTCCGGCCGGCCCGCTCGGCGTCCCCGTCGGCCAGTTCGGCGCCGGCCAGCAGCAGCAATCCGTCGGCGACGTCGCAGCGGTAGCCGCGTTCGGCCGCCTCGGCCAGCGCACCGGCCAGCAGCGGCCGGGCCTCGCCGGTCAGCCCGGCGGCGATCAGGGTCTCGGCCTGGTCGAGGCGGCACTGCACGACCCGCTCGCCGGTCAGATCGGCCTCGGCTTCGGCATACAGCCGCAATGCCCGCGGCAGGTCGCCGCACCGCGACAGCACGAACGCCAGGTTGCCTTTGGCCATCGCCGCCTGGGCGCGCAGCCCGGCCCGCTCGGCGACCGTCACGGCCTCGGCCAGCGCCCGCCGGCCCGCCTGCAGGTCGCCCGGCCTGCCGCGGAGCGCCTGCGCCAGTCCCAGGTTGATCAGCAGCCCCGCCAGCGTGACCGGATCGTCGCCGCGGCGCAGCCGGGGCAGCGCCTGCCGGACGGCCTCCAGCGCCTGCGCCGGGCGCCCCGCCCGGGCCAGCGCGCAGGCCACATTGGCGGCCAGCCGGTCGGCGTCGGCGCCGCGCAGCACTTTCGCCGCGGCATCGGCGCAGGCCAGCGCCCGGGGCAGGGCGCCTTGGGCGGTCAGCAGCCCGACCAGGTTCATCTGCACCAGGGCCCGCTCGTAGGCCAGGCCGGCGCCTTCGGCGGCCCGCAGCGCCTCTTCCAGGTGCGCCAGGCCCTCCTCCAGCAGCCCGAGCTCCTTGGCGGCCAGTGCGGCGACCCGCCGTAACGTGATCGCCTCGCGCGGCGTCCGCTCGGCGGCGTCGCCGAGCGCCGCGACCGCGGCGGCGTGGGCGCGCGGCGGATCGGCGGCCGCCAGGCGCAGCAGTCTCGCGCTCACAGCCGGATCCAGTCGGTGACCACCGGGGAGCCGCCGTCCGGCAGGATCAGCAGGCTCACCGGCCCGGCCGGCACCCCCTCCACCACGAACTGCCCCGCCGCCTCCGCGTGTCCCGCCAGCTCGCCGCCGGTGTGCCTGACGCGCACCAGGGCCTGCGCGGGCGGCAGCAGCTGCCCGGCGAGCTGGTACGCCGGCCCCGCCCCGCTCACCTCCAGCTCGACCGTCAGCCCGCCCCCGGTGAAGGTCAGCAGCCGGGCGCCCGTCTCCCGCAGGACCGGCGTCCGCCGGTCCTGCCCGGTCTCCACCAGGCGCGCCGGCGCGGCGTCCGCCTCCCGCCACCGCAACGCCGCCCGGGCATCGGCCAGCACGTGCTGCGGCACCGGGTCGTAGGCCGCGAACGCGGCCCGCACGAGCTGGAGCAATTCGGCGTCGGTCACCGGGGGTTCCCTTCCCTCGTCGCGGCGCCGCCTGTGCGGCGATCGCCCCTCACCCGGCTTCCTCCAGACGTTTGCGCAGGGAGGCCAGACAGCGGGCGCGGGCGGGGCCGATGCTGCCGATGGGGATGTCCAAGGCCGCCGAGATCTCCGCGTAGGTGGGGGACAGCGCCAGCAGCCGCAGCATCTGCCGGCACAGGTCGGGCAGGGCGCCGATGGCCTCCATGACGGCGCGCAGGCGTTCCCTTCCGGCCAGTACCGCATCGAAGACGGCCGGGTCGGGCAGCACCTCCAGCGGCTGGTCGTCGAACCGGCCGCGCCGCTCGCGCAGGCAGCGGGCCGCCTCCCGCCGCGCCGTCACCGCCAGCCAGGTGCCGACCCGGGCCGGCCGCCGCAGCGCGCCGATGTGTTCCACCAGACGCAGCCAGGTCAGCTGCACGACATCGGCGGCGTCCACCCGGCTCAGCCCGTACGCCCGCGCGATCGCCCACAACATCGGCGAGTAACGCTCGGTCAGCGCGGCCCACGCCGCCTCGTCCCCGCCGCGCGCCCGGAGGACCAGCTCACCGGGCGGGAGCCGGCGCAGCCCCTCAGGCGGCATCGCGGGACCCTGCCGCCGCGGCGGGAACGGGACGCTGTGCGCCGGCCGCGGCACGGCCCCGGAAACCATCGGGGCTCCCGTTCTCGGCACCTGGAACCACCTGCTGGGAAAGGCTCACCGGACACCTCGTCTTCCATAGGGCCGCCGCCGCAAACCTTAGGAAGACCCCATCATTTGGACGCGGAGAGTTACTGTATCGCTACTGCTTTGTTTCCGACATCTGATGATTGGAGCACGCATACGTTGGGTAACCGTCCCTGAACGCAGTGAACTTCACCGGCCTTTGCAGGACATGTCGTATGACTGCTGGTTTGTTCAGATAAATCGGCATCGTCCTTCTTGGCGGGGACGTGCAGGCCCCTGCCGATCACACGACCACGCCGAGGCCGGGCAGGGTGCGGGATCTGGCCGGATCCAGCACCCGCGCGGCGGCCGCCGGGGCGGGCAGGTCCTCGGCCGCCGCCGTCGCGGCGATCAGCCCCGCCACCCGCGGGGCCGCAAACGAAGTGCCGCTCCAGGTCGCATACCCGGTGAACAGGTCCGGGTCCACGCCGTCCACCGGCGGACGCGGGCCGTCGAAGCGCACATGGCAGCTGACCACGTTCACCCCCGGCGCGCAGGCGTCCACCCACCGACCGTAGTTGGAGAACCGGGCGCGTTCGCCGCCGTCGAGGGCGGCCACCGCGATCGCCTGCGCGAGCGCGGCCGGCCAAAACGGCCGGTCCGTGGCCGCGTTGCCCGCACAGGCGACCACCACCGCGGCGCGGCTCAGCCGCGCCACCGCCCGCGCCAGGAGAGGGGAGGGCCGGTCGTCGTAGGTGCAGCAGCCCGCGGACAGGTTCACCACGTCCGCCCGTCCCCAGTCGGCCAGCCATCGCAGCGCGCACAGCATCGCCAATTCGTCGCACACTCCGTCGCTGCCGAGCACCCGCATGGCCCGGATCCGGGCGGACGGGGCGTGCTGCAGCACCACCCCGGCCACGAAGGTGCCGTGCCCGGCCTGTGCGTCCAGTTCCGAGTCCAGGTCGGCGTCGAGGACCTCGGCGACCTCCGCGCGCTGTTCGGCGTACCAGTCGGCGTCCTCATACCAAGGGTGCGGTGACAGCCCGGTGTCCGGGATCGCCACGGTGACCTGCCGGCGCGGCGGTGCGGCGGCCGCCGGGACGGGCGGCGGAGCGGCCGGACGCGGCCGGCCGGCCGGACCCGACCACCACATCGGCTGTCCGCACAGCAGGGTGTTGGGCGCCACGGCCGGTCCGGGGCGCAGGCCGTCCCCGCGGAGCCGGTCCGACAGCTCGCAGACGTCCACCCGCGCCCGGGGCCGCAGCCGCATCAGGCACACCCCGCCCTCGATGCGGCTGGAGTCGTGCCAGCGCCGCACCCGCTCCTCCACGGCCGCCGCGTCCTCGGCCGCCACCAGGAGCTGATCGCGCCGCACCACCGTGGGCCGCCCCGCCATCGGCTCCACCAGGGCCGCGTCGGTGTGCCGTGCCAGCATCCGCTCCAGCCGCGCTTCTCGATCGAACACGACCCCTTCCTTAACTCTTTGAAATCATGTGATTACTTTTAGTGTTGGGGTGTGTGCGGGCGCCAGCGGACTCGCCCATGAATGGAGCGGCGCGACCCTCATCCGGTCGGCGCCGGTTGAGGAAAGCCAAGGGAAAGGAATGGGCAAGAGAGGTTCGATCTACTAGATGGAGTATGTGATTACCAGGACGGGGGTCGCTGAGCCCGCCGGGTGAACGGCCGTTCCCGTGAGTGCGGCAAGACACCCCGGGCGGCGGCCCCTTCCGGCTCGGGACGCCGCCCCCATGCCGTCTTTGCCGCGACGGGCCGGGGCACCGCCCGCCGCCGGGCGGCGGGGGAATCACAAGGAGGCGGGCGGCCGGCCGTCACATCGTGGGAATCGGCAAGAGTTGACCAAAGAACGGTCGTGCTCTGGTGCGACTCGTGCTGATGATGCACAATGTTGAACGCGGGCACTGTCCTGAGATTTCTGAGGCCGTAGGGGAAGGCGAGCCTCGGTACGCATCCAGGAGGTCCGGTGACCGCACGTGGCGTTTTTTACGTCCACTCCGCGCCACCTGCGCTGTGCCCGCACATAGAGTGGGCCGTCGCAGGTGTTCTCGGTGTGCCCGCGTCTTTGACGTGGACTGACCAGCCCGCTGCTCCCGGGAGCATGCGTGCCGAACTGCACTGGGAGGGCAGGCCGGGCACCGCAGCCGCGATCACTTCCGCGCTGCGCAACTGGAAGATGCTGCGCTTTGAGGCCACTGAGGACGCCTCACCCGGCTGTGACGGGGTGCGCTTCAGCGTCACCCCCTCACTGGGCGTCTTCAGCGGGGTGATCGGGGCCAACGGCGACGTCATGGTGCCCGAGGACCGGTTGCGAGCCGCCCTGGCCAACGTTGCCATGGGCAAGAGCACCCTGGAATACGAGATGGACCGCCTGCTCGGCACCCCCTGGGACAACGAGCTGGAGCCCTTCCGCCGCGCAGGCGACGGCGCGCCCGTCCGCTGGCTCCACGCCGCCGTCTGACAAGCTCCCGGCCCCGGGGCCACCGCCTGGACCGAGCCAAGGGCACAACCGCCCTCGGCCGGTGCCGCCTGCCTGCCACCGGTCACCCTCGGTGAGCGCGGGACACCGTACCGAAGACGCGCCCGCCGCCCGGCCTCGGCGTGCCCGCCCCGGCGCGGGACCCATGCCCTCGAGGGCGATGCCCGTTCGGCCGACTACGTGATTGCGACAGGGCGCCCCTCTATCTCGTCGCTGGAATGGATGCGCATAAAAGAACAGCCCTCAAGCCGTTGTCCATCAGCGAAGAGGCCGGGAAGGCACGCAGGGCGTCTCCGCGGGAAGCCGGGCCTTGCGGTGCAGACGCACAAGGGGCCCGTGCGAGCGCACGGGCCCCTTGACGGTGAAGCAGACTACAGCGGGATGTTGCCGTGAGCGCCGCGCGCCGGGATGGCCTCGGCGACGGCGCGGGCGATGGCGACGCGGGTCGTGGTCGGGGTGATGACCTCGTCGACGACCCCCAGCTTGCGGGCGCGCTCCAGACCACCGGCGATCTTCTCGTGCTCGGCGGCCAGCTTGGCCTCCAGCGCCGGGCGCTCCTCCTCGGAGGCGGCGGCCAGGGTGCGCCGGTGCAGGATGCGCACCGCGGCGACCGCGCCCATCACCGCCACCTCGGCGGTCGGCCAGGCGAACACCTTGGTGGCGCCCAGGGAACGGGAGTTCATCGCGATGTAGGCGCCGCCGTAGGCCTTCCGGGTCACCAGCGTCACCCGCGGCACGGTGGCCTCGGCGAAGGCGTGCAGCAGCTTGGCGCCGCGGCGGACCACCCCGCCGTGCTCCTGGCCGACGCCCGGCAGGTAACCGGGCACGTCCACCACGACCACCAGCGGCACCCCGAACGCGTCGCACATCCGCACGAAACGGGCCGCCTTCTCCGCCGACGCCGCATCCAGGCAGCCGCCCAGCCGCAGCGGATTGTTGGCGATCACCCCGACGGTCCGGCCGCCCAGCCGGCCCAGCGCGGTGACGATGTTGGGCGCCCACTTGGGCTGCAGCTCCACGTAGCCGGAGTCGTCGGCGCTGTCCACCAGGCCTTTGACCAGCGGCAGCACGCTGTAGGCGCGACGCGGGCTCTCCGGGAGCACATCGGAGAAGTCCCGCTCCTCCACATCGTCCAGCCGCAGCCGGCCCTGGTGGCCCAGCAGTACGGCCAGGGTGCGGGCCCGGGCCAGCGCCTCGGTGTCGTCCTTGGCGACCACGTGCACCACGCCGGACTTGCGGGAGTGCGGCTCAGGGCCGCCCAGCCCGGCCATATCGATCTCCTCGCCGGTCACCGACTTGACCACATCCGGGCCGGTCACGAAGATCTTGCCGCTCTCGGACAGGATCACGATGTCGGTCAGCGCCGGGCCGTAGGCGGCGCCCCCGGCCGCCGCGCCCAGCACCACCGAGATCTGCGGGATCACCCCCGAGGCCCGGGTCATCGCCGCGAACACCAGCCCGACCGCGTGCAGCGACTCCACGCCCTCGGCCAGCCGGGCCCCGCCCGAGTGCCACACCCCCACGATCGGCAGCCGCTCGCGGAGCGCATGGTCGTAGGCGGCCACGATCGCCTGGCAGCCGGCCATGCCCATCGCCCCGCCCTGGATGCGGGGGTCGGAGGCGAAGGCCACCACCGGCAGGCCCTCGATCCGGCCCAGGGCCGCCAGGACGCCGCTGCGGTCGTTCTCGTCGGTCAGCGGACGGAAGGTGCCGTCGTCGAACAGCGCCTGCAACCGCAGCCGCGGATGCCGCGGGTCCAGTTCCTCCTGCTGAGCTGCCGGGGCCGGGCCGGCGACCCGGTTGTCGAGCACGGTCATGCTGGCTGGCTCCTTTTCACGGGCGACCGGTCAGACGGCGCGCTGGAAGGCGACGGCCACGTTGTGACCGCCGAAGCCGAAGGAGTTGTTGAGCGCGGCGATCGGCCCGTCCGGCAGCTGCCGCGGCTCGCCGCGGACGATGTCCAGGTCGACGGCGTCGTCCAGGTCGTCGACGTTGATGGTGGGCGGCACCAGCCGCTCGCGCAGGGTCAGCACGGTGATCAGGGCCTCCAGCGCCCCGGCCCCGCCGAGCAGGTGCCCGGTCATCGACTTGGTGGCGGTGATGCAGACCTTGGCGGCCACCTCCTCGCCGAGCGCGGCCTTGATCGCGGCCAGCTCGGCCACGTCCCCCTGCGGGGTGGAGGTGCCGTGGGCGTTGATGTGCACCACGTCCTCAGGGCGCAGCCCGGCGTCCTCCAGCGCCCGGCGCATCGCCTTGGCGGCGCCGCTGCCGGTGGGGTCGGGCTGCACGATGTCGTGGGCGTCGCCGGAGTAGCCGCAGCCGGCCGCGATCGCGTGGATCTTCGCGCCGCGGGCCCGCGCGTGCTCCTCCGACTCCAGGATCATCACCGCGGCGCCCTCGCCGAGCACGAACCCGTCCCGGTTCTTGTCGTAGGGGCGCGAGGCGCGGGTGGGCTCCTCGTTGCGGGTGGACATGGCCCGCATCGACCCGAACGCCGCCACCTGCAGCGGGTGGATGCACGCCTCGGTGCCCCCGGCGATCACCACGTCCGCCCGGCCCGAGCGGATCATGTCGATGGCGTAGCCGATCGCCTCGGCGCTGGAGGCGCAGGCGCTGACCAGGGCGTGCGAGCCGGCCATGGCGCCGAACTCGATGCCCACCAGCCCCGAGGAGCCGTTGGGCATCAGCATCGGCACCGTGAACGGCGACACCCGCGCCCAGCCCTTCTCACGGAAGACGTCGTAGCTGTTCAAAGCGGTGTGCAGACCGCCGATGCCGCTGGAGATCACCACGCCGAGCCGGTCGCCGTCCACGGCATGGCCCTCCCGGTCGCCGAAGGCGAAACCGGCGTCCTGCCAGGCCTCGTGCGCGGCGATCAGCGCGATCGCCTGGCAGCGGTCCAGCCGGCGCAGCTTGTGCCTGGGCAGCACCTGCGACGGCTCCACCGCCAGCTGCGCGGCGAAGCGGACCGGCAGTTCCTCGATCCCCTCCCAGTCCAGCGGGCGCACCCCGGACTTGCCGGCGAGCAGCGCCGACCAGGTCGACGGCACGTCGCCACCGAGAGGCGTCGTGGCACCAAGGCCGGTAACGACGACTTTGGTCTGGTTCTTGCTCATGTCAGTGCTCCTGGTTCCTGGGGGGAGTCGAAGGCGCGCCGCCGACCGCGCCGGGCGTGCGGCGGCGCGCCGCACGAGCTTCAGGCCTTGGTGGCGCCCGACAGGTTCTGGACGTAGTTGATGACGTCCTTGACGGTCTTGAGGTTACGCAGCTCGTCGTCGGGGATCTCGACGCCGAACTTGTCCTGGGCGGCCACCGCGATCTCCACCATCGACAGCGAGTCGATGTCGAGGTCGTCGATGAAGCTCTTCTCCGGGGTCACCTCGGCGGCCGGGATGCCGACGATCTCCTCGATGATCTCGCCGAGGCCGGCCAGGATCTCCTGCTCGGTGACAGCTGGCATGTCGTGGTCTCTCCTTCGTTGTGGACGCAAGGTCATCGCCGGACGGCGGCGCCCTACGGGATCTGGATGACTTGGGCAGCGTAGGTCAGACCGGCGCCGAACCCGATCAGCAAGGCCGGGGCCCCGGAGGCGACCTCGCCCCGTTCGATCATGCGGGCGAGTGCCAACGGGATCGACGCGGCGGATGTGTTGCCCGAGCGCACGATATCGTCAGCCACCACCGCGTTGGTCGCCTTCAGACGGCGGGCGATGGACTCCACGATGCGCAAGTTGGCCTGATGCGGCACGAACGCCGCCAATTCCTGGGGGGAGATGCCGGCCCGCCGGCAGGCCGCCTCCGCGACCGGGGCGATCGCGGTGGTGGCCCAGCGGAAGACCGCCTGGCCCTCCTGGACCAGGAACGAGTGACGGTCCTTGATGCGGATCCGGTGGGCCTGGTCGCCGGCGCTGCCCCACACCACCGGGCCGATGCCGGGGGTGGAGGAGCCGGTGACGACCGCGGCGCCGGCCCCGTCGGCGAAGATGATCGCGGTGGAGCGGTCGGTCCAGTCCACCCACTGCGACATCTTCTCGGCGCCGACCACCAGCACGTTGCGGGCGTTGCCGGCGCGGATCGCCGAGTCGGCGGCGGCCAGCGCGTAGCAGAACCCGGCGCAGGCGGCGTTCAGGTCGAAGGCCCCGGGCGCGCGGATGCCGAGCCGGTGCGCCACCGTGGCCGCGTTGCTGGGCACCGTGGTCTCCGCCGAGCAGGTCGCCACCACCACCAGGTCGATGTCGTCGGGCGACAGCCCGCTGCCCGCCAGCGCCTTGCCGCCGGCGTGCACCGCCATGTCGGCGACGGTCTCGTCCTCGGCGGCGATCCGGCGCTCGACGATGCCGACCCGGGTGCGGATCCACTCGTCGCTGGTGTCCATGCGCTGCGCCAGGTCGTCGTTGGTGACGACCCGGGCGGGCTGGTAGTCGCCGAACGCCAGGATGCGCGAGCCGGGCACGGCCTCCGGCAGGCGGAGCCGGGCGGTGCCGGTGTCGTCGGTGCCGCTCATGACGCGTGCGCCTCGATCAGCTCACGCGCCTTGTCCAGGTCGGCGGGGGTCTTCAAGGCCAGCGTCTGGATGCCCTTCAGCTCGCGGCGGGCCAGCCCCACCAGGGTGCCGGCGGGCGGCAGCTCGATGAGGGCGGTCACGCCCAGCTCCCGCATGGTCGCCATGCACGCGTCCCAGCGGACCGGGGAGCTGACCTGGCTGACCAGCCGGTCCACGTACTCGCGGCCGGAGGAGACCACCGCGCCGTCCCGGTTGGACAGCAGCCTGGTCTTGGGGTCGGCCACCGGCATCCCCGGGGCCAGCGCGGCCAGGTGCCCCACGGCCGGGGCCATGTGCTCGGTGTGGAAGGCGCCGGCCACCGACAGCGGACGCAGCCGCGCCCCGGGCGGCGGATCGTCGGCCAGCGCCGCCAGCGCCTCCACCGTCCCGGCGGCCACCACCTGGCCGGCGCCGTTGATGTTGGCGGGGGTGAGGTCGTGCTTTTCGATGGCGGCCAGCACCTCGTCGGGGTCGCCGCCCAGCACGGCGGTCATCCCGGTCTCGGTCACCGCCGCCGCCTCGGCCATCGCCCGGCCGCGCTCGCGGACGAACACCAGCGCGGCCTCGGGGGTCAGCACTCCGGCGATCGCCGCCGCGGCCAGCTCGCCGACGCTGTGACCGGCCACCACGTCCGGGGTGACCTCCAGCGTCAGCGCCGCCGCCAGCGCCGCGCTGACCAGCAGCGGCTGGGCGATGGCGGTGTCGCGGATCTCCTCGGCGTCGGCGGTGGTGCCATAACGCACCAGGTCCAGCCCGGTGACCGCGGACCACCACGCCAGGCGGTCGGCGACCTCGGGCACGTCGAGCCATGGCTGCAGGAAGCCTGGGGTCTGGGCGCCCTGACCGGGCGAGGCGATGACAATCACGCACTTCACCCTGCCGGGTCAGCCCCCCCGCCGCCGATGCCGATCGGCACGAAGTTTCCACGCGGGGCTTTGTGAGGGACCTACAAGCGGCCCTGAGGTCACCGGCCGTCGGGCCGCTGCGCGAAACGCCCCAGGACCAGCGCCAGGCGCAGGGTGAAGGCGTTGCGCCCGTCGGTGGGCGACAGGCCGGTCAGCTCGCTCACCCGGCGCAGCCGGTAACGCACCGTGTTGGGGTGGACGAACATCAGCCGCGCCGTGGCCTCCAGCGACGAGCCCTGCTCCAGGTAGGTGGTGAGGGTGTCCAGCAGCGGGGCCCCGGCGGTGCACATCGGCTCATAGACCTGCTCGACCAGGTAGCGGCGGGCCGACTCATCGCCGTCCAGGGCGCGTTCGGGCAGCAGGTCCATCGACGACACCGGGCGCGGGGCGTCCGGCCAGCCGACGGCGGCGCGCAGCCCGGCCAGCGCGGCCTGCGCCGAGCGGGTCGACTCATACAGGTCGGCCACCAGCGGCCCGACCACCACCGGGCCGGGACCGCACTTGGCGGCGATCGGCCGGGCGGCCTCCATCGGGTCCTCGGCGCCGCCGACGATGACGATGACGCGCCGGCCCTGCACCCCGGCCAGCACGTCGACCCGGGCGCGCCGGGCGGCCAGCTGCATCTGGTCGATGGTCACCTCGGGCTCTTCGTCCGGCGGGGTGTAGCCGGCCACGACGGTGACCGGCTTGGCCGTCCACCCCAGCGCCGCCGCCCACGAGTGCATGCCGTCGTCGACCTCGCCGCGCAGCACCGCGTTGACCACCAGCGCCTCCAGCCGGGCGTCCCAGGCGGCGCGGGTCTCGGCGGCCTGCGCGTACACCTGGGCGGCGCTGAAGGCCACGTCCCGGGTGTAGCGCAGCACCGCCTCGCGCAGCTGGGTCTCGCCGCCGGGCGCGGCCAGCTCCTCCAGCCGGGCCTCCACCACGTCGATGATCACCCGGATCATGTCGATGGTGTGCCTGAGCTTGATGGAGCGCATCAGCTCCCGGGGGGCGGTGCTGAAGATCTCGGCGGAGATGAGGGGGCGGTTCTCCTCCCCGTTTTTGAACCACTCCACGAATGCGGCGATGCCGGCCTGGGCGACCAGCCCGATCCAGGAGCGCTGGTCGGGCGGCATCCGGCGGAACCAGGGCAGCCGCTGCTCCATGCTGGCCAGGGCCTGGGTGCCGAAGGCGCCCATGGCCTGCTCCAGTCGCTTGGTGGTGGCGGCCCGGATCGTGTCGTCGCTCGTGGTCTTCACGCAGTCAAGGGTGCCATCTCACCGCCTCCGTTCCGTTGCGTCCCGTCATCAAGGCAGGTGGATGCGGTGTCCGGCACGGGGGCGGGGGCCGTGGCGGCGCCCGCCGGGGAGGAGGCGGTGATCCGGTCCCTGCCGCGGGACGGTAGTGTCCGTGCGATGGCGGAGATCACACATCGCACCATCGAGGTCAACGGCCTGAACATGCATGTGGCCGAGGCCGGCTCCGGGCCGCTGGTGGTGCTGCTGCACGGCTTCCCCGAGTGCTGGTACTCCTGGCGGCACCAGCTGACGGCGCTGGCCGAGGCGGGTTTTCACGCGGTCGCGCCCGACCAGCGCGGATACGCCCGCACCGGCGGGCCGCAGCGCGTCGCGGAGTACTCGATCCTGCACCTGGTCGGCGATGTGGTGGCGCTCATCGCCGCGCTGGGGGAAGAGCGGGCCGTCGTCGTCGGCCACGACTGGGGCGCCCCGGTCGCCTGGCACACCGCCCAGTTCCGGCCCGACCTGGTCCGCGGGGTCGTCGGGCTGTCGGTGCACCCCAGGCCGCGGACGTCCCGCCCGCCGGTGGCGGTGATGCGCGAGCAGTTCGGCGAGGGCTTTTACATGGTGGCCTTCCAGGAGCCGAAGCGGCCCGAGGCGGCCTTCGAACGGGACGTGGCCGACACGTTCCGGCGCACGCTGTACGCCCTGTCCGGCGACGCCCCCGGAATGCTGCCGGTCGTTCCGGAGGGCGGCAGTTTCCTGGACGTCTGCCCGGCCCCCGAGCGGCTGCCCGGCTGGCTCACCGAAGACGACATCGCCGTCTACGCCGCCGAGTTCGCCGCCTCCGGTTTCACCGGCCCCCTCAACTGGTACCGCAACCTGGACCGCAACTGGGAGCTGACGGCCGCCTGGCACCGCGCCCCCATCACGCCCCCCGCCCTGTACATCGCCGGGGAGCGGGACATGGTGCTGGCCGGCCCCGGCGTCAAGGAGCGGCTGCCCCGGCTGCGGGAGTTCGTCCCCGACCTGCGCGACATCGTGCTGCTGCCCGGCTGCGGCCACTGGACCCAGCAGGAGCGCCCCCGGGAGGTCAACGAGGCCCTGCTGGCCTTCCTGCGCGGTCTGTGACGGACGCGGCCGGGCGCGCGGCGCCCCCGCGGGTGCGGCCCGATGCGGACCGGGCGGCGCGGTCGAAGCACCGTCCCCGGCCGGTCCGGGACGGGGCGGTGCGCCGGTCTTCGGCCGTGCGGCCGGTGGACCGCACGGCCGAAGAACCGGTCAGGCCCTGTTGGGCTGTGCGGAGACGGCGAACACCTCCGAGATCGGCCGGTCCAGGTCGTAGCGCTCGATGGCCTGGCGCAGCACGTCCGGCTTGACGTCGCCGCGGCGGGCCAGGCGGGTCAGCACGGTCAGCGTGATCGAGGCGGCGTCCACGTGGAAGAACCGGCGGGAGGCCGCCCGGGTGTCGGAGAAGCCGAACCCGTCGGTGCCCAGCGAGGTGAAGTCCTGCGGCACCCACGGGGCGATCTGGTCCGGCACCGCGCGCATGAAGTCCGACACCGCCACCACCGGGCCGGGGGCGTTCTCCAGGCGACGGGTGACATACGGCACCCGCTGCGGCTGGTCGGGGTGGAGGGTGTTCCACTCGTCGCAGGCCAGGCCGTCGCGGCGCAGCTCGGTCCAGGAGGTGGCCGACCACACGTCCGCGCCCACGCCCCAGTCCTCGGCCAGCATCTTCTGGGCCTCCAGCGCCCAGCGCACCGCCACCCCCGAGGCCAGGATCTGGGCCCGCGGGTAGGTGCCGTTGATGCCCTGGGGCGCCCTGGAGTACAGGTACAGGCCCTTGAGCAGGCCCTCGGTGTCCAGGTTCTCCGGGGCGGGCGGCTGCTGGTACGGCTCGTTGTAGACGGTGAGGTAGTAGAAGATGTCCTCGCCGTTGGGGTGCTCGGGAGAAGAGCCGTACATGCGGCGCAGCGCGTCCTTGATGATCACCGCCAGCTCGAAGGCCCAGGCCGGGTCGTAGTAGACGCAGGCGGGGTTGGCGGAGGCCAGCAGCGGGGAGTGCCCGTCGGCGTGCTGCAGGCCCTCGCCGGTCAGCGTGGTGCGGCCGGCGGTGGCGCCCAGCATGAACCCGCGGCCCATCTGGTCGGCCAGCGCCCACATGAAGTCGCCGGTGCGCTGGAAGCCGAACATCGAATAGAAGATGTAGACCGGGATCATGTGCTCGCCGTGGGTGGCGTAGCAGGTGCCCGCGGCGGTCATCGAGCCCATCGCGCCGGCCTCGCTGATGCCCTCGTGCAGCAGCTGGCCCTCGGTGGACTCCTTGTAGCTCAGCAGCAGCTTGCGGTCCACCGGGTCGTAGGTCTGCCCGTGCGGCGAGTAGATCTTGGCGGTGGGGAACAGCGAGTCCATGCCGAAGGTGCGGAACTCATCGGGGGCGATCGGCACGAAGCGGGCCCCGATGTTCTTGTCCTTCATCAGGTCCTTCAGCAGCCGGACGAAGGCCATGGTGGTGGCCACCTTCTGCTTGCCGGACCCCTTCATCAGCTCGCCGTAGACCGAGTCGCCGGGCAGCGTGAGCGGCTTGGCGCGCACCACCCGCTTGGGCAGGTAGCCGCCGAGCGCGGCGCGCCGCTCGCGCATGTACTCGATCTCCTCGGAGTCCTCCCCGGGGTGGTAGTACGGCGGCAGGTCGGCGTCCAGGGCCGAGTCGGGGATGTCCAGGTACAGCCGGTCCCGGAACTCCTTCAGCTCGGCCTTGGTGAGCTTCTTCATCTGGTGGGTGGCGTTGCGGGCCTCGAAGTCCGGCCCCAGCGTCCAGCCCTTGATGGTGTGGGCGAGGATCACCGTGGGCTGCCCGACGTGCTCGCGCGCCGCCTTGAAGGCCGCATACAGCTTGCGGTAGTCGTGCCCGCCGCGCGAGAGCCTGCGGATCTCATCGTCGGACAGGTGCTCGACCATCTTGCGCAGCCGCGGGTCGTCGCCGAAGAAGTGCTCGCGGATGTAGGCGCCCGACTCCACGCTGTAGGTCTGGAACTGCCCGTCCGGCGTGGTGTTCATCTTGTTGACCAGCACGCCGTCGACGTCCTTGGCCAGCAGCGGGTCCCAGTCGCGGCCCCAGATGACCTTGATGACGTTCCAGCCGGCGCCGCGGAAGAACGCCTCCAGCTCCTGGATGATCTTGCCGTTGCCGCGGACCGGGCCGTCGAGCTGCTGCAGGTTGCAGTTGATGACGAAGGTGAGGTTGTCCAGCTCCTCGCGCGCGGCCAGCCCGATGGCGCCCAGCGACTCCGGCTCGCCCATCTCGCCGTCGCCCAGGAACGCCCACACGTGCGAGCGCGAGGTGTCCTTGATCTTGCGGTTGTACAGGTAGCGGTTGAAACGGGCCTGGTAGATGGCGTTGATGGGAGCCAGCCCCATGGAGACGGTGGGGAACTCCCAAAAGTCGGGCATCAGCCGCGGGTGCGGGTAGGAGCTGAGCCCCCCGCCGGGATGGGAGATCTCCTGGCGGAACCCGTCCAGCTGCTGCTCGGTCAGCCGTCCCTCCAGGAAGGCGCGGGCGTAGATGCCCGGCGCGGCATGCCCCTGGATGAACACCTGGTCGCCGGATTCGCCGTGGTCCTTGCCACGGAAGAAGTGGTTGAAGCCGACCTCATACAGCGAGGCGGCCGAGGCGTAGGTGGCGATGTGCCCGCCGACGCTCAGTTCGGGCCGGTTGGCCCGGGAGACCATGACGGCCGCGTTCCAGCGGATGTAGGCGCGGATGCGGCGCTCAATGTGCTCATCACCGGGGAACCACGGCTCCCGCTCCGGCGGGATGGTGTTGATGTAGTCGGTGCTGCGCAGCCCTGGCACGCCCACCTGCTGCTCGCGGGCCCGCTCCAGCAGGCGGAGCATCAGGTAGCGCGCGCGAGTGCGGCCCTCGGTCTTGATGACCGTGTCGAGCGATTCCAGCCACTCCCGGGTCTCGTCAGGGTTGACGTCCGGGAGCTGGCTCGGCAGCCCGTCGCTGATGATCGAAAAGCGTTGGCGTCCGGAAGCCACGGGGTCCCCTCTGTGCTCACCGTTTCGGGTCGGGCGGCGTTCGACGGTCGTCGGTTGGTGCACCGCCCCAACCCCCATGGTCGTCTGTTATGACGGCTAACGCATCTCTACTGCCCGGTAACCATTTGCGCCGGTCAGCCCGGTGACGAACCCGCTCGGCGGGGAAGGCTTCCTGCAGGCGGCCCTGCGGCCGCGAGGAACGCATCAAGGCTCAGTGACCGATTGCGGGAAGGTGTGCGATGCAGGCATCAGTGGGCGACCGGCTGCACGTGCGCGGCAACGCCGTGGGGCAGCCGGACCGCAGCGGCGAGATCATCGAAGTGCGCGGCGGCGAGGGCGGCCCGCCTTATGTGGTGCGGTTCGACGACGGACACACCGGCCTGGTCTTCCCCGGCCCGGACGCCGTGGTCGAGTCGCCCCGCAAGGCCTCCCGCAAGACCGGGCGGGTGCCGCAGCGGAGCTGACCGCCGGCCGCCCGGCCCGGCCGAGCAGCCCCCGCCGGACGGCCGGCGGGCCGCCCGGCGGGGTGCGGGCCGGTGGGCTCTCCCGGCTCGCCCGGCCGCCGAGAACCGGTCCCACCGGCGCTGAACGCGGCCCTGACCATAGTGGGACGGGATCTTTGCTCCGGCGCCGCCGTCCGGGTAGACAGATCTTCATGAAGAGCACGGTGATCCGGGTCGCCACCGGCGGGCGCGAGACGGTGCACGACATCACCGCCGAGTGCGCGGCGTTCGCCGCCGAGGCCGGCGGCGACGGGTTGCTGCACGTGTTCGTGCCGCACGCGACCGCGGGGGTGGCGCTGATCGAGCTGGGCGCCGGCAGCGACGCCGACCTGCTGGCGGCGCTGCGGGAGCTGCTGCCGGCCGACGACCGCTGGCGGCACCGGCACGGCTCGCCCGGCCACGGCCGCTCCCATGTGATGCCGGCGCTGATCCCGCCGTACGCCACGATTCCGGTGATCGACGGCCGGATGGCGTTGGGGACCTGGCAATCCGTGGCGATCGTGGACCTGAACGTGGACAACCCCGAACGGCAGGTCCGGCTGTCTTTCCTGGCGGGCTGAATCGGACCGGTTTGTTACGCTCGGTGTGGACCTTGCCACATGAAACGCTCCGATCAGGCAGACGAAGCCGCCAAAGCGCCCAAGGCACTTGCGTTGGGGCCGTCACTTGTGTGAACTGTCCCGCAACGCCACACCGAGTGGCCTATCGACATTGGGAGGACGTTCGTGAGCGCGACCGCGGGTCAGGCGCAGTCTGAGCGCAGCCTGGCCGAACGGCTCGGCTTCAAGCCAGGCCAGGTGGTGCAGGAGATCGGCTACGACGATGATTGCGACGAGGAGCTGCGTGCCTCCATCGAGGCGGTCATCGGCAGCGAGCTGGTCGACGAGGATTACGAGGACGCCGTCGACGTCGTGGTGCTGTGGTGGCGCGAGGACGACGGCGACCTGGTCGACGGGCTGGTCGACGCGCGCACCCCGCTGGCCGACGGCGGCCACATCTGGCTGCTGACGCCCAAGGCGGGCCGGGCCGGTCACGTGGAGCCCAGCGACATCGGGGAGGCCGCCCCGACCGCGGGTCTGGCGCAGACCAGCAGCATGAGCGCGGCCCGGGACTGGTCGGGCACCCGGCTGGTGGCTCCCAAGGTCCGCAAGTAGACCCGGGCGCGCACGACGGCCGGGGGTGTGCGCCGCACCGCGCCGCCTCGGTGGCAGACTGGACGGGCCGGCCCGTCCCCGGGCCGGTGGCGGGCCGGCCCGTGACGGCCGGCGCGCCCGTCCTTCCCCCGGCCGCGGGGAGCCGGCGGGCGGGTCCCGTCCGGCGGGGTCGATCGGCAGGAGCGCCATGGCGGTAGAAGTGGGCGATGTCGCCCCGGACTTCGAGCTGACGGACCAGCACGGCACGCCGGTGCGGCTGTCGGAGCATCGCGGCCGCCACAACGTCGTCGTGGTGTTCTTCCCGCTGGCCTTCAGCGGGGTGTGCACCGGCGAGCTGGGCGCCATCCGCGATGAGCTGGAGTCCCTGGGGCGGGACACGCGGGTGCTGGCGGTGTCGGTGGACTCCAAGTTCGCCCTGCGGGCATGGGCCGACAAGGAGGGGTACACCTTCCCGCTGCTGTCGGATTTCTGGCCGCACGGCGAGGTGGCCCGGACGTACGGCGTCTTCGACGCCGAGCTCGGGGTGGCCCTGCGCGGCACCTTCATCATCGACCGCGAGGGCGTGGTGCGCTGGAAGGTCGTGCACCCGTTGCCCGAGGCGCGCGACATCGACGAGTACCGCAAGGCGCTCGCCGCGCTGTGATCATGGGTGGCCGGGGCGCGCCCCGGCCGAGGCTGTGGGAGGCGTGATGCCCTGCTTCCGTTGCGGGGCCCGGCAAAGCGACCCCGTCCGCGGCGCCAGCCCGTGGAAACGCGGGGTGCGGGCGGACCGGCAGGTGCTGATCTGTCCCGGTTGCCAAAGCTCCCCGAACTGGACCGCGGAGCTGGACCGGTGCGCCGAGTGCGGCTCGACCGCGCTGATCTGCCGGCTGGGCGAAGTGGAGTGCCGCTCCTGCGGGTATGTGCGCGAGGCCAGGCCGCAAGAGCGCCCCGGCGATCTGGTGACCTCCGGGGCTCCCGGCCTGTCGGAGGAGGTCGCCGCCGCGCTCAGCCGCGTCCTCAAACGCGGCCCGATCGGCTGACTTCCGGCCCGGCGGGGCGGCGTCCGGCCGGTTCGAAGACGGTCGGTGGGATAGGTCGCCGCGAAGAGAATCCAGCGCGGATTTCCCCGCTGCACAGCGGGGACTCCGAGGGCTTGTGAAAGCATTCTTTCCTCGTCATGGCCTTCGTTCCCTCCGAAGAGGGGCGAGCGTGCTCTCTTGGTGTGGAACGGCGGCGGTCGAGGCGGGGAAATCGGCAACGGCTCCGCCCGCGTTTGGCGAACGCCGTGGTCTTCAGCGGCCGACGAAAGGTCTTTTCGGTCGGGACGGTCTTTCAGAATTCGTAGGCGCCGGTGAATCCTCCGGCCCGATATTCGGCGGAATGCGGTCGGAGTCGAGGAGATCGTGCAGCGCCGCCGGGTCGCGCGTACCCGAGCCGGCGGAAAACCCGCTGCGAGGGCGCCGGAAAGGGTTCAGGAGGGCGCCGACGACGGTCCAGCGAAATCGTCGGCGCCCTCCCGGGGCCGCGGCCGCGCGGCCGGAGCACACCGCTCCGGGCCTCCCCGCGTCGGCCACGGCGGCAGGCCGCCCAGAGGGGCGTCATCCCAGGGGGATTAGGCGGCCTGACGTCGGTTGGCCTCCAGCAGGTGGTACAGCAGCAGCAACTGGGTGATGGCCAGCGGACCGCTGTCGGTGCCGTCGGAGAGCTTGCCGAGGGCCTCGGGGATCTCGGTCCCGGTGCCCAGGCGTTCCCAGATCGCCTTCTTGACCACCTGACATTCTTCCGAAGAGACGTAACCGTGGATGTGCAGGGCGTCCACGGGACGGCCGTCGGTATCGCGGTGCAGCTTCAGGTGCATCGCCCGGTGCTCGGCGTCGTCGAGCACCCCGCGCAGCTCGGGATGGTCGATGGTGGGCCGCAGCAGCAGCTCGGCCGACAGCGGCGTGCCCGGCGGGTCGGTGCGGCCGGCGACCGGGGCGAAGCGCACCACGATGTCGGCCCAGCGGCGCTGCGGGCGGATGAAGGCGGCGCTCTCCGGCTCGCGGCGCTCCAGCTCGGCGCGCACCTGGTCGGGGGTGTAGCCGCGCTTGGCGCAGTCCCGCTCGATCTTCCACCGGTGGCGCAGCGTCTCCGGAGGGTCCAGGTAGACGGTGATGTCGAAGCAGGCGCGCGCCAGACGGGTGTGCAGCGGCAGCAGCCCCTCCACGATCACGAAGTCCCGCGGCTCGACCAGCTCCGGACGCACCAGCTGCCCGGTGGAGTGGTCATAGACCGGCTTGAGGATCGGCTCGCCCATCGACAGCAGCTGCAGGTGCTGCTCCATGATCTCGATGTAGTTGCAGTCCGGATGCAGCGCCGTGAACGGCTTGTCCCGGCGTTCGACGCGGTCGTAGCGGTGGTAGTCGTCCACGCACACCGCGGTCATCCGGTCGGCCCCCAGGCACTCGACGAGCCCCCTGGTCAGCGTCGTCTTGCCCGCCGCGCTGTCCCCGGCGATGGCGAGCATGACGGGGCGGCGCCGGCCGCGCGCCCTGAGCATGTGGACGATCCGATGGGGCACCTGAAGTCCTCCGTCCGAGCCGTTTGCCTGCCGGGGCATGACGGTAGGGCGTCCGTTTTCTGGCGGTCCTCACCCATCTAGGGGAATCGGGGGGTGAAACCGTGGGGGGTGCGGTGGGGGAGGCGGGCGTTCGAATGCGGTCTCCCCGTAACGGGGCGGGGGCCTACTGACCGGTAATTCATAATTGTTATGTTGCTCGAATGGTCCCCCCTGTGCGAGTAGTCCTTGTCGACGACCACGAGATGATCCTCGCCGGTCTGCAGGCGATGCTGGCCGGGTTCTCCGGGCGGGTGCGCGTCATCGGCCAGGCGAGCACCTCGCGGGAGGCCGTCCGACTGGTCACCGCGCTGCAGCCGGACGTGGTGCTGCTGGATGTGCGGCTCGGCGCGGAAAGCGGCCTGGATCTGTGCCGCGACCTGACCGGCCGCTCACCGGACACCCGTGTGGTGTTCTTGTCGGTCTACGACGATGAGCAGTACGTTTTCGAGGCGCTGCGGGCGGGCGCCCGCGGCTACCTGCTCAAGCGTGTCGACGGGCTGGAACTGGTCCGGCGGCTGGAGGAGGTCGCCCAGGGCGAGACCGTGGTCGACCCCACGCTGGCGGGCCGGATGGCCGCCAGCGCGGCCCGGCTCAACCGCGGCGAGTTCTGGCCCGGCGCCCACCGCGGTCTCACCCAGCGCGAGAGCGAGGTGCTGTCGCTGCTGGTGGCCGGGCTGTCCAACAAGGCGATGGCGGCCCGGTTGGTGGTCAGCGAGGAGACGATCAAAAGCCACCTGCGGGCGCTGTACCGCAAGCTGGAGGTCACCGACCGCTCGGGAGCCATCGCCGTGGCACTGCGGGAAGGGCTGTTCCGATGAGCGCGCCCGGCCCGAAGGCGCCTGAGACGCCGCCTGCCCGGCGGCCGGGCGGCACCCGCCTGCGTGCGGTGCCCGCCGTACCCGTGCACCGGCGGGGCGGCGGCGCGGCCGGACGGCCCTCGGCGGGCGCCCGGTGGAGGGGGCCGCGGTGACGCCGCTGGAGCTGCTGGCCGGGCGCGGCAGCGACCTGCTGGTGCGGATCGTCACCGTGGCCTGCTCCGACCGAGTGCTGCCGGACATGGCCGTCGAGCTGGCCGGGCTGGTGGTGCGCTCAGCGGCCGACCTGCCTTTTTGCGACGTGTACGTGCTGGACGAGGAGGAGCGGGCGCTGGAGTGCCCCGGGCGCGAGCCCGTCCCGCTCGGGGAGGGCGACGTCGGCTGGGTCGCCGCGCACGGCAGGCCGCGCCGGCACGCCGACGGGCGGGGCGCGGCGCTGCCGGTGCTGGCCGACCGGCGCGCCACCATCGCGGTGATCGACGTCCGCTCGGCCGGGCCCTGCCGGCAGGAGGACCTGGACCTGGTCACCGCGCTGGCCGCATTGTTCGCCCCGGTGCTGCACTCCTGCCGCCGGCTGCGCAACGCCCAAGAGCGCGAGCACTCGGCCGAGCGGTTCGCCGAACGGGCCGTGGAGGTGCAGGAGGCCGAACGGGCCCGCCTGGTGCGCGACATCCACGACGGCATCGCCCAGCGCCTGGCCAGCTTGGGCTTCCACCTGTCGGCCTGCGAGCAGGCGCTGGCCCAGGGCGCGACCGCCGAGGCGCAGGCCCAGCTGGGGCTGGCGCGGGAGCTGTGCGACCTGGCGGCGGCCGAGACCCGGGCGGCCATCGGCGGGCTGCGCCCCCCGGTGCTGGACGACCTGGGGCTGACGGCGGCGCTGGCCACGCTGGCCCGCGAGGCCGGCTCCCGGCAGCCGTCGCTGGACGTCACCGTCACCGTCTCCGGGGAGCTGGAGGACGCGCTGCCCGACCACATCCAAACGGCGCTGTACCGCATCGCCCAGGAGGCGGTGGGCAACTGCCTGCGGCACGCCAAGGCCTCGGTCGTCCACGTGCTGCTGGAACACGACGACGACCGGGTGCGGCTGCGGGTGTCCGACGACGGCGTCGGCTTTTCCATCCAGGACGTGTTCGCCGCCGGCCGCCGCCCCGACTCCTACGGCCTGCGGGGCATGTCCGAGCGCGCCGAGCTGCTGGGCGGGCGGGTGCACATCTCCAGCCGTCCGGGCGGCGGCACCACCGTGGAGGCCCTGGTGCCGCTACGCCGCGCTTGAGCGCACCACGCGGAAGGAGATCCCCGCCCTGGTCAGCCGGTCGATGAGGGCGTCGCCCATGGCCACGGCGGTGGTCACCTGCCCGCGCGTCGGCGGCAGGTCGTCGTGCGCCAGGCACAGCGCCGACTCCGCCAGCATCTTGGCGGTCTCCCCGTAGCCGGGGTCGCCGCCGGAGACCTCGGTGACGACCTCCCGCCCCGCGTGCGCCCCGCCGGTGACCCGTCCGGCGAAGGTGACGCGGAACCAGTGCCGGGCCATCTGCTCGGCCGTGGGGCCCTCCCCGGAGCCGCGCAGCCGCAGCAGCAGCGACCGGGTGGGCGGCAGCTGGGCCAGCGCGGTGGCCGCGCCCACGCCCGCGGTGAGCGCGGCCGCCGTGGCCGCCCGCCGCACCGCCAGGTAGTGGCCGTAGCTGAAGTCGGGGCCGTAGCGGTCCAGCGCGGCGGCCGAGCGGGCCACGATCTGCGGGTCGATCGTCGGCAGCGGCAGCGCCCAGCCCTTGATGGGGGTGTGCGGGACGGGACGGCGGGAGATGCGGATCCGCCGTCCCGCCGGGCGCGGCTCGACGCGGCGGCGGGCCTGCTCGGCGCGCATCATGCCGGGCAGGTCGGCCAGCACCTCCACGAACGAGTGCAGCGTGCCGCCGGAGAAGTCGGCCTCGAGCCGCAGGAACCCCTCCACCTGCAGCGGCGCGCCCTCGGGAAGCTGCTTGACGGTGTAGTAGACGCCCAGGTCGTGGGGGACGGAGTCGAACCCGCAGGCGTGCACGATCCGCGCCCCGCTGCGCACCGCCTCCTCGTGGTGGCGGACGTACATCAGGTCCACGAACGTCGGCTCGCCGGTGAGGTCCACATAGTCGGTGCCGGCCCGGGCGCAGGCGGCCACCAGCGGCTCGCCGTAGCGCAGGTAGGGGCCGACGGTGGTGATGACCACGCGGGCGGACTCGGCGACCTTGCGCAGCGAGGCGGGGTCGGCGGCGTCGGCGTGCAGCAGCGGCAGCTGGCCGCAGGCGGGGGAGATCGCCGCCAGGCGGTCGCGGACGGCCTCCAGCTTGGCCCGATTGCGCCCGGCCAGCGCCCACCGGGTGTGCGGCGGGGCGTGCTCGGCCAGGTACTCGGCGGTCAGCCCGCCGGTGTACCCGGTGGCACCGAACAGGACGATGTCGTAGGCGCGGTCATCGGCCATGGGTCCTCCTGCAGACGTCTTGGGCGGCTTTCATCCGGCGGGGGGTGCGGCCCCGCCCGCGAGGACCCGGCCCTGCACCGCTGTGAGTCCTCGGCGCCGTCCCACCCCGGCGGCGGCGCCGCAGCGGGCTCGCCGCGCCGAATCCGGTTCTTTCGTTCCCGGTGGAGTCCCTGAGACGGCGATCCACGAAAGCTATTGATAACACATCCAATACCGTCGGCGGAGTCCGGCCCGTGCCCGCCGTCAGGCGGTGCGCGCAGCGGGCCGTCCCGGCGCCGGGCTCCAGGCCGGGTCCTCCAGCAGGTGCTCGATGAACAGCCGGGTGGTGGCGGTGGGCGTCGCCCCGCAGACCGCGTGCCAGGGCCGGTGCAGCGGAGTGCCGGGGGCGTCGATCACCACCAGCCGTCCGGCCTTCAGCTCGGCGCCGACCGCATCGCGCGACACCAGCGCCGCGCCCAGCCCGGCCGCCGCCCCGGCGATCACCGCGCCGTTGGAGCCCAGCACCAGCTGCGGCGGGTCGGCCTCCCGCTCGGCCAGGTAGGCCTCGGCGGTGGCGCGGGTGCCCGAGCCCGGCTCCCGCATCACCCACGGGGTGGTGTGCAGGTCGAAGGGCACCCCCGGCGCGGTCACCACCACCAGCTCGTTGGGGCGGGTGGCCAGCACGGTGGCGGGGACGCCGGCCGGCGGCCGCCCGCCCAGCACCAGGTCGGCCTCGTGGTCGGCCAGGCGCTGCCACACCACCCGGCTGGGCCCCACCTCCAAGGTCAGCTCCACCTGCGGCCAGCGCTTGCGGAAGCCCGCCAGCAGGCGCGGCAGGATCTGGTCGGCGGCGGTGGTCACGGCCGCCAGCCGCAGCGAGCCGCGGCCGGGGTCGGCCTCGCCGCGCGCCGCCGCCCGGCCCTGCTCCAGCAGCCCCAGCACCTTGCGGGCATACGAGGCGTACACCTCGCCGGCCGGGGTGAGCCGCACCCCCCGGCCCTGCCGCTCGACCACCGCCACCCCCAGGTCCCGGGCCAGCGCGGAGACCGCCGCCGAGACCGCCGACTCGGTCACGTACAGGCGTTCGGCGGCGGCGCGCACCGAGCCGGTGTCGGCCAGCGCCACGAAGGTCCGCAGACGTGACTCGGTCATCCCGTCCTTTCAATAGTTGAGCGTTCACTTAATAGTGATCGCAGAACACTTGATGGACAGGCAAACTATCATTGCCGCACTCTTGGTGCCGTCCGCATTCGGTACGGCACGGGAGCACGTGATGTCAGGCAACGCAGGTACGGGCGGCCGCTGGTCGGCGGGGGTGATCCCGTACGCGGAAATGGGCTATTGGCGACCGGACTACCAGCCCAAGGACAGCGACATCCTGGCGGCGTTCCGGATCACGCCCCAGCCGGGGGTGCCGCCGGAGGAGGCGGGCGCCGCCGTGGCGGGGGAGTCCTCCACCGCCACCTGGACCGTGGTGTGGACCGACCGGCTCACCAGCTACGAGAACTACCAGGCCAAGTGCTACCGGGTCGAACCGGTGCCGGGCCAGGAAGGGCAGTTCATCGCCTACATCGCCTACGACCTGGACCTTTTTGAAGAAGGCTCGATCGCCAACCTCACCTCCTCCATCATCGGCAACGTCTTCGGCTTCAAGGCCCTCAAGGCGCTGCGGCTGGAGGACATGCGCATCCCCCCGCACTACGTCAAGACCTTCCAGGGCCCGCCGCACGGCATCGTCATGGAGCGCGAGTACCTGGGCAAATACGGCCGTCCCCTGCTGGGCGCCACCGTCAAGCCCAAGCTGGGCCTGTCGGCCCGCAACTACGGCCGGGTGGTCTATGAGGCGCTGCGCGGCGGGCTGGACTTCACCAAGGACGACGAGAACATCAACTCCCAGCCCTTCATGCGCTGGCGCGACCGCTTCCTGTTCTGCATGGAGGCGGTCAACAAGGCCCAGGCCGCCACCGGCGAGATCAAGGGCCACTACCTCAACGTCACCGCCGCCACCATGGAGGACATGTACGAGCGCGCCGAGTTCGCCAAGGAGCTCGGCAGCGTCATCGTCATGATCGACCTGACCATCGGCTACACCGCCATCCAGTCCATGGCCAAGTGGGCGCGCCGCAACGGCGTGCTGCTGCACCTGCACCGCGCCGGGCACTCCACCTACACCCGGCAAAAGACCCACGGGGTCAGCTTCCGCGTCATCGCCAAGTGGATGCGCCTGGCCGGCGTCGACCACATCCACGCCGGCACCGTGGTCGGCAAGCTGGAGGGCGACCCCAACTCCGTGGCCGGCTACTACGACACCCTGCGGCTGGGCAAGGTCCCCGCCGACCCGGTCAAGGGCCTGTACTTCGACCAGGACTGGGCCTCCCTGCCCGGCGTCATGCCGGTGGCCTCCGGCGGCATCCACGCCGGCCAGATGCACCAGCTGCTGCACTACCTGGGCGAGGACGTGATCTTGCAGTTCGGCGGCGGCACCATCGGCCACCCCATGGGCATCGCGGCCGGCGCCACCGCCAACCGGGTCGCCCTGGAGGCGATGATCAAGGCGCGCAACGAGGGCCGCGACTTCCTCAAGGAAGGCCCCGACATCCTGCGCGCCGCCGCCAAGCACAGCCGCGAGCTGGACGTCGCCCTGTCCACCTGGGGCGATGTCACCTTCACCTACGAATCCACCGACACCCCCGACGTCGTCGAGACCCCCGTGAGCGTCTGATGCGGATCACCCAAGGCACCTTCTCCTACCTGCCCGACCTGACCGACGAGGAGATCGCCGCGCAGATCTCCTACGCCCTGGAGCGGGGCTGGCCGTGCTCGGTGGAGTTCACCGACGACCCCCACCCGCGCAACTCCTACTGGGAGATGTGGGGCCTGCCGATGTTCGACCTCAAGGACCCGGCGGGGGTGCTCCAGGAGATCAACGAGTGCCGCAAGGCCTACCCCAACCACTACATCCGGCTCAACGCCTACGACGCCAGCTACGGGCGGCAGACCATCGCGCTGTCGTTCATCGTCCACCGCCCGCCGTCCGAGCCGGGCTTCCGCATCGACCGGCAGGAGACCAGCGACCGCCGCGTCCGGGTCTCGCTGCATCCCTACGCCACCGACCGTCCCGAAGGCGAGCGCTACGGCGACTCCTGAGGGAGCGGCCGCGGTCTTCCGCCCGCCGCGCACCGGTTGCGGCGGGCGGAAGACCGTCCACGGGCACCGAGGAACGAGGGGGCATGACAGAGCGCATGGAGTTCGGGATGCGGCCACCGGCCGGCGGCCCCGCCGAGCCGCCGCAGCCCGCCGAGCCGGCCTTCGAGCCGCTGCCGCCGGATGCGCGCATCGACCTGGCCGAGGACGGCGCGCAGGTGAACGAGATCCTGGACGCCCTGGACAGCGATCTGGTGGGGCTGGCCCCGGTCAAGACCCGCATCCGGGAGATCGCCGCGCTGCTGCTGGTGGACCGGGCCCGCGCCCGCTTCGGCATCGACTCCGGACGGCCCAACCTGCACATGTGCTTCACCGGCGGCCCCGGCACCGGCAAGACCACCGTGGCGATGCGGATGGCCGAGCTGCTGCACCGCCTCGGCTACGTCCGCAAGGGCCACCTGGTGTCGGTCACCCGCGACGACCTGGTCGGCCAGTACGTCGGGCACACCGCGCCCAAGACCAAGGAGGTCCTCAAACGGGCGATGGGCGGGGTGCTGTTCATCGACGAGGCCTACTACCTGTACCGGGCCGAGAACGAGCGCGACTACGGGCAGGAGGCCATCGAGATCCTGCTGCAGGTGATGGAGAACCGGCGCGACGACCTGGTGGTGGTGCTGGCCGGTTACAAGGACCGCATGGACTCCTTCTTCGCCTCCAACCCCGGGATGAGCTCCCGCATCGCCCACCACATCCACTTCCCCGACTACACCGCCGAAGAACTGGAGGCCATCGGGCGCCTGATGCTGGAACGCCAGGGATACGCGCTGGCACCCGAGGCCGAACCGGTCTTCCGCGAATACCTGAGGCGGCGCCGGACCCAGCCGCGTTTCGCCAACGCCCGTTCGGTGCGCAACGCCATCGAACGGGCCCGGCTGCGGCACGCCGGCCGGCTGGTCGCCCGGGGCGGGCTGGTCGGGCGGCAGGAGCTGATGACGCTGCACCCCGACGACTTCCTGGCCAGCCGGGTCTTCGCCGAGCCCGCCGCCCAGGCGGGATAGCCGCAGCGGCTCACCGGCGCCGAGGGCGGGCGGTTTCCGGGAACCCCGGCGGCCGCCCGCCCCGGTGTCCGGCGACGCGGCGCATGCTCTTCCCCACGGCCGGCCGGGCCGCGGCTCTTGCGGCCGGCCCGGTGAGCCGCTCCCGCGGCGGCCCGCTGCGCGAGGCGCGCCGGATCGGCGGCTGCGTCTTGAGCAGTGGGCCGCCGCGGCGATGGCGGGTTTTCTGAACCTTGCGGTCCCCAGCGCGCGCCCGTCATGCCGCCTTGGGAGACAACGCCGCTTTCACCCTTCCGCGCCCTATGCGTCACCTGCGGAAACGGCGGACCGAAAAGGCATGGCGCACAAGGGCGGCGAGCCGCCTCGACCGCGGCGCGCCGCCTTTGAGCAAAGGTCGAAGTCGCGATGTCCTATGTTGGGGACCAGTGATAACGGACGAGTTGGGGAAGATGGTGCGCAACCCTGAGGACCTGTACGAGCTTTCCGGAGACCTGCCGGAAATGACCGGTCCCGTCATGCTGTACTGCCTGGACGGCTTCGTGGACGCCGGATCGGTCGGTCAGCTCGTGCGCGAGCACCTGCTGAACTCGCTGGAACACCGGGTGATCGCCCGGTTCGACGCCGACTCCCTGATCGACTACCGGGCCCGCCGCCCGCCGATGACCTTCGACCGCGACCGCTGGCTGGACTACCAGGCCCCCGAGCTGGTCGTTCACCTGCTCCGCGACGAGGCCGGCACCCCGTTTCTGTTCCTGACCGGCCCCGAGCCGGACCGGCAGTGGGAGGCCTTCGCCGCCGCCGTCCGCTCCCTGGTGGAACGCCTGGGCGTCAGGCTCTCGGTCACCTTCCACGGCATCCCGATGGGCGTCCCGCACACCCGCCCGGTGGGCCTGACCATGCACGCCACACGTCCGGAGCTGGTCAACCGCGTGTCCTTCTTCGACCGCGTCCAGGTTCCCGGCAGCGCCGCGGCCCTGCTGGAGTACCGCCTGGGGCAGGCCGGCCACGACGTCATCGGCTACGCCGTGCACGTCCCCCACTACCTGGCCCAGGCCGCCTACCCGACCGCCGCCGTGGCCGCGCTGGACGCCGTCATCGGCTGCACCGGCCTGGTGCTGCCCTCGGACGCGCTGCGGGAGGCGTCCGTCCGCACCGAGACCGAGATCGCCGAACAGGTCGCCGGCAACGACGAGGTCGAAAAGGTCGTCCGCGCCCTGGAGCAGCAGTACGACGCCTTCACCGGCGCCACCGGGCGCCAGAGCCTGCTGGCCGAGGAAGCCGAGATGCCCACCGCCGAGGAGCTGGGCGCCCAGTTCGAGCGTTTCCTGGCCCAGCAGCGCCGCGCCGACGGCTCCGACACCTAGTGAACCTTGGGCAACACGCGGTCCAAGGCGCCGGGGAAGGGAGCCCCGATGGTCCCCGGTGCCGCGACTTGCAGGTCACGGCCTCGCCTCAGGCAGCGAGGCCCTGCAAGGCACCTGCGGAGACGGCGTGGTGAAAAAGGTTCGGCGGTGAGATTCCACGCTCGCGCACGCGCTTTTCCCAGCGGACGCCTCCGCCCGGGCACCGGTCACGGCGCCCGGGCGGAGGTGCGTTTCAGGCGCCCACGTAGGCCGCCAGGTGCTCGCCGGTGAGGGTGCTGCGGGCGGCGACCAGCTCGGCGGGGGTGCCCTGGAAGACGACCCGGCCGCCGTCGTGGCCGGCGCCGGGGCCCAGGTCGATGATCCAGTCGGCGTGGGCCATGACGGCCTGGTGATGCTCGATGACGATGACGGAGCGGCCGGTGTCCACCAGCTTGTCCAGCAGGCCCAGCAGGTGCGCCACGTCGGCCGGGTGCAGGCCGGTGGTGGGCTCGTCCAGCACGTAGATGCCGCCGTCGGTGCCCATGTGGGTGGCCAGCTTCAGACGCTGCCGCTCCCCGCCCGACAGGGTGGTCAAAGGCTGCCCGAGGGTGAGGTAGCCCAGCCCGACGTCGATGAGCCGGGTGAGGATGGCGTGGGCGGCGGGGGTGCGGGCCGGCCCGCCGGCGAAGAACTCCGCGGCCTCGCTCGCCGACATCGCCAGCACCTGGCTGATGTCCCGGCCGCCCAGCTTGTAGTCCAGCACCGCGGGCTGAAAACGCTTGCCCTCGCACTCTTCGCAGGTGGTGGCCACGCCGGCCATCATCGCCAGGTCGGTGTAGATGACGCCGGCGCCGTTGCAGGCCGGGCAGGCGCCCTCGGAGTTGGCGCTGAACAGGGCGGGTTTGACGCCGTTGGCCTTGGCGAAGGCCTTGCGGATCGGGTCCAGCAGCCCGGTGTAGGTGGCCGGGTTGCTGCGCCGCGAGCCCTTGATGGGGGACTGGTCCACGACCACCACCCCGTCCCTGGAGGCCACCGAGCCGTGGATGAGGGAGCTTTTGCCCGAGCCGGCCACCCCGGTGACGGCCACCAGCACCCCCAGCGGGATGTCCACGTCCACGTTCTGGAGGTTGTGGGTGGAGGCGCCGCGGACCTCCAGGACCCCCTTCGGCTCCCGGACCTTGTCCTTGAGCGAGGCCCGGTCGTCCAGGTGGCGGCCGGTGAGGGTGCCGCTGGCCCGCAGTTCCGCCACGCTGCCTTCGAAGCAGACGGTGCCGCCGTCGTGGCCGGCGCCCGGGCCCAGGTCGACCACGTGGTCGGCGATGGCGATCGTCTCCGGCTTGTGCTCGATGACCAGCACCGTGTTGCCCTTGTCGCGCAGCTGCAGCAGCAGCTTGTTCATCCGCTGGATGTCATGGGGGTGCAACCCGATGGTGGGCTCGTCGAAGACGTAGGTGACATCGGTCAGCGGGGAGCCCAGGTGCCGGATCATCTTCACCCGCTGGGCCTCGCCCCCCGACAGCGTGCCGGAGGGACGGTCCAGCGACAGGTACCCCAGCCCGATCTCCACGAACGAGTCCAGGGTGTGGGTGAGCTTGGCCAGCAGCGGCGCCACCGACGGCTCGTCCAGCTCGCGCAGCCACCGGGCCAGGTCCCGCACCTCCATCGCGCAGGCGTCGGCGATGTTGATCCCCCTGATCTTGGAGGACCGGGCGGTCTCGTTCAGCCGGGTGCCGTCGCAGTCGGGGCAGGTGATGAAGGTGATGGCCCGGTCCACGAAGGCCCGGATGTGCGGCTGCATCGCCTCCCGGTCCTTCGACAGCATCGATTTGCGGATTTTGGGGATCAGGCCCTCGTAGGTGACGTTGATGCCGTCGATCTTGATCTTGGTCGGTTCCTTGTAGAGCAGATCGTGCAGTTCCCGGTCGGTGAACTTGCGGATCGGCTTGTCGGGGTCGAAGAAACCGCAGCCCAGGAAGATACGGCCGTACCAGCCCGACATGCTGTAGCCGGGGACCGTGATCGCGCCCTCGCGCAGGGATTTGCTGTCGTCATACAGCTGGGACAGGTCGAAGTCGTTGATCTGGCCCATCCCCTCGCAGCGCGGGCACATGCCGCCGGTGCGGGTGAAGGACACCTTCTCGGCCTTCTGCGCCTTGGCGCCGCGTTCGACGGTGATCGCGCCGGACGCCTGGACCGAGGCGACGTTGAACGAGAACGCCTGGGGCGGCCCGATGTGCGGCTCTCCCAGGCGGCTGAACAGGATGCGCAGCATCGCATGGGCGTCGGTGACGGTGCCGACCGTGGAGCGGGGATTGGCCCCCAGCCGCTCCTGGTCGATCACGATCGCCGTGGTCAGCCCCTCCAGCACGTCCACGTCCGGCCGGGACAGCGACGGCATGAAGCCCTGCACGAACGCGCTGTAGGTCTCGTTGATCAGCCGCTGCGACTCCGCCGCGATGGTGCCGAACACCAGCGAGCTCTTGCCCGACCCGGAGACTCCGGTGAAGACCGTCAGCCGGCGTTTGGGGATCTCCACGCTGATGTTCTTGAGGTTGTTCTCACGCGCGCCCTGCACGCGGATCAGGTCGTGGGTGTCGGCGATGTGCGCGTCCGTTCTCGTGGCCGGGCCCATTGCGTCTCCGTCCCTGGTGAGGATGGTTTTTATGGATTTCGTCCGCTTCTGTCTGAGCGACGTGGAGTAGTGTGCCTGGTCTCTGTTCGCCGGTGCGGTCGCAACAGGCGGTTTCCCAGCCGATCCGGACGGCCGATATAGGCCAAAAATGACGCGCATGAGTACGGCGCGCATCACGGACGAAAGGGCTGGGAGGGGCCTGCAGGGAGATGACGGTAACAGCCGGGGGTGACATTCCCACGCCGCGCGAAGGCCCGGCCGCTCACGGCCCGCCCTCCTCGGGCCGTGCCCGGCGGGCGACCCGAGGAGGGCGGGGAAGGGTGGGGCTGGCCGGATTCGAACCGACGACCTACGAGGTGTAAGCTCGCCGCGCTGCCAACTGCGCCACAGCCCCTCGGCTGCAAGAGACCATACAACCTCAACCGGCCATGGCAGTAAACGAGACCGAGGCGGCCCTGCTCTTCCCCGGGGTCGCCGGGGCCCGGGACGGTCCCAAGAGGGGTCTGCGCGGCCCGCCGCCGCTCACCGGCCGTCCCGCCGCGCCGCATCCGGCGGGGCCACCGCCGGGCCGGCCGGCCGGATCGCTTCGCGCGGTTCGAACACCGTGGACCGCACCGCCACCGGCGCGCCTTGGCGGGCGGCGACCCACTGCCCGGTCACCTTACGGATCCGCCGGCCCGGGAACTGCTGTCACAGCGCCGCCTCACAGCGGGACGCCGGCGCCTTGCCCACCGGTTCCATCTCCGTGTCCGGACGGGGGAGCGGCCGCGTTCCCGCGCTGGCGGGCCAGCGCCAGCAGCACCGCCACGGCCCCTGGTATGTCGTCGGCGGAGTGCCGCCGCAATGACGGCCGGAACACCAGCCGCTCCCCGTCCTCGTCCACTCGTACGTCCACCACGGAGCCGCCGGGCCCGGCCACCTCCAGGCGCGGGATCGCGTCCCGCAGGGCGGGCCGCACCTCGGGCCATGCGACGCGGACGGCCTCCCGGAGCAATGCCGACAGCACCCGCATCGCGCGTGCCTCGGCCTCGTGGGCGTCGCTCATCACATCGTCCGCAACCGGACGCGGAGGCGGGCCTGTGCAGGCGGCCGGCCGAGCGGGCCCGGGCCGTTCCCGCAGCTCATCAGGCCGCCGGTGAGCTTTGCGGCAGGCCGTGGCCGGCCGGGGAAACCGGACGGGCCACGGGTCCGGCCGCCTGGTTCGGCCCGTTTTGTCATTGAAAAGGGGTTCCTATTCGCCCGACTCCGTGCCATATTGACCAAGATCAGCTAAGAGGGCGGCTTCAGCCAATTACATGGTGATATCTCACCGTGGGATATCCGACCTCCGGGGACGGCCGAAGACCGCCGGGTGAAGCGCCGGAGGGGCCATGCCGGGACGCGCCCAAGATCCACTGGTGGTCCCCGACGCCCTGTGGGAACACCCGGAGACCATCCGGGCGCTGCGGGAACGGGACATGGGCCGCCTGTTCCATCTGCTGCGCCAGTACGCCGGGGCCAGCCAGACCCAGATCGCCATCGCCTGCGGCATGACCCAGGGGCGGGTCAGCGAGACCATGAAGGCCGGCGGGCGCCGGATCCACACCCTGGAGGTGTTCGAGCGCATCGCCGACGGGCTGGGCATGCCCGACTCCGCCCGGCTCGCCCTCGGGCTGGCCCCGCGGGCCCACGCTCCTGCCACCGAGCCGCCCGCGCCGCAGGACGCCCCCTCCGCCGCCGAACCCGCCTCCGGCCTTGTGGACTCGCTCGGCGTCTTCGCGGCCGCGCCCGGCGACCGGACGGCACCGGACGCGGCCCGCCCCTTCGTCCCCGGCGCCGACCCGGAGGCGGGGGAGCGGCTCGCCCATGCCGCCCGGCGGCCGGCCCGCCTCGACGCCCACGCCATCGCGGCCTTGTCCACCATGCTGGCCGGCCAGCGCCGCCTGGAGGACCGCATCGGCCCGGCGGCACTGGTCGCCCCGGCCACCGCACAGCTCCCCCTGCTCGCGCAGATGCTGCGGGAGGCCCCCTCGGCGCACCGCGCCGCCCTGGCCGAGGTGGTCTCCGAATGGGCCACTTTCGCCGGCTGGCTGCACCTGGCCACGGGACGGGACGAGACGGCCAAGCTCCTGTTCCGGCGCGCCGAGGAACTGGCCGACGAGGGCTCCGACGGCACCCTGGCCGCCACCGCCGTCAGCTTCCGCGGCTACCTGGAGCGCCTCCGCGGCCGGCCCCGCGCCGTGGTCCGCTGGACCGCCGCCGCCCTGGAGACTCCCGGCTCCCACCCCGCTCAGCGCGCCTACGACTGCATCCAGCTCGCCCAGGGCCACGCCGCGCTCGGCGACCTGGAGCAGATGCGCCGCCACCTCGACCGGGCCGCCGAGCTGGCGGCCCGCACCGCGGAGCCCCCGCCGTCGGTCTACTGGTACAACGAGCCGTTCTTCCACGTGCAGATCGGCCTGGCCCACCTGGAGGCCCGCCAGTACCGCCAGGCCGCCGACATGATCGCCACCGGCCTGGCCGGCATGTCCCCGGAGCAGCGGGCCGCCCAGTGGGTCGCCGAATATGACGAGGCTCTGACCGTCGCGCGGGATCGCGCGTGAAGTCATTTCGGTGGTGGTGACAGTCAGCGGCGGAGTTTTATATGCCTGGGCGTGCCATAGGAGATGAGGAGCGTCAGCAGCATGGCCACTAAGCAGTTCGAATCAGGTGTGCTGTTCGCGCCGTCGGTTCCGCAGTGGGCTCGCCGGGCCTTGCGTGAATGCTCGCAAGAAGGATCCCTGATCCTCGCATCAGATCCCCCTCCGAAAAAGGTGTATTGGGTCGTCCCTTTGCTGGGATCCCTCCTCAGAGGTCTGGCCGGGGCGCTCGCCGCCCCCGTACTGGTCTATGTGTGCATGGCCGTGGGCGGGGCTCTCGTAAGCACGCCCTCCGAAGATGTTTTCGAAGTCGTCGACGAGTGGGCGGATCGGTTTCAATGGGTGTTCGTCGTCGCCGGGGTGGCGGGGGCATTGTGGGGGGCCGTCACACCCTGGCGGGGCGTCGGCAAAGAGAGGGCGCAGCAGAAATACCACGGCAGGTATCTGACCGCGGACGACCTGGACGGGCCCGCATGCGAGCTGCTGACACGGGCGGCCGCCGCCGTGGACCGGGTGCTCGGCTCGGCGGTGCATCGCGACGGGCTGCTTGACCGGATCGGCAATGACGTGGTGCTTTCCCAACGGCTCTGGGAAATCGCCCGGCTCCTGCACCGGCAGACGCTGCTTCGCGCAGAGCAGGAGGCGGCCTGGAAACAGGCGCGGTCGGCGGAGCTGGAGGCGGTCACCGCGCCGCAGCGGGAAGCGTTGAGACAATCGGAGGCCGCAGTCCTCAAGCAGGTCGAGGAGCTTGAGGGCTATGCCGCACGCGTCGCTGAGGTCGAATCCGTCTACACCGCGCAGAAGATGCTGGGGGACAACCACAAGTACATGGACCTGCTGGCGGCGACCAGTGACGAAGAATCCGTCGCCGAACTCGCCGCGCACGCCGATGGCGTCTCCAAGCAGTTCACCGAAAGCCTCAGGGAGGCCATCGAAGCCGGACAGGTTCTGGCACTGCCGAAATGAGCTTCTTGTTGAACGATCGGCGGAGTTACACAACAGGAGAACCGTGATCTGCCCGGTCCCGGTCTCGAATCCGCGCGGCCCCTGGCGGGAGCGGGCCGGGGGAAGGCGCGCCGGCGACCTGGGCTTCAGCCGAAGAAGCGCAAAGTCGCCGTGGCGGTGGACAGTTCGGCTCGCACGCCGAACGGCAGCGTCAGCTGGGTGGGGCCGTGGCCTGCGGGAAAGCCCCACAGGATCGGCACGCCCAGCGGGCCGAGGCGGTCTGTCAGCATCGCGCGCAGCTCCTCTTCGGGGCCGCAGTCGACGAACGAGCCCAGCACGATGCCGGTCACGCCCTCGAACCAGCCGGCGCGCAGCAGCTGGGTGAGGGAGCGGTCGAGCCGGTAGGGGGCCTCGGTGACGTCCTCCAGGAAGACGATGCGGTCCCCGGCGGGGGGAGCGCCCTCCGGCGCGCCCAGGCTGGTGGCCAGCAGCGTGATCGTCCCGCCGTGCAGCACGCCGCGCGCGGTGCCGGGGACCAGGGCCTCGCCCGCCGGCGCGCGCAGCGCGTCCAGCCCGGTGAAGAGCGCCCGGTGCAGGGTGTCGGCGGTCAGCCGGTCCCGGCTGAGGGCCGTCCCGGCCGGCATCGGGCCGAAGTAGGTCACCTGCCCCAGGTGGTGCGCCAGGGCCGCGTGCAGGGCGGTGATGTCGCTGGAGCCCACGAAGACCTTCGGGCCCGCCTGCCGCAGGCGCTCCCAGTCGATCAGGTCGAGCATGCGCTGGGCGCCGTAGCCGCCGCGGGCGCACAGGACGCCCCGCACCCGCGGGTCGGTCCACGCCTCGGTGAAGTCCGCGGCGCGCGCGGCGTCCGGACCGGCCAGATACCCCGAGACCGCCGCCACGTGCGGGGCCACCCGCACGCGCAGTCCCCAGCCTTTGAGGATCGCCACCCCGCGGCGCAGCGCCGCCGCCCCCACGGGGCCGCTCGGCGCCACGATCGCGACCAGGTCGCCCGGTGCAAGCTTCACTTCCCCGCCCCTTCGCCGCCGGTCACCCAAGAGCCTGCCACGCCGGGCGTCCTCACCGGCCGACCCCCTTCCCGGCCTTTGAGCGGCCGGCTCGCGCAGCGGGATCGCGGCTGCGCCGCCGCACACGCGGAACGGGCAGGGAAAGCAGGTCCGGGCAACTCGTTCGTTGAACCTTTCAACACGACCTTCCCGCAGGCGGGGCCGGGGGCGATGCCGTGACCTGCAATGCCATGGCCTCGGATGCCGCCCCGGCTCCCGTCTCCGATGCCCGGGACCACGTGTTGAAAAAGGTTCATTGCCTACGCCTGGGCCGTCCTTGGTCTTGAGGGTCTTCGCGGCGGCAACGAGTGCAGGGACGGAATGTGCCGTTTGGTGCATCACGTGGCTGTTTGGGGGACGGCATGCCCAAGGTGCCTTTCGGGTCGCATCCAGGCGGCGGTCCGGGACCGCGCGCCCACCCCCTTGGGCGGTCGCGTCCGCCGCTGATCGGCTCCTACCGCTGCCCGGCGACGGTGGCCCGGCCGCGTCCGGAGCCGGTCGCCGAACGCTACCGGGGGTTCGCCGCGCTGCACAGCGCGCTGGCGGCCGGCCCGGAGATCAGGCTCGGGCGGCTGTGGGCGGGAGGCGCGGTCGCCGCCGTATGCGCGGCCATGGTGACGGTGCTCGGCGGGCTGGTGGCGCGGGGCCTGCTGGAGGTGGCCGTGCCCGCCCCCGTGAGCCCGCAGGCCGATGGTGCGGTGGTGGGGCTCGTCTACGCCCTGTGCGCGGTGGCGCTGACCTTGCAGGCCACCGGGCTGCTGCAGGTGCTGATGACGGTCTCGGCCCGGCCGGTGCGCGCCCTGGTGTGGATCTGCGGGGCGGGGACCGGGGTCGCCGCGCTGCTGCCGCTGGTCGTGCGGGCCGACCCGCAGGCCAGGCTCGCCACCGCGGCCATCCACCTGACGGCGGGGATCGTGGTGATCGCGGTGCTGGCCGTCACCGCGTCCCTGGCGGCCCGCTGGCCGGGGCCGCCGGGGCTCGACCCGGGCCGGTGACCGCGGGGCGCCGCGCGCCTCAGGCGCCGGCGAAGCGGGTGACCAGCTCCTCCAGGGAGAGCGAACCGGAGGCCAGGGCGGCGTACATCTGGTCGACCTCCGCATACCCAAGGTCGCGGGCGATGGCCAGCGACTCGCCGTGGGCCTCGGCCGCCAGCAGGTCGACCTGCCGGTCGGCCAGGGCCTGCACCAGGCGGCGGCGGCCCTGGGCGGAGACCTCCTCGGCCTGCCGGTGGGCCAGCCAGCGCTGGATGTGGACGCGGGCGGGCGCGGTGGCGGCGATCTGGAGCCAGTCGGCCGACGGGCAGCCTTCCGGGTCGGTGAGGATCTCCACCACATAGCCGCTGCGCAGCTCGGCCGACAGCGGCGCCAGCCGCCCGTTGATCAGGGCGCCGATGCTGTGGTTGCCGGTCTCCGAGCCCAGCGCGTAGGCGAAGTCCAGCGCGGTGGCCGAGGCCGGCAGCAGCACGATCTCCCCGCGCGGGGTGAAGACCGGCATGGAGTCGCCGGCCAGGTCGGTGCGCAGCCCGTCCAGGAAGTCCGCCGAGGGGGCGTCGGACTGCCAGGCCAGCAGCCGGCTCAGCCAGACCAGGTCGCGGCGGCCGGAGACGGCGTCGGCGGTGGCCGTCCCGGCGTCGCGGATGTGCGCCACGATCCCGTACTCGGCGACCGGGTGCATGGCCCGGCTCTGGATGATCACCTCCAGCGGGTCCCCCTCCGGGCCGATCACCCGGGTGTGCAGGGCCTGGTACATGTTGAACTTCGGCAGCGCGATGTAGTCCCTGACCCGGCCCGGGCACGGGCGCAGCGCGGCGTGCACCGCCCCCAGCGCGATGTAGCAGTCCTGCTCGTCGCCGTCCACCACGACCAGCACCCGGGCCGCCTCGCACGGCCGCAGCCCCACCACCCGTTCGCCGAAGTCCTGGTGGACCGCGTACAGGTGCCGCGGGCGCACCGACACCCGCGCCGACAGCCCGTGCCCGGCCAGGGAGCGGCGCAGCCGCTCCGTCGCCGGGCCGAACACCTGCTCGGCCCCGGCCAGCGCCCGGGCCATCGCGGCGGCGGTGGCGGCGTGCGCATCCGGGTCGCGGTGGGCGAAGGCCAGGTCGTCCATCTCCCGTTTGAGGACGTGGATGCCCAGCCGCTCGGCGAAGGGGACCAGCAGTTCCAGGGACGCGGTGGCGTAGCGGGCCCGTTTGTGCGGCGGCTGGAAGCCCAGCGTGCGCAGGTTGTGCAGGCGGTCGGCCAGCTTGATCACCAGCACCCGCAGGTCCGCCGCCGCGGCCAGCACGATCTTGCGGAAGGTCTCGGCCTCCCGCCGGTCGCCCCAGCGCTCGCCGTCCAGCTTGGTCACCCCATCGACCAGCACGGCGACCTCCTCGCCGAAGTCGGCGCGCAGCTCGCCCAGCGTGTAGGGGGTGTCCTCGACGGTGTCGTGCAGCAGGGCGGCCACCAGGGTGGTGGTGTCCAGCCCCATTCCGGCCAGGATCATCGCCACGGCCAGCGGGTGGGTGATGTAGGGGGCGCCCGACTTGCGCAGCTGGCCCCGGTGCATGCGCTCGGCCACGTCGTAGGCCCACTCCAGGAGGCGGACGTCCTCGTCGGTGAACGCGGGGCGGCGCGCCTGCAGCAGCGGCGCCAGGGCGGCCCGCACCGCGGCGCGCCGGCCGGCGCGGTCTTTGGGCGCAAGGAGGCGCCTGCGGTGCCCGCCGTGCGGGGTGAGCTTGGCTTCCTGCGGATTCAGCGACGTCATCGCGCCATCCGGTGCCCTTTCAGGTAGCGCGGTTGCTACCGCCTGTAGCGGTCATTATGTGTGACGGGCGCTTTCCGGCGCGAGCATTGACGGCGACTCGGTCTGTTTTACACGCCCTTCATTGGGGCGTGATATGTGACCTCTCGTATACATGTATCTATAACTGGGGGAAACATTCCGTTATGTCACACGAATGGAGTTGATCATCGCGAAATGATCCTTTCGCCCAGAAGCCTGCGCTCGGCTGCGGTGAACGTCGCTTCCATGCTGCTCAACGGCCAGCTCGCCGATCTGAGCCCGATGCCGGCGGACCGGCTCGGAGAGGGGAGCGGGCGCGCGGTGCTGCGCTACCGGTTTCCCGAGTGGCTGGTCCCGGCCGGGCCGCCGGTGCTGCTGGTGCCGTCGCCGGGCGTCCCCGCACGCTGCTATGACCTGCGCCGAGGCGGCAGCCTGGTCGAGCATGTCGTCGACGCCGGGCGGCTGACCTACCTGCTGGAGGGGCCGGCCGGGCCGGCGGACCCGCGGGCCGGAGCGGCCCAGTGGGCCGGGGAGATCCTGCCGTCGGTGATCCGCCGGGTGAGCAGCGATGCGGGCGGGCAGCCGGTGCAGCTGGTCGGCTGGAGTCTGGGCGGCACGCTGGCGCTGCTGACCGCCGCCGCCGACCCCTCGCTGCCGATCGCCTCGGTCGCCGCGATCGCCCCCGCCACCGGCGCCGGGCTGCCGGGCACGGTGGACCAGATCATCGCGGCGGGCCATGGGCTGCTGCGCGCCTACCACGTCCTGGCGCGCATCGACGACCGCGACCACCTGGCCCAGCGCGAGGCGCTCGACCGCTTCGCCGCCGCACTGCGCGCCCACCCCGGCCGCGGGCTCACCGAATCGTACGCGGCCTACCTCGGCGCGGCGCTGGCCGGGGAGGAGGAGCTGTCGATCGGCGGCCGCGAGGTGAGCCTGGCGCGGATCGGCGTCCCGGTGCTGGCCATCGCCGGTGACGGCGACCGGATCGCGCCGCCCAGGGCGGTCCGCGATCTGACTTTGTCGATGGTCTCCTCGCCGCGGGTGCGCTTTGAGATCGCCTCCGGCGACCATCTGGGGGTGCTGACCGGCGGCCAGGCGCGCACCACCACCTGGACGTACCTGGACCGCTGGCTGGATGAGGGCATTCTGCGGCACGGCCTGCGCCCCCACCACCAGGAGGAGGCCGCCGCCATGTGACCCGGCCGCCGGGGCCGGGCCGGCTCCATGCGGCTCACCACGGGCGCCCACCGGCACGCGCCGGGCGGGCGCCCGTTTTCGTGCCGTCGGCGTCCAAGCCCGCAGGGACCAGGAGCGGGCCGGTGAAGCGTCGTTTTTCGGTAAGGCCATGGCCATCTCCCCACCACCCCCCGCCACCAGGCGTGTCGCCTGAGTGAGTGAATATTGACCGACAGTAATGTTGCGCAGCGTCGCGGGCCGTGCTCGCGGCGTTGACGCTGCAACGGGACGTCGGGGGACGCAGATGACGGCTGACAAGTCCGGTGACCTGGCCTGGACGCGCGCTGACCGGATCATCGGGGTGACGCCGTTCGGGCTGGCCGAGGCCCGCCTGGCGGTCGCCGTGGCCCGGGCCGGCGGTCTGGGGACGCTGGACCTGGGACGCGACCGGGACGCGGCGCTGACCGCGCTGGAGCTGGTGGAACGCTGGTGGGGCGGGCCGTTTGCGATCCGCATCGGCGGTGCCTGCCCGGTGCGGCCCGAAGAGGTGCCCAAGACCGTCCACACCGTGCTGGTGGACCTGCCCGCCCTGCAGGAGGCCCAGCCCTACCTGCCGGGCCGCCGGCTGCTGGTGGAGGTCGTCGACCCCGGCGAGGCGCGCGCGGCGGCGCGGCTGGGCGCCGACGGGCTGATCGCCCGCGGCTGCGAGGCCGGCGGCCGGGTCGGCGAGCTGACCACGTTCGTGCTGCTGCAGCACCTGCTCGGCGACGCCGAGCTGGACCGCCCGGTGTGGGCGGCCGGGGGCATCGGCCCGCACACCGCCGCGGCGGCCATCGCGGGCGGGGCCGCGGGAGTGGTGCTGGACGCCCAGCTGGCATTGGTGCGGGAACTGGACCTGCCCGCGGAGGTCGCCCGGGCGATCGAGACGATGGACGGCGGCGAGACCCGCCTGGTCGCCGGGCACCGCATCTACGCCCACCCGGACCTGCCGGTCCCCGACGGCACGGCCCCCTCCGACCTGGCCGCCCGCCTGGGCGTCGGCGACCTGCGCGAGCAGCTGCTGCCGGTCGGCCAGGACGGGGCGCTCGCCCGCCCGCTGGCCGAGCGGTACAAGACCGCCGGGGGCGTCGTGCAGGCCGTCGCCGCGCACATCGACGAGCACCTGGCCGCCGCCGTCCGCGCCGAGCCGCTGGCCGCGGCCGCCGCAGCGGACGGGGCCGCCTATCCCGTGCTGCAGGGGCCGATGACCAGGGTCAGCGACCGGCCCGAGTTCGCCGCCGCCGTCGCCGCCGCCGGCGGGGTGCCGTTTGTGGCGCTGGCGCTGATGACCGGGGAGGAGGCCGGGCGGCTGCTGGCCGAGACCGCCCGGCGGCTGGGCGGCCGCCCCTGGGGGGCGGGCGTGCTGGGATTCGCCCCCCGCGAGATCCGCGCCGCCCAGCTGGAGGCCATCCGCCTGGCCCGGCCCCCCTACGCGCTGATCGCCGGGGGACGCCCCGCCCAGGCCGCGCCGCTGGAGGAGGCCGGGATCGCCACCTACCTGCACGTCCCCTCCCCGGCCCTGCTGGAACGCTTCCTGGCCGAAGGCGCCCGCCGCTTCGTCTTCGAAGGCATGGAATGCGGCGGCCACATCGGCCCGCGCGCCGCCTTCCCGCTGTGGGAGGCGCAGGTGGACGTGCTGCTGGCGTTCCTGGCCGAGCACCCGCAGGAGGCCGCGCGCACATCGGTGGCCTTCGCCGGCGGCGTGCACGACGCCCGCTCGGCGGCGATGGTCGCCGCGCTGGCCGGGCCGCTGGCCGAGCGCGGCGTGCAGATCCGCGTGCTGATGGGCACCGCCTACCTGTTCACCGAGGAGGCGGTGGCGACCGGGGCGATCGTGCCGGGCTTCCAGCAGGTCGCCGTGGAGTGCGAGCGCACCGTGCTGCTGGAGACCGCCCCCGGCAACGCCGTCCGCTGCGCCCACACCCCCTACGCCGACGCCTTCCAGCGGGCCCGGCGGGACCTGGCCGCCTCCGGGGTGCCCCGCCAGGAGGTGTGGGCCAAGCTGGAGCGCCACAACCTGGGCCGGCTGCGCCTGGCCTCCCGCGGGCTGCGGCGCGAGGGGGAGGAACTGCGGCAGATCGAAGGCACCGAGCAGTACCGCGAGGGCATGTTCATGATGGGCCAGGCGGCGGTGCTGCGCTCGGCCGTCACCACCATCGCCGACCTGCACGAGCAGGTCAGCGCCGGAGCCGGGGCCTTCCTGGCCGAACGGGCGCGGCGGCTGCGGTCGGCCCCCGAGGAGGAGCCCGCGCCGCGTCCGCTGGACATCGCGATCGTGGGGATCGGCTGCGCCTTCCCCGGGGCGCGCGACGCCGAGGAGTACTGGGCCAACGTCCTCTGCGGCGCCGATGCGGTCACCGAGGTCCCCGGCGGCCGCCGCGACGGCGGCGAAGCGGAGGACACCCCCGCCGCACAGGGCGGCTTCCTGCCCGCCATCCCCTTCGACGCCGAGGCCCGCGGCATCCCGCCCGGCTCGCTCGGCGACATCGCACCGGCGCACCTGCTGGCGCTGGAAGTCGCCGCGCGCGCCTTGGACGACGCCGGGTATGCCGACCGGCCCTTCGACCGCTCCCGCGCCGCGGTGATCTTCGCCGCCGGGATGGGGGATGCGCCGTCGCCGCAGGCGGCCGACGGCGCATCCCCCGCCACGATCACCGGGTGGATCGCCGAGCGGCTGGATCTGGGCGGCGCCGAGTGCACCATCGCCGACGCCTCCCCGGCCGCGTTGGACGCCGCCTGCAAGGAACTGGTCTGCGGCGGCGCCGACCTGGTGCTGTGCGGCGGCGTCGAGCTGCGGGACGAGGCCCCCGGCGGCCCGCCGTCGGGACGGTGCGCCCCGTTCGACGCCGGGGACGACGGCGTGGCGCCGGGGGAGGGCGCGGCGTGCGTGGCGCTCAAACGGCTGGCCGACGCCGAACGCGACGGCGACCGCATCTACGCCGTCATCAAGGCGGTCGCCGCGGCCGGCGACGGGCGGTCGGCCTCCCGCGCCGAGGGACGGCGGCGGGCGCTGCAGCGGGCCCACCGCGACGCCGGCATCCCCCCGTCCCGGATCGGGCTGGTGGAGGCCCGCGGCACCGGCGCCGCCGCCGGTGACCGCGCCGAGCTGACCGCGCTGACCCGGGCGTTCACCGGAACCAGGCCGGGCGGCGTCACGCTCGGCTCGGTCGCCTCGCAGATCGGCCACACCGGGCGGGCGGCCGGGCTGGCCGGGCTGATCAAAACCGCCCGCGCCCTGCACGCCGGCGTCCGCCCCGGCACCCTGCACCTGAACGAGCCCACTGCCGCCTGGGACCCGGAGACCAGCCCGTTCGTCTTCTCCCACACCCCGCGGCCCTGGCCCGCCGAACCCGGCGAACGCTGCGCCGGCCTCAGCGCCTCCGGCCTGGGCGGCACCGCCTTCCACGCGGTGCTGGCCGGATACGGCGGCGCCCCCGAACCGGTGTCGGGGACCGCCGCATGGCCCGCCGAGCTGTTCCTGTTCCGGGGCGCCGACCGCGCCGAGGCGCGCGAGCGCATGGACCGGATCGCCGCCCTGGGCACCGGCGCCAGGCTGCGGGACCTGGCCCGCACCGCCGCCGAACAGCACAGCGGACCCGTCCAGGTGGCCCTGGTGGCCACCAGCCCTGAGGACCTGGCCGCCAAGCTGGAGCCGGCCCGCCGCTTCGAGGCGGCGCCGGGCGTGTACCCGGCCGTCGGGGAGCGGCCCGGCCGGGTGGCGTTCCTGTTCCCCGGCCACGGCGGCCTGCGGCCCGGGATGCTCGCCGACCTGTTCGTGGCCTTCCCCCGGCTGCAGCGGCTGCTGCGGCTGTCCGGCGGCCGGTACGCCGAGGCGATGTTCCCGCCCGCCGCCTTCACCGCCGAGGAGGAGGCACGGCAGCGGCAGGCCCTCGGCGACATCCGCATCGCCCAGCCCGCCCTGGCCATCGCCGGCATCGCCGTCCACCGGCTGCTCACCGAGCTGGGCGTGCGCCCCGACATGGCGGCCGGGCACGGGTGCGGCGAGCTGACCGCCCTGTGCGCCGCCGGGGTCTTCGGCGAGACCGACCTGCTGGAGCTGGCCGCCGCCCGCGCCGAGGCGATCCTGCGCGCCGTCGAAAGCGGCGAGAGCGGCGACCCGGGCGCCATGGCCGTCGTCACCGGAACCCCGCAGGAGGTGCAGGCGGTGCTGGAGACGGTGCCCCGGGTGGTCCTGGCCGCCCACGAGGCGCCCCGGCAGGTGGTGATCTCCGGCCCCGCCGCCGCCGTCTGCGACGCGATGCGGGCGCTGAACGCCTGCGGGCTGGCGGCCGAGCCGATCCCGGGCGCCTGCGCCCTGCACAGCCCGCTGGCCGCCGGCGCGGCGACGGGGCTGAGCGTGGAGCTGGCCGGCCGGCGGCTGAGCCCGCCCGCCTTCCCGGTGTGGTCCAACCTCACCGCCGCCCCCTACCGGCATTCTCCGGAGCTGCTGGCCGCCACCTTGGCCGAGCAGGTCGCCGCGCCGGTGCGCTTCGCCGAGCAGATCGAGGCCATGTACGAGGCCGGGGCCCGGGTGTTCGTCGAGACCGGCCCCGGACGGTCGCTGACTCGCCTGGTCGGCCGGATCCTGGAGGGCCTGCCGCACACGGTGGTCACCTGCGACCGTCCCGCCGGGCGGGGCCTGCCCGGCCTGCACGCCCTGCTGACGGCCCTGGCCGAACTGGCCGCCCTCGGGGTGGAGGTGGACCCGCTGCCGCTGTTCACCGGCCGCGACGCCGTCGTGCTGTCCGCCCCGCCCGCCCGGCCCGCCTGGACCATCGGCCGCCCCGCCCGCCCGGCGGACGCGCCGCGGCCGTCCGGGACGCACCCGGCCGCTGCGCCGGACCGGGCCGACCGCGACGCCGCCGTCCTGGAGTACCTGCGGACCGGCCGGGAGCTGCTGGCCGCCCAACGCGACGTGCTGCTCGGCTACCTGGGGATCTCCCTCCCGCAGCCGCGCGAGGACCGGGCACCGGCCGCTTCTGCCGCGCCCCATGTGCCCGCGCCCCGTCCCGTTCCCGGTCAAGAGGCACCCGCGCCCGGCGGTGAGACATCCGCCCCGGAGGAGGACGTGCACTTTTCCCGGGGCGCGGTGGCCTCACCCGGCGAGGACACGCCGGCTTCGGAGGACGACGCGCCCGCCCTCAAGGAGGCGGCGCTGCTTTCCGCAGGCGGCGTGTCGGCCGCGGAAGATGTCGTGTCCGCCCCCGATGAGGTGGCGGCCGTTTCCGCCGAAACCCCGTCCGCTCCCGGCGTCGCGGACGATGTATCCGCTTTCGAACCCGCCCTCGAAGACGCCCCGCCCGGCGGTGAGGACGGCACGGCGGCGCCGGAGAGCGATGCGTCGGTCTCCGCCGACGCCGCATCCGCCTCTAGCGGCCAGGCGCCTCCTGCCGGCGAGGACCTGACCGTTTCCGGCGGTGAGGCGCCCGCTCCCCAAGGCGTCTCCGGTGGCGGGACGTCCGCCCTTGAGGACGTGTTCCTTCCCCGGGACGCCGTCTCCGCCGCCGAGGAGACGGCGGGCGGCGTGGCCGTTCTCGAGACGACGCCGCCCGGCCCTGCCGGTGAGGCGGCTGCGCTCAGCGAGGATCAGCCTGCCGCCGGTGGCGGGGTGTCCGTCTTCGAAGGCGTGTTCCTTCCCCCGGAGGCCGTGTCCGCCGTTGAAGAGGAGACGGCCGTTCCGGCAGGCGGCGCGTCCGCTGTGGAAGAGACGGCGTCCGGCACCGGCGGCGAGGCGGCCGTCCCCGATGACGGCCTGCCCGCTGGCGACGGCGAGGCGCCTGCCCTCGAGGAGGACATGCGCGCCTCCCGGGAGACCGAGTCCGCTCCTGCCGGGGACGTGCCCGCCTGGAGGGACGGCACGCCCGCCCCGGAGGACGGGGCGTCGGGCCCGGGCGGTGAGGCATCGGCTCCCGGCGACGGCCGGCCCGCTTCCGGCGACCAGAGGACTGCCGTTGCAGAGGACGTGTTCCACGTCGGGGAAGCTGCGCCGGAGACTGGTGAGAACGCGTCTGTCGGTGAGGACGGCCCCTTTGACCTGAAGGAAGAGAAGCCGGACTCAGACGGTGGGACGGCCGCTCCCGGCAACGGCCTGAGCGAGACATCGGCTCTCAGCGAAGAGGTGTTCTTCTCCCCGGTGGCCGCCGCCATTCCCGGAGGGGACGCGACGTCCGCTGAAAGCACTGTGCCCCTTCCCAGTGGTGGCCTTCCCGTTTCCGATGGTGAGGCGCCCGCTCTTGCGGAGGAGCCCTCCCCGCATAAGGCCGTCTTCGTGTTCGACGGGAACGTGTCCGTTTCGGAAGACGGCGTATCCGCCCTGGAAAGCGCGGTGCCCGGACCCGCCGGGGAGACCACCGCCCCCGACGGTGACGTGCCCGCCTCCCATGGCGGTACATCCTCTCCGGGAGAGGAGGCATCCGGGGAGGACGCATCCGTTTCCGGCGCTCTGCCCCCGCCAGGCGATGACGCGTCCGAGGACGGCACGTCCGTCTCCCAGGACGCCGAGGTCGCCGCCGATGACCCCCTCGCCTTTGCCGAGGGGACGCCCAAACCCGGAGGTGACGCACCGGGCTCCGCGGACGTTCCCGGAGATGAGGCATCCGCTTCCACGGCCGAAGCATCTGGAGGCGGTGCATCCGCCCCTCGCTCCGGGCTGCTCGCCAGAGGCCCCGTCGCCCGCACCGCGACGCTCGCCGGCGACGCGGAAACGCCCCCCGACGACGGGGACGGGGCATGGTGGACGCTGGACGCGGACGCCACCCGGGCGTTCCCCGTGGTGCCGCCGGTCGCGCCGATGCCCGTGCCGCCCAGCCGGCACGTGGTGCGGCCGGTGGAACTGCCCGCGGCGGGACCGGTGCCGGTGCCCGGGCCGCTGAGCGGACGGCGGTGCCTGATCGTCAACGACGGGCTCGGCGTGGCGCCCGAGCTGGTGACGCTGCTGGAATCGCACGGCGTGCACGCCGGCATCGCCGCCGACGCCGACGAGCCGGCCGACGCGGTGATCCACCTGGCGGCGCTGCGCCCGGGCGGCCCGCCCGTGCTGCCCAGGTCCTATGAGAAGATCCGCAACGCGCTGCACGGCGGCACGAGCCGGCTGCTGCTGGTGACCGGCACCGGCGGCATGTTCGGCCGGGACGGGCGTCCGGACGTCGTCACCGGGGCCGGGCTGCGCGGGCTGGCCCGCACGCTCGCCCTGGAGCACCCGGCCGCCCTGGTGCGGGCCGTGGACGTCAACACCGCCTGCGGCCCCCGCGCCCTCGCCGAGCAGCTGGTCGTCGAGCTGATGAGCGAGCCCGGCGCCCCCGTCGTGGTCGGCCACGACGGCTGGACCCGCCGCACCCTCGAACTCGTCCCGCAGGAACTGACCGGCGAGGCCCCGCTGCCGCTGGACCGGGACGGGGTCGTCCTGCTCACCGGGGAGGCCCGGGGCGTCACCGCCCGCCTGGCCCGGGCGCTCGCCGGCGCCGCCGGCTGCCACATCGAGATCATCGGCCGCACCCCGCCGGACGAGGACGACGAACCCGACCCGGCCACCGCCCCGGCCGGGCGGCGGCTGCGGGCCGTCTTGGCCAGGCTGGAGGGCTCGGCCGCCTCCGTCCGCTACCAGGCGCTCGACCTCGGCGACCCGCAGGCCGTGCGCGCCGCCGTCGCCGACGTCTACGCCCGGTACGGCCGGCTGGACGGGGTGATCCACGGCACCGGCACGCCGCAGCAGCACCGGCCGCCTCGCGAGGCCGGCTCGTTCGCCCGGCTGTGGCAGACCACCGCCGGCGCCGCCGCGACCCTGGCCGAGGCCGTCCGCGAGGACCTGGGATTCTTCGTCGTCCTCGGCAGCGCCTCGGGAATGCTGGGCGAGGAGGGACAGGCCGCCCACGCCGCCGCCGGCGACGCCTGCCAGACCCTGGCCCCGCTGTGGGGGACACGGCTGCGCGGCCGGGTGCTGGCGGCCTGCTGGGGGCCGTGGGCCTGCGACGACCCCGCCTCCGGCGAGGCGGCCCGCGACCAGGCCCGGCGGCGCGGCGCGCCGCTCGACCCCGACGCCGCCGTGGGCGCCCTGCTCCGCGAGATCGCCGTCGGCGCCGACTCGCAGGTCGTCTTCACCGGAGCCGCGCCATGACACCGATCGCGATCGTGGGAATGGGGGCGGTGTTCCCCAAAGCGGCCACGGCCCGCCAGTTCTGGGACAACATCCGGGCGGGCGTGGACGCCGTCACCGAGGTCCCCCCGCAGCGGTGGGACCCGCGGATCTACTACGACCCCGCCTGCTACGGGCGGCCCTCGTGCGGCGACCGGGTCTACTGCCGCCGCGGCGGATTCGTCGACGACCTGACCGCCTTCGACCCCACCCGGTTCGGGATCACACCCGCCGCCGTGGACGGCATCGAACCCGACCAGCTGCTGGCGCTGCGCACCGCCGCCGAGGCCATCGCCGACGCCGGCGGACCCGAAAGGCTGCCCGACCGCTCCAGGGTGGGCGTCATCCTCGGCCGCGGCGGCTACCTCACCACCGGAACGGCCCGCCTCGACCAGCGGGTGCACACCTCCCACCAGCTGGTGGCCGTCCTGGCGGACCTGGTGCCCGACCTGGGGGAGGAACGGCTGGAGGAGATCCGGCGGGCGTTCTGCCGGCAACTGGGACCGGAGCCGCCGGACGTCCCCACCGGGCTGCTGCCCGGCTTCGCCGTCGCCACCGGCATCGCCGCCCACTTCGATCTGCGCGGCCCCGCCTACACCGTGGACGCCGCCTGCGCCTCGGCCCTGCTGGCCGTCGAGCACGCGGTGCGGGCGCTGCGCTGCGGGCAGTGCGACGCGGTGCTGGCCGGCGCCGTCCACCACGCCCACCACATCACCGTCTGGAACCTGTTCAGCCGGCTGCGGGCGCTGAGCCCCAGCGAACGGGTGCGCCCCTTCGACCGGTCGGCCGACGGCACCCTGCTGGCCGAGGGCACCGGCATGGTGCTGCTCAAACGGCTGGAGGACGCCCAGCGCGCCGGGGACCGCATCTACGCGGTGATCTGCGGGGTGGGCAGCGCCGGCGACGGGCAGGCCGCCACACTGCTGAACCCGCCGGTCGACGGCCGGGAACTGGCGGTGCGGCGGGCCTGGCGGGACGCCGGGCTGGACCCGCGCGAACCGGCGGCCCTGGGACTGGTGGAGGCGCACGGCGCCGGCACCCCGCTGGCGGACGGCGCCGAGGTGCAGACCCTGCGCCGCGTCTTCGGCACCGACGGCCCGCCGATCGCCCTGGGCTCGGTCAAGTCGATGATCGGTCACGCCATGCCCGCCGCCGGCATCGCCGGATTGATCAAGGCGGCGTTCGCGCTGCACGAGGGGGTGCTGCCGCCCACCCTGCACGTCACCGACCCGCACCCGGCGCTGGAGGGCACCCGCTTCCGCCTCCCGGGCCAGGCCGCCGACTGGGACGCCGAATCGGACCTGCCCCGCCGCGCCGCCGTCAACGCCTTCGGCTTCGGCGGTTTCAACGCCCACGTCGTGCTGGAGGAGGCACCCGGTTCGGTGCGTGCCCGGGGCCGCAGACCCTCCCGGGCCCGCAGCGGCGAAGACGGCGACGGCGGCCGCCTGCTGCGGCTGGCCGCCGCCTCGCCCGAGGAACTGGCCGCGCTGCTGGCCGGCCTGGACCGGGCGCCGGCGGGCGAAGTCATCGGAGAAGGACCCTGCCGGCTGGCGATCGCCGACCCCACGCCGCGGCGCCTGTCGCTGGCCCGCGCCGTGGTGGGCCGGGGGGAGCCCTGGCGGGGACGCAACGACATCTGGTTTTCGCCCCGGCCGCTGCTGGCCTCCGGCGGCCGCCTGGCCTTCCTGTTCCCGGGCTTCGAACCGGTCTTCCACCCGCGCCTTGACGGCGTCGCCGAGCACTTCGGGCTGCCGGCACCGGCCCTGACCGGCCGCGAGGACCTGCCCGGCCGCGCCGCCGACGTGATCGCCTGCGGCCGGCTGCTGGCCGAGGCGCTGAACGCGCTGGGGATCGAACCGGACCTGGCGGCCGGGCACGGCCTCGGCGAGTGGGCCGCCCTGGTCGCCACCGGGATGTGCCCGCAGCAGCCGATCCAGGACCTCGCCGCCGCCCTGCAGGAGCGGGCCTCGAACGCCCCCGACATGATCTACGGGGCGCTGGGCTGCGGGGCGGTCCGGGCCGCCGAGGCCATCGCCGACCTGGAGGGCGTGACCGTCACCCACGACAACTGCCCTCACCAGTCGGTCATCTGCGGCCCTCCCGGCGCCGTCCGGCAGGTGCTGCGAAGACTCGGCGCCGAAGGCGTGCTCGGCCAGGAACTGCCGCTGCGCCCCGGCTTCCACACGCCCATGGCGGCCGGCTGCGTGGAGGCGGCCCGCGAATCCTTCGACGCCCTGCCCGTCGAGCGGCCCACCGTGCCGCTGTGGTCGGCCACCACGTTGGCGCCGTTCCCGCACCGCCCCCATGAGGTGCGCGGGCTGCTCGTGCGGCACCTGCTGGAACCGGTGCGCTTCAAGGACCTGGTCGAACGCCTCTACACCGAGGCCGGGGTCCGGGTGTTCGTGCAGGTGGGTCCGGGCGGGCTGCCCGCTTTCGTCGGCGATGCGCTGGGGGCGCGCGAGCACCTGGCCATCGCCGCCGACGTCCCCTCCCGGGACGGCCTGACCCAGCTGCGCTGCGTGGCCGCCGCCCTGTGGGCGGAGGGCCACGGCGCCGACCGCCCCGCCGCCGCCTTCACCGAACCGGTCAGACCCGCCGGCTCGCAGGGTGTGCGGCTGGACCTGGGCACCCCGCTGATCCGCCTGAAGGACACGGTGCCCCCGCTGGTCGTCGCGGCCTCCCGGCCATCCGCCGGCATCCCGGTGACGGCCGGACACGACGCACCGACACGCGACGCCGCGACCGGTGCACACGCCGTCCAGGAGAACCCGGCCGCGGAACCGGCCTCCCAGGCCCCCGCCACCGCCCCTTTGGCGATTCAACGGGATGAGGGAACCGAGTCCGCCGTCCAAGAGCCCGGCGGGAGAAAGCCCATGTCCCAGGAAACGGGGATGCCCATTGCCGAGGGCGGTGCCGATCGGCGATCGGTGACGACCGAGACGCCGCAATCCGCATCTCGGCAGGGAGCGGAGCGCGAACTCGCCCTCCAGGAGGCAGGGGAGCAACCCTTCTCCGGCAACGTCTCGGACGCTGAAGCGGCCGCCGATGAGCGGCCGGTGACCGTGCCTGGAGGGGACGAGAGGTCAGAGTCCGTCGTCCAGGGGGTGGGGGAGCGGTCTTTGTCCGCCTCCATCCGAGAGTCTGAAACGGTTGTCGGCGAGGATGTCGGTGGTCGGCGGCCGGTGGCCGTGCCTGGAGAGGGCGGGGACTCAGAGTCTGCCGCCCGGGGAGCGGAGGAGGAGTCCTTGTCCGCCTCCGTCCAAGAGCCTGGAACGGTCGTCGGTGGAGATGTCGGTGGTCGGCGGCCGGTGGCCGTGCCCGGAGGGGACGAGGACTCAGAGTCTGCCGCCCAGGGGGTGGGGGAGCGGTCCTTGTCTGCCTCCATCCGAGAGTCTGGAACGGTTGTCGGCGAGGATGTCGGTGGTCGGCGGCCGGTGGCCGTGCCTGGAGAGGGCGGGGACTCAGAGTCTGCCGCCCGGGGAGCGGAGGAGGGGCCCTTGTCCGCCTCCGCCCGGGACGCTGAAGCGGTCGCCGGTGAGCGGCGGCCGGTGGCCGTGCCCCGGCAGGGTGAAGGCGCAGAGCCCGCCGTCCGGGAGACGGCTGCGGCCGGGAAGGCGGAGGGCCGGCGGGTCGAGGTGATGGACGGCGAGGACGGGCCGGCCGGAGCCCGTGCGGCCGCGGAGGGGCGGCCCGGGAAGCGCGGGAGCGCGGCCGGGGAACCGGCGGCCGAGATGAGCCGGTCGCTGGTCTTCTCGCTGGAGACGATGCCGTATCTGGCCGACCACTGCCTGATCCCGCAGCGCGCCGACTGGCCCGAGCCCGCCGACCGGTTCCCCGTCGTCCCGACGGCCACCTTGGTGGAGGTGATGGCCGAGGCCGCCCGCCGGCTGCTGCCCGGGCGGGTCGTCGTCGGGGTCACCGGTGTGCGGGTGTCGCGCTGGGTGGTCGCCGCCCCGCCGACCACCGCGCTCGTCCACGCCCGGCACAGCGCCCCGGGGCGGGTCGAGGTCCGCATCAACGGGCATGCCGAGGGGACCGTTCTGCTGTCCGACGGCTACCCGCCGGCGCCCGAGCCGGACCGCGCCCCACCGCAGGTGCAGGGGCCGCCTCCGGTGCCGGCCGAGCGGTTCTACGCCGAGCGGTGGACCTTCCACGGCCCCCGCTACCAGGGCGTCCGGGAGATCGGCGGGCTGTCGGCCGAAGGGCTGCGCGGCCAGGTGATCGCGCTGCCCGCCCCGGGGGCGCTGCTGGACTCGGCCGGGCAGCTGTGCGGCCACTGGTTCCAGGTGTACGGGGACAAGGACCAGACGGTGTTCCCCATCGGGTTCGATCAGATCACCTGGTACGGCCCGCACCCGCCCGAAGGGGAGCAGCTGAAGGTCACCGTCTGGAGGAGATCGGTCACCGACAGCGCCGTCCGCTGCGACGCCGAGCTGGTCCGCGCCGACGGCACGGTGTGGGCCCGTATCGCGGGCTGGACGGCCCACCGGTTCTACACCGACGAGCAGGTCTGGCGGATGAGGTTCACCCCTGAGCTGTCGGGTGTCGGCGAGCCGCAGCCCGGCGGCTGGTGCCTGGCCCGCCGGCACTGGGACTCCCGGCCCTCGCGGGATCTGCTGATGCGGCAGTACCTGGGCGCCGCCGAACGCGCCGACTATGAGCGGCTCCCCGAACGCGCCCGGGACTCGTGGCTGCTGGGCCGGATCGCCGTCAAGGACGCCGTCCGGCACTGGCTGTGGGAGCAGGGGCACGGCCCGCTGTTCCCGGCCGAGCTGACCGTCCGCAACGACGCCACCGGCCGCCCGCAGGTCACCGGCCCCTTCGAGGCGCCGCTGTCGGTGTCGATCGCCCACACCGCCGAGCTGGGCGTCGCCTTGGTCCGCCCCGCCCCGCAGCCGTCCGGGATCGACCTGGAGGCGCTCACCGCCGAGGCCGGGGCGCTGGAGTCGACGGTGCTGACCGCCTCCGAGCGGACGCTGCTGGAGCGCCAGGCCGACCGGCTCGCCGCCGCGACCCGGCTGTGGACCGCCAAGCAGGCCGCCGTCAAGGCCCTCGGCACCGGCCCGGACGAGGTGACCGTCACCGCAGCCGACGGCGACCGGCTGCAGGTGACCTGCGGCGACACCGTGCTGACCGTGCAGTCCCGCCTGGTGGACGGGCACGTCGTCACCTGGACCGCCGCGGCGGAACTGGGGCGGAACTCGGGATAGGCGAAGCGGAAGATCCCCAGGTCACAGGCGGGGCGGCGGACGAGTCGGCCTGTAGGCCGGGTTCTGTACCCGCCGGAGTCGGCGGGCGGCGGTCATCCATCTCGGACTGCCGTTGCCGACAGCCTCTAGCGGTCTACCCGCAGGCTCGGACGGGCCGCCCTCAGGCGCCTGCGCGGGAAGCCGGGGCTTCCCTTCTTGACCTTGCTCCGGGTGGGGTTTACCTAGCCGCCCAGGTCACCCTGGGCGCTGGTGAGCTCTTACCTCACCGTTTCACCCTTACCACCGCGCGCGGCGATGGCGGTCTGTTTTCTGTGGCACTTTCCCGCGGGTCACCCCGGGTCGGTGTTACCGACCACCCTGCCCTGTGGAGCCCGGACCTTCCTCGGCGGGGACCTGCAGGCCCCCGACGCGACCGCCCGGCCGGCTCGTCCGCCGTACTCTCCAGGTTACGCCGTGCGGGGCCGGCTCCGCATATCGGAAGATCGATGCACGGAGCCGGTCGCGCCTCCACCGGCATCGGCCCGTGTCCCAAGTCGGACGCGCCTTGAGCGGCTGCTTCGGCGAGCGTCACGCCGGCGTCCGGGATCTTTGAGGCGGCGCGGCCGCAGCCACGTCGCGCCGGACGAGGGCGTGCGGCGCTTCAGCCGCCGAGTGCCGCCTTCGGCTCGCCCGGTGCGGGCAGCGGCCGGGCGAGCTGGGGGAACGGCTGGTGGATCCCGTGGGCGGCGAACGTCTGCGACCAGGCGGCCACGGCGTCCCCCAGCAGCTCCGGGGAGGCGACGCCGACGCGGGCCGAGGGGGACAGGGTGAACTTCTCGCCCTCGACGTCGGCGAGCGTGCGGTCCTCGGTGATGCGGAACGCGGTCACCGCGTCGCCGTCCTCGCTCACCCACACCAGGCTTCGGGCGAGCCGGCACATCAGCGGATGACCGAGGATGAAGTCGCCGAACTGGTCGGCCGTCCACCGCCGCCCGGACGCCATGGCCGTCTCCAGCCGCCGGATCTGGTCGGCGACGGCCGCGCGCGCCTCTTTCCGGAAGGCGGTGAACCTCTGGTGGGCGGCGGGCGCCAGCAGCAGGTCGTCCTTGGCGCCGGGGCTGGGAGGGGTCTTGCGCGTCCTTCCCTTCTGGTCGGTCACGACCGGCTTGAAACGCTCGTCGAGATCGACCGTGAAGCGTCGCGGCCCATAGTCCAGCACCAGACCGCCATCGACCGCCAACCCCAGGTCGGGGACGGTCCGGTCGGCCAGCTGCTCGGCGGACAGCCCCCTGCGGCCGGCGATCCGGCGCATTCCCCTTTGCGCCTCCTGCCGCAGCTTCTTGGACGTGGCCTTGCGGGGAACGTCGTGCAGGTGCTTCAGGGCCGCATCGGAGCCGATGTCGGCGAGCACGCCCAGCGCTTTGGCCGCGTCCTTGTGCCTGCCCTCCTCGGCCCACAGCGGGATGAGCGCCGCCAGCTGCTCCACGGTCTCCTCGCTGCCGGTCCAGGCCAGCTGCGTCAGGGCCCAGTCGTCTTGGGCCGGTGCGCCGCCTTCCCGCCACTGCCGCAGCAGCGCCCAGCCGAACCTCGCCAGCGACCGCGGGTCACAGGCCCGCCTGATCTCCCGCACCCCGTGGGGGAACGGCAGCGCCAGCAGGGCGACCAGCCGCTCGGCCGCTGCTGCGGGCAGGGCCAGCCGCCGGTCGCGCAGCAGCACCTGGGGGAGGGACGCCGGGTCCAGCCAGTCGCCAATCTTCGGCGTCGGGCACAGGCCGGTCTCCACCGGGTGCGCGCTCAGCAACGCCTCCAGCGCGTCGGCGGCCCGCCGGCCGTGAACCGCCTGCGCGGCCCGGACGATCTCCTCCAGGTCGTGCCGGAGCAGCAGGTACCGCAGCGCCCATTCGGCCGGACGCCGTTCGGCGGTTTTGCCGAGCGCCGCGGGAGCCAGCAGCGGCGCCGCCGCCGGGCCGTGCCGGTCCAGCCACCGGCGGGCCGTGTCGGCGCGGTCGCCGCCGCGGGTCAGCCAGCCGGCGGCCATGAGCGCCACATCGGCGTGCCAGAAGGGCAGCAGCGCCGTCCCGCAGTGCGCGGGATCCGCCTCGGCCATCTCCACCGCCACCGGCAGCGCCCGCAGCCCGTGGCGGGCGACGAGCGGTTTGAGCCAGGGGACCTCCTCCCGCGCCCGGCGGTCCCGCTCTTCGTCCGGCGGCCAGGCCAGTTCCTCGGGCCCGTACACCACGAGCTGGGCGATGCTGATCGACGGGGTGCCGGACCGGAACTCCCCGATGAGCGCCTTCCAGTCCGCATCCGGCGGCACGGGGAGCAGGTCCGGAACGTCCTCCAGCCACTGCCGCCGCTCGCCCGCACCCCACGCGACGCGCGGCGCGGGCGCCTGCAGCTCTTCCAGGACGGGCCGGGACCGCGGGCCGGCGGGCCCGGCCAGGACCGCGGGCACCGCCTCCGCCGGCGCCTCCGGGACCCGGGCGAGGGACGCCATCGCCGACTCCGCCGCCGTGCGCGTCCCGGGCGGGAGCCTGCGGAGCGCGGCCGCGGCCAGTTCGGCGTCGGCCGACAGGTGGTCGGCCAGCAGCAGGGCGGCGTCGAAGGAGACCGGGGCGGCCTCGGCCAGCAACCGCAGCGCCCGGACGGGGAAGCGCCGCGCCATCGCCTGCAGCACCGGCCGGACGCCCCGGCGGTCGAGCCGGCCCAGCAGCCCCTTGAACGCCTCGTCCGTGGGCAGCTCGGCGATCAGGCCGAGGACGTACTGGCGCTTTTCTTCGCCCAGATCGCCCCGGTCGAGCACGTCCAAGAGCAGGGGAAGGGCGGCCGGGCCCATGCCTTCGAGCAGCGTGGGGAGCACGCTGTAAATGGAGACGCGCCCGGCGTCGAAACCCACCCTGTTGTGGAGGGTGAGATATTGCTTCCTGGTGCGCAGCGAGTAATACAGCAAGTGGGAGACGTTCGGCCCCATGGACCGGTCGGCGCAGCACTCCTCCACCCAGTCCTGCCGGGTGGGCACCAGGTAGGACACCAGCCCTCGCTGCGTCGCGGAGCGCCGGTGGCCGGCCAGGGCCGCTTCGGCCTCCGGGTAGACGCCGTCCGCGGCGGATGCCAGCAGGCTGCGGGCGCGGCGCAGGGTGACGGGACAGTGCTGGTGGATGTCCCCCTTCGGCTCGACCAGGACATGCGGCTTTTCATCCCAGCCGCCTCTCCAGTGGACGGCGTAGAGCCCGCTCAGCTCCACCACCGCGCAGGCGGCGAAACCGAGCCCGTGCGTGACGACCCAGGAGTCGAAGAAGGCCTGGCTCTCCTCCGTCTTCCGCATCACGGACCGCTGCGTGATGACGGCCGCGATCGCCGCCGCGCCCAGCGGGTCGGGATCGCCGTCCAGATGCCGCCCGACGGCCGCGACGAGCTCAGGATCGCAGTCGCCCCCCGTCACCAGCAGGTCGATCAGTTCGGCGTGCTCCTCGATGAGCGCACGCACGGTGCCGGCCGCCTGCGGATCGGGGTGAATGGGGGGCGCCGGCGTGCCGTCGCGCCTGGGATGCAACTGGGAGCGCCAGGACGCCGGGATCTCGAAGGTGTGCTCATCGGGCAGAGGGCGGTTGTTCACGCCCGCGCACACTAGTCGGCCCGGGTGACATCCGGCCCGCCCGTCCGGGAAGGGACCGGCGGCCCCTTCCCGGACGGTCAGGTGTCACGGCAGGCGGGCCAGGGACTGCTCGATGCGCTCCTGCGGCAGGTCGAAGTCCTCCATCTCGCCGGACAGGTAGCGCTCGTACGAGCTCATGTCGAAGTGGCCGTGGCCGGACAGGGCGGTCAAGATGACCTTCTCCTCGCCGGTCTCGGCGCAGCGGCGGGCCTCCTCGATGGCCCCGGCCAGGGCGTGGGTGCCCTCGGGGGCCGGGACGATGCCTTCTGCGCGGGCGAACAGGATGCCCGCCTCGAAGCACTCGCGCTGCCGCTTGGCCACGGCCTCGAACAGGCCCAGCTCGTAGATGTGCGACAGCAGCGGCGCCATGCCGTGGTAGCGCAGCCCGCCGGCGTGGATGGGGTCGGGGACGAAGTCGTGCCCGAGGGTGTGCATCTTCATCAGCGGGGTGAGCCCGGCGGTGTCGCCGAAGTCGTACTCATAGCGGCCCCGGGTCAGCGACGGGCAGGCCGCCGGCTCCACCGCGCGCAGCACCGGGTCGATCCGCCCGGCCAGCTTCTCGCGCAGGAACGGGAAGATCAGCCCGGCGAAGTTGGAGCCGCCGCCGGTGCAGCCGACGATCACATCCGGGGTCTCGCCGACCGAGGCCAGCTGCTCCAGCGCCTCCTCGCCGATCACCGTCTGGTGCAGCAGCACGTGGTTGAGCACGCTGCCCAGGGCGTAGCGGGTGTCGTCGGCGCCGGCGGCGACCTCCACGGCCTCGCTGATGGCGATGCCCAGCGAGCCGGGGGAGTCGGCGTCCTCGGCCAGGATCTTGGCGCCCGCCGTGGTCAGCGGCGAGGGGCTGGCGTGCACCCGGGCGCCGTAGGTCTCCATCATCAGCCGCCGGTAGGGCTTTTGGTCATAGGAGGCGCGGACCATCCACACCTCGCACTCCAGCCCGTACATCGAGCAGGCGAACGCCAGCGAGCTGCCCCACTGCCCGGCCCCGGTCTCGGTGGTCAGCCGCCGGATGCCGTGCTTGGCGTTGTAGAACGCCTGCGGGACGGCGGTGTTGGGCTTGTGCGAGCCGGACGGGGAGACGCCCTCGTACTTGTAGTAGATCCGCGCCGGGGTGCCCAGCGCCTTCTCCAGCCGCCGGGCCCGGTACAGCGGGGTCGGCCGCCACAGCCGGTAGACCTCCCGGACCTCCTCGGGGATGTCCAGGTAGCGCTCCAGGCTGACCTCCTGCTCGATGAGGTCGATGGGGAACAGCGGCGCCAGGTCCTCCGGCCCCACCGGCTCCCGCGTCCCCGGGTGCAGCGGCGGGGGCGGCGGCGCCGGCAGGTCGGCGACCACGTTGTACCACCGGCGCGGGATGCGCGACTCGTCCAGCAGGATCTTGGTCGACCCCGTTTCGTCGGCCACGGGCCCTCCATAACGTCGTGACATGCGTCCGAACGCACCTTAATGCCCAGGTCGCGCACCGTCACCGACGACTCTCCAGGGCCTTTGGACACAGACCGAAGCGGGTGGGGCGGCAACCCGGGAGAGCGCGAAATCCGGCGACCACCGGACGGTCGCGGTGCCCGACGGGGTTGGTGCCGGCGTGCCGTCGCCGGTGGTTCTTCGGGTCTGTCGGGATGTGAGCCGGAGTGGGTCAGGCGGCGGCCAGGAGGGCGCGGAAGTCGGCGACCGCCGGGTGGTCGCGGTGCTCGGCCGGGACGGCGCGCAGGATCATCCGGCCCGTCTCGGTGATCATTCGGCTGTGGCGGGCGGCGGGCATGGTGTCGAAGATCGTCGCCGCGTGCCGTGCGCCCGCCTCGAAGCCGCCCTGGGCGACCGTGCACAGCGCCTCGTGCAGCCGGACGTTGACGTCGTACTGGTAGTCGCCCTTGAACGCCAGCACCCGCTCCCGGGCCTCGTCCGCCTCGGCCTCGTTCCCGGCGGCGGCGTGGACCCAGCTTTCGGCGAAGTGCACCTGATCTTCCCGCCACAGGTTGGGGATCGGGCCGGACGAGGAGGTGTGCGGTGTGCTGCCGGCGAGGACCAGCAGCTCTCGTTTCGCCTCCGCGTGCCTGCCGAGCAGACTGAACGCCTTCGCCCGGGTGCCGGCCAGGGAGGCGACTCCGGCGAACGGCCGACCTGCGGCGAGCCGCCGTGCCTCCTCGGTGAGGCGCAGCACGGTCACCGGATCCCGCTGACCGTAAAGACCGAACCCGGCCTCTTCGGAACGGACCTGCACCCGCAGCTCCAGATCCCCGGAGGCGTCGGCGGCGTCGCGGGCGGTGCGCCACCAGCGCAGGGCCGCGCCGTGCTCGCCCAGGCGGGTCAGCACGTTGGCGTACAGGGTGGACAGCGCGGCGGCTATCCGCTGCAGCTCGGTGACGTCCTGGTCGCCGGGGTCGGCGATCTGCCGCTGCAGGACCAGCAGGTCGGCCGGCAGATCGTCGCGGATCTGGGCCGGGGGGCGGGTGCGGATCGCATGCAGGTGGTCGGCGCAGGCGATCTCCCAGTCGCCGACCGACCGGGGAGCACGGGCCAGGATCTGCTCAAGGAGCAGCCGGACTGGTTCGCCGGTGGCGGCGAGCGCGCCGGCGCCCCCCACCGCGGCCAGTTGCAGCAGCAGACGACGCTTCATCTCGTCCCAATCGCTGGAGGAGTCCGCGTTCTCCACGCTACGCGCCGGGCCGTCCCATGGCGTGGCCGGAATCTGCCGCATGGTCTCGTCCCGGACGGGCGCCGGGGGAGCGAACAGTTCGTCATGCCGCACCTCGAACGCGGCGGCCAGGGCGAGCCGGTAACGCTTGCTGACTGTGCTCTTGCCCGACTCCCAGCGCTTGATGTAGGTGATCAAGCAGTCGAGCTCGGGACACTGCTCGGTCACCTGCTGGGCGAGCCTGTCGGCCAGGTCCCGCTGGGTCCAGCCGCGGGCCCGGCGTTCGTTCCGCAACCGGACCGCCCACCATGGGCGCACCCGCTCGGCCATCGGTCCCTCTTTCCCGTTCCCCGGACCGATTGGACACGCTCTGTGTTCGCCTGATTCCTGACTATCACGGTGAAGGGGCGGATGCGGGGCGTTCACCGCGATCGGCGGACCGGATGCGGCCACAGAACCTGCAGTGCGGCCGGGCGCACCGATACCGCGCGTCGGGCCGCCGCCCGGCCGGATGTGGCCTGAGCCCTCCTTTCCCGATGAGCGGGGCTTCTTCGGCGGTGGGACGACGCGGCCGGGCCTGCCCGGACGCGGTGCGGAATCGGGAGCGGGCGAGGCGTCCCGGCCGCCCGGGCCGTCGTCAGCGCGCGGGCAGGTGGTGGGTGTCGTTGAAGGCGCGCAGCACCGCCGGGCCGTCGGCGTACCAGTCGATCTGCGTCAGCGACGACACGTCCAGGTGCATGCGGTACAGCGCGTCCATGGGGGCCTGCAGGGCCTCGCGGACCAGCAGCTTGATGGGGGTGACGTGGGAGACCACCAGCACCTTCTGGTGGCGGTGGCGGACGGTGAGCTTGTCCAGGGCGGTGCGGACCCGGCGGGCCACCTGCTCGAAGCTCTCCCCGCCCGGAGGCGCCGCCGCCGGATCGGCCAGCCAGGCCTCCATCTCCCGCGGCCAGCGCTCGCGGACCTCGCCGAAGGTCAGGCCCTCCCAGGCGCCGAAGTCGGTCTCCCGGAAGCCCTCCTCGATCCGGACGGGGGCGCCGGTGGCGGCGGCGACCTCGGCGGCGGTGTCGCGGCAGCGCGTCAGCGGCGAGGTGACGATGACGTCCAGGCCGCGGTCCTTGAGGGCCCGCGCGGCGGCGCGGGCCTGCTCCCGGCCGACCTCGGTGAGCGGCACGTCCCCGGTCCCGGCGAAGCGCCGCTCGATCGACAGCGGGGTCTGGCCGTGCCGCAGCAGCAGCGTCGTGGTGGGGGCGGAGGCGGCCTTCGACCAGGCCGGTGCGGTGGAGGCGGCCGGCTTGGGGGAGTCGTTCCCGGTGACCTTGCGGGTCCACGGCTCGCCGCGGGCGGCGGCGTCCATCGCCTCGTTGGCCAGCCGGTCGGCGTGGGCGTTGCGGTCGCGCGGCACCCACGTGTAGGAGACCGCGCCCAGCGCGGCCGCCGCGTCCCTGGCCTGCAGGGCCAGCGGCATCAGGTCCGGGTGCCGGATCTTCCAGCGCCCGGACATCTGCTCGACCACCAGCTTGGAGTCCATGCGGACCTCGACCCGGGCGGCGGGGTCCACCTCGGCGGCGGCGCGCAGCCCGGCGATCAGCCCCCGGTACTCGGCGACGTTGTTGGTGGCGTGCCCGATGGCCTCGGCGACCTCGGCCAGCACCTCGCCGGTGAGGGCGTCGCGGACCAGCGCCCCGTACCCGGCGGGCCCCGGGTTGCCCCGTGACCCCCCGTCGGCCTCGACGATCAGCTTGCGGGGCGGGCGTGCGGGCGCGGCGCTCACGCGGCGCCCCCGGCGGGACGGTGACGGCACGTCACGGCGGATTCCTTCGGTCGGGGTCTGCGGAACGGGCTGCCGGCGGCGGCTCTCACGCCTCGCCTCCGGCGGCGGCGCGGCGGGCGGGCCGCAGGGACGGGCACGGCGGCCCCTGCGGCCGCGGCCTTGCGGACCGGGCGGCTCGGCATGGCCAGGGCTGCGGCGGGCTTTCCGGGCGGGTCACAGGCCCGACTCGGGGGTGCGGATGAGGATGCGGCGGCACTCCTCGCAGCGCACCACCTCGTCTTCGGCGGCGGCCCGGATCCGGTTGAGGTCCACGGTGTTGAGCGCCAGGTGGCAGCCCTGGCAGCGGCCGCGGTGCAGCGCCGCGGCGCCCACCCCGCCGAACTGGCCGCGCAGCTTCTCATACAGGGCCAGCAGGTCCTCGGGGATCTCCTTGGCCACCTCGGTGCGGGCGGCGCTGGTGGTTCCGCTCTCTTCGTCGATCTGCCGCCAGGCCTCGTCGCGGCGCTTGGTGACCTCGGCCAGCTCCCGCTCGGCGGCCTCGCGCTCGGCCCGCAGGCCGGCGGCCTTGGCCTCGGCCTCCTCGCGGCGCTCCATGATCTCCAGCACCACCTCCTCCAGGTCGGACTGGCGGCGCTGCAGCGAGGCGATCTCCGCCTGCAGGCTGGACAGCTCCTTGGCGGAGGTGATCATTCCCGAGTCCAGCCGCTCCTGGTCGCGCCGGGCCCGGGTGCGGACCTGCTCGACGTCCTGCTCGGCCTTCTTCTGCTCCCGGTCCAGATCGCCGACCTCGGTCTCGGCGGCCACGATCGCATCGCGCAGTTCGGCCAGCCGGGCCTGCAGGCGTTCGATCTCCGCCTTCTCCGGCAGCGTGCGGCGGCGGTGCGCCAGCCGGTCCAGCGCGGTGTCCAGCTCCTGCAACTTGAGCAGTCTCTGCTGGGCTTGCGGTGCTGCTTTCACTTGGCTCCTTCGAAGTGCAGCGTCCAGGCGTCGGTGACGAGCGTGGAGACCCGGGTGGTCAGGTCCAGGTGGCTCAGCAGCCGCCGGGCGTCCTCCAGCCAGGGCCACTCGGTGGCCCAGTGCGCGGCGTCGATCAGCGCCGGCCCGCCCGCCTCGCACGACTCCGAGGCCGGGTGGTGACGCAGGTCGGCGGTCAGGTAGACGTCCACCCCGGCGCGGCGGGCGGTCTCCAGCAGCGAGTCGCCGGCGCCGCCGCAGACCGCCACCCGGCGCACCGGGCGGTCGGGGTCGCCGGCCACCCGCAGTCCCCAGGCGGTGGCCGGCAGCCCGGCGGCGGCGCGGGCGGCGAACTCCTTCAGCGGCATCGGCCGCTCCAGCTCACCGATCCGGCCCAGCCCGCGCTCCGGATCGTCGGCGGCGGGCGCCAGCGGGACCAGCGGGCCGGTCAGCCCCACCGCCCGGGCCAGGGCGTCGGAGACCCCGGGCCGGGCCACATCGGCGTTGGTGTGCGCGGTGTACAGCGCGATGCCCGAGGAGATCAGCCGGTGCACCATCCGGCCCTTGAAGGTGGTGGCGGCGACGCTGTGCACCGGGCGCAGCAGCAGCGGATGGTGGGTGATGATCAGATCGGCGCCCCATGCGGCGGCCTCGTCGGCGACGGCGGCCACCGGGTCCACCGCCAGCAGCACCCGGCCGATCTCGGCGTCCGGATCGCCGCACACCAAACCCACGGCGTCCCATGATTCGGCCCATGCGGGCGGGTAGAGCTCTTCCAGGACGGCGATCACTTGGGACAGACGCACAGTCGGCAGGTTACCGCTCCGCCGAGGGGACGCGGGCGCCCCGGCGCCGGGCAGGCGATCCGATGACACCCGGCGGATCGTGGCTTGGCGCCGCTCGGGCTATCGTGAGGTGTCCCTCGGCCCGATCCCGGGCAAGATCGCCTGGGCGGACGGCCCGCTGGGCCGGGCCGGGAGCAAAACGGCGTTCCGGAACGTTGGAGTCTGCGTGAAGTCACCTTTTCGCCGCCGCCGCAAGCGGCCCAAGGGCCGTGCGGTCAAGCCGAAGCCCCCGCAGCAGCCGGAGGTCGTGGACTGGCCGTCGGAGGGCACCGGACGCACCTCGATGATGGCCGCGATCCGCGGTGACGGGGAGACCGGTGCGGGGTTCGGCGCCGGCATGTTCGAGGAGCTGCACGCCGCCTTCTCCGGGGCCAAGAAGATCCAGCTTCAGGAGCAGGAGGCGCAGAAGCTGCGCCGGGGGGACGACCACCACCTGGAGGGCAAGGGCAGTCTCCGCGACAACCTGGACTCCGGCAAGATCCGCATCCGCCGCATCACGCCCGCCGCGCCGCAGCCGGCCGAGGACGGCTCCGCCGACGACGATACGGGCGGCGATTCGGCGAAGTAGGTTTTCCGCCGCCCATCCCGCCGCATTGCCGCAGACGGCCTGCCGGGGGTCGCCCAAGGCATGGCCAAGTGCGTTCGTCCACTTGTCCTGAACGGACGCTGAAAGGCCCGGTGAACCCTGCCTTCCGGGTGAAACAGGCCATAAACCTTCCATTGGAAACCACTTGTTCTCGAACGGGCATTCGAGCGCTGGATATCGTGGACCTGTGAGCGCTCACCCGCCCCCGGGATGGCCCGTCCAGGTGCACCCGCCGGGCACCGAGCGGTTCGAGGAGACCGCGATGGCCTGGCTGCTGGAATTGGTGCCCCCCGAATACCGCCGCTACGGAGTACTGCGCCGCCATCCCCTCGCCCTGGCCCGGCTGGCCCGCCAGCACATCGAGGCGTGCGTCGCGGCGGCGCGCCAGGGCTTTCGCACCGCCCGCGCCGACCTGGGCGGCGACGTCCCCCCGCACGGCATCGAGGCGTTGCTGGAGGTCTACCGCCGCGAGGGCGCCCGGCTGGCCGCCCTTGCCGAGGCGGTGGCCGCGGTCGAGGCCGAACTGCGGGCCTCGGCCGCCTCTTCCTCCCATGAGCGGCCGGACTGAAAATCCGGCCGAACAATTTCTGGGATTCACGTCAGGCGACACAAACAGTCAGAAACGGGGCTCTTATGGTCATGACATGAGCCGGTCGAAAGGGGGGCCGGTGGCAGGGCGGGCAGCGCGGGGCCCGCAAGGGAGGAAGCGGCCATGTTGTTCATGATCATCGCAGCGGTCGCGCTTATCGCGTTCGTTTTGTCGCTCGTTTACCTGGTCGAATTCGCACGGGTCAGCCGGTACGACGCGCTGTTCTCCCCGGCGGACCGCGCCGCCGTCCGCCGGGCGCGCTGGGTCACCGGGATGTACGTCCGCACGTACGCGCCCAGCGCCCACGAGCCGGAGCAGCGGGAACTGCTGCACCGCTGAGCTTCTCCAGGCGCCGTCCCGGCGGATCGGGCGAGGGGCACGCGTCAAGGGCGACGCGATGAGCCGGGACGCCGCGGGGACGGGCGCCGCCGAGGCGTCCGTCCCCCAAGCCGTGAAGCCCTGCGCCGCAAGGGCTCACCGCAGGGCTCGGGGCCGAGCGAACGCAACGCCGGGGATCTGCACGGGGCGGCCCCGGCCCGGACACCGCACGGGCCGTCCCGGGAGGGGCGGCCCATCGGCTTGAGAAGAACCACCGACGGGCCGGACGCCTCTGAGGACACGCCGTCGCCTTGCCCTCGGCTCCGCGAGGTCCCGCTCAGGTGGCGGTGGACAGGTTCTCGACGTCACCGGAGGCATCGTCGGGAATCGGGACGAACTTCGATGCCTGCCGGTCGAGGATGTGCACCTTGGCCGTCTCCAGATCCAGATAGAGACCGACCAGCTCCAGCTCACCGGCCTCCACCAGCCGGTGCAGCCACGGGTAGGTCAGCAGGTTGTCCAGCTGCTGCTGGACGTTGATCTGGCACAGCCGGCTGAGCGGGGACTGCCCGTCGTTGGGCTCGGCCTCCACGAAGCGGGCCAGGCTGTGGTTGGCGTGCTTGAGCCACCGCGACAGGCCGGGCAGATGCTCCACTTCGGTGCCGCCGGCCAGCACACCGGCCATGGCGCCGCAGTTGGAGTGCCCGCACACCGTGATCGTTTTGATGCGCAGCACATTGGTGGCGTATTCCACCGCCGCCATCACCGAGTCGTCGGCCAGCCGGGAGCCGTGACGGGGCACCAGGTTGCCCACGTTGCGGAGGATGAACAGGTCTCCCGGCCCGCTGGCGGTGATGATGTTGGGCACCACCCGGGAGTCCACGCAGGTGATGAACAGGTGCTCGGGCGTTTGCTGGAAGGCCAGCTCGGCCAGGATCGGACGGACCAGCGGCGCCATCTGACCGTGGTACTCGCGCACCCCCGCCAGCAGCAGCGAACGCGGAGACATCTCCGAAGCGTCGGGGCTGCTCCTGTTGTTCCGCCGCCACCGATTCGCCCAAGGCGCCCACCAGCGCCCGGGTGGGGGTGATTTACGCGCTGGGGACGTTTCTCCGGTCACAGCCCTTTCGTACCAACATTCGTGGATTTCATCTATGTCTACTTCGCCACCCTGCCGCTCGTGCGACAGCCGCCAGTCGTGCACGGCCTCGAAGGCGGCGTGGTCCATGAAGTCCACGTTCAGGTCCAGATCGACCGACGCGCCGGCCGGGACCTGGCGCAGCACGCCCATCAGCTGGGGCACCCCCAGGAAGGTCAGCGAGCCGGTCACCGCCACATGCCAGCGCCCGGCCGCCTCCTCCACGCTCACCGACAGCCGGGTCAGCCGCCGCAGCGCCATCCAGGCCGTCAGCACGATCCCCAGCAGCACGCCCTCGCCCAGGCCCAGCAGCACCACCCCGCCCAGCGTGACGAAGTACACCGGCGCCTCGCGGTGGTTGCGCAGGTCCCGGACGCGGGCGATGTCGATCAGCTTGTAACCCATCGCCACCAGCAGCGCGGCCAGCGCCGACAGCGGAACCAGCTCGATCACCGGCCCGCACAGCAGCGCCAGCAGCAGCACCCACGCCCCGTGCATGACGGTGGCGGCCCGGGTGCGCGCCCCGGCGTTGATGTTGGCCGTGCTGCGCACCGCCACGCCCGCCACCGGCAGCCCGCCCAGCAGGCCGGAGAGCACATTGGCCGCGCCCTGCCCGGCCAGCTCCCGGTCCAGGTCGCTGCGCGGCGTCCCCGGCGGGCGCATCCGGTCCACGCCCAGGCTGCACAGCAGCGTCTCCACTCCGGCGACCACGGCCACCGCCACCACCGCCCCGGTGATCGCCAGCGGCGATCCCGACGGCATGGCCGGGGCCTGCCAGTCGTCGAACAGACCGTCGGGCAGCTCCACGCGGGGCACGTCCCAGCCCAGCGCCCAGGCGGTGACGGTGGCCGCGACGACGGCGGGCAGCGGGGCGGGCACCCAGCGCGCCACCGCACCGGCCGTGCCCCGCCACGGCAGCGGCAGCCGTCCCCAGCTCACCAGCACGGCGATGGTCAGCAGCCCGATCAGCACCGCGTGGGAGTGGTGGCCGACCAGCTGGCCGGGCAGTTCCAGCACGTTGTGCAGGGCCGAGTGCTGCGGGCTGCCGCCCAGCACCACGTGGATCTGGGCCAGGATCAGCACCACTCCGATCCCGGCCAGCATGCCGTACACCACGGCCGGGGAGACCGCCAGGGCCGCCCGGGCGACCCGCCCGGCCCCCAGCAGCAGCTGCACCAGCCCGGCCAGGAGGGTGATGGTGCAGGTGGCCCGCCACCCATAGGTCTGCACCAGCGAGGCCACCAGCAGTGTCAGTCCCGCGGCGGGGCCGCTGACCTGCAGCGGCGAGCCGCCGAGCGCGCCTGCTGCGATCCCGCCGACGATGGCGGCGATCAGCCCGGCGGCGACGGGGGCGCCGGAGGCGACGGCGATCCCCAGCGACAGCGGGACCGCGACCAGGAAGACGACGAACGAGGCGGGCAGATCCCGCCGGACGACTGTTGCAGTGAGTGGTTTCAGGGTCACCTAACGTATGGAATCACGGCCCGCGCGGCCTCACCCCGGATTAGGGCGAATGCCGTGCGGGCCATGACTCACCTGCGGTGATCGCGGTGACTCTCCCAGTCGTCGATGGTGCGCTGCGGGTCCTGATGCCCGTAGGGGGAGCCGGGCTCGCTGCGCGGCGCCCCGCTCTCGCCGGAGCCGCCGAGCGGTCCGTAGCCGCCCGGCTGCGTGCCGCTCAGGTAGCCGCCGCCCAGCGCCTGGGTGGCGTTCGGGTCGCCGCCTGCGGCGGTGTAGCTGCTGCCGCTGAAGTCGCCGTAGCGGCCGGGCTCGGCGGTGCCGGAGCCCGCGGGCCCCGACAGGGTGGACGACTCGCTGGCACCCGTGCCGAACGTCCCGTAGGAGTCGCGGCCCGCCGACGGGGGAGCGCTCAGCGGGTCGTCGTAGCGCGGGGTGTCGTAGGCCGGAGCGGTCGGGTAGGAGTCGCCGGAGTAGCTCGAGGAGGCGGACCCGCCGGAGGTGGTGGAGCCGTACCCGGACGAGCCGCCCAGCCCCGAAAAGCCGCCCGGCAGCGAGCTGCCCGACAGCTGCCCGCCGGCCAGCTCGTCGGTGTGGCCGCGCCCGGGCTGGTCATAGCCGCCGGAGGAGGCCGGCGCGGACGTCGCCGGAGGCGACCACGGTCCGCTCGCCCCGTAGGAGGGGTCGTGGGTGGTGCTGAGCGGGTCGTTCAGCGGGTCGGTCAGCGGCCCCGTGGCGGCCGGTTTGGCGCCGCCGGCCGCCGAGCGCTGCCGGTCGGACTGGATGCGCTGCAGCAGCTCATCGACGGTGGGCAGGCGGTGCCCGCCGGATTCGCCCTGCCGCCTGGAGGTCCCGCTCGAGGCGCCGGCGGAGGCGCCGGGGGTAGCGGGGGTAGCGGGCGCGGACGGGGTGGCGCCCAGGTGGGGGAAGCCGCCGGGGTCGGTGCGGGGACGGCTGTGCTCGCCGAACCCGCTGTGCAGCGGGTTCGAGCCGACCGGCGGCAGATCCGTCCCGTAGGAGGGGGCGCTCTCCCCGCCGCTGTAGGAGGGCTTCTCGGCGGAGGCGCTGTAGGAAGGGGTCTCGGTGGGGGTGCTGCCGTAGGGGCTGTCGGCCGGCTTGCTCCCGTAGGAGGGGGTCTCGGTGGAGCCGCCGCCGTAGGAGGGGGTCTCCAGCGGGCTGCCGTAGTCGTCGGAGCGGTTGACCGGCAGCCCGAGCGGGTCGGCGGACGGGGGCGGCGACATCGGCAGGTCGAAGGGCTCCCGCAGGGTCGGCCCGGCCGGGTCGCCCGCCGCCGGGGAGGCGGGCGAAGGGGTGCCCGCGGGGGGAGTGCTCGCCGCGGGAGGGCTCATCGGGTCGCCGTCGCCGCGGAAGTGCGAGGCGACCGGCACGTCGTGGGAGTCGGGCGTGCCGGAGAAGGAGGGCGAGGGCATCGACTGCGGCCCGGTCGTCCCATAGGAGCCCGCCGCCGCGGGCTCGGAGTAACGGCCGGGCTCTGCCCCGTAGGCCGGCTGCTCGGCGCCGTAACCGGGCTCGCCGCCATAGCCGGGCTCATTGGCATAGCCGGATTCGCCGCCGTAACCGGACTCGTTGCCATAGGGGGCCGGCTCACCGCCGTACTGCCCGCCGTCGGCGCCGTAGCCGTCGTTGTCATAGCCGGCGGAGTCGGAGCCGCCCAGCGCGACCGTCTGGGTCGCGGCCGCGGGATCGGCGGGGGCGTGCGGCTGCTCCTGCGGCTCCCCGGCCTCCTCCTTGTGCTCGTTCACCGGGGCGCCGAGCGGGTCGGCGGCCAGCTCGGCCTCCGAGCGCTTGTCGTCGCGGTCGTGCTGCCAGGGGAACTTGGGCTTGTCGAAGGTGATGGTCGCCCAGTAGTCGTCGTCGGGCATCTCGTCGCCGGCCTCGGGCAGGTCGTCGTCGGCCGCCCGGGACCGGCGGCGGCGCGGGGGCGGCGGGCCGGCGGGCGATGCCTGCGGGCCACCGGCGACCCGGCGGTCATAGCCGGTGCCGTGGTCGTCGTAGCCGTCCTCGACGCCTTCCTGTCCGGGTGGGGGGACGGCCCGGCGTCCTCGGGAGGGGGGCGCCTGATCGTCGGCCATCCAGTCGTCGGAATCGGTCCGGTTGGCCCGCATGCCCAAGACCACCAGGACCACCACGAGGATGACGACCACGATGAGGCCGGGGACGACGATGTACATCATCATTGCGTAACCATCCAATGCCATGGCCCAGCGAGGATCGCCGGCGTGGCCTGTCGGGACGGGCTCTGAAAGCCCTTGCTGACTGCCGCTAGCGCTTGGGCGCAAAGGGGCCTGTGCTGATTCTCGCCGACCGCCATGACGCCTGTCACACCGTTCGTCGACATCTGCACCCCCAGGCTCGCGGACCCTTGTCGAACGCCGTCACCGGGTGCCGAAGTTCCCGGTGATCCGTCCCCGGCCCACCGTGTGCTCGGCGATGGTGCGCAGCGCCTCCTTGAGCGGCGCGCCCTGCTGCAGGGGCAGCCGCTCGTCCAACGCATACAGCGTGAAGCGGTACCGGTGCCGCTCGCCCTTGGGCGGGCACGGCGGCACGTACGCGGTCTTCTTGCTGGTGTTCAGTGCCTCCACCGCCTTTTCCGGACGCGCCCCCTCGACGAGCTCGTTGGTCGTCCCGTCGATGTTCACCAGGACCCAGTTGACGAAGGCCCCGTCCGAACCGTCGGGGTTGTCCACCACGATCGCGAACGCCTTGGTCGTCTGGCTCGGCGCCCCCGACCACCGCAGCGGTGGCGTCCTGCCCTGGCCACCAGGGTACGCCGGACAGGCGAATCTCGCGGGCAGGTCTTTACCGTCGTGGAAGGCGGGGCTGGTGACGGTGAACTCGGCGATGTCAACGCCGGTGCCGGTGGCGTGGCCGGTGAGGCCGCAACCGGTCACCGCGCCCGCCAGCGCGACCGCTGCCGCGGCGGCCACATGCGGACGCCGGCTCGTGCTCTTCATTCCTTCAATGCTCCCGGGCGATCATCGCGGGTTCCGCCCCGTGGCGTGGATGCGGGGCGGGTGCCTTCCTCGCGGGTCCACCCTAGAGCCTCCGGGCGGGTGTATCCGCGTGGAATCGGCAGGTGGGGTCCCTCCGGCCGCCGCCGGGGCCGGATCGATGTCCGGAGTGTCCGGATCGCCGCGCCTGCGGCACTGTGACATCGGCCATGACCGGTATGCGCCTTTGTGGCGGGATCTGTGTGAAGGAGTGGCATAGTTCACTCGTTAAGGCGCGGTCCACTTTGCCCTGATGAGAAAATGTGTCGTTCTTAACGGGGAATGGATTGGTGTCGGGGAGTGTTGTTCCGATAGCTTGTGAACGCCTTCACAAGCTATCCATCCACCGTCATCCCAGGAGGCCGTGACCGATGGCCAGGCGACCCCAGGCCCCCGACGCCCCCCACATCCTCATCGTGGGCGGCGGCTACGTGGGCATGTACACCGCGTTGCGCCTGGAAAAGAAGCTGCGGCGCGAGCTCAGACGCGGCGAGGTCAAGATCACCGTCGTGGACCCGCAGTCCTACATGACCTACCAGCCCTTCCTCCCCGAGGCCGCCGCCGGCAACCTCTCCCCCCGGCACGTGGTGACCCCGCTGCGCCGGGTGCTGCCCCACTGCACCGTGCTGGGCGCCCGGGTCACCGAGATCAACCACGCCGAGCGGTGGGCCATCGTCCAGCCGGTGGCCGGCCCGCCCGAGCGGATCTCCTACGACTACCTGGTGATGGCCGCCGGCTCGGTCTCCCGGACGCTGCCGATCCCGGGCCTGGCCGAGCACGGCATCGGCTTCAAGACCATCGGCGAGGCCATCCACCTGCGCAACCACGTGCTCGCCCAGCTCGACATCGCCGAGTCCACCCGCGATGAGGAGATCCGCCGCAAGGCGCTGACCTTCGTGTTCGTCGGCGGCGGGTTCGCCGGGGTGGAGGCGCTGGCCGAGCTGGAGGACATGGCCCGCACCGCGGTCAAGTACTACCGCAACGTCAGCGTCGAGGACATGCGGTGGGTGCTGGTGGAGGCCTCCGACCGGATCCTCCCCGAGGTCGGCCCCGACATGGGCAAGTGGACCGCCGAGCAGCTGCGCGGGCGCGGCATCGACGTGAAGATGAAGACCTTCCTGCAGTCGGCCGTCGACGGCGTGGTCGAGCTGTCGGACGGCAGCCGCTTCCCCGCCGGCACCCTGGTGTGGACCGCCGGCGTCAAGGCCGCCCCGGTGGTGCGCCACTCGGACCTGCCGCTGGATGAGCGCGGCCGCATCAAGGCCACCGAGTTCCTCACCATCGAGGGCCTGGTGCGGGCCTATGCCGCCGGCGACAACGCCGCGGTGCCCGACCTGACCAACGAGGGCCGCCCCTGCGCCCCCAACGCCCAGCACGCCGTCCGCCAGGCCAAGGTGCTGGCCGACAACATCGTCCGGTCGCTGCGCGGCAAGACCCTCAAGCCGTACGTGCACGACTCGGTCGGCTCGGTCGCCGGGCTCGGCCTGTACAAGGGCGTCGCCCACGTCTACGGGATCAAGCTCAAGGGCTTCCCCGCCTGGTTCCTGCACCGCACCTACCACGTCTCGCGGGTGCCGACCTTCAACCGCAAGGTCCGGGTGCTGGCCGACTGGACGCTGGCGCTGATCTTCAAGCGCGAGACCGTGTCGCTGGGCAGCATCGAGCAGCCCCGCGCCGAGTTCGAGCTGGCCAGCCGGGACGAGGTCAAGCCCCGTTCGCACGCGGCCTGACCGGCCTGATTTCCGCGATCGGTCCCCCGGGAACGTTCCCGGGGGACCGATCTTTGCCCGCCCTCCGTCGCCGGGCCGCCCGTCGGCCCACCGCCGGATGCGCTCCGGGGATGCCGTTTTCCCGCCGGCATGCCTCCGCCTCGCCCCGTCCGCCCCCGGGGCGAGGCGGAGGCATGCCCCGCCCCGGGACGCTTCGACGGACGGCTGCCCTCAGCCGCGCCGGCGGAAGGCCCGCAGCGACAGCGGGACGAAGATGGCCGCCATCAGCACGCCCCAGCCCAGCGCGATGGCCGCGTGCTCGGCCACCGTGCCGCCGCTTTGGGAGCCGACCAGCAGCCCGCGCACCGCCTCCACCAGGTGGGTCATCGGGTTGTTGCGCATCACGAACTGCAGCGCCTGCGGGGCGCCGGGGGAGATCGGCACGAACGCCGAGCTGAGGAAGGTGACCGGGAAGATGATGGTGAACCCGAAGATCTGCACCTTCTCCGGCTCGTTGACCGACAGGCCGATGTAGACCGACGCCCAGGCGAACAGCGAGGTGAACGCCAGCAGCAGCGCCAGCGCCCCCAGCAGGTGCGGCACGCCGGTCTCGATCCGGAAACCGATCGCCATGCCGACCGTCAGCAGCACCGCCAGCGACCACACCTGCTTGACGGTGTCGGCCAGCATCCGGCCCGCCAGCGGGGCCAGCCGGGAGATCGGCAGGCTGCGCAGCCGGTCGAACACCCCCTTGGTGACGTCCACGTTCAGCCCGAACCCGGTGGTCATCGTGGCGAACAGCGCGTTCTGGGCGATGATGCCGGGGATCACGATCGGCAGGTAGTCCGCCACGGTGCCGCCGATGGACGGCCCGAAGACGTAGGCGAACAGCAGCACGAACATGATCGGCTGGATGCTCAGGTCGAGCAGCTCCATCGGGTTGTGCTTGATCTGCACCAGGTTCCGCCACGCCAGGGTCAGCACGTTGCGGACCGCGGTGCCGGGGGAGACCCGCCTGCCCGAGGTCATCGGGAGGGAAGAGGCCGCGGTGGTCATGGGGTCTGCTCCGTTTCAGTGCGGGGGCTGGGTCATACGGCGGTGGTGAGCGTTCCGGCCGGTGCGTCCGGGCCGGCCTCCGCGGAGCCGGCGGGGTGGCCGGTGAGGGCGAGGAACACCTCATCGAGGCTGGACTTGCGCAGCGACAGCTCGGCCACCGCCACCCCGGCCTCATCCAGCCTGCGGACGATCACGGGCATCACCGCCGGGTCGGCCAGCGGCGCGCGGACCAGGCCGCCTTCGACCGTGGGCCGGGCCCCGGTCAGCTCGGCCACGATCCGGCGGACCGTCACCTGGTCCGGCTCGGTGAGCGGGCGGACCTCCAGCACCTGGCCGCCGATGCGGGTCTTGAGCTCATCGGGCGTGCCCCGGGCGATCACCCGGCCGTGGTCGATGACCGCGATGTCGTCGGCGAGCTGGTCGGCCTCCTCCAGGTACTGCGTGGTCAGCAGCACGGTCACCCCGTCGTCGGTGAGCCGGCGCACGATGTCCCACAGCCCGCTGCGGCTGCGCGGGTCCAGCCCGGTGGTGGGCTCGTCCAGGAACAGCACCTGCGGGTGGCCGACCAGGCTGGCGGCCAGGTCCAGACGGCGGCGCATGCCGCCGGAGTAGGTCTTGGCGGCCCGGTCGGCGGCCTCGGTCAGCGCGAAGCGCTCCAGCAGCTCGGCGGCGCGGCGGCGGGCCGCACCGCGCCGCAGCCCCAGCAGCCGGCCGATCATGATCAGGTTCTCGGTGCCGGTGAGCATCTCGTCGACCGCGGCGTACTGCCCGGTCAGCCCGATCAGCCGGCGCACCCGGTGCGGGTCGGTGACCACGTCGTGCCCGCAGACCCGGGCGCGCCCGGCGTCCGGCCGCAGCAAGGTGGCCAGCACCCGCACGGTGGTGGTCTTGCCGGCGCCGTTGGGCCCCAGCACCCCCAGCACGCTGCCGGCCCGGGCGGTCAGGTCGACCCCGGCCAGCGCCCGGGTCTCCCCGAAGCGTTTCTCCAGGCCCTCGGCTTCGATGGCGAAAGTCATGTTCGAAAAACTCCCTGAAAGCGGGTGGGCGGGACGATGCGGGACATTGCACGACCTTGACGCAGCGGCATGTCAAGCTATGCGGGATTCGTGTGGGGCGCATCAGGTTTTTCGCCGCGTCCACCAGCCTCGCACGCGGCTCTGACGGAACCGGAAAGCCGCGCCTTGCCCCAGGTGGGGGACACGGGTGAGGCGATGATGACCCGGGAGCGGTACCGCCGCCGACCTAGACTCCAGTTGTGACGGCGGTCAGTGACTTCTCCGAAGCGGGGCCGGCCGGCGGTGCGCCGCCGCGGCTGCGTCCGCCCGCGCACCGGGTCTCGCCTCGCGCCATCGCGCACTGGGCGATCGACTACCTGCTGGGCTGGGGGCTGGCGTTCGCGATCGCGCTGGGGGCCGCCGCCTGGGCGGACTCGGCCCGTCCCGCGCAACTGCCCGCCTGGGCGGCCGAGCGGATCTGGTGGGCGCCCCTGGCGGTGGGGGCCGCCGGGCTGCTGACGGCGACGGTGGCGCCCGCCTGGCGCTACCGGGTGCACCGCTGGGAGGTCAGCGCCGACGTCGTCTACACCCGCACCGGCTGGTTCTCCCGCCAGTGGCTGCTGGTGCCGGTCAGCCGGATCCAGACCGTCGACACCGCCCAGGGACCCGTTGAACGGCTGCTCGGCCTGGCCACCATCAAGATCAACACGGCCTCGCACGCCGGCTCCTCGGAGGTGGCCGGCCTGCCGGTGGAGGTGGCCACGCACCTGGCCGGGGAGCTGGCCCGCCGGGCCCACGACCTGCGCGACGACGCCACATGATCCCCGGCGGGGCGCAAGGGGGAGGCGGCGGGACCGGAACCCGCCCCGTGCCGCCGCCGGCGCAGGCCGGCCCGGCGGCCAGGCGGCTGCATCCGCTGACCTTCGTGGTGGGGGCGGTCCGCGAGATGGCGGCGCTGGTGATGGCCGGGGCCGCCGGGCTGGCGGTCGGCGGGCTGTCGACGGCCTTCTACTTCGCGCTCTCCGGCCTGGTGTTCGGCCTGGGATACCACCTGATCAAATGGGCGACCTTCACCTACACCCTCCATGAGGACCGCATCGAGCTGCGGCGGGCGCTGGTCAGACGGTCGGTCAAGGCCATACCGCGCGAGCGGATCCGAGGCGTGGACATCAGCGCCCCGCCGGCGCACCGGCTGCTGGGCATGGCGATCGTCCGCATCGACGCCGGCTCCGAAGGCGGCGAGGGGGAGCTGCGGGCCGTCTCCAAGGCGGAGGCCGAACGGCTGCGCGCCGCGCTGATGCGCGGGGACGAGCCCGCTGCGCGCAACGCGGCCGCCTCCGGCGGGGCGCGGGAGGAGACGGCGGTGGTGGCCCGTGCCCGGCCCCGCTGGTACCTGCTCGCCCCGCTCAGCGGCGCCTACCTGCTCACCCCGTTCGCCCTGGCGGGCAGCCTGCTGGGGGCGCTGTACAACCTCGGGGACGACCTGGGCCTGATCGATGAGCGGCTGCCGGCCCGGCTCGGGGGCGGCGTGGCCGGGCTGCCCCCGGCGGCGATCATCGCCCTGGCGGTGTGCGGGGTGCTGCTGATGCCCCTCGGCTCCGTGATCGCCTTCGCCCTGCTCAACTGGGACTTCACGCTGCGGGCCGGCGAGGGCGGGCCGGGCGGCGGCCGCGACGGCGCGGCGCTGATCGCCGAACGGGGGCTGATCAGCCGGCGCAGCGTGACGCTGGAGCGCCGCCGCATCCGGGGGGTGACGCTGACCGACAACCCCCTGGAGCGCGCCGCCGGGGCCGTCCGGCTCGGCGCGCTGGTCACCGGGCTGGACGATGCCGCGCACCGGGGGACGCTGCTGCCGGTCGCGCCGCGCCCGGTGGCCCTGCGGACGGCCCGCCGGGTGCTGGGCGGCGCGCTGCCCGGGCCGCTGCGCGGGCATCCGCCGGCGGCCCTGCGGCGCCGTCTGGCGAGGGCCCTGGCGGCGCCGCTGGCGCTGGCCGCACTGGCCCTGCTCACCGGGCGGTCCTGGGAGCTGGGCGTGGCGCTGCTGCTGGCGGTGGCCGCGGTGCCGCTCGGCCTGGACCGCTACCGGCAGCTGGGGCATGCCACGGACGGCCGGCGCCTGACCCTGCGGTCGGGATCGCTGCGCCGCCGCCAGGCGGTCATCGAGCACCGGGCCGTGGTGGCCTGGCGGCTGCGGCAGACGTTTTTCCAGCGCCGGGCGGGCCTGGCCACCCTGGTGGTGGGCGTGGGCGCGGGAGAGGGCGGCTACCCGTCGGCCGACATGGGCGAACACGACGCCGTCGCGTTCGCCCACGCCGTCACCCCCGACTGGGTGACCCCGTTCCTGGAGCGCGACCCGGCCGAAGCGGCCCGCGGCGGGACGGGACCGGTCAGTCGGGACGGCGAGCGCCGAACATGATCTCGTCCCACGACGGCACCGAGGCGCGCTTGCCCTTGGGCCTGCGGCGCCGCGGGGCGGACTGCCGCTGCTGGGCGGCGGGCACCGCGGGAACGTCGCGGGCGGCCACGGCCGGCTGCGCGGGCGGCGTCTCGGCCGCCGCGGCGGGCGGCACGGGCGGCTTCTGCCGGGACCGCTCCCGGGGCGGGGCGGGCTTGACCGCCGCCGCTGCGACGGGCCGCTCGGCCTCGGTCGCCGCGGCGGCGGGCGCCGCCTTGGGCGCGGGATCGGGCTTGGCGGAGGCCGGTTCGGCGGCGGGCGTCGCCTCCGGAGCGGTCTCCGCCGAGCCGGCGGGCGCCGCCTTGGGGGCCTCAGGCTCGCTCTGCGCCGTCTGGGACGCCGAAGCCGTCTCCCGCGGCTCCTCACCCTCGGGCGCGGGCGCGGGCGGCCTGGACGGCGGCTCGGCGACGTGCGGCGGCGGCGCCGGAGGCCGGCCGAGAGCCGGCGGTGCGGGCGGCGCCGGGGCCAGCGGGGCGGGCCGCCGGGCGGGATCCGGCACGGGGGCGGGCCCGGGCCGCAGCGGCTGGGCGGGGGAGACCTCCCGCGGGTCGGAGACGACCTTCATGGTGGGGCGGCGCGGCACCAGCGGCGTCACCGTGTCGGAGGAGTCCTCGCCGTCGCCCTCCCACTCCATGTCGCTGAGCCGGGCGGCCAGCTCGTCCATCGGGGACAGGTGGCGGCGACGGGGGTCGAACAGCCACTCGGCGGCCCGCGGGCGGCCCTCCTCAAAGAACGACAGCCGCACCCGCCAGCTGCTGCTTTCGCACTTCCAGGAGTCCCACTCCACGTCCTCGATGTCGACGCCGCCGCGGTTGAGCCGCTCTTCGACCAGCTCGCCCAGCGGCGGGCCGGGGGCCGACTCGCCCGGCCGGCGCACCGGCACGCGCTGGGCCTGCTGGGCCATGTACTCGCGCTCTTGCAGGACGGGGCCCTCGAACCAGCGGACGCGCTCGACCGGGATGCCCGCGGACTCGGCTATCTCCTCCGCCGTCTCACCGGCCCGGATGCGTGCCTGGATCTCCTTGGGGCGCAAGGGACTCTCCACTTCGATCTCGAACTGGCCGAGTCGGGAGAAGTGCCCACGGACCGCGGCGCGCAGCCGGTCGTCGACGGGCAGGGTGAACCGGGTGCCTCGGCCCGCGGTGGCCAGCACGAGGTAGGTACCGTCCTCGCTGACCGCGACGAGGCGCAGTTCCTGCATGCGTGTCCTTCCTGCCAGTCCGGCGACGGCGTTGGAAGGACGCCGAACGACCCGGTGCCACCGTGGACGCCGTCACCGGCGCTTTCACGGGGCGCCGGTATGGTACGACGCCCATCCAAGGGCGCATGCGTGCCCTTCCCCCGGTTCTCGAGTTTCTCTGGTCGGACACGCCTGCTGCTAGCACCGTACCCGGCATGTCCGCACATCGTCGCTCCCAGCGCGCCGAAGATCCCATCTCCCGGGCCCGGGAACGGACGGCGAAGCGAGCGCGGCCCGGTGCCGCCCGTCCCTGATCGCCGTCCGCTCCAGCTTGCCGTTTCCGGGGGCCCGATGGGGACGGGCCGCCATGATCCTTGTCTTTCCTTTGCCCGCCGGATGCCTCCGCAAGGCCTCTCAGGGGCCGAAGACCCGGGAAAGGTAGCGGTTGGCAAAGCGGCGGTCGGGATCCAGCTCCTCCCGCAACGCCCGGAAGTCGGCGAACTTGGGATAGACCTGCTCCAGGTAGGCCGCGTCGCGGGTGTGCAGCTTGCCCCAGTGCGGCCGCCCGCCCACCGCGGTCATCAGCTCCTCGACCCCGGCGAAGTAGTCCTCGTGGGGGTTGCGGTGGTAGACGTGGACGGCGATGAAGGCGCTGGGCCGGTCGTAGGCCATCGACAGCCAGGCGTCCTCCGGCGGCAGCACCCGCACCTCGATGGGGAAGCTGATCCGCCAGTCCCGCCGGTCGAACAGGGCCTTCAGCTCGCGCAGCGTGTCGGCCAGGTGCTCGCGGGGGATGGCGTACTCCTGCTCCTTGAAGCGCACCCGGCGCGGGCTGGTGAACACCTTGTAGGAGGTGTCGATGTAGGTCCGGGCGCCCAGCGCCTTGGCCGAGACGGCGTTGACCGGGCCGATCGCGGCCGGCACGCGGCGGGTCAGGCGCTGCAGCCCGCCGAACACCGTGTTGGACAGCAGTTCGTCGTCCAGCCAGTAGCGCAGCGGCGACAGCGGGGCGGCGGGCCGGTCGGTGCGGTTGTTGCGCTTGGTCAGGCAGCCTTCGGTGTGCGGGAACCAGTAGAACTCGAAGTGCTCGTTGGCCTCGGTCAGCTCATCGAGGCGCTCGAGCACCTCGCCCCAGCGCATCGGCTCCTCCCGGGCGTGCAGCCGGAAGGCCGGGACGGTCTGCCAGGTGATGGCGGTGACCACGCCGAGCGCGCCCAGCGACACCCGGGCGGCGTCGAACAGCTCCGGGCGCTCGGTGCGCGAGCAGGTGACGATGCTGCCGTCGGCCAGCACCAGTTCCAGCGCGGCCACCTGGGAGGCCAGCCCGGCGTGGTCGCGGCCGGTGCCGTGGGTGCCGGTCTGCAGCGCCCCGGCCACGGTCTGCTGCTGGATGTCGCCCATGTTGGCCAGCGCCAGCCCGTGCTCGTCCAGTACCCGGTTCAGCTCGTGCAGCGGCAGGCCGGCCTCCACGGTGACCAGGCCGGTGGCGGTGTCGACCGAGCGCACCGCCCGCAGCCGGTCGGGCCGCAGCAGCAGCCCGTCGGTGACCGCGGCGGCGGTGAAGGAGTGGCCGGTGCCGGTCATCCGCACGGTCAGCCCCTCGGCGGCGGCGGTGCGGACGGCCTCGGCGACCTCTTCGGTGCTGCGCGGGGCGAGCGTGCGGGCGGGCACCGCGCGCTGGTTGCCCGCCCAGTTGCGCCAGATGTGGTCCTGGGTGCCGAAAGTGCGTGCGGGGGACATGGGCCGACTCTATCGACCCGATTAATGCGAAGGAAATTCACGTTTCCCGGGGTTCACGCAATCGTGACCTGCCCGCCAGGCCCGCCGCCACCGCCACCACGCCCGCGCCCACCGGCAGCAGCAGCGCCGCACCCGGGCCGCGGGCGTCCACCAGCCGGCCCGTCACCGAGGCGCCCACCGCCACGCCCACCCCGATCGCCGTGCCCACCAGCGCCAGCCCCTCGGTCAGCCGCCGGGCCGGCACCAGCCGCTCGACCAGCCCGTAGCCGGGGATGAGCGTCGGGGAGATGGCCAGCCCGGAAACGAAGATCACCACCAGCATCACCGGCCACAGCGCCGGATGGGCGCCCAGCGGCGGCAGCGGCACCAGCCCGGCCACCAGCAGCGCCAGCCCGGCCAGGAAACGGCGATGCAGCGGCGACCGCCACGGGCGCGCCCCGTACCACAGCCCCGCCGCGCAGCTGCCCAGCGCATAGGAGGCCAGCAGCACGCCCGCCAGCCCCCGGTGCCCGCCCGCCTCGGCGAAGGCGATCACGCTCACCTCCACCCCGCCGAACACCGTCCCCACCAGCAGGAAGACCAGCACCAGCAGCAGCACGCCGGGCAGCGCCAAAACCCCGGCCAGACCGCCGCCGCCGGCGGTGCGCGGCGGCGGCTCGGTGCCCCGCTGCGCCGCCATGGCCAGGCTGCCGCCCATCGTCAGCGCCCCGGCGGCCAGCACCCCGCCCGCCGGATGCACCCCGGTGGCCAGCAGCGTCACCAGCATCGGACCGGTGATGAAGATGACCTCATCCAGCACCGACTCCAGCGAGAACGCGGTGTGCAGCCGCCCGTCGCCGTTTCGGTGCAGGACGTTGATCCAGCGGGCGCGCACCATCGCGCCCAGCCCCGGCGAGGTGACGCCGCCCAGCACCGCGGCGGGAAAGAGCGTCCAGGTGGGAAGGTCCAGCAGGGCGCACGCCACCAGCAGCGTCATGGCCACCCCGTTGGCCGGGCCCAGCGGCAGCAGCACCCGGCGCTGCCCATGGCGGTCCGCCAGCCGCCCCACCAGGGGCGAGGCCACGGCGAACGCCAGGGCGAAGACCGCCGACACCGAACCGGCGATACCGTACGATCCGGTAACCGCGGAGACAAGAAGGACAATGCCGATCCCCACCATGGACATCGACATCCGGCCGACGAAACCCGCCGCGACGAACACCCGCGCCCCGGGAACCTTCAGCAGGGCCAGGTACGGATTGGACACCGACGACCCCTCCAGTCCTCCCTGACCTGCGTCGCGGCGGCCACCCCGGCCCGCCCGGCGATGCGCGGCGCGGCGAGCGCGCCCTGTCCGAAACTACCGATCCGCCGGTGACCCCGGCGGCAGCGATCTCGTTGGGATTGGTTGTGGCTGCCTCCTCTCCACCGCCTGACCTCGGGGCCCGGACCGCCGGCCCGGCGGCCTCCTGGCGTCCGGACGAACCGTCCCCGGCACCGGGCACCGCGCACGGCGCCGGCGAGTCCCCGCGCAGAAGGCGCCCCCGGCCCGAAAAGAAGGCCCGGACGGTGACGCGGCCCCGCCCGGCCGCCCCTCCCCGGCGGCAGCGGCGGCGCCCGGTGGTGGCGCTGCTGGCGCTGGCCAGCGCGGCGACCCTCACCGCCGGGGTGCTCGCCGCGCTCGGCCTCGACCGGGACCGGGACACGGGCCGGGCCACCGCCGATCCCACCGCGCCCGCCCAGCGCTCCGGCACCGTCACCAACGTCGTCGACACCACCCAGCTCGCCCCGCTCAAACGGGTGGTGCCCCCCGACGTGCTGGTGGTGGGCGCCTCCTCGCTGACCGCCGCCGAGGTCCGCAAGGTGTCGCGGCTGCGCGGCGTGCAGGACGTGGCGCTGGTGGCCGGCGGCGCGGTGCAGCTGCAAAACCGCCTGGTCAACACCTTCGCGGTCGACCCCTCGACGTTCCGCTCCTGGACCCCGCCGGCCACCGCCCGCAAGACCGAGCTGTGGGAGGCGCTGGCCGCCGACAAGTTCGTCGCCTCCGACAAGGCGGTCCGCGAGCTGAGGCTTCACCAGGGGCTGCGGTACCCGGTCGTGGCCAAGACGATCCCCACCATGACGATGGGCGGCTCGGGGGATTTCGGGCTGCCCGGCATCGACATGCTGGTCAGCCGCAAGATGGGGGAGCAGCTGGGCCTCATCCCCAACCTGGCGCTGCTGGTCAACGCCCCCGGCGCCGACCCGGCCGCGCTCACCCGGGCGATGGACAGGATCTTCCGGGGCGGCGCCAAGGTGGTCAACCTCAACGAGCCCCAGTACCGGCAGGCCGTCAGCTACCTGGAGCTGTACCGGCGGGCCGCGACCACCTGCCCGGGGCTGTCGTGGACGGTGCTGGCCGCCATCGGCCAGGTCGAAAGCAACCACGGCCGCAACAACGGCCCCTCCAGCGCCGGCGCTCTGGGCCCCATGCAGTTCCTGCCGTCCACCTGGAAGGCCTACGGGGTGGACGGCGACGGGGACGGCAAGGCCGACATCATGAACCCCTACGACGCCATTCCCGCCGCCGCCAAGTACCTGTGCGCCCACGGCGCCGGGCGCGGCGGCCGGTCGCTGTACCAGGCGATCTACGCCTACAACCACGCCCACTGGTACGTGCAGAAAGTCCTCGCCCTGGCCAAGGCCTACGCCGCCCGCTACCGGTGAACCCTTTTCCACACGCGGCCCAAAGCACCGAGGACGGGAGCCCCGATGCTCTCCGGTGCCGCGGCCTTACGGTCATGGCTGCGCCTCTGACCGCAAGGCCCCCGTCTCGACCTGCGGAGACGGCGTGTTGAAAAGGGTTCGGTGAAGGCGGTGATCTGAAGCACTCCCGGCGGCTGGTTGGATGGAGGGCATGACGTCCTACGACGCGCTGCTGCTCGTATCCTTCGGCGGACCGGAGGGGCCGCAGGACGTTATGCCGTTCCTGGAGAACGTCACGCGCGGCCGCAACGTCCCCCGGCGGCGGCTGGAAGAGGTGGCCGAGCACTACCACCACTTCGGCGGAGTGAGCCCGATCAACGACCACTGCCGGCGCCTGAAGGCCGCCATCGAGGCCGACTTCGCCGCCCACGGCCTGGACCTGCCGGTCTACTGGGGCAACCGGAACTGGACGCCCTACCTGACCGACACGGTCCGCCAGATGGCCGCCGACGGCGTGCGACGGGCCGCGGCGTTCGTCACCTCCGCCTACAGCGGCTACTCCAGCTGCGGGCAGTACCGGGACGACATCGCCCGGGCCCGCGAGCAGGTCCCCGGCGCCCCGGAGATCGACAAGCTGCGGGTCTACTACAACCACCCCGGCTTCGTGGAGCCGTTCGTCGAGGCCACCCGCGCCGCGCTGGACCGCCTGCCGGCCGGCCTGCGCCAGGCGGCGCACCTGGCGTTCACCGCCCACAGCGTCCCGCTGGCCCAGCCCGGGCGCGAACGCTACGCCGCCGAGCTGGCCGACATCACCGAGGTCGTCGCCGAACGGGCCGCCCCCGGGCACGAGCGGGCGCTGGTCTACCAGAGCCGCAGCGGCCCGCCCACCCAGCCGTGGCTGGAGCCCGACATCTGCGACCACCTGCGCAAGCTGCACGCCGCCGGAACCGAAGCGGTGGTGGTCGTGCCGATCGGGTTCGTCAGCGACCACATGGAGGTCAAATACGACCTCGACGTGGAGGCCGCCGCCGTGGCCGCCGAGCTGGGCCTGGCCTTCGAGCGCGCCGCCACGCCCGGCACCCACCCCGCCTATGTGGCGATGGTCCGCCAGCTGCTGACCGAACGCATGGCCGGCCCCGGCGCGGAACGGCCCGCGCTGGGCGCGCTGGGCGCGCGCCCCGACGACTGCCCGGAAGAGTGCTGCCGCGCCCGCCGCTGAACCCCGGCGGGGCGGTGCCGACCCCTGGAAAGGACCCATGAGCCTGCACGAGGAGCTGCTGGAGCTGGCGCTGGAGATCGCCGGCGAGACCGGCCGGATGCTGGTCGGCAAGCGGCCGGTGGAGGGACCGGCCGTGGTGCAGACCAAGTCCAGCCCCACCGACGTGGTCACCCAGATGGACCGGGCCGCCGAGCAGCTGATCGTCGAACGCATCCGCGCCGCCCGGCCCGCCGATGCGATCCTCGGTGAGGAAAGCGGCGCCAGCGCCGGCGGCAGCGCAGTCCGCTGGGTGGTCGACCCCATCGACGGCACCGTCAACTACCTGTACGACCTGCCCGACTGGAGCGTCAGCATCGCCGCCGAGATCGACGGGCGGACCGCCGTCGGCGTGGTGGAGGTCCCCCGCCGCGGGGAGACCTACCTGGCGGTCCGGGGCGGCGGCGCCCGGCTGCGCGACGCCGCCGGGGAACGCCCGCTGCGCTGCACCGCCGACGTCCCGCTGAACCGGGCGCTGGTGGCCACCGGGTTCGGCTATGAGTCACGGCGCCGCGCCCACCAGGCCCGGGTGCTGACCGGGGTGCTGCCGCACGTGCGCGACATCCGCCGCGGCGGGGCCTGCTCGGTGGACCTGTGCACGCTGGCGGCCGGACGGGTGGACGGCTACTACGAGCGCGGCGTCCAGCTGTGGGACATCGCCGCCGGGACGCTCATCGTGGAGGAGGCCGGCGGGCGGGTCGGCGGGCTGCACGGGGCGGCTCCGGGACCGGAGTTCGTCCTGGCGGCGGGCCCGGGAACGTTCGAGGCGCTGCACGACCTGCTGGCGCCGCTCGACCCCGCCCGGGACTGACCGGTCCGCCCCTCGGGGAACGCGGCCGCCCGGACCCCGGAGGGCCGGCCGCCGAGCGCGCGGCGGCGGGTGTTGCGAAACTCACTCCATTTCGGGGGCGGGGGGAATGCCGATGTCGTGGTTGGCCGCTATCCGGCGGAGCTCTTCGATCTCGGCCTGCCGGATGTCGGCCAGGTAGGTGTCACCCTCGGCCTGCGCCCTGCGCAGCGACGCGTACGCGTCGGAAAGCCGCTGCTGGATCGTGCGTGACAACTCACCCATGGGGATTTTCCTCTCTACAGCGGCTGTTCCTTACCCAAACCGGCTTCCGCCGTAAACCTTTCGTTTGAATGGTGATACGCACCGTAGAGGACGCTCCGCCCACCCCGGAACAGGGGGCATGCTTACAGGGGGCTTACAGGCGCTATGGCATATCTGGGAACGCCGGTCCGGCGCACCGGCATGTGAGATCCGGATCTGAAGGGGGACGGATGCGTGTTCTCGTCGTCGAGGACGAGCGCGTGCTCGCCGACGCGATCGCCACGGGACTGCGCCGCCAGGCCCACGCCGTGGACGTCGCCTACGACGGTGCCGGTGCGCTGGAGCGGACCAGCGTCAACGAGTACGACGTGGTGGTCTTGGACCGCGACCTGCCCAAGGTCCACGGCGACGACGTCTGCCGCGACCTGGCCGGCCGGCGCTACCCGGCCCGGATCCTCATGCTGACCGCCGCCGGCGACCTGGAGGACCGGGTGGCGGGGCTGAACCTGGGCGCCGACGACTACCTGGCCAAGCCGTTCGCCTTCGCCGAGCTGGTGGCCCGGGTGCAGGCGCTGGGCCGGCGGGCCGCCCCGCCGCTGCCGCCCGTCCTGGAACGCGCCGGGATCACCCTCGACCCCGCCCGGCGGGAGGTGCACCGCGACGGCCGCCCGATCGAGCTGACCCGCAAGGAATTCGCGGTGCTGGAGGTGCTCATGCGGGCCGAGGGCGCCGTGGTCAGCTCCGAGCGGCTTTTGGAGAAGGCGTGGGACGAGCACATCGACCCGTTCACCAACGTGGTGCGGGTGACGATGATGACGCTGCGCAAGAAGCTCGGTGAACCGCAGGTGATCGAGACCGTCCCAGGGGTGGGGTACCGGCTTTGAGCGACATCGGCAAGGGCGATGCCAAGGGGGAGGCCCGCCGGCCCGGGTTCATCACCGGATCGACGACCCAGCCGATGACCGCGCCGCGGCCGGAGGGCCGGGGCGGCGCGTTCATGGCCGACCTGCGGGCGCTGCCCGGGCGGGTCAGCGTCCGGCTCCGGCTGACCCTGCTGTACGGGGTGCTGTTCCTGCTGGCCGGGTTGCTGCTGCTGTTCATCACGCACGTGCTGCTGGCGCAGGTGCTGGACTCGGTGTTCCCGCCGGGCCTGCAGGTCCACACCCCCGGCGGGCTGATCATCGAGACCGAGGTGCTCAAGTCCCGCGCCATGAAGGAGCTGTTCGGCCGCTCCATGCTGGTGCTGGCCGGGGTCGGGGTGATGGCCCTGGTGCTGGGCTACTTCGTGGCCGACCGGGCGCTGTCGCCGCTGCAGAAGGTCACCGCCACCGCCCGGCGGCTGTCGGAGAGCACCCTGCATGAGCGGATCGCGCTGGAGGGCCCGGCCGATGAGATCAAGGAGCTGGCCGACACCTTCGACGCGATGCTGGAGCGGCTGGGCAACGCCTTCGACGCCCAGCGCCGGTTCGTCGCCAACGCCTCCCACGAGCTGCGCACCCCGCTGGCCATCAACCGCACCCTGCTGGAGGTCGCGCTGGGCGACCCGGAGGCCTCGCCGGACCTGAAGGCGGTGGGCCGCACCCTGCTGGCCAACAACGCCCGCCACGAACGGCTGATCGAGGGCCTGCTGCTGCTGGCCCGCAGCGAACGCGAACTGACCACCCGCGTCCCGGTGGATTTGGCCGAGGTCGTCACGACCGTGCTGAAGACCTTGGGCGACGCCGCCGAGGAGGCGGGCATCACCGTGCACACCGAGCTGGCCTCCGGGACCACGTTGGGCGACCCGGTGCTGCTGGAGCACCTGGTCTCCAACCTGGTCGACAACGCCATCAAGCACAACACCGGCGAGGGCGGCCAGGTGTGGGTGCGGGCCGGGGTGCTGGACGGCAGCGCCGCCGTCCAGGTCGAGAACACCGGCCCGGTGGTGCCCGCCTACGAGGTGGACCAGTTGTTCGAACCGTTCCGGCGGCTGCAGCAGGACCGGGTGGAGTCGGCCAAGGGCTCCGGGCTGGGCCTGTCCATCGTCCGCTCGGTGGTGCGGGCGCACCGCGGCCACGTCTACGCCACCCCCCGTCCCGGCGGGGGCCTGGTGGTGACCGCCCGGATGCCCTTGGCGTCCTGACTTGCGTGCGCTACTTGGTCACCGTGCCGCTGGCCAGATAGGTCGCGTCGGTGATGTTCTCCCGCTCCTCGAAACGGAGAGTGCTGCTGTTGAGGTAGATGAAGGTGACGTAGCCGGACACGCACTCACCGGTGTAGATGTTGATCTTGTAGGTCGCCCTCCGCTCGGTGACGCCCGGCTGCAGGGTCAGCGTCCCCCGGCAGGTGTAGGTGGCCGACTCGTAGTAGACCAGCCCGGTGGTGCCGCCGCCCAGCAGGGTGAAGCGCACGTTCCAGGTCCGGTCCTGCGCGGGGGCCGACGGCTGGAAGCCCTTGCCCTCCCACACCCCGTTGAAGGCCAGCGGCAGCCGGGTGCCGGTCGTCGGGGACGGGGAGCGGGAGAAGGTCGGCGCGGCGGTCGGGTAGGCCGGCGGGTCGCCGTCTGCGTCGTCCTCACTGGCCGCCACCACGATCGCGAAGATCAGCAGGGCCAGCACCAGCACCACCGCGCACCCGACACCGGCGATCACCGGCCCGTTGGAGGAGGACTGCCGGGGCCGGTAGACCGGGGCGGCCGGCGGCGGGGCGGCGACCACCGGCTGCTGCATGGGCGCCGGCGTCATCGGCTGCGGCGGCGGGGTCATCGGGATCTGCCCGAAGCCGCCCTGGTGCACCGGGATCTGCGGCGGGGGCGTGACCGGCCCCTGCTGCAGCGGCATCGGCGGCGGGGTGATCGGCTGCGGCGGGGGCGTGGTCGGGCTCTGCGGGAAGGGGCCCTGCTGCAGCGGCGCCGGCGGTGTCATCGGCGGCGGGGTGTGCACCGGGGCCGGCGGCACCTCGGGCGGCGGCGCCATCCGGGCGGCGATCCGGGTGCCCTGGTCCAGCAGCTCCTCGCTGGCCGGGGCGGGAGTGGCCGGCGCCGCCCCCACATGGCCCAGCAGCTGCAGCAGCAGCTGCGCGGCCGCCGGACGGGCGGCCGGGTCCTTCGACAGGCACCGGCCCACCAGGCCGCGCAGCGGCTCGGCCAGCGCCGACAGGTCCGGCTCCTCGTTGAGGATCCGGTTGATGATCACCGGCAGGGTCTCGGCCTCGAACGGCGACTGCCCGGTGGCGGCGAACACCATCGTGGCGCCCCAGGCGAAGATGTCCACCGCCGGCTGCAGCGGCGCCCCGGTCAGCTGCTCGGGGGCCAGATAGCCGGGGGTGCCGACCACCATGCCGGTGGCGGTGACCGCGCTTTCCTGGGAGTTGACGGTGCGGGCGATGCCGAAGTCGACCACGCGCGGGCCGTCGGAGGCCAGCAGCACGTTGTTGGGCTTGAAGTCCCGGTGGACGATGCCGGCCTCGTGGATGGCCGCCAGCGCGGTGACCGTGCCGATCGCCAGCCGCTCCAGCTCCACCGGCTCCAGCGGGCCGTTGTGGGCCACCACGTCGTGCAGCGACGGGCCGTCGATGAACTCGCTGACGATGAACGGCTGGTCGCCGGACACATCGGCCTGCAGCACCCGGGCGGTGCAGAACGGCGCGACCTTCTGCGCGGCCGCCACCTCGCGGGCGAAGCGGGCGCGGGCGGAGGGGTCGGCCGCCATCTGGGCGTGCAGCAGCTTGATGGCGACCTTCTCCCCGTCGGGTCCTTTGCCGAGATAGACGGCCCCCTGGCCGCCGGCACCGAGCCGCCCGATCACTTCATAGTTCCCCAGCCTGCGGGGATCCCCCGCCTCCAGGGGAGCGGCCTGCGGCATATGACCCTCCAGTGACCCCGTTCAAGCCCACGTCAGGCGGGCACGATATCGCGTTAGGTCAGACGTTTCACCGAACCGTCCGGTTCGACATCGGTGACGAGGGGAACGACCCGGGCGGTCCGGTGACCCGCACCGCAACCGGCGGGGCTGGCACGCACGGCGCCCGCCGTACCGATATGATCCCGCCGCCGCAGGGCGCCGGCGGCGGCTCGCACGGGTGTGGCGTCCTTCGGTGAAACCGTCCGGGTGGGCCTGGCGCCGGCGTTCCCACGACGGCTCCGCCGGACGGCCCGGCCTCGCGGGGAGCGCCGGAATGTGGCATACGGCACATCTGGGTGGGGCGATGGCGGTGACCGGTGTCACCAATGGTGATCGTCGCGCCTTGCGTGCCGGAGGTCACCACCCGTGACAGAATTTCCCGCCCGGATCGGGCACAACTGCGGCCTCCCGAGCGTTAGACCCGCGCGACGGGGCGCAAAGAATGACCGAGGGGGATGGAGATAGAAGATGGCAACCGACTACGACAGCCCACGCAAGACCGACGACGACCTCGGCGAGGACAGCCTGCAGGAGCTGCAGGCCCGGCGGGCCGACAAGGCCGCCAGCATCATCGACGAGGACCTGGACGCCGGTGAGGTGGCCGAGCTGCCCGGCGCCGACCTGTCCAACGAGGAGCTGACCTTCCGGGTGGTGCCGCGCCAGGCCGACGAGTTCACCTGCTCGCGCTGCTTCCTGGTGCACCACCGCAGCCAGCTCGCCGAGGAACGCAAGGGCCAGCCGGTCTGCCGCGAGTGCGCGGCCTGATCGGGGGCCGCGGTGTCCGGTGACGGCGTCGACGACCGAGCACAGGACCGCCGGGGTGATCTCGGTGTCCCGGCGTCGCAGGACGGCGGGCGGGACACCGAGATCGCCGCACTGGTCGGCAGGCTGACCGGCGCCGACGATCTCGACGCCGAGTCCCGTCGCTCGCTGCTGGCCCGGCTGGTGGGACTGCTGGCCGAACGGGCCCGCCGCACCGGGGCGGCCGGGCTGCGCGGCGGGCGCTGGCTGGCCGAGCTGCTGACGGAGATCGCCCCGCACCTGCCGGTGCGCGACGCCGCCACGCTCAGCGCCCACCACGGCCACCTCACCGGCGAACCCCTGGCCGACAGCCTGGTGCGGACGGCGATGGCCGCCACCACCGCGGTGGGGGCCGCCGGCGGGGCGCTGGCGGCCGTGCAGTTCACCGCGCCGCCGCTACTGCTGACCGCGCCCGTCCAGCTGGCCGCCGAGACGCTGGTGATCGCGGCGATCGAGGTCAAGCTGATCGCCGAGCTGCACGCCGTCTACGGGGTGCAGCTGCACGGATCGCCCACCGCCCGGGCCGGCGCCTACCTGACCTCCTGGGCCCGGCGGCGCGGGATCGACCCGCTGAAGGGCGGGTCACTGGCCGACGCGCTCGGCACGGCCGCCAAGGCCGCGCTGCGCAAACGGCTGGTGCGCACCTTCGGCCGGACCATGACCACCATGGGGCCGCTGCTGGCCGGCGCCGCCGCGGGCGCCGCGCTCAACCGGGCCGCCACCAAACGCCTGGCCGAGACGATCCGCGCGGACCTGCGCCGGCAGACGGGCGTCCCTCTCGCCGTGCGGCTATGAACTGAACTCCAGCTCCTTGGCCACACTGTCCCGGCCGGCGAGCCACATTCCTATGGCCTCCCGGGTACCCCGCACCTGCCGTCCCCGCCCCACCGGGCGGTGACCGTCGGTGGGCACCAGCCGGTGGGTGAGCACCCGGCGGTTCATCCACAGACTCAGCTGCATCCCCTCCCGGAAGATCGCGGTGGCGACCGCGTCCGGCACCTGCCTGCGCAGCCCCAGCCCGCGCAGCACGTCCTGGTGGTGGACCCCCAGATCGCCCAGGGCCAGCGGCAGGGCGAGCCGGGCGGTCAGGCTCGGGTTGGCGGCCCAGTGCCGCGCCCACTCCATCAGCCGGCGGCGCGACATCATCCGCGCTCGCTCGGCCTGCGCCTGGTTGGCGGCGTGGATGCGCGTGCCGTACGGCAGGTACGAGCCCAGCAGGTAGTCGAAGCCGATGACGTGGCCGAGCACGTCCCGCGGCGCCCATCCGGCGCACAAGGTGGTGCCGGAGTCGAACTCCTCGTCCGACAGCCCCTCCAACGTCTCGATGAACCGGAAGCGCTCGGCGCGCAGTTCGTCGACGAGGGCGAAACGCATCGTGGCCGGTCCCTTCCTGATCGCGGGACCGACCACGATACCGGCAGTGCTGGACAGTCCATCCAATTAGGCCCGCCGCGCCTTGCGGCGCGGACCGCGTCAGGCGTCGTTCATGCCGAAGGACGCCGGCAGGCGGCCGTTGGCCTTGGCGTACTGGCGCGCCGCCGCCCGGGTGACCAGCAGCCGGGTCACCTCCATGCCGACGCCCGTGACCACGGCCCACCCCAGCGCCTCCGACAGGGCCACCTGAGGGGATTCGGGGTTGGTCGGCGGCTCCTTGCCGGTGGCCTTCTTCCAGGCGTACGTGAGCGCCTTGCGGGCCACGAACCCGCCCACGAAGGCCGCGGCACCGGCCACGGCCCGCCAGCCGAGGTCGCCCTTGTCTGCCATCGTCGTCATCTCCTCCGCTCTGCGGCCGAACGCAGTGAGGCTATCCGAGCACGGCCCCCTGAATTCGGCACGGGACGGCGTGGCACCCCAATAGCATTGGGCCCATGAACCGACAGCCACGTACCCCGACAGTCCCCGAAAAGCCCACTCTGGACGGCTTGGAGGACAAGTGGGTACGTCGCTGGGAGGACGACGGCACCTACCGCTTTGACCGCACCCGGCCACGGGAGGAGATCTTCGCGATCGACACCCCGCCGCCCACGGTCAGCGGCTCCCTGCACGTCGGCCACGTGTTCTCCTACACCCACACCGACACCATCGCCCGCTACCAGCGGATGCGGGGCCGCGCGGTGTTCTACCCGATGGGCTGGGACGACAACGGCCTGCCCACCGAGCGGCGGGTGCAGAACTACTTCGGCGTCCGCTGCGACCCGTCGCTGCCGTACGACCCCGACTTCGAACCGCCCGCCGAGCCCGACCCCAAAAAGCAGGTCCCCATCAGCCGCCGCAACTTCATCGAGCTGTGCGAGCGGCTGACCGCCATCGACGAGAAAGCCTTCGAGGATCTGTGGCGCCGGATCGGCCTGTCGGTCGACTGGAACCTGCTGTACACCACGATCGGCGACCGGGCGCGGGCGGTCGCGCAGCGGGCGTTCCTGCGCAATCTGGCGCGCGGGGAGGCCTACCTGGCCGAGGCGCCCACGCTGTGGGACGTCACCTTCCACACCGCCGTGGCCCAGGCCGAGCTGGAGGACCGCGACACCCCCGGCGCCTTCCACCGGCTGCGCTTCCACGCCGACGACCGCGTGGTGCTCATCGACACCACCCGCCCGGAACTGCTGCCGGCGTGCGTGGCGCTGGTGGCCCACCCCGACGACGAGCGGTACCGGGACCTGTTCGGGCGCACCGTGCGCACCCCGGTGTTCGGGGTGGAGGTCCCCGTGCTCGCCCACCGGCTGGCCGAGCCGGACAAGGGCACCGGCATCGCGATGATCTGCACCTTCGGTGACGTCACCGACGTGACCTGGTGGCGGGAGCTGAACCTGCCCACCCGGGCGGTCATCGGCCGGGACGGCCGGCTGGTCGCCGAGGCGCCGCCCGGGGTGCCCGCCGGGCCGTACGCCGAGCTGGCCGGCAAGACCGTGCACTCGGCCCGCGAGCGGATGGTGCAGTTGCTGCGCGAGTCCGGCGACCTGGACGGCGAGCCGCGCCCCATCGTCCGCCCGGTCAAGTACTACGAGAAGGGCTCCAAGCCCCTGGAGATCGTCACCACCCGCCAGTGGTACATCCGCAACGGCGGCCGGGACGCGGCGCTGCGCGAGCAGTTGCTGGCGCGCGGGCGCGAGCTGTCCTGGCACCCGCCCTACATGCGGGCCCGCTACGAGAACTGGGTGGAGGGCCTGAACGGCGACTGGCTGATCTCCCGCCAGCGGTTCTTCGGCGTGCCCTTCCCGGTGTGGTACCCGCTGGACTCCGACGGCGAGCCGCGCTACGACCGGCCGATCGTGCCGCCGGAGGAGATGCTGCCCATCGACCCCTCCTCCGATGTGCCGCCCGGCTACAGCGAGGACCAGCGCGGCAAGCCCGACGGCTTCATCGGCGACCCGGACGTCATGGACACCTGGGCCACCTCCTCGCTGACGCCGCAGGTCGCCGGCGGCTGGGAGAGCGACCCGGACCTGTTCGCCCGGGTCTTCCCCTACGACCTGCGGCCCCAGGGGCACGACATCATCCGCACCTGGCTGTTCTCCACGGTGCTGCGCTCCCACCTGGAGCACGACTCGCTGCCGTGGCGCAACGCCGCGCTGTCGGGGTGGATCCTCGACCCCGACCGCAAGAAGATGTCCAAGTCCAAGGGGAACGTGATCACCCCGATGGGGCTGCTGGTCGAGCACGGCAGCGACGCGGTCCGCTACTGGGCGGCCAGCGCCCGGCCCGGCACCGACACCGCTTTCGAGGTCAAGCAGATCAAGGTGGGCCGCCGGCTGGCCACCAAGATCCTCAACGCCTCCCGGTTCGTGCTCGGGCTGGGCGAGGTGGCGCCGGACGCGGCGATCACCGAGCCGGTGGACCTGTCCATGCTGGCCGCCCTGCGGGAGGTGGTCGCCGAGGCCACCGAGGCGTTCGACGGCTATGACCACGCCCGGGCGCTGGAGCGCACCGAGCGGTTCTTCTGGTACTTCTGCGACGACTACCTGGAGCTGGTCAAGCAGCGCGCCTACGGGGAGGGCGCCGGGGCCGACTCGGCCCGGGCGGCGCTGCGCACCGCGCTGTCGGTGCTGCTGCGGCTGTTCGCGCCGATCCTGCCGTTCGTGACCGAGGAGGTCTGGTCCTGGTGGCGGGACGGGTCGGTGCACCTGGCGTCCTGGCCCGAGGCCGCCGAGCTGCCCGCGGGCGGCGACCCGGCGCTGCTGGAGGTGACGGCCGAGGCGCTGCGGCAGGTCCGCAAGGCCAAGTCGCAGGCCAAGGTCTCCATGCGGGCCGAGGTGGCGCGGGCCGTGGTGCGCGGGCCGGGCACCGCGACGGTGCGCGCCGCCGCCGAGGACCTGCGCGCCGCCGGCAACGTCGCGGAGCTGGAGCTGGACGAGACGGCCGCCGCCGAGGAGCTCACCGTGGCGGTCACGCTGGCCGCCGCGGTCTCGTAGCGGACTGCTGCGGCATGCGCGATAGGCCTTCGGCCCCGGCCTGCTCAGGCCGGGGCCGAAGGCTTCGCAGACCGGCAGGCCCAGGCGTTCGGCCAGGCGGGCACGGTGGTGCCGGGGCGAGCCCAGCGGCAGCCCGTCGGTCTTGGCCCGCTTGCAGCACAGGTACGCGTCGTGCTCGCAGGTGAAACCGATGCCGCCGTGCAGCGGCAGGCCGTCCTTGGCGGCCTGCTGGGAGTCCCGTTCCTCGGCGGCCGATAGGCCCTGTCCGCCGTACTCCTTGGGCCGGGTGGTGCCGGAGTGAGCGGCGTCGTGGAGCCGGGCCGTGAACGCCGTGGGGTCCTCCAGCCCGGGTGTTCGGGCAGGGTGGCCTCTTCCAGCCAGGCAGGCGCCCGGCGTCCGTACTCGTCGATGCCCGTCGCGGGTTCTCCCCCGGGGGGCGTCGGTGCAGGGCGGGGGGCTCCGGCGCCGGACACGATGACCGAATCTAGTTCGGTTTCATCGGGTCCAAAGCGTCCACGGCCCATCAAGGGCGCCGAGCGATCGTCGTCCGGCGCCTCAGGAGGCGGCCGGAAGCGGCCGGTGCAGCACGGCCCGCTCGGCGGCCGACCACGCCGTCGTCGCCAGCAGATAGATCCCGGCCGCCAGGGGGAGGAACAGCGCCGCCGCCACGGAGCCGAAGGGCAGCAGCCGCAGCAGGCCGCCGCCGGGTTGCCCCTTCGGCAGCGCGGCGGCCAGCCGGCGGGACGACACCCAGGCGACCAGTGCCAGCAGCGCCAGCAGGGCGTAGAAGGCCAGCGCCGGCCCGCTGAAGGGCGCGCTCACCACCACGCCGGCGAAGTTCTGGCCGAGCGGCGCGCCCAGCAGGCTCTGGGCCAGCAGCAGGTTCTCCCGCCCGCCCACGACCGCCGCGGTGAACAGCCGGTACATGATGAAAAAGAACGGCGCCTGCGCCAGCGACGGCAGGCAGCCGGCGGCCGGGGAGACCCCCTCGGCCCGGTGCAGCGCCGCCAGCTCCCGCTGCAACCGCACCGGATCGTGGGCATACCGCCGCCGAAGCCCGGCGATCTGCGGCGCCAGCCGGGCCCTGGCACGCGCACCGCGCGCCGCCCGGATGCTCAGCGGCAGCAGCGACAGCCGCACCGCCATGGTGAACACCACGATCGCCGCCGCGGCGGCACCGCCGGGCACCAGCGGCGCCAGCGCCTGCGTCAGCGTCCAGACCAGGTCGTGGGCATGAGAGAGAACCGCATCGAAAACCGGCATCGAAAACCTTCCAGAGCAACGGGGACGTCGGGACCTCGGTCTTTCAAGGTCACGCCGACGGTGCTCTGGGCAGGGGACGGCCGGGCGCGGCCGGATCGCGCAGCCTCAGGAAGGCGGTGCGGGCGCTGCGGGCGCGCAGCGCGGTGTGCGCCCGGGCGGCCGGCGGCGGGCCGAAGCGCCCGGCACCGGCGGTGACCGCCACGGCCAGCAGGGCGGCGACCGTCAGCGCGGCCAGCGCCAGCAGCGGCGCCTGCCCGGCGGACGGCTCGAGCAGCGCCGGCAGCTGCAGCAGCACGGCGATCACGGACATGCCCTCTCCCCGCAACCCCGCTCCCAGGGGGTCCGCCGGGATGGACGCACGGCGGTGTGTGCGAGTTCCCACTCGCCGCCTTCTTTCACACCGGTTTTCATACGGGGCCGTGGGCCTGCCCATCCGGATAGGGTTGCCCTCTATGAAGCGTGTCGCCCCGCCGCCGCTTCCGCGGTGTGCTTGCACCCCCGGCGGACGCGGTGCTCGGTATGGTCATGTGGCCGCGCCGCGGCCATGTGTCCCGGGCGGCGCCCTGACCCGTGACCATGGATGAGCCCTTGACCGACCACAGAGTCCAACACCGACCCGGGGACGTCCCCGTGCTGATCCGGCGGCTCGACGACGGGCTGCCGCTGCCCTCCTACGCCCACCCGGGCGATGCGGGGGCCGATCTGTACGCCGCGATCGATGTGGAACTGGCCCCCGGGGAGCGGGCGGTGGTGCCCACCGGGATCGCCATCGCACTGCCGGACGGATACGCCGCCTTTGTTCACCCGCGATCCGGTTTGGGCGCTAAGTTTGGGGTCACGATCGTCAATGCGCCCGGTACGGTCGATGCCGGATACCGCGGCGAGATCAAGGTGACATTGCTGAACACCGACCTCCGCCGTCCGGTCCGGCTGCGGCGCGGTGACCGGATCGCCCAGCTGGTCGTCCAACGGGTCGAGCGAGCGGTCTTCCACGAGGTCTCCGCGCTCCCCGGATCGGTACGCGGCGACAACGGCTTCGGCTCCACCGGTGGACTGCCGGCGGCGTCACCGGAGGCGGGGCACAACTAGGCTGAGCGCGCTACGCAGCGGTCAGATCGAGCACAGTGAAGAAGGAGCGTGAGTCGTGCCTATTCGACGTCGTCGCCGCAACGAGGCACCCGACAGGAACCTCGGATCGGCCGGCGAGCAGGCGGACGCCGTCGAGACGGGCGACGCCCCCGCCGGTGGGGCGGACGAAGCCACCGGCCCCTGGGACGCCGGCGACTCCTACCCGGAGCTGGAGCGGCTGGACTTCGGCTCCCTGCTGGTCCCGGTCGGCCCCGGCCTGGGCTTCCAGGTGAACTTCGAGGCCACCGAGGTGGACGCCGAGGGCAACCCCGTCAACGGGCGGCCGGTGTCGGTGCTGGTGCAGCACGCCGAGAGCATCCTGCAGGTTCAGGCGTTCGCCGCGCCCAAGCGCAGCGGCATCTGGGACGACCTGCGCCGGGAGACCGCCACGGAGATCACCGAGCAGGCCGGCGGGCAGGTGGAGGAACGCGACGGTCCCTTCGGCACCGAGCTGTGGGCGATGGTCCCCGCCCAGCTCACCGAGGAGATGCTCAACGAGATGCCGCCGGAGGTGCGCGAGCAGATCCCCCAGGAAGTGATCGAGCAGGGCTACGCCTGGCAGCCGATCCGCTTCATCGGGGTGGACGGCCCGCGCTGGTTCCTGCGGGGCGTGGTGCAGGGCGCCGCCATCGAGGACGAGGAGCAGTGGCAGGTCCTCGAGGACGTCTTCCGCAACATCGTGGTGATCCGGGGCGAGCAGCCGATGCCGCCGCGCGAGCTGCTGCCGCTGACGCTGCCCAAGGAGTTCACCGAGGCCGCCCAGGCCGCGGCCGAGCAGTCCCAGCAGCCCGAGCAGGCCGACGACACCTTCAACCCCTTCGAGCGCGGCCCGGAGATCACCGAGGTCCGCTGAAAGGCCCGCGTCCCCGTCGTGGCCCCGGCCATGGCGGGGAGGCGGCGCCTTGCGGGGCCGGGCGGGCTCAGCACGCCGGCAGCAGCCGCCCCAGCAGGTCGGCCACCGAGATCACGCCGATCATCGGCGGCCTGGGGCCGTTCTTGGACTCCACCACGGCCACCAGCGGGCTGTGCGCCTGGGCCATCAGCGTCGCGACCTCCAGGACGTTGGCGTCGCCGGTCACCATCGGCGGCCGCCGCGGCTCCGGCGGCAGCAGGTCCCGCAGGCTGCGGCCGCGCATCCGCTCGCACATCCGGTCGGCCTGCCGCTCGGAGTACACCCGTGCCAGCGCCGGGTCCTCCCGGACGTAAGGCGGGATCGCGAACCACAGGATCTGGGAGGTGGGCAGGATCGCCAGCGGGTGCTGCAGGTCGTCCAGGACGATCAGCCCCGGCAGCCGCTGTTCGATCACCAGCCGGGCCACGCTCAGGGCCTCGCTGTCGGGATCGATGTGGGGATAGGGTCTGGCCAGTTCACGTGCGAGCATTCCTCGACGCTACTTCCTGTGCTCGGGCCGTGACGATGCGGCGACCCGATCCGTCCCGGCCGTTTGAGGCCGGCGGACGGGTCGCAGGCGGCTCATTCCTGACCTACCTCCGATCCGCCGCCGGCTCACCTCGGATTCCCTCAGATGCACCGGTTCGCCCGCTCTTGTGGTGCTCTAGCCTGTGATCCATGGACAAGGTGCAGGCAGGGACGGCCGTGGGAACGGACGGTGCACCACCCCCTTCCCGGGGGCGGGGACTGCGCAGGTTCCTGCGCCGCCTGACCGCGGACCGGGACGAACTGGAGGCCGAGGAGCTGCGGGCCGGCACCGGCCAGGAAGGCGCCACCCCCATCGCCGAATGCGCCGAGCGCACCCGGGTCCGTGTGGCCGGTACGCTACGGACCGTGACTTTGCGACCGCGAGGCGGAGCCCCGGCACTGGAGGCCGAGCTGTATGACGGAACCGACGTGATCAGCCTGGTCTGGCTGGGCCGCCGTAAGATCGCCGGAATCGAGCCCGGCCGCCGGCTGCGGGCCGAGGGACTGGTCAGCACCCAGGACGGCCGCAAGACCATGTTCAACCCTCGCTATGAGCTGCGGGGGGACGCGTGAGCGAGACCGAGGCCAAACCCGCCGGGCCGGGCGGAGAGCGCCCGGTCACCTACGACACGGTCGAGGCCGCGGTGCGCGCCCAGCTGGCCAAGGCGCTGGGCGGCGTGCGGGGCATGCTCGAGGCCGCCGTCCCCACCATCGCCTTCACCGTCACCTACGTGCTCACCCACCAGGTGCGGACCGCCGTCATCGCCGGGGTGGCCTCGGCGGTGCTGCTGCTGCTGGTGCGGCTGGCACAGCGCTCCACGCCCCAGTTCGTGCTCAACAGCCTGGTGGGCATCGGCATCGCGGCGTTCTTCGCGCTGCGCTCGGGCCGGGCCGAGGACGCCTTCCTGCCCGGCATCCTCTACAACGCCGCCTACGCGGTCGGCATGATCTTCTCGGTGCTGGTGCGCTGGCCGGTGGTGGGCTTCATCATCGGCTCGGTCACCGGGGACCCCACCGCCTGGCGGTCCGACCCGGGCATCGTGAAACTGTGCTCGCGGCTGACCTGGATCCTGGTCGTGCCGTGCCTGGTGCGGGTGGCGGTGCAGTACCCGCTGTACCTGGCCGGGCAGGTCGGCTGGCTGGGCGCCACCAAGATCTTCATGGGCTGGCCGCTGCAGGTCGCCGCGCTGGCCGCCATGGTCTGGGTGCTGGCGCGGGGCCGCACCCCCCTGCAGGGCTCTCCCGCCACCTGACCCCTCGGCCCGCCCCCGACCCGCACAACCCATGAAACCGCACCCGTGGCGACGCATGTCGCCTGCCGCCAGGCTGCTGGCCCGCTTCCAGCACCCCGCGCAGATCGTCGCGGTGGCCTTCGCCGCCGCCATCGCGGTGGGCACCACGCTGCTGGCCCTGCCGGTGGCCACCGCGCCGGGGGAGTCCACCGGCGCGCTGACCGCCCTGTTCACCGCCACCACGGCGGTGTGCATCACCGGGCTGGCCACCGTGGACACCGCCTCCCACTGGTCGCCGTTCGGCCAGGTGGTGATCTTGGTGCTGATGCAGGCCGGCGGGCTGGGCATCATGACGCTGGCGACGTTGTTCGCCCTGCTGGTCTCCGGGCGGCTGGGACTGCGCGCCCGGATGCTGGCGCAGGCGGAGACCAAGGCCCTGCAGGGCACCGGCCTGCGCCGGGTGGTGCGCAACATCGTGCTGTTCAGCCTGTGCTCGGAGGCCGTGGTGGCCGCGGTGCTGGGGCTGCGGCTGGCCCTCGCCTACGACGAGCCGGCCGCCCGGGCCGCCTATCTCGGGATCTTCCACGCCGTCTCGGCGTTCAACAACGGCGGGCTGGCGCTGTGGCCGGACAGCATGATGCGCTTCGTCGCCGACCCGTGGGTGCTGCTGCCGGTGGCGCTGGCGGTGGTGCTGGGCGGGCTGGGTTTTCCGGTGGTGTTCGAGCTGGTCCGCGCCTGGCGGCGGCCCAAGACCTGGACGGTGCTGACCCGCATCACCCTCGGGGTGAGCGCGGCGCTGCTGGCCGGCGGCACGCTGCTGTTCACGATCGTCGAATGGCACAACCCCCGCACCCTGGGGTCGCTGCCCGACCAGACCAAGTTCCTGGCGGGCTTCTTCACCGCCGTGATGCCCCGTTCCGGCGGGCTGAACGCCATCGACATCTCCCAGATGCGCCCGGAGAGCTGGCTGGCCACCGACATCCTGATGTTCATCGGCGCCGGCAGCGCCGGCACCGGCGGCGGCATCAAGGTCACCACCTTCGGGCTGCTGGCCTTTGTGATGTGGGCCGAGCTGCGCGGGGAGGACCGGGTCAACGTCGGGCACCGCCGGCTGGCCGGCCCGGTGCAGCGGCAGGCGCTGACCATCGCGCTGCTGAGCGTGGGACTGGTCGCACTGGGCACCTTCGTTCTGCTGTCCCTGGTGCCCTATGCGCTGGACCGGGTGCTGCTGGAGGTGGTCTCGGCGTTCGGCACGGTGGGCCTGAGCACCGGCATCACCCCCCACCTGCCGCCGGGCGGGCAGCTGCTGCTGGTGGCGCTGATGTTCGTGGGCCGGGTCGGCCCGCTGACCGTCTTCTCGGCGCTGGCGCTGCGCGAACGCACCCGGCGCTATGAACTTCCAGAGGAGCGACCCATCGTTGGCTGACAGAGGAAACGATCCCGTGGTGGTGATCGGGCTGGGCCGGTTCGGCAGCTCGCTGGCGCTGGAACTGGTCCGGCTGGGCACCGAGGTGCTGGCCATCGACAACCGGCCCAAGGTGGTGCAGGCGCTGGCCGGGCAGATCACCCAGATCGCCACCGCCGACTCCACCGACATCGAGGCGCTGCGGCAGCTGGGGGTGCCGGAGTTCTACCGGGCCGTGGTGGCCATCGGCAGCGACATCGAGGCCAGCATCCTGACCACCTCGCTGCTGGTGGAGCTGGAGGTCGAGGACATCTGGGCCAAGGCCATCAGCCGCCAGCACGGCCGGATCCTGGAGCGCATCGGCGCCACCCATGTGGTGCTGCCCGAGCACGACATGGGCGAGCGCGTGGCCCACATGGTCAGCGGCCGGATGCTCGACTATGTGGCGGTGGACGAGAACTTCGCGCTGGTCAAGACCCGCCCGCCCCGGGAGCTGGTGGGCCGGCCGCTGGGGGAGACCGGGCTGCGCCGCAAGTACGGGGTGACCGTGGTGTCGGTCAAGAGCGAAGGGGAGGAGTTCACCTACGCCACGCCCGACACCGTGCTGCAGTACGGCGATGTGATCATCGTCGCCGGGCCCATCGCCAAGGTGGAGCGCTTTTCAGAACTGGTGTGAGCCGCCCCCGGCCGCCCGCCTGCGGCGGCCGGGGCCCTCAGCGGGACGACAGCAGCTCGGCCAGCTCGTCCTCCACGTCCTGCCCGGCCACGAACAGCAGTTCATCGCCCGGCTCCAGGGTGTCGTCGGGCGCCGGCACCAGCACCCGGCCCTCCCGCAGGATCGCCACCAGCGCGGTGTCGCGCGGCCAGGTCACCGAGCCGACCCGGCGGCCGCCCAGCGGGGCGTCCTCCGGCAGCGTCAGCTCCACCAAGTTGGCCTCCCCCTGCCGGAAGGTCATCAGGCGGACCAGGTCCCCGACGCTGACCGCCTCCTCCACCAGGGCCGACAGCAGCCGCGGGGTGGACACCGCCACATCCACCCCCCACGACTCGTTGAACAGCCACTCGTTCTTGGGGTGGTTGATGCGGGCCACCACCCGGGGCACCCCGTACTCGGTCTTGGCCAGCAGCGACACCACCAGATTGACCTTGTCGTCCCCGGAGGAGGCCACCACCACCTGGCAGCGCTCCAGCGCCGCGTCGTCCAGCGAGGCGATCTCGCAGGCGTCGGCCAGCAGCCACTCGGCGCGCGGCACCATCTCCACCTTGATGGCCTTGGGGTCCTTGTCGATCAGCAGCACCTCGTGGCCGTTGGCCAGCAGCTCCTGGGCGATCGAGCGGCCCACCGCCCCCGCTCCGGCGATCGCCACCCTCATCTGAAGTCTCCTTCCGGACGCCGTGCCGCCGCCTTGCTGAGCCGTTCGAGGTCATCGGACCGTGCCATCACGTGCACGATGTCGCCGTCCTGGATCACCGTCTCGGCGTCCGGCACGATCGACTCCCCCATGCGGGACAGGAAGGCCACCCGGGTGCGCACCGCCTCCTCGAAAGTGGTCACCTTGGTGCCCACCCAGGAGGGGTCGATGCCCAGCTCGGCCAAGATGACCTCGCCGTTGGGGTCGCGCCACAGCGGCATCGCCCCGTCCGGCAGCAGCCGCCGCAGGATCTGGTCGGCGGTCCACCGCACGGTCGCCACCGTGGGGATGCCCAGCCGCTGGTAGACCTCGGCCCGCCGGGGGTCGTAGATGCGCGCCACCACGTTCTCCACGCCGAAGGTCTCCCGGGCCACCCGCGCGGAGATGATGTTGGAGTTGTCGCCGCTGCTGACGGCCACGAACGCGGAGGCGTGCTCGATGCCGGCCTCCTGCAGGACGTCCCGGTCGAACCCGACCCCGGTCACCCGGCGGCCCCGGAACCCGCCGCGCAGCCGGCGGAACGCCTCCGGGCTCTGGTCGATGATCGCCACCGAATGGCCCTTGTCCTCCAGGATGTGAGCGAGCGTCGAGCCGACCCGCCCGCACCCCATGATCACGATATGCACGGCCGTCCTCTCCCGGCACCGTCAAGATCACACTTCTTCGCCGATCCCGACGGGTTGAAACCTACACATCAGGCGCACACAGTCATACCCCGCCCCGCCGCCCGGCAGCCAACGGCGCCGCGCCGGCGGGCCGACCGGGCGGCGCTCGCCAGGGACTAGGCTCTGCACTCGTGTCGAAGGTTCCGGACCTGGTCAAGCGGGTCCTGGTGGGACGGGCGCTGCGCAGCGCGCAGCTGCGCGAGGAACTGCTCCCCAAACGCATCGCGTTGCCGATCTTCGCCAGCGACCCGCTGTCCTCGGTGGCCTACGCGCCGCAGGAACTGCTGATGATGCTGGCGCTGGCGGGCGCGTCCTTTTACGCCTACGGCCCCTGGGTCGCGCTGGCCATCGCGGCGCTGATGGCCGTGGTCGTCGCCTCCTACCGGCAGAACGTGCGCGCCTATCCCAGCGGCGGCGGCGACTATGAGGTCGCCAAGACCAATCTGGGCTCCACCGCGGGGCTGACGGTGGCCAGCGCGCTGCTGGTGGACTACGTGCTGACGGTGGCGGTGTCGGTCTCCTCCGGGGTGGAGAACGCCGGCTCGGCCTTCCCCTTCATCACCGAGCACAAGGTCGCCGCGGCGCTGATCATCATCGCCCTGCTCACCGTGATGAACCTGCGCGGGGTCCGCGAGGCCGGCACCCTGTTCGCCCTGCCCACCTACGCCTTCGTGGCGGGCGTGCTGGGGATGATCGCCGTCGGGCTGTTCCGGCTGCAGGTCGCCGGGGACGAGCTGCGCGCCCCCACCGCCGATCTGGAGATCAGGGCCGAGCAGACCGAGCTGGCCGGCCTTGCGATGCTGTTTTTGCTGCTGCGGGCCTTCTCCTCCGGCTGTGCGGCGCTGACCGGGGTGGAGGCCATCAGCAACGGCGTGCCGGCCTTCCGCAAGCCCAAGAGCCGCAACGCCGCCACCACGCTGCTGATGATGGGGCTGATCGCGATCACCATGTTCGGCGGGGTGATCGCGCTGGCGCTGGCCTCGCAGGTGCGGGTGGCCGAGCATCCCGCCGAGGACCTGCTGCGCGACGGCCGCCCGGTGGGGGAGGACTACGTCCAGGAGCCGGTCCTCGCTCAGGTCGCCGCGGCGGTGTTCGGCCACGGCTCGGTGCCGTTCCTGTACATCGCCGTCGTCACCGCGCTGACCCTGTTCCTGGCGGCCAACACCGCCTACAACGGCTTCCCCGTGCTGGGGTCGATCCTGGCCCGCGACGGCTACATGCCCCGCCAGCTGCACACCCGCGGCGACCGGCTGGCCTTCAGCAACGGCATCCTCACCCTGGCCGCGATGGCCGCGCTGCTGGTCTACGCCTTCCGGGCCGAGGTGACCAAGCTGATCCAGCTTTACATCGTCGGGGTGTTCGTCTCCTTCACCCTCGGCCAGATCGGCATGGTCCGGCACTGGAACCGGCTGCTGCGCACCGAGACCGACCTGCGCGAGCGCGCCCGCATGCACCGCAGCCGGATGATCAACGCCGTGGGCGGCACGGTCACCGGCGTCGTGCTGGTGATCGTGCTGATCACCAAGTTCACCCACGGCGCCTGGATCGTGTGCATCGCCATACCGGCGCTGTTCGCGCTGATGAAGGGCATCCGGCGGCACTACGACACGGTGGCCCGGGAGCTGGCGCCCACCGGGGAGGACGTGGCGCTGCCGGCCCGCAACCACGCCATCGTGCTGGTGTCCAAGCTGCACAAGCCGACGCTGCGGGCGCTGGCCTATGCGCGGGCCACCCGCCCCTCCACCCTGGAGGCGGTCACCGTGGCGGTCGATCCGGCCGAGGTCGCCAGGCTGCGCGAGGAGTGGGAGGCGCTGGACCTGCCGGTGCCGCTGAAGATCCTGGACTCCCCCTACCGGGAGGTCACCCGGCCGGTGCTGGATTACGTGCGCAAGGTGCGGCGGCGCAGTCCCCGCGATGTGGTGACGGTGTTCGTGCCCGAGTACGTGGTCGGCCACTGGTGGGAGAACCTGCTGCACAACCAGAGCGCGCTGCGCATGAAGACCCGGCTGCTGTTCGTGCCCGGGGTGATGGTCACCAGCGTGCCCTGGCAGCTGGCCTCCTCCGACCGGCTGCGCAAACGCCGCGAGCGGGCCGCCTCCGGCGGGGTGCGCCGCCCGTACGCGGGAACCCCGGAGGCGGATCGCACCCGCGCCGGTGGCGGTATCGTGTCGGGACGTGACTGATCTCCGCCTCGACTCTGCGGTCCCGGACGTTCTCGAACTCGACATCGAGGCGGTGGCCAACGGCGGCTGGTGCGTGGCCCGCCACGAGGGACGGGTGGTGTTCGTCCGGCACACCCTGCCCGGGGAGCGGGTCAAGGCCAAGGTGACCGAGCGCACCCGCAAGTTCCTGCGCGCCGATGCGGTGGAGATCCTGCGGGCCTCCCCGGACCGGGTGGACCCGCCCTGCCCGTTCGCCGGTCCCGGCCGCTGCGGCGGCTGCGACTGGCAGCACGTGGCGCTGCCCGCCCAGCGCCGGCTCAAGGCCGAGGTGATCTCCGAGCAGCTGGCCCGCCTGGCCGGGATCGAGCGCGCCGTGGTGGTCGAAGAGGTCCCCGACCCGCACACAGGCCGGGACGGCGCGGCCGGGCGCGGAGACGGCCTGGGCTGGCGGACGCGCGTGCAGTTCGCCGTCCGCGACGACGGGGTGGTGGGGCTGCGCCGGCACCGCTCCCACCAGATCGAGCCGATCGACGAGTGCCTGATCGCCCACCCCGGGGTGGAGGCGATCGGCATCGAGCGCAAACGCTGGCCGGGCGCGGCGGGCGTGGAGGGCGTCGTGTCGGCCGGCACCGGCGACCGGGTGGTGGCGCTGCGCGAGCGGGCGGCCCGCTCCCGCGGCGGCCGGCACTCGGCGAAGGTGCCCCGGCTGGACGTCCCGGTGCGGCTGCTGCGCGGCCGCCAGACGCCGGGCGGGCGCGTCCCGTATGTGCGGGAGGTGGCGGCGGGAAGGCTGTGGCAGGTCAGCGGCAGCGGGTTCTGGCAGGTCCACCCGGGGGCGGCCCAGACGCTGGCCGACGCGGTGCTGGCCGCGCTGGAACCCCGGCCGGGCGAGATCGCGCTGGATCTGTACTGCGGGGTGGGGCTGTTCGCCGGGGTGCTGGGCGAGCGGGTGGGGCCCGAGGGCCTGGTGGTCGGGGTCGAGGCCGATCCCCAGGCGGTCCGGGACGCCCGGTTCAACCTGCGGGATCTGCCGCATGTCTCGATCGAGCGGGGCCGGGTCGAGGAGGTCATCGCCGAGCTGGAGTTCGGCCGCTCCCGCCCCGGCGGCGCCCGCGAGGAGGGGGTGCGGGCCGATGTGGTGGTGCTGGACCCGCCGCGCACCGGGGCCGGCCGCCGGGTGGTGGAGCGCATCGCCGAACTGGCCGGACGCAAGATCGCCTATGTCTCCTGCGACACCGCCACGCTGGCCCGCGACCTGGCCTACTTCGGGGAGCGCGGGTGGCGGCTGCAGTCGCTGCGCGCCTTCGACGCCTTCCCCATGACCCACCACGTGGAGCTGTTGGCGACCTTGGTTCCCGCTTGATCCGAAGGCCCGGTCAGTCCACCAGGGCCATGGCGGCGGTCACCACCACCGAGGCGGCGGTCACCAGCAGGCTCAGCAGGGCGATCGTATGGCGGAACCGGGCGTCCAGCTGGGCTCGGGTGACCTGGTCGCGTTCGGCCGCGTTGAGCCGTTCGTTGAGCTCATCCAGCAGCCTGGCGTGCTCGTCCACCCGGCGGGCCTGGTGGTCGTGCAGGTGCTGCAGCAGTGCGAGCTGCCCCTCGACGTTGGCCATGCCCACTTCGAGGCCGCGGCGCAGTTCGGATATCGCCAGTTCGACGGCTTGTCCGTTCATGGTGACCCCCTGTCGTCCCGCATGCCGACGGTCCCGGGAAGGAGGGCTTGACCGTCGGTTACCGGTAAGTATTGCCAACTGAACCAGAAATAACCAGAAATCTTCGTCGATCCCTCTGGGGTTGATGAGGACGGGGAGACCGGTGGGAACGCACCGGAGGGGAAGAAAAGCTTTCAAGCTCATTTACTAGATGTTCCTGACTTGTTCCGGCATGCTGATCACATGGCTGGGCAGGTTGATCGGGAACGCGTCGCCAAGTACGTGGTCGCCCGGCGCGGCTCGCTCGGACTGACGCAAGAGCAGCTCGCCGAGCGCGCCGGAGTGACCGTGAAGACGATCTACAACCTGGAGTCCGGTGGCCGCTGGCCGCAGGCGCGCACCCGGGGGGCGATCGAGGCCGCGCTGCGCTGGCGTCCCGGCGACCTGGTGCGGATCGGCGAGGGACAGGAGCCCTCGGTGATCCCGGAGGAGGCGGCCGAGCCCGATCTGGACACCGTCGTGCGCGAGTTGCGGGAGCTGGAGGCCTACTTCGCCGACCTGCGGGCCGACTCCGGCGAGCGCCGCCGGATGGCGCTGGCCTTTCTGCGCGCTCTCTACGGGGAGGCCGGCAGGCCCCCCTCCGACCCTCCCCCGGGCCGTTCCGAGTGACCGCCTTGACGATCCGCCGTCACTCCGGGTCATGCGCGGCTAACCCGCAGGTCAGAGTTTGCACAACGGAACGTTGCCGGATCTGACTGATAGTTACAGTCTTTGACAAGGAGGAGGACTTTCAGTATCGCCGCTCGTCAACGCCCTCGTCCGCAAAGGAGGTGCCCGCATGCGCTCCACCGGATCGTTGCCGCGGCGCCGTCACCTGGCGGGAGTTTCCCTGGTCGCCGCGGTTGCGGGCGGGGCGGCCGCGGCGGCGGGCGGGGCCGATGCCGTCCCCATCGCGCTGGCGGCCGCGCTGGCCGGCGCGCTCGTTTCGTTCGCGGTGGGCGTCGCGCTGGTGCTGCACGACATCCGCGACCAGCAGCGCCGGATCATCGACCAGCTGGAGACGCAGGCCAGGCTGCTGCACCGCGCCGCCCGGCTGGCGGGCGGGCTGACCGAGGAGCGGCCGGGAGCCGACTGACGGCCGCCTACCCCCGCGGCTCGGCCTCGCCGCCCGCGGGAAGCGTGATGCGGATCTTGGACTGCTTGTGGCCGGTCTTGCGCCAGTCGTCCATCGGCCGGGCCACCAGCCCGTAGGACTCGGCGAGGTCGATCAGCGTCTGCCTGCGGTAGTAGAAGTCCTCCCGCAGCACGTGGTGCTCTTCGCCCTCGGTCTCGTTGTAGGTGAAGTCGAAGAAACCGCCGGGCGCCAGCAGCCGGCCGACATGGGCCAGGCACTCGTCGATCACCTCGATCGGGCTGTGGGAGAACACGCTGTGGGCGTGGATCACCGTGAAGTGACCCGACGGCAGGAAGTCCAGCCGCAGGTCCTGCACCGGGGTCAGGTGCGGAAGCTTGTGCTGCAGCTCGTAGCGGATGATGGTGTCCTGGGCGGAGAACAGGATGTCGGGGGAGATGTCGACCCCGTAGTAGTTGCCGGTCTCCAGGTACTGAATGAAGCGCCAGCCGGCCCGCAGATTGCCGCAGCCGATCTCCAGCATCCGATCCTGCGGGCGCAGCCCGTGGTCGGCCAGGTAGTCGAACTGCATCTGCCCCAGCGCCAGCCACCGCTCATGGGTGGGGGTGCCGACCGCGCCGTCGGGGTTGCGGGCGGTGTCGGAACGCATCACCGCCCGGTAGTAGCTCACATGATCCCTGGTGCGCAGGCGCAGCCACGTGTCACGGGCCAGGCGGCGCGCATAGGGGAGGACCAGCCGGGGGTTGGAAGCGGCGTAGCGGAGCTTGTAGGACAGGCGGGCGCGGTTGCGAGTCGTCATAGGCCAAAGTGAAGACCGGCCCACTCCCACCTCGCACCGCATTAGGTAATCAAATGGCTACCACATGTAAATAACTTTGGTCTCGGCGCCGGCGGCCACGGACCGTCCCGCCGCCCCGCCGCCTCCCGGGAACCCGCCCGCCGCCCGGTCTCGGCGCCCGTCTGGGCACGGTAAAGGGAAGGGCGTACCGGCGTCCGCCGGTGCGTTTTTCAGCAGCCGCTCTTTCGCAGCAATATGGACGGATGCGACTGCGGATCTTCACCGAGCCCCAGCAGGGGGCCAGCTACGACACGCTGCTGCGGGTCGCCAAGGCGGCCGAGGATCTGGGCTTCGACGCCTTCTTCCGCTCCGACCACTACCTGAAGATGGGCGATGTGTCCGGAGAGCCCGGACCCACCGACGCCTGGATCACCCTGGCCGCGTTGGCCCGCGAGACCAGCCGCATCCGGCTCGGCACGCTGATGACCGCCGCCACCTTCCGCCACCCCGGGCCGCTGGCGATCTCGGTGGCGCAGGTGGACCAGATGAGCGGCGGCCGGGTCGAGTTCGGCATCGGCACCGGCTGGTACACCGCCGAGCACACCGCCTACGGCATCCCCTTCCCCAGCCTGCGCGAGCGGTTCGAACGGCTGGAGGAGCAGCTGGAGATCATCACCGGGCTGTGGCGCACCCCGCCTGGGCAGACCTACTCCTTCGAGGGCGCCCACTACCGGCTGGTGGACTCTCCGGCGCTGCCCAAGCCCGTCCAGCCCGGCGGCCCGCCGGTGCTCATCGGCGGGGTCGGCGCCAAGCGCACCCCCCGCCTGGCGGCGCGCTTCGCCCACGAGTACAACGTGCCGTTCAACCGGCCGGAGGAGACCCGGCAGGCCTTCGAGCGGGTCCGCGCGGCCTGCGAGCAGGCCGGCCGCACCGAGCCGATGGTGTACTCGGCGGCCCAGGTGATCTGCTGCGGCCGGAACGAGGCCGAGGTCGCCCGGCGCGCCCAGGCCATCGGCCGCGAGGTCGATGAGCTGCGCGAGAACGGCCTGGCCGGCACCCCCGGCGAGGTGCTCGACAAGCTCGGCCGCTTCGCCGAGTTCGGCACCGAGTGCGTCTACCTGCAGGTGCTGGACCTGTCCGACCTGGACCACCTGGAGCTGCTGGCCGGCGAGGTGCTCGCCAAGCTGTAAGCCGCACGGTCGGCGGTGCGCCGCGGGGACGGTCCCGGGGCCGTCCCCGCGGCGGGCGAAGCGACGGCCTGCGGCCCACTCCCCTAAAGGGAGCCGAACCTGCGGGCGAAGGCCGCGTGGCGGGGCGCGCCCGGGGCGGTGTCCCAGACCGCGAAGACCACGTGCGCGAAGCGGCCGGCGAACGGGCCGCCGTCCAGCAGCAGGCCGGCGAACGTCTCGGCGACCTGGGCCGGGTCGTTGCCGAACACCCCGCAGCCCCAGGCGCCCAGCACCAGCCGCCGGTGGCCGTGGTGGCGGGCCGCGGCCAGCACCTTGGCGGCCCGCCCGCGCAGCACCCGCCCGATCTCCTCCACCGTCCGCAGGTCGCCGATCGCGCGGCGGTTGGGCGCGGGCGAGGTGAGGAACGCCACCCGGTACGGCTCCTCCAGCAGACGCCCGGCGTCGTCGCGGAAGACCGGAACCCCCGGCGAGTAGATCAGGTGGTCGCTGTAGAGCGGGTCGCGCTGCCTGTGGTGGAAGGCGTAGAACTGCGGCACGGCGCGCAGCGAGGCGTACAGGCCCGACGACCTGGCCAGCCCTTCCTCCTGGGCGTGCGCGCCGCTGAGGAAACCGCCGCCGGGGTGCTCGGCCGAGGCGAAGTTCAGGCAGGCCACCTGGTCGCCGGCCGCTCCGGTCAGCCGGCGCGCGGCGGCGAGCGTGGTCTCCTCGGTCACCTCGATACGGGTCGGCGCGCCGTCGGAAGCGGCGCCGAGCCCCTCCAGCAGCACCGCCAGCTCCTCCGGCCGGTACAGCCGGGTGCCCCGGACGGTCTGCGCCACGTGATCGGCGATCGGCACGACCCGCCCGGAGGGGGCGGTGTAGCGGCCGCGTTCGAGGATCTCGACGGTCTCGGCGGCGATCGCCCGGCGTGAATGTCTGTTCATGTCGGGACCGATTGTGATCGCCGCCGCTACCCGCAGGCCACCGGAATTTACGGCGCCGCCCGCCTCCGGGGCGGCCAGGCTGTCACGAGGCCCCCGGCCGGTTCCGGACACCGCCGGGACCCGCCGGAACGGGGCCGTGAAAATGGCTGTCGCGGGCGGTTTCGGTCCGGAAGACTGAAACCCGTGCTGCTGACGATCACCACCACGGCCACCCCGGCGACCGATCTGGGATTCCTGCTGCACAAGCATCCCGACAAGGTGCAGACCTTCGACCAGGCGTTCGGCACGGCCCACGTGTTCTACCCCGAGGCGACCTGCGAACGCTGCACCGCCGCGCTGCTGCTGGAGGTCGATCCGATCAGGCTGGCACGCACCAAGGGCAAGGACGCCCCCGACTTCTCCCTCGGCCAGTACGTCAACGACCGCCCGTATGCGGCCTCCTCCCTGCTGGCCACGGCCATGGCCGCGGTCTTCCGCACCGCGCTGCGCGGCCGCTGCGACGCCCGCCCCCAGCTGGCCGCCACGGCGATCCCGCTGGAGATCACCCTGCCCGCGCTGCCCTGCCGCGGCGGCCCCGGCCTGGCCGGGCGGCTGCTCGAACCGCTGGGCTGGCGGGTCGAGGCGACCCCGGTGCCGCTGGACCCGGCCTTCCCCGAATGGGGCGACTCCCCGTACCTGACGCTGACCCTGCGCGGCACACTGCGCCTGGCCGACGCCCTCAACCAGCTGTATGTGCTGCTGCCGGTGCTCGACCAGGCCAAGCACTACTGGGTGGCGCCCGAGGAGGTGGACAAACTGATCCGGGCGGGGGAGGGCTGGCTGGCCTCCCACCCGGAGCGGGCCCTCATCGTCCGCCGCTACCTGGCCAACCGGCGCGGCCTGGTGCGCAGCGCCCTGGGCCGGCTGGCCCAGGCCGATGACGCCCCGGAAGACGCCCTCGACCGCGACCCCATCGACGAGGAACCGCAGGCCCCGCCGGCCGCCTGCGAAGAGGACGGCGGCCTCCCCGCCGCGGCGCCGCTGGCCGAACAGCGCATCCGCGCCGTGCTGCAGGTGCTGCGCGACCACGACGCGCCCCGTGTCATCGACCTGGGCTGCGGGGCGGGCAGGCTGCTGACCCGCCTGCTGGCCGACCCGTTCTTCACCCGCGTGACCGGCGTCGACGTCTCCCACCGCGCACTCGCCATGGCCCGCCGCAACGCCGAGCGGGCGGCGGTGGGCCGCGAGCGCCGCTGGGAGGTCTTCCAAGGCGCCCTCACCTACGCCGACGGGCGGTTCGGCGGCCACGACGCGGCCGTGCTGATGGAGGTCATCGAGCACATCGACCCGCCCCGGCTGCCCGCCGTGGAACGGGTGGTCTTCGGTGACGCCGCGCCCCGGCTGATCGTGGTGACCACCCCCAACGCCGAATACAACGTCCGCTACGAGGGCCTGGCGCCGGGCGCCATGCGCCACCCGGACCACCGCTTCGAATGGACCCGCAAGGAGTTCCGCGCCTGGGCGCACCGGGTCGCCGACGCCTACGGCTACCGCGTCCGCTTCCTGCCGGTGGGCGAGGACGACCTCGAGCTCGGCCCGCCGACCCAGATGGGGGTGTTCACCCGTTGACCCGCCGGATCACGATCCCGGAGATGGCCCTGGTGGTGCTGGTCGGGGTGTCCGGCTCGGGCAAGTCGCACTTCGCCCGCAGGCACTTCAAACCCACCCAGATCGTCTCCTCCGACCACTGCCGCGCGGTGGTCAGTGACGATGAAAACGACCAGTCGGCCACCGCCGACGCCTTCGACCTGCTGCACTACATCGTGCACAAACGGCTGCGGCGGGGCCTGCTGACCGTGGTGGACGCCACCAACGTCCAGCCGCACGCCCGCCGGCGGCTCGTCCAGATCGCCAAGGAGCACGACGTGCTGCCGGTGGCGATCGTGCTGGACGTGCCCGAGCGGGTGGCGCGGGAACGCAACGCCGCCCGCACCGACCGCGACCTGCCCGACCGCGTGGTGGCCCGCCAGATGCGGGAGCTCAAAGAAGGCATGGGCGGCCTGCGCCGGGAGTTCCGCCACTGCCATGTGCTCAAGGGCGTGGCGGAGATCGACGCGGTCACCATCGCCTACGAGAAGGCCTGGAGCGACAAACGCGAGCTGACCGGCCCCTTCGACATCGTCGGCGACGTCCACGGCTGCCGCGCCGAACTGGAGGACCTGCTCACCGAGCTGGGATATGAGATCCAGCGGGATGCATCCGGCCGCGCCTGCGGCGCCCGCCACCCGGCCGGGCGCACCGCCGTGTTCGTCGGCGACCTGGTCGACCGCGGCCCCGACACCCCCGGGGTGCTGCGGCTGGTGATGGGCATGGTCGCCGCCGGCACCGCGCTGTGCGTGGCCGGCAACCACGAGGACAAGCTGGTGCGGGCGCTCAAGGGCCGCCGCGTCAAGGTCGCTCACGGGCTGGCCGAATCCCTGCGGCAGCTGCAGGCCGAACCGGAGGACTTCCGCGACCGGGCGCTGGCGTTCATGGACGGCCTGATCAGCCACTACGTCCTGGACGGCGGACGGCTGGTGGTCGCCCACGCCGGGCTCAAGGAGGCCTACCACGGCCGCGCCTCCGGCCGGGTCCGCGCGTTCGCGCTGTACGGGGAGACCACCGGCGAGACCGACGAGTACGGCCTGCCGGTGCGCTACCCGTGGGCGAACGACTACCGCGGCAAGGCCATGGTCGTCTACGGCCACACCCCCGTCCCGGAGCCGGAGTGGATCAACAACACCATCTGCCTGGACACCGGCTGCGTGTTCGGCGGCAGGCTCACCGCGCTGCGCTACCCGGAGCGGGAGCTGGTGTCCACGCCCGCCCGGCGGGTCTGGTACGAGCCGGCCCGCCCGCTGGAAGGCGGGGACGCCGCGCCGCGGGCCGGCGCCCGCCGCGAAAGCGACGTGCTGAAGATCGAGGACGTGTGCGACCTGTCCGGGGTGCAGACCCGCCTGCTGGGCCGGGTGACGGTGCGTGAGGAGAACGCGCTGGCCGCCCTGGAGGTGATGAGCCGGTTCGCCATCGACCCGCGCTGGCTGGTGTACCTGCCGCCGACCATGGCGCCGGTGGCGACCTCGGCGCTGCCGGATCACCTGGAGCACCCCGCGGAGGCGTTCGCCGAGTACCGCAAGGCCGGACTGGAACGGGTGGTGTGCGAAGAAAAGCACATGGGCTCGCGGGCCGTGGTCGTGCTCTGCCGGGACGCCGAGACGGCCGCCGCCCGCTTCGGCGTCGCCGACGGCACCAGCGGCGCCGTCTACACCCGCACCGGCCGGGCCTTCTTCCGCCGGACCGCCCGCACCGAGGAACTGCTGGCCCGGCTGCGCGAGGCGGTCGGCGCGGCGGGCCTGTGGCGGGAACTGGACACCTCCTGGCTGGTGCTGGACTGCGAGCTGATGCCCTGGTCGGTCAAGGCCACAGAACTGATCCGCACCCAGTACGCGGCCGCCGGGGCGGCCGCCCGCGCCGCGCTCCCGGCCGCGCTGTCCGTGCTCGACCGGGCCGCCGCCCGCGGCCTGGAGGTGGCCGGGCTGCGGGAACGCACCCGCCGCCGCGCCGAGGCCGCCGAGTTGTTCCGCGACGCCTACGCCCGCTACTGCCGCCCGGTGGACGGGCTGAACGGCGTGACACTGGCGCCCTTCCAGGTGCTGGCGGGGGAGGGCGCCGTCCACGCCACCGCCCGCGACCACCTGTGGCACCTGGCGATCGCCGAGCGCCTGGCCGCCGCCGACCCCACCGGCCTGCTGACCGCCACCGCCCACCGCACCGTCGAACTGGACTCGCCGGAGTCGGTCGCCGCGGCCACCGCCTGGTGGCGGGAGCTGACCGAATCCGGCGGCGAGGGCATGGTCGTCAAGCCGCTCGGCGCACCGGACGGCGACCGCAAGGTGCAACCCGGCCTCAAATGCCGGGGCCGGGAGTACCTGCGGATCATCTACGGCCCCGACTACACCGCGGAAGAAAATCTGGAACGGCTGCGCGACCGCCGCCTGGGCCGCAAGCGGTCACTGGCCATGCGGGAATACGCCCTCGGCGCAGAGGCCCTGCGGCGCCTGGTGGACGGCGAGCCGCTGTGGCGCGTCCACCAGGCGGTTTTCGCGGTGCTGGCCCTGGAATCAGAGCCGGTGGACCCTCGCCTCTAGCCTGGAGCCGGGCCCGAATGGGGTGAGGAACATTGCGGGCCGGCCGGCGGCATCGGCCGTCCCGCGGGAGGGAGATCGTCATGGTGCACGAGCGCGCGGGGCGACCGGCCCGGCCGGAGGACCTGGTGGACGTGGCGCGCCTGGTGACCGCCTACTACACGCTGCACCCCGACCCCGGCGAGCCCGCCCAGCGGGTGTCCTTCGGGACCTCCGGGCACCGCGGGTCGGCGCTGAACTCCTCCTTCAACGAGGACCACATCCTGGCCACCAGCCAGGCCATCTGCGAGTACCGCGCCGCCCAGGGCGTGGACGGGCCGCTGTTCCTGGGCGCCGACACCCACGCCCTCTCCCAGCCCGCCCAGGCCACCGCGCTGGAGGTCTTCGCCGCCAACGGGGTGCGGGTGCTCATCGACGAACGCGGCGGCTACACCCCCACCCCGGCGATCTCACGCGCCATCCTGGCGCACAACCGCGGCCGCCGCAGCGGCCTGGCCGACGGGGTGGTGGTCACCCCCTCCCACAACCCGCCCTCCGACGGCGGCTTCAAGTACAACCCGCCCAGCGGCGGCCCGGCCGGCACCGAGGCCACCTCCTGGATCCAGGACCGGGCCAACGCGATCATCGCCGGCGGGCTCAAGGAGGTCCGGCGCATCCCGTATGAGCGGGCGCTGGCGGCCGAGACCACCGGCCGCTACGACTTCCTGGGCCGCTATGTGGAAGAGCTGCCGCACGTCATCGAGCTGGAGGCGATCCGCGCGGCCGGGGTGCGCATCGGCGCCGACCCGCTGGGCGGCGCGTCCGTCGCCTACTGGGGGGAGATCGCCGACCGGTACGGGCTGGAGCTGACCGTCGTCAACCCCCACACCGACCCCACCTGGCGGTTCATGACGCTGGACTGGGACGGCAAGATCCGCATGGACTGCTCCTCCCCGCACGCGATGGCCTCGCTGATCGAGAACCGCACCGCCTTCGATGTGGCCACCGGCAACGACGCCGACGCCGACCGGCACGGCATCGTCACCCCCGACGGCGGGCTGATGAACCCCAACCACTTCCTGGCCGTGGCCATCGAGCACCTGTTCACCCACCGGCGGGACTGGCCGGGGTCGGCCGGGGTGGGCAAGACGCTGGTCAGCAGCGGCATGATCGACCGGGTGGCGGCGGCGCTGGGCCGGCCGCTGCTGGAGGTGCCGGTCGGCTTCAAATGGTTCGTGCCGGGCCTGCTGGAGGGCAGCCTGGGCTTCGGCGGCGAGGAGAGCGCGGGGGCCTCCTTCCTGCGCCGCGACGGGTCGGTGTGGACCACCGACAAGGACGGCATCATCCTGGCGCTGCTGGCCGCCGAGATCATCGCCGTCACCGGGCAGTCGCCCAGCCGCCGCTATGCGGCGCTGACCGAACGGCACGGCGACCCCGCCTACGCCCGCCTGGACGCGCCCGCCACCCGTGAGCAGAAGGAGGTGCTCAAGAAGCTGTCGGCGGCGCAGATCACCGCCGACACGCTGGCCGGGGACCCGATCACCGCCGTGCTGACCGAGGCGCCCGGCAACGGCGCCCCGATCGGCGGCGTCAAGGTCTGCACCGAGCACGCCTGGTTCGCCGCCCGGCCGTCCGGCACCGAGGACGTCTACAAGATCTACGCCGAGTCCTTCCGCGGCCCCGACCACCTGGCCCTGGTTCAGGACGAGGCCCGCGAGCTGGTGAACCGCACCCTGGCGGGCTGAGGACGCCCCGAATGCGGGCGGCGCCCGGCGCGTTCCCTCGCGCCGGGCGCCGCCTGTCACCTGCCTGCTCAGGTGGAGAACAGCATGTGGAAGAGGCTGCGGTGCCGGTAGTGCGGCGTCCCGTGGTGGTGGTGATGCACCTGCGGCTGGCCCCAGCCGGGGGCGGGAGCGGCGGCCGGCGGAGGCGGCGGAGCCTGCATGTAGGTCTGCTGCATGCGGATCAGAGCCTCCAGCTCGCCGTAGTCGAGGAAGATCCCCCGGCACATGTCACACTGCTCGATCTGCACTCCGTTGCGGTCGTACGTCCGCATCGTGCCGCGGCACTTGGGGCACTGCATGGCCTTACATCCTTCCCTCGCCGGAAGCCCGGAACGCGACCACGATAGGGCCAAATCACCGTCCCGGGGACCTCCCCGTGGCGAAGATCCTGCTACAGGTGTCGACGAGCGCGGTTTCGAACCCGTCGAGCGGGCGTCCTTCGGCCCGCGCGGATTTGACGCAGGTGGCGGCGATTTGGATCGCCAAAATTCGCGCCGGAACGTCCAGCACGCGCCACAGGTCCCCATCAGGGGGCATCGCCGGCCCTCCGGCGCCGGTGTAACCGGCCAGCAGGCGCGCCCAGTCCGCGCCCGGCAGCACCCCGGCGGACACCAGCGCCGCCGGCCGCGCCAGGTCCCAGACCGGGTCGCCGATGCTCAGATCCTCCACGTCGATCAGCCGCCACCGCCCGTCGGCGGCCCGCACCAGCTGCCCCAGATGCCAGTCGCCGTGGATCAGCGCGCTTCGCTCCGGGGGCGGGGGCGTCTCCTCGCCGCGCGCCCAGCCCGGCAGGCTCGCATGGGCCCGCAAGATCACCTGCTCCGCGGCGCCGCCGCCGTCCAGGCCGGCCACCGCCCGGGCCAGGCGGGCCGGCCGCTCCCAGCGCGGCAGCGGCGGGGCGGTGGCGGGCGGCTCCGTCAGGTGCAGCCGGGCCAGCAGCCGGCCGCTCTCCTCCCAGGGCGGGTCGTCCGGGCTCACCGGCTCCCCGTACGGCCACACGGTCACCACCCGTCCGTGCACCCGGCGCGGCGGGCCGGCCGGCGGCAGCAGCAGGTGGGGCAGGCGCTCGGCCGCGGCCATCCGCGCGGCCAGGCGCGGCCCGCCGTCCCGGTCGGCCTGGTGGGCCTTGACCACCGCATCGCCCACCCGGACCACCAGCACGCCGTGCCGGTCATACAGCGTCACCGGCTCGGCGTCCGCCGAGCCGCCGGGCGCGGCCCGGCCGATCGCGACCAGCTCGGCCAGCAGGGGGGTTGCGGAGTCCAGCACGCGCGGAAGCATACGCGCCGCGGCCGGCCGCTAATGCGTGACCTCCAGCAGGCATTCTTCGCGCAGCACCCGGCGCATCACCTTGCCGATGCCCGACCGGGGCAGCGCGGACCGCGGCAGGAACTCCTCCGGCACCTTGTAGTGCGACAGGTACTTCTCGCAGTGCCGCCGCAGCTCGTCGGCCGAGAACGGGTAGGCCGGGTGCTCCACCACGCAGGCCACCACCTTCTCGCCGCGCCGCTCATCGGGCACCCCGACCACCGCGCACTCGATCACCGCCGGGTGCCGGTACAGCACCTCCTCCACTTCCGAGGGGTACACGCTGAACCCGCTGACCTTGATCAGGTCCTGTTTGCGGTCCAGGATCGTCAGGAACCCATCAGGGCTCATCACTCCGATGTCGCCGGTGCGCAGCCAGCCGTTCGACAGCACCCGGGCGGTCTCCTCCGGCCGGTTCCAGTACCCGGCGAACACCTGCGGGCCGCGCACCACCACCTCCCCGGGGCGCCCCGGCGGCAGCACCCGGGTGGGGTCGTCGACGTCCACGATCACCACGTCGGTGCTCGGCAGCGGCAGCCCCACCGTCTCGTTGCGGGCCCGCCCGTCACCGGGGTTGGAGGAGACCGCCGGGGACGCCTCGGTCAGCCCGTAGGCCTGGACCAGCCCTCTCAATCCCATCCGGTGGAAACGTTCGATGGTCCGGGCGGTCAGCGAACTGGCCCCCGACAGCCACAGCCGCACCGACGCCAGATCCCGCCGCTCCACCCCCGGGGTGTCGAGCACCTGTTCATACAGCGTGGGCACCCCGGGGAAGATCGTCGGCCGGTACCGGCGCAGCGCCCGGATCACCTGGCCGGCGTCGTAGCGCGGCAGCAGCACCACCGTCTCGGCCCGCACCACCGGTGCGATCAGGCAGGCGGTCATCCCGAACGAGTGGAACAGCGGCAGGACCGCCAGCGTCACCTCCCGCCCGTCCCGGCTCTCCAAGTCCCAGGTCTGCTTCTGGTAGGCGTTGGCGACCAGGTTGCGGTGGGTGAGCGTCACTCCCTTGGGACGGCCCTCGGTGCCGCCGGTGTACTGGATGGCGGCCGGGTGCCGGTCGGGGACCAGCCACGTCTGCCGGGCCGGCTGCCGGCTGCGGCGCAACAGCTCCCCGAACCCGATCACGCCCGGGTCGGGCGGGACCTCGGCGGTGAGGGCGGCCCGTTTGCGCCGCATGCTCGCCAAGGGCAGCCGCAGCGCCAGCCGCTGCGGCCACGGCAGGTACTCCGTCAGGGAGGTGACGACCACGTGCTCCAGCGGCACGCTGTGGCGGACCGAACGCACCGTGGCGTAGGAGCGGTCCAGGACCACGGCCACCCGGGAGCCGCAGTCGGCGAGCTGACGACCCATCTCCTCGGCGGTGTACAGCGGGTTGTGCGGCACCGCCACCGCCCCCAGCCGCAGCACCGCAAAGAACGCGATGGCCATCTGCGGGCAGTTGGGCAGCACCAAAGACACCCGGTCGCCCGGCCGCACCCCCAGCGTCTGCAGCCCGGCGGCGAACCGGTCGACCAGGTTCCGGACCTGCCGGTAGGCGAGCCGCCGGCCGTAGAAGATGTAGGCGGTGCGCCGGGGCAGCCGCGCCGCCGTCTCATCGAGCAGATGGGGGACGGGCACGGGGGGAACGTCGACCTCCGCCGGCATTCCGGAGGGGTACTCCCGCAGCCATGGCCGGGAAGATGGTGACGCATCCCACATGGTCGCAGATTCAAGCACTCGGCGGCACTGTTTGCGACCGTCTGCGGCGATAGAGCAATCTTCACCCATAACGGCGTTCCGGCCCCGGACGGATGACTGCTGCGGGTCTGGGACGCGGGCGCGCCCATTTTCAGCTGGACGCCAGTTTGAACCCCAGCCCCATCAGCACGAATCCGGTGACGGCGTCGATGCGCCGGCGGACCGCCGGGCGCTCCAGCACCCGTCGCAACGCGCCCACCACGGCGGCCACCAGCACGAACCACACCCCGGTCAGCGTCACCGAGATCGCCGACAATGCCAGGACGTCGACCACTTGCGGCGCGGGCGGCAGGAACTGCGGGATCAACGCCATGTAGAAGGCCGCCACCTTGGGGTTGAGCACGTTGCACAACAGGCCCTGCCGGAAACCGGTCCCCAGCCTCGGCGCGGTGCGCTCACCGCCGCCGCCCACAGCCGCGGTGTACTCCCCGCGCAGCGCCGACCGCACCGCCTTCACTCCCAGGAACAGCAGGTAGGCCGCGCCGATCAGCTTGACCACCAGGTAGGCCCGCGCCGAGGCGGCCAGCAGCGCCGCCACCCCCAGCGCCGCGCCCAGCGACCACACCACGATCCCGGTCGCGATGCCCAGCGCGGTCACCATGCCCATCCGCCGTCCGGATATCACCGTGTTACGGACGGTGATCGCAAAGTCGGGCCCGGGGGACATCACCCCCAGCTGCACGATCCCGGCGAACAGCAACAACTGCGCGGCGTCCATGCGGGGGAGTCTATGCCCCGCTCTTGCGGTAAATGCGTTGCCTCCCGGGGAATGGATCCGGCACAGTGGGCGTTGTCGGCGGTGAAGAACCGGCGCGCGGACGGAAGGAGAAGTGCGATGATGCGCGTTCATCGGCATCGAATGCACAGCGTCCGCAGCATGCCCGGCCGAGGGGGCCACCGCCGGAGGTGACGCGCATCCTCCCAGGTGAGCCGCCCGCGGACCAGGTCCGGCAGGGCGGTCGCTGCTTTGGAGGGTTGGCCGAGTGGTAAGGCAGCGGCTTGCTAAGCCGTCGTCAGGGATACCCCTGCGTGAGTTCGATCCTCACACCCTCCGCGCATTTTCCGGACTTTCAGACGGGTGTTCCGGACTTTCAGACGGGTGGGCACTGGTGTGCCGCGCGGTCTCATGAGCCGCTGGGGCAGGTTCGATTCCTGCACCCGTCACTTCGGCGGCCGAATGGACGAGTCTTCGTGGTGTAGGGGATAACACGCCTGGGTGCGGACCAGGAGATCGCAGGTTCGAATCCTGCCGAAGACGCGGCGTTCGTGGTGTGGTGGTCTGCACGCCAGATTGTGGCTCTGGAGGTCCTCGGTTCGATCCCGGGCGAACGCCCTGGCCTGCCGGCCCCGGCGGAGAGAAAAGGGGGCCTTGCCCGCCCCCGGGGGGCGGGGCGGGCAAGGGGGGAGGAGAAGGCCTGTCCGCCCAGGGGCCGCGGACGGACAGGCCGGGGGGACACCGGGAAGGTGGCGGAGTCTGCCCGGTGCGGCTTTCACCCCATGCCCTCTGGTCGCTCCCGGGCCGCGAAAGGTTGCCGCCGATCCGAAAAAATCCTGAAGAAGTCAGAAACGCCCGTCGATGGTGACGGCCGGGCCGCCGCCCGCCGCCGTGGCCTGCACCGTGAAGGCGTCCCCGCCCGGGGCGTGGCGGCCGCCGGGCCGGTAGTCGGCCGCGATGAGGTAGCCGCCCGGCGCCACCGTCCGTCCCGGCCGCAGGACGAAGCGGTACACCAGGGCCTCGCGGGTGAAGTCGATGTCCTTGTGCACGTCCGAGCCCGGCAGCGAGGTCCAAGCGTCCCCCGGGAAGGTGTGGCGACCTCGGGTGATGCGGATGGTGACGGCCAGGGCGCTGAGCGGGCGGTGCACCGTCAGCCGCAGTTCGTTGCGCGCCCAGTGCCGGCCGCTGCCGCGGGCGGGGGCGGCGGACACGGTCACCGGTGCGCCGCCGCCTTGCCTTTTGCCGGGGGTGCGGGAGGGCCGGCGCGGGGAGGCCGGGACGGCGGAGACCGCACCGCCCACCGTTTCCCCGGTCCGCGGCAGGGCGGGGGAGGCCGGGGCGGGCTTCGGCGACGCCGGCGGGCGCGTGGGAGCGGCGGAATCGCCGCTGTGGTGATCACCGGTCGTCACCGCCGGGCCGCCGCTTCGGCCGGGGAACACCAGGACCGCCAGCGAGACGGCCCCCACCACCGCGATCGTGGACAGCGCCGCGGCCGCCACCCGCAGGGCGGTGCGGCCGCGCGGCCGGAGGGGACGCCGGTGGGGATCGGCGGTCCTCGGCTCCGCTGCGGCCGGGTCGGCGGGCTGTTCCATGGCGGCCTGCACCTTGGCCCAGATGCGCTCGGTGTCGGGCTGGTGCCGCTCCGCCTCGGCGCGCAGCCGCCGGCGCAGCCGGGCCAGGGACTCCTCGGTGCGCCGCTCACGCCGCCCGAGCATCACGCCCCCCTCCCGGGCCGGTCCTGGGCTCGCATGACACCGGCACGGTAACCGGACAGGACATTGGCCGCCGACCCCGACCCCCGCCGCAGCAGCCGCTCCAGCTCCGCCGCCGCCTTGGAGGTCTGGCTTTTGACCGTGCCGACCGACACCCCCAGCACCCGCGCGGTCTCCTGCTCCGACAGGTCGAAGGCGTACCGCAGTACCAGGCAGGCGCGTTTGCGGGCGGGCAGCCGCCGCAGCGCGTCCCGCACGTCCAGCACCGCCGGGACGTCCGGCCCCTCGGTGCCGCGGTCGAAGGAGACCGAGCCCAGCGCCGACAGCCTGCCGCGCTCGCGGATCAGGTCGCGCAGCCGGCTGTTGCACATGTTCACCACGATCCGTCGCACATAGGCCAGCGGATGGTCGGCGTCACGGACCTGATCCCATCTGCGCCAGGCGGCCACCAGCGCGTCGGCGGCCAGGTCGTCGGCGGCGTCCGGGTCGCCGAGCAGCAGGTAGGCCAGCCGGGCGAGCTCACGGTGGTGCTGCTGGAAGAAGTGATGGAACTCCACTCGGGCGGTCTCGTCCCGGGAACCCTGTGGGGTCAAGACGAGCGCTCTCCGCCTCGCTGCGGCAATACCGCCACCGCCTTCGCCACCGATCTACACCTGCTGGCGTGAGCGTAACAGGCCACGCGGTGCATGTCCGGCAAGTCGCACCGGTTGCCGGCGTCCGGACCGGGGCGGGGTTGAACGGGAGGGCGGGCCGGTCCGTACGGCAAGAGTGAGAGCCGGGTGTATCCCGCACGGACCGGCCGCGCTCCCTGTCACAACCACGGCCCACGGTAAGACCGGGGAAAGGGCCGGGGAGGTCCTCTTAAGACGGCGTTGAACTTCTGCTGAGCGACAGATAAACCGGGCCGGTTCCGCGGCGCCGTTGAACCCCGCCGCGCCGGCGCCGCGTACTGCGGGAGAGAGCCGGGTGTTCCTCACGACCGCGGAAAACCACAGAGGAGCATCGCATGCGAGATCCCCGGCGGATGCACCGGATCCGGCGCGCCGGCGTTGTGGCGGGCACCGGCCTGCTCGTGGCGGCCCTGGCGGTGCCACCGGGAAGCGCGGCGGCCGCCGCCGCGCCGACCATCGTCTGTCCCTCCGTGGCGGACCGGCTCCCGGAGATCCCCGCGCGGGCGCGGGCCGAGGTCGAGCAGAACCTCGCCCAGCTCGACAAGCAGATCCGGGAGGCCAACGCCCGGCTGGCCTCCTCGCAGGGTCAGGGCGGCCCGAACTTCGTGCAGAACGCCATCCTGGGCCCGCTGAAGGCCAAGCGGACCGCCGCCATCGAGCGGATCGCCATCGCCATCGGCCGGGTGGCCCAGCGCCCGGCCGGCCTGGAGGCCCTGGCCGAGTGCACCCTTGCCGGCACCGCCTCCCCGCAGGCCACCGCCCCCGCGCCGCAGGCGAGCACCTCACCTCCGCAGACCGGACCCGGCGGGCCCGAACTGCGGCCGGTGGAGTCCGACTTCGTCGACATCCGCAAGGTGCCGCGCAACGTCCGCAAGGTGCGCTTCAGGCGCGGCGGCTCGCGCGGCACGTTCACCTCTCGTTGCGGACGCAACCGCAACGGCCACTACAACTCCGATAACTTCATCGTCGCGCCCGGGGTGGTCAACGGCGCCCACCACACCCACGACTATGTGGGCAACCTGTCCACCGACGGGTTCTCC
>Ga0207867_1000073_pt1 | contig 121092 bp, 115 predicted proteins | sample HigsolmetaAR206D_FD_184838 | JGI IMG/M metagenome (GOLD analysis project Ga0207867, IMG submission 184838) | Ionic liquid and high solid enriched microbial communities from the Joint BioEnergy Institute, USA - AR20-6-D (SPAdes) (version 2) ...
GTTGACGGTCATGGGCTGGTGGCCGGGTCCCGGGCACGGGGACCCGGCCACCGGCGTACCCACACCCGTCACCGCGCCACGGACCCGGACCGGCCCGGTCAGCGAGGCCACGCGGCCAGCTTGGCGCGGATCCGCCGGACCTGGGCGGCGTCGCACCCGTAGCGGGCGAAGCGCTGGTCCGAGAGGCGGTCCAGGTAGCGGCCGACGGCGGTGACGTCCTCCGGCTCGATCGCCGGGTCGTACTCGTGGGCGAGCCGGAGCAGGTCGTCGACCGAGTACCGGTCGAGCGCGGCGGCGATGTCGATGTAGTCGCGCACCTCGCGGCGGTTGATCAGCGCCGCGGCCTTGCTGGCCACCAGGTCCTGGACGTGCATGACCGGGCCGAGATCCATCACCACCGGGCTGTGGTGCCGGTCCAGCCTGCCCAGGCTGAGGCGCAGCCTCCGGCCGTCCCGACCCACGAGGAAGTCCTTCATGTTCTCGGCGAACCCGTCGAACAGCTCGGAGAGGTCGGCCGAGGGGTCCTCGTCGAGGACGGTGAAGCCGGCTGCCTCCAGCGCGGCCCGTACCTCCGCCGCCGCGTCGGCCGCCGCGCCGTCGACGTCGGCGAAGAGGTCGACGTCCTCGGTGGGGCGGGAGACCAGGCCGTGTGCCGCCCACGCGATACCGCCACCCAGCACGAACCCGTACCTGTCGGCGACCGAGAGCGCGACCCGGGCGACCTGGCGGTAGAAGTCGTCGAGGTGCCCCGTCGTCATGCCGCCCGGCGATCAGGCGTCGCGGCGCGGGCGGACCGGGACGGCGGGCGTGGCGTCGACGGGGCGGTGGCCACCAGCGTCGGGTGGCGCCGCTCCCAGGCGGAGCGCACGGCACGGGGCAGGTTGAGCGCCGGCCACACCCGGCGCAGGAGCCGGCCGTTGAGGTACCGGCGCAGGTCGTCGGAGCGGACGCTCTCCCGCAGCACGTTCTCGTACATCCAGAGCAGCTGGTCCGGGTCGGCCAGGTCGAAGACCCGGTCCGGGCCCCACATCAGCCGGAGCGGCAGGGTGACGCGCCCCCTGGTCGGCCCGGTGAGCTCGCTCAGGGCCTGGATCACCACCGCGGGCCGGCCCGGTCGGGCCAGTGGAGGCGTCCGGGTCGGCGCCGCTACGGCGTGTCGCATGGGCTCAGGGTAGCGCCACCGACGCTCCGGGGACGATCCGCGGGGCCATCCCGTCGCCCTGTCTGGCGCGTCACAGCAATGCCGCACATCCGGAATGTCGGACGCGCCGCCTCGGTTGTGGCTGTCGGTACGCCCGCGAGCCCGGCCCCCTGGACCGCGGGCGTACCTCGTCTGCGCCGAGACGCAGTCGGCAGCTCGGCGCCTTCCCCCCGGTATCCGAGTCGAAAGGGCAACCATCATGAACCCGATCTTCGGGCGATGGCTTGCGGCCATCGCGGAGACCGCGGTCACGCGGTGGCGTCCGGCCATCGCGCAGAATCGGGCGCTGCGGCGCATTCCCGCCGTCGCGGAGACCGCCACCACCCGGTGGCTGCCCGCCGTCGCCCAGAGCCGGGCGGCGCGCAGCCTACCCGTGCTCGCCGAGATGCCGATCGTCCGGCGGAGCGCGCTCGCCGTCGCCGGGCTCACCTGCGCCGCCGCCTGTTCGGCCGTCGGCGGTGGGCCCGTGGGCACCACCACCGCCGCCGTCACCGGCGGTCCGGTGACCCAGTTGACCCAGCCCGCGGCCCATCCTCAGCTGCCCGACGACGGGGTGCGGGACGCCGGGTCGGAGGCGACGCGGGAGTCGGACGACACGCCGAGCCGCGAGACGCTGGTTCCGTACGGCGTACAGGGCAACCAGGCGCGCATCACCCTCGACCGCGACCAGTGGGACAACGCCAGGGAGATCGTCCGGGTCGCCCGCGAGGAGGGCGTGGGACCACGTGGCGCCGTGATCGGCGTGGCGACCTCCCTGCAGGAGTCGAAGCTGCGCAACCTCGGCCACCTGGGCGCGTACAACGACCACGACTCGTTGGGGCTGTTCCAGCAGCGGCCGTCGACCGGCTGGGGGGCACCCCACCAGCTCACCGACCGGCACTACTCGGCGACGGCGTTCTTCCGGGGCCTGAAGCGGGTCCACGGGTGGCAGGACATGCCACTGACCGACGCCGCCCAGGCGGTGCAGGTCTCGGCGTACCCCTTCGCCTACGCGCAGTGGGAGGACCAGGCCGCCGACATCGTGCAGCAGGTCTGGCCGCGGGTGCACTGACGACGCCGGCGCCGTCCCGGCCACCCCGGCCGGGACGGCGCCCGGTCGCGGCACCCCTCCGGCGACGCCGTCGGCTCGCGGCGCGGGTCGGGGGTGGGACGGCAGCCGGACCCCAAACGGGCGTACGCCAGCGGCGTTCAGCCTAGAATCTGGGTGAATCCCGTAATTCGCCGCGATCTGCGCCGGCGCGACACCCGGGGTTCGCTCGGGGGCGTCGCCAGGTCCCGTCGGCCCGCCCGACACACGGCAACGGCCGCCGACGAGTCCCCGGTCGGATCGTCGGCCCTGGTCGACGGAGGAGGTGCTGGGATGGGGATCCGCACCCGGATCACGAGCTGGCCGGTGTACCGGCAGCTCACCGGCACCGACCCGCTGGGCCGCGGGGCCGCCGTGCGGTCGCCCCGGACCGCGGCACTGAGCCCGCGCACGGACACCGCGGACTCGGTGGCCCGGTCGGTCTGCCCGTACTGTGCCGTCGGCTGCGGCCAGCTGGTGTACGTCTCCGACGGCCGGGTCACGCAGATCGAGGGCGACCCGGACAGTCCGATCTCCCGGGGCAGGCTCTGCCCCAAGGGTGCGGCCAGCAAGAACCTGGTCACCAGCGAACTGCGCCAGCAGCGGGTGCTCTACCGTCGTCCGTACGCCACCGAGTGGGAGGAACTCGACCTGGCGACCGCGATGGACATGATCGCCGATCGGGTCCTCGCCGCCCGGGACGCCACCTGGGAGGACGTCGACGACCAGGGGCGTCCGCTGCACCGCACCCTGGGCATCGCCGCGCTCGGCGGCGCCACGCTGGACAACGAGGAGAACTACCTCATCAAGAAGTTGTTCACCGCGATGGGCGCAATCCAGATCGAGAACCAGGCCCGGATTTGACACTCCGCCACCGTCCCCGGTCTGGGGGCGAGCTTCGGTCGGGGCGGCGCGACGACCTTCCAGCAGGACCTGATCAACAGCGACTGCGTCATCATCCAGGGCTCGAACATGGCCGAGGCCCACCCGGTCGGGTTCCAGTGGGTGATGGAGGCGAAGCGGCGCGGGGCGACGGTCATCCACGTCGACCCGCGGTTCACCCGCACCAGCGCCCTCGCCGACATCCACGTGCCGATCCGCGCCGGCACCGACATCGCCTTCCTCGGCGGCATCGTGCGGTACATCCTCGAGAACGAACTCGACTTCCGGGAGTACGTCCTCGCCTACACCAACGCGGCGAGCATCGTGAGCGAGGACTTCCGGGACACCGAGGACCTGGACGGGCTCTTCTCCGGCTACGACCCCAGGACGGGCACCTACGACCGCACGAGTTGGCAGTACCGGGGCCACGAGGAGAGCGGCGGCGGACACGAGGAGACCGCCACCGAGCGCGAGAGCGCGGCCGGACTGCGCCACGAGTCACACGGCCCGCCGATGTCGGGGCACGTGACGCGCGACGAGACCCTGCAACACCCCAACTGCGTCTACCAGATCCTCAGGCGGCACTTCGCCCGCTACACCCCCGAGATGGTCGAGCGGGTCTGCGGGGTGCCGCGGGAGAAGTTCGAGGCGGTGGCGCGGGCCTGGACGGAGAACTCGCGGCGGGACCGGACCACCATGCTGGTCTACTCGGTGGGCTGGACCCAGCACACCGTCGGCGTGCAGTACATCCGCACCGGGGCGATCATCCAGTTGCTGCTCGGCAACATCGGTCGGCCCGGCGGCGGGATCCTCGCCCTGCGGGGACACGCCAGCATCCAGGGCTCGACCGACATCCCGACCCTGTTCAACCTGCTACCGGGCTACCTGCCGATGCCGCACCACGCCCAGCACCCGACGTTCGGGGACTGGTGCGCCAGCATCCGGAGCGCCGGTCAGAAGGGGTTCTGGTCCAACGCCCGGGCGTTCGCGGTGAACCTGCTGAAGGCGTACTGGGGGGCGGCGGCCCGGCCGGAGAACGACTTCTGCTACGACTACCTGCCCCGGATGACCGGCGACCACGGCACCTACCAGACCGTCTTCGGCATGATCGACGGCAGGGTCAAGGGCTACTTCCTCTTCGGGCAGAACCCGGCGGTCGGCTCCGCGCACGGCCGGGCGCAGCGGCTGGGCATGGCGAACCTGGACTGGCTGGTGGTCCGGGACCTCTTCCTCGTCGAGAGCGCCACCTTCTGGAAGAACAGCCGCGAGGTGGAGACCGGCGAGATCGTGCCGGAGCGCTGTCGTACCGAGGTCTTCTTCCTGCCGGCAGCCTCCCACGTGGAGAAGGAGGGGACCTTCACCCAGACCCAGCGGCTGCTGCAGTGGCGGGAGAAGGCCGTCGAGCCTCCCGGCGACGCGCGCTCGGACCTGTGGTTCGTCTACCACCTCGGCCGGATCATCCGGGAGAAGCTGACCGGCTCCACCCGCCCCCGCGACCGGGCCCTGCTCGACCTGGCCTGGGACTATCCCACGCACGGTCCGCACGCCGAGCCGAGCGCCGAGGCGGTGCTGCGGGAGATCAACGGGTACGAGGTCGCCACCGGTCGGCCGCTGGCCAGTTTCACCGAGATGAGGGACGACGGTTCGACGCTCGGCGGATGCTGGATCTACACCGGGGTCTTCGCCGACGGCGTCAACCAGGCCGCCCGGCGTAAACCGGCCCGGGAGCAGAGCTGGGTCGCCCCCGAGTGGGGCTGGGCCTGGCCGGCGAACCGGCGCCTGCTCTACAACCGCGCCTCGGCCGACCCCGAGGGGCGGCCGTGGAGCGAGCGTAAACGGTACGTCTGGTGGGACGAGGAGTCCGGACAGTGGGTCGGCGAGGACGTGCCGGACTTCGAGAAGACCAAGCCGCCGTCGTACCGGGCACCGAGCGGCGCCAGCGGCGTCGCCGCGCTCGACGGCGTCGACCCGTTCATCATGCAGGGTGACGGGAAGGGCTGGCTGTACGCGCCGGTCGGCGCGGTTGACGGGCCGCTGCCGACCCACTACGAGCCGGCCGAGTCGCCGGTGCGCAACCCGCTCTACGGACAGCAGGCCAGCCCGGCCCGCAAGCTCTACCGCCGGACCGACAACCCGACCAACCCGAGCCCTCCGGAGCCGCACTCCGCGGTGTTCCCGTACATCATGACCGTCAGCCGGCTGACCGAGCACCACACCGCGGGCGGGATGAGCCGTACCGTGCGCTACCTCGCGGAGCTGCAGCCGGAGATGTTCGTGGAGGTGTCGCCGGAACTGGCGGTCGAGCGTGGCCTGACCCACCTGGGCTGGGCGCACGTGGTGACCAGCCGCTCGGTGATCGAGGCCCGGGTCATGGTCACCGACCGGGTGGCGCCGCTGTGGGTGGACGGTCGGGTCATCCACCAGGTCTGGCTGCCGTACCACTTCGGCGACGAGGGACTGGTGCGGGGCGAGCCCGCCAACGACCTCTTCGGCGTCACCCTGGACCCGAACGTGCTGATCCAGGAGAGCAAGGTCGCGACCTGCGACGTCAGGGCCGGGCGGCGGCCGACCGGACCCGCCCTGCGTGACCTCGTCGCCGACTACCGACGCCGGGCCGGGCTCGACGGCCACCAGCCGCCGGTGGTCACCGTCGACACCGACCGGGCCGACACCGACCGGCCCGACCGTGAGGAGTGAGGATGGTTGAGCCGCACACGGCCGTGCCCGTAGACCCCGCCGCGCGCGCCGGGTACCTCGCACCGCCGCCCCGGATGGGGTTCTTCACCGACACCAGCCTCTGCATCGGCTGCAAGGCCTGCGAGGTGGCGTGCAAGGAGTGGAACCTGGTGCCCGGCAGTGGGCTGGACCTGCTCGGCATGTCGTACGACAACACCGGCGCGCTGACCGCGAACTCCTGGCGGCACGTCGCCTTCGTCGAGCAGCCCCGTCCGGTCGGCTGGCAGACCACGGCGCCGCTGGCCGGCCTCCCGACCGGGCCGCCGGCCGCCCCGACCACGGCCGGGGTGGGCGGTGCGGTGGCACCGGAGCAGGGGACCCTGCCGGGGGTGGTGCCGGCGTCGGATGCGGCACCCGCCGCCCGGATGGCCGACGGCGCGGCGTTCCCCGGTACGCCCGGCACCCCGCCGTCGGGGTCCGGCGACCGGGGCCGACGTGCCGAGCTGCGGTGGCTGATGATGTCGGACGTCTGCAAACACTGCACCGAGGCGGCCTGCCTGGACGTCTGTCCGACCGGTGCGCTGTTCCGCACCGAGTTCGGCACCGTGGTGGTCCAGGAGGACATCTGCAACGGCTGCGGCTACTGCATCCCGGCCTGCCCGTACGGTGTGATCGACCAGCGCCGGGGCGACGGCCGCGCGTGGAAGTGCACGCTGTGCTACGACCGGATCAGGGTGGGCCGGACCCCCGCCTGCGCCCAGGCCTGTCCCACCGAGTCGATCCAGTACGGCGAGCTCGACGACCTGCGGCGGCGCGCCCGGGCCAGGGTGGAGCGCCTGCACGCCGACGGGGTGACCGAGGCCCGGCTCTACGGGCACGACCCGAACGACGGCGTCGGCGGCGACGGTGCGTTCTTCCTGCTTCTCGACGAACCCGAGGTGTACGGCCTGCCGCCCGACCCGGTGGTGACCACCCGCGACCTGCCCCGGATGTGGCGGCGGGCGGCGGTGGCCGCCCTCGCCATGGCGGTGGCCACCGTGACCGCGTTCCTCGGACGGGCGCGGTGACCGGGGCGGGGCGCATGCTGCCCGGCGAGCCGGCGGGGGAGCGTTTCCGGCGGCTCGGGGATCGGCTCGACCACCCGAACGGCGGCGGGCGACGCCGCGGTGTCCGGCGCGACGGCGGGCCGTACCCGGGCCGGGTCGGCGACGCGCCGGCGCCGGTGCCGCCCGCCACGTTCGCCTCCTACTACGGCCGGCCGATCCTGAAGGCACCGGTGTGGCGGTACGACATCCCGGCCTACCTGTTCTGTGGCGGGCTCGCCGCCGGGTCCGCGCTGTTGGCCGCCGGGGCCGACCTGACCGGTCACGACGCGCTGCGTCGGGCCACCCGGATCGTCGGGCTCGGCGCGCTCGGGGCGGGCACCTACTTCCTCATCAACGACCTCGGCCGCCCCGCCCGCTTCCACCACATGTTGCGGGTGGCCAAACCGACGTCGCCGATGTCGGTGGGGACCTGGATCCTGGCCTGCTTCGGCCCGTCCGCCGGCGTGGCGGCGGTGACCGAGCTCGCCCCGCTGTTGCCCCGGCACGGCGTGTCCGGTCTGCTCGGCCGGCTCGTGCCGCGGGTCGGCCGGGCCGCCGGTCTCGTCAGCGCGGCGGTGGCGCCGGCGGTGGCCACGTACACCGGGGTGCTGCTGGCCGACACCGCCGTGCCGAGCTGGCACGACGCGTACCCCGGCCTGCCGACCCTGTTCGCCGGTGGCGCGCTGGTCGCCGGTGCCGGTGCCGCGCTGGTCACGACACCGACCGGGCAGGCGGGTCCGGCCCGGAGGCTGGCGGTGGCCGGCGCCGTGCTGGAACGGCTGGCCGCCCGCCGGATCAGCCGGATGGGACTGACCGCCGAGCCGTACCGGCGGGGGCACGCCGGCCGGCTGCTCCGCGCCGGCCGCTTGCTGCTGGCCGCCGGCACCGCCGGGGCGCTGCTCGGCCGGCGCAGCCGCGCGGTGTCGGTGCTCTCCGGCGCGGCGCTGCTCGCCTCGTCGGCGCTGGTCCGGTTCGGGGTCTTCGCGGCCGGGGTCGCCTCCGCCCGCGACCCCCGGTACACCGTGCTGCCGCAACGGGAGCGGCTGGCCCGGCGGCGGGCCGAGGCCGGGCCGCCCCGGGACGGGGCCGCGCGCCCGACCCCCTGACCGGTGGCGTCCGCCCCGGCGCCGGTGACCGCGCCGCCGGAGGGGCGCCGCGTCAGCCCCGGACCACCAGGGTCACCCCGTCGCCGGCCGCCGGCAGCAGTTCGCCGATCACCGGGTGTCCGGGCAGTTCCCCGGCGAGCAGCAGGCCCCCCGAGGTCTGCGCGTCGGCGAGCAGCAGCAGGTCGTCCTCGGTGACCCCGGACGCCCTCAGGTGTGGTCGCACCCAGGCCAGGTTCCGGCGGGTGCCGCCGGAGACGAAGCCGGCGGTCAGCGCCGCCCGCGCGCCCTCCAGGTACGGCACCGCGGCGGCGTCGACCCGGGCGGTCAGGCCCGAGGCCCGGGCCAGCTTGTGCAGGTGACCGAGGAGGCCGAAACCGGTGACGTCGGTCCCGCAGCGGATCCCCGCCGCCACGGCGGCGTGCGCGGCGGCCCGGTTCAGTTCCGTCATCGCCGCCACCGCCTGCGGGAACACCTCCCCGGTCTGCTTGTGCCGGCTGTTGAGCACGCCGATGCCGAGCGGCTTGGTCAGGGTCAGCGGCAACCCGGGCCGGCCGGCGTCGTTGCGGATCAGCCGCTCCGGGTCGGCGAACCCGGTGACCGCCATGCCGTACTTCGGCTCCGGGTCGTCGACGCTGTGCCCGCCGGCCACGTGCGTGCCGGCCTCGCGGGCGACGTCCAGACCACCGCGGAGCACCTCGGCGGCGAGCTCCAGCGGCAACACCTCACGCGGCCAGGCGAGGAGGTTCAGCGCGACCACCGGGGTGCCACCCATCGCGTACACGTCGGACAGGGCGTTGGCGGCGGCGATCCGACCCCAGTCGTACGGGTCGTCGACCACCGGGGTGAAGAAGTCGGCGGTCGCCACCACCGCCGTACCGGAGGCGAGCCGGACCACGGCCGCGTCGTCGCCGTCGTCGAGTCCGACGAGCAGGTCGCCGGGGCCGGCCGGGGCGACGGTGCCGACCAGGTCGGCCACCATCGCCTCCAGCTCTCCCGGCGGGATCTTGCAGGCGCAGCCGCCGCCGTGCGCGTACTGGGTGAGGCGGTACCGCTCCATCGTGGTCACCCGACCACTGTCCCATGTCGTCGACCGAGATCGCACCTCCTGCCGCTGTCGGGGCACATGCGGCTTTCGCCAGAAACATCCGTATCCGATGTGGTTTAGTGCTGAACGGAAAGCACGAGGAGGCGGGAGATGGACACAGCGGTGGACCCGCGACGGCGGGTACCGCGGACCGACGTCCTGCTCGCCGATCCCCGGCTGGCCGCCGCCGAGGCCGTCCTCGGCAGGGCCCGGCTCAAGGCGGTGGTCGGCGGCGCGCAGGACCGTGCCCGCCGGGGGGAGATCTCGCCCGACGAGGTCCTGGCGGCCGCCCTGGCCGACCTTCCCGACACCGCGAGCGGGCTGCGTCCGGTCCTCAACGCCACCGGCGTGGTCCTGCACACCAACCTCGGCCGGTCGCCGCTGTCGCCGGCGGCCGTCGAGGCGGTGATCGCGGCGGCCGGATACACCGACGTGGAGCTCGACCTGCACACCGGACGGCGGGCGCGCCGTGGTCGTACGGCCCTCGCCGCCCTCGCCGCCGCGGTTCCGGCGGCCGGCGCGGTGCACCTGGTCAACAACGGTGCCGCCGCGCTCACCCTCGTCGCCGCCGCCCTCGCCGGCGACGGCCGGGACATCGTCGTCAGCCGCGGCGAACTGGTGGAGATCGGCGACGGCTTCCGGCTGCCGGAACTGCTGTCCAGCACCGGGGCCCGGCTGCGCGAGGTCGGCACCACCAACCGCACCGTGCTGGCCGACTACGCGGCCGCGATCGGACCCCGCACCGCCCTGGTGCTCAAGGTGCATCCCGCCAACTTCGTGGTCCGGGGCTTCACCGCCGCGGTGTCGGTCGAGGACCTGGCCACCCTCGGGGTACCGGTGGTGGTGGACATCGGGTCCGGGCTGCTGACCCCGGATCCACTGCTGCCCGCCGAACCGGACGCCACCTCGGCACTGCGGGCCGGCGCCGCCCTGGTCACCGCCAGCGGTGACAAGCTGCTGGGCGGCCCACAGGCCGGTCTGCTCCTCGGCGACGCCGACCTCGTCGAGCGGCTGCGCCGGCACCCGCTCGCCCGGGCGCTGCGGGTGGACAAGCTGACCCTGGCCGCCCTGGAGGCGACCCTGACCGGTCCGACCACCCCGACCTGGCAGGCGCTGCGGACCGCGCCCGACGCACTGCGGCTGCGTACCGAACGACTCCGGGATCGGCTCGCCGCACACGGCCTCGCCTCCGAGGTGGTGCCCACCACGGCCGTGGTCGGCGGGGGCGGTGCCCCGGACGTCACCCTGGACTCGTGGGCGCTGGCCCTCCCCGAGGCGTACGCGGCGCCGCTGCGCACCGGACACCCACCGGTCGTCGGTCGGCTCGACCGGGGCCGGCTCCTGCTCGACCTGCGGTGTGTGCCCCCGGAGCGGGACGAGACCGTGTGCGCCGCGATCCTGCGGGTGGCCCGGACGGCCGCCGGGGCGTCCCGCCCCTCTCCGGGAGGGTGACGTGCAGGTCGTCGCCACCGCCGGGCACGTCGACCACGGCAAGTCCACCCTCGTCCGGGCGCTGACCGGGATGGAACCCGACCGCTGGGCCGAGGAGCGTCGCCGTGGGATGACCATCGACCTCGGGTTCGCCTGGACCACGCTGCCCTCCGGCGCGGTGGTCGCCCTCGTCGACGTACCCGGACACGAGCGGTTCGTCCCGAACATGCTCGCCGGGGTGGGTCCCGCCCCGGCCGTGCTGCTGGTGGTGGCCGCCGACGAGGGCTGGATGCCGCAGTCGGCCGAGCACCTGGCCGCCCTGGACGCCCTCGGGGTCCGGCACGGACTGCTGGTGGTGACCCGGTCCGACCTGGCCGACCCGGCCGCGGCCACCGCCGAGGCCCGCAGGGCGCTCGCCACCACCTCGCTGCGCGCGGTCGAGTCGGTCGCGGTCAGCGCCGTCACCGGTGCCGGCCTGCCCGAGCTGCGGGCCGCGCTGGACCGGCTCGTCGCCCGGCTGCCGGTGCCGGACCCCGCCGCCCCGGTACGGCTCTGGATCGACCGGGCGTTCACCATCACCGGCAGCGGCACCGTGGTCACCGGCACCCTCGGCGCCGGTGAACTGCGCACGGGAGACGAACTGGAGCTGACCGGCACGGGCGGGCGGGTGCGGGTGCGCGGCCTGCAGACGCTCGGCGCGCCCGTCGACCGGGTGACCGGCGTGGCGCGGGTGGGGGTGAACCTGCGCGGCGTGCCACGCGACCGGGTACGCCGGGGCGACGCCCTCCTCACCCCCGGGCGGTTCGCGTGTACCGAGCTCGTTGACGTCCGGGTCTCCGGCGATCCGGTCGGCGAGCTACCCGCGGAGGTGATGCTGCACGTCGGTGCCGCCGCGGTCGCGGCCCGGGTTCGCCCGCTCGGCCCGGACACCGCCCGACTGCGCCTGGCCCGCCCGTTGCCGCTGCGCATCGGCGACCGGGCACTGTTGCGCGACCCGGGACGCCGGTACGTGGCGGGCGGGGTGACCGTGCTCGACGTCGTACCGCCCCGGCTCACCCGGCGGGGTGCGGCGGCGGCCCGGGCCGCGGTGCTCGCGGGCCTGGACGGCCGCCCGGACGAGCACGGCGAGCTGCGCCGCCGCGGCCTCGTGCGGCGGGCCGAGCTGGAACGCATGGGGGTCACGGTGACCACGACCCCGGTGGTCGGAGACTGGCACGCCGACCCCGGGCACTGGCGTGACCTGCGGGGCCGGCTCGACGCCGAGGTCGCCCGGTGGACCCGGGCGCACCCGCTGGAGCCCGGCGTGCCGGTCGAGACCCTGCGTCAACTGCTGCGCCTGCCGGACCGGGCGTTGGTCGAGGCGCTGGTCGCGCCGCCGTTGGTCACCCGGGGCGGACGGGTCGGCCCCGAAAGCGGCCACGGCGGGCTGCCCGAGCCGGTCGCCCGGGCCGTGCGTCGAATCGAGTCGGAGCTGGCACGGCGGCCGTTCGCCGCCCCCGAGGCGGCCCGGCTCGCCGAGGTCGGGCTCGGGCACCGCGAGATCGGTGCCGCCGCCCGGGCCGGCGTGCTGCTCCGGCTGGCCGACAACGTCGTCCTGCTGCCCGACGCGCTCGACGAGGCCGTGCGGGTGCTGGCCGCACTGCCGCAGCCGTTCACCCTCAGCGCCGCCCGGCAGGCGCTCGGGACCACCCGACGGGTCGCCGTGCCGCTGTTGGAGCTGCTGGACCGGCGCGGGCTCACCCGTCGGCTGCCGGACGACGTCCGGGTCGTGGTCGGACCGTAGCGGCCGACTCGGCGAACCCGGCAACCGACCGACGGGCCGGGCGCTAGCGTGGCGGTATGGATCCGTCCGCGGTGTGGCGGGACCGGAACCGTCGCTGGCGGATCGAGGCGTACCACGCCCCCGACCTCCGATTCGCGATCTACGCCACCAACGGGCCCACCGAGTCCGCGCCGTTGTGGCTGTTCGGTATGTCGGCGCTGGCCCGCTGGCTGATGGTCCAGAAGATCGAGCTGGGTGACCTCGAGGAGGCGTGACCGCCCGGCCATTACGTAGCTTTCCTTCTTGACCTTCTCGATCATCCGTAGGTAATTTCCGAGCACGTCCCCGTCCCCGACGCTGCCTCGGAGGTCGCCGTGCACCGCAGAACCTTCCTCGCCGGTACCGCCGCCGCGAGCGCGCTGGGCGCCGCGGCCGCCGCGGTCACCCCGGCCCCGGCCGTGGCCCGCCCGGGCGACCGGCCGGACCCGGGTCGCGGGCCGCGGGTGAGCACCGGGCTCGACGTCCTGGTCGAATCCGGGTTCGCCATCCTGGCGGGACAGCGGGTCGGGGTGCTCTCCAACCCCACCGGGGTGGACGCGCGGTACCGACACCTCGTCGACCTGATGTACGAGTCCGGCCGGGTCCGGCTCACCGCCGCCTTCGGGCCCGAGCACGGCTTCCGGGGGTCCGCCCAGGCCGGTGGGAGCGAGGGCACCGGGATCGACGCCCGCACCGGGATCACCGTCTACGACGCGTACGGCGCGTCCCAGACGAAGTGGGCCGAACTGATCACCCAGTCCGGAATCGACACCCTGGTCTTCGACATCCAGGACGTCGGCGCCCGCTTCTACACCTACATCTGGACCATGTACGACTCGATGGTCGCCGCCGCCCGCACCGGCCGCCGGTACGTCGTCCTCGACCGTCCCAACCCGATCGGTGGGCGGGCCTACGGGCCGATGATGACGACGGCGTTCACCTCCGGGGTCGGCAAGAAGGAGATCGTCCAGCAGCACGGCATGACGGTGGGAGAGCTGGCCCGGTTCTTCAACGGCGAGTTCGTGCCGGCCGAGGCGGGACGCCCGGTCGACCTGACCGTCGTCCGGTGCCGGCACTGGCGGCGCGACCAGTTCGCCGCCGACACCGGCGTCCCCTGGGTGTTGCCCAGCCCGAACATGCCCACCCCGGACACCGCGCTGGTCTACCCGGGCACGGGGATGTTCGAGGGGGTCGCCTCGATGACCGAGGGCCGCGGCACGACCCGGCCGTTCGAGCTGGTCGGCGGCCTGGCCACCGACTTCGACTACCACTGGGCGGACCGGCTCAACGCCCGGAACCTGCCCGGGGTGGTCTTCCGGGAGGCCTACTTCTCGCCGACCGCGCCGGGACAGAAGCCGGACCTGCTCAACAAGCTCTGCGCGGGAGTGGAGGTGAAGGTCGTCGACCCGGCGCGCTTCGACCCCATCAGGACCGCGGTCGCGATGCTGGTCGAGGCCCGCAGGTACCCGGCGTTCGCCTGGCGGGTCGACAGCTGGGACGCGGATCGGCCGTACTGGATCGACAAACTGACCGGCTCCACCAGGCTCCGGACCATGATCGACGCGGGAGCCGACGTCGCCGAGGTGGTCGGCGCGTGGTCGGACGAACTGGCGGCGTTCGAGCGCCGGCGGCGGCCGTACCTGCTCTACTGAGTCGGCACGACCCGCTCCGCCGTGTCGGCGCGCCCGAGCCGGGCGTCCGGTCGACCGCGGTCACCCGGACCGGGAGTGGGCACCTGGATCTCCCACCGTCCCGGTTCGCGGTCTTTAGTGTCATCTTTCGTGAAAAACACGGGGTTACGGTATCTGCTGGCGATCGGGGCCGCCCTGGCCGTCGTCTACTTCGGCAGCAGGCCGGAGGACGGCCGTGGGATCACCAACGGCGTTCTGCTGCTGGCAGTCCTGGCCGGGATCGCCGTGTGGTACCTGACCCGCCCCGGCGGCAGACCGGTGCGCTGAGCACGGGAGGGCGGGCCCACGTCACCGGACACCCGCGGCCCGGGTGAGCGCGTCGACCGACTCCCCGCCCAGCGAGACCCGCACCAGCGCGGAGGCCAGGCGGGGGAACTCGTCGCCGCCGACCAACCCGGCCAACCGGTCCGGCGTCGACGGCAGACCGAGCCGGTCCGCCGCGCCAGCCACCCGACGGTCGGCGTACGGGCGCAGTTCCGTCCACACCGCCTGCGCCTCACGGAGGAAGATGTCCGCTCCGGTCGGCCCGATGCCCGGGAACTCCGTCAGCAGACGGCGTAGCCGCGACCGGTCGCCGTCGGCCTCGCGGTGCAGCCGGCGCAGGTCGCCGCCCCAGCGCGTCAGGCACACCTCGGCCGCCCGGCCCACCATCGTCGCGGTCCGCTCGTCGTAGCGCCGGTAGTGGGCCCGGCCGAGGGCGTCGACCCGCTCCTGCCAGCTCGTCCGTGCGGTGCCCTGGGGCGTACGGCAGCCGGCGGCGAAGAGCTCGCGGGCGGCGGCGACCGCCACCCCGGCCCGGATCCGGGTGCTGAGCAGGGCGGTCAGCACCAGCAACTGGTACAGGGGCGCCGGTCGGTCGGCGAGCCGGATTCCCGCCTCCTCGGCGTACGTGCGGCCCTGCCGCTCGACCAGCAGCCGGGCCAGCGCGCGGTCACATCTCACCCGTCCGGGTTACCCCGCCGCGCCGCCTCGTACCCGCCGGCGCGCCGGAGACGGTGGTGCCGCGGGACGCCGCGAGCACGACCGTCGGCCCGGCCTGGCGGCGCATGCCGCCACCGGGCCCGGGTACTCATGGGGGTGCGCCTGGCGTGCCGCCGTCGCGGAACCGGACGGCGGCGGACGACCCGCCCGACACGCCCTGCGCTCCGGGCGGGCGGAGGCGCCCGGCGCGCGCCGACGGAAGGGGATGACGATGACGAACGTGCAGCAGCCGGAGATGCGCCGCAACGGCTTGAACCCGACGGTGCAGGACAGCAAGGGGCCACGACCGGGTGACCCGACCCGGGTCCGGGGCGGTGGCGGCCGCAGGCTGCCTCCCGACCAGGTCTCCCCGTACGGTCCGCCGCCGCGTCCCGTCGCGAAGGCAGCGGACGCGCGGGCGGCGGGCCGGCGTGCAGCCCGACCGGTGGCCGGTGGGTGATCCGGCCGCCTCCGGGTGCCGTTGCGTGCCGGCCACCGCTGCCGCGGCCGGTGACCCGGGTCACCGGCCGCGTGGGCGTCGGGTCCACGACCCGGCCCGGCCCGTCGCCTCTCGGCGGGCGCCCAGCTGCTCCAGGGTGGCGACCGCGGCGGCCCCGTACACCAGGTGCGGCACCACGTCGGAGATCCAGTCCGTGACGCTCCACCGGCGGGGATCGGTGACCTTGAGCACGGTCATCACGGTGTCGGTGGCGGCCATGAGTCCGACCCCGAACAGCCCGGCCGCCGCCGGCGCCGGCAGGCGACGAAGCCCGACCGCGGTGAACACGACACCGCAGAGCACGCCGGTGGTGTAGCCGAGCAGGGGCCCGAGGCCGGAGCGGCGGTTCGCCGCCGGGGCCTCGGGCCCCAGTCCGATGTGCAACGCCTCGCTCAGCCGACGGGCGCTCTCCTCCGGGGTGGTGCTCGCCGGTCGGGCGCGCACCGCCATGTCGAGGTAGGTGACCATGTTCAGCGCGGCACTGCCGACCGCGCCGGCGATGGCACCGTCGGCCACGAGTCCGCCGAGGCCGGCCGTCGTGGCACGGCCGTCCGGCGAGGCGGCCGGGGAGAGACCCCGGGCCAGCCGGGCCAGCATCCCGGTGCTCACCTCGGCTCACCCGGCCCGCGTTCGCCCTTCGGACCCAGGCCCCGCTCACCCCGCACGAAACCCGGGCGATCCTGCTGTTGGCGCAGGTAGCGCCTGGTCGCCTCGTCGGCCTTCCTGTCGTTGGCGCGTCCCGAGTTCTCGACGCGTTTGCGCATCCGGGCCCGCTGCACGTCGTACGCGTTGCTGCCCGGTCGTGGTCCCGGCATCAGGTCGCCTCCGTCCCCGTCGTGCCGACGCCGTACCGGTCCGGTCTACCCGCCCGGCTCGGGGGCAATCCCCCGGCGCGGCCGGACGACCCCCGACCGACGTGGGCAGCGCCCGCCGTGCCGGTGCAAGCCCGGCACAGCGGGTGAAAAGCTGTTAAATGCTGATTACAGCATGGTATGTACTGATCGTTGGTGTGGCACCGCGAGCCGGGACGGTATCCCCGACGGGCGCGGCCGCCGGGTGCCGGCGACGTCGGACAGGAGGACCGGCCGGGGTGACCCGCGATGCGTGACGTGTTGGACGAGTTGGAACGCTGGTGGCGGGCGGGAGAGCCGGTGGGCGTGGCGACGGTGGTCGCCACCTGGCGTTCGGCGCCGCGGGCACCCGGAGCGACGATGCTGGTCGCCCCGGACGGCTCCGCGACGGGCAGCGTCTCCGGGGGCTGCGTCGAGGGTGCCGTCTACGAGCTCGCCCGCCAGGTCGCCCGCAGCGGGGTGCCGACCCTGCGCCGTTACGGGGTCAGCGACGACGCCGCCGTCGAGGTCGGCCTGACCTGTGGCGGCGCGATCGAGGTCTACGTCGAACGGGTCGACGCCACCAACTTCACGGAGTTCGCGGCGGTGGCCGCGGCGCTCCGCCAGGGGCGGCCGACCGCCGTGGTCACCTGTGTCGGGGTGCGGTGCGCCGACCCGGCGCGCCGGCTCGGCCGGCGGCTGGTGGTCTGGCCCGACCACACCGCGGGCTCGCTCGGCGACGACCGGCTGGACGCGGCCGCGGCCGCCGACGCACGGGGCATGCTGGCCGCCGGCCGTACCGGCGAACTCCGCTACGGATACCACGGCCAGCGCCGGGGGGACGAGCTACGCCTCTTCGTGGCGACCCACGTCGCCCCACCCAGGATGATCGTCTTCGGGGCGATCGACTTCGCCGCGGCCGTGGCCCGGATCGGGGCGTTCCTCGGATACCGGGTGACGGTGTGCGACGCCCGCCCGGTCTTCCTGACACCCCGCCGGTTTCCGCAGGCGCACGAGGTGGTGGTGGACTGGCCACACCGGTACCTGCGGTCCGAGGCGGCCGCGGGCCGGCTCGACGCGCGGACGGTGGTCTGCGTCCTGACCCACGACCCGAAGTTCGACGTTCCGGTGCTCGAGGTGGCGCTGCGCCTGCCGCTGGCGTACGTCGGCGCCATGGGATCCCGGCGCACCCACCGAGACCGGATGGCCCGGCTGCGGGCGGCCGGGCTCACCGAGGCCGAACTGGCCCGCCTCTCCTCGCCGATCGGCCTCGACCTGGGGGCCCGGACGCCGGAGGAGACGGCGGTCAGCATCGCGGCGGAGATCGTCGCCGTCCGCTGGGGCGGGACCGGGGCGCCGCTGAGGGCGACCGACACCCGGATCCACCGTGACGCGCCGACAGCCGTTGCCGTGCCGGCCGACCCGCTGGTCGCACCGATGTTCCAGTCCGGGTGACCGCCCGCCCGGGTTCGGGTTCCGTGTCACCCCCCGGCGACCGCGGGGCATCATCGCCGCCGTCGTGGGTAACGGCGGTGGCGGACGCCGGGCCCGGTGTGAGGGGGTGGGAAGGTGCGGTACGACGAGTTTCTGGCCAGGGTGCGCGAGCGTGGCGAGTACGCGGATCCCGCCGAGGCGGAGCGGGTGACGCACCTGGTCCTCGGCATCCTGGCCCAGCGGCTGGACCCGGACGAGGCGGAGGACCTGGCCGCCCAGCTACCGGGGCCGCTGGCCGCGACCCTGATCTCGGCCGGCCGGGGCGCGCCGGGCAGGTTCGGGGTGCGGGAGTTTCTGGGACGGGTGGCCACCGGTGCCGGCGCGACCGCACGGACCGCCGAGTGGGATGCGAGCGCCGTGCTGTCCACGGTCGCGGAGGCGGTCTCCGACGGGGAGCTCGACGACGTGCTGAGCCAGTTGCCCTCCGGGTACGCCCCGTTGTTCGGCCGCGCCTGACCCCGCAGACGCCGCCAACCACCTAGCATCCTAGGATGCCTGAGCGGATGTACATCCGCTCACACCTCGGAAACACACATCCACAACACCACCCACAACCAGCAAGGAAATCCCGACGGCCGGCTATAGTGGCTCAGCGTTGAGCAGCCACGGCCTCCCGTCGTCCGGCGTCCGGACTGACGCCGGGACGTTGTCGCTTCGGACCATCCATCCACCCGGATGGTTCGCCCGGAGCGGGCGCCGGCTACCGGACCACCACCCGTTCATGCGGCCGTGGACTCGGACCGTGGCAACGGAGGGAGGTTCGGTGACGCGTCGGCCGGCGTGGGCGGTGCCCGCCCGCCTGACCGGTGACGGCGACACCACCGGAACACCGCGTCGGGTCCTCACCGTTCCCAACCTGATCAGCTTCGTCCGGCTGCTCGGGGTGCCACTCTTTCTCTACCTGTTCCTGGTGCTCCGCGCCGACGCCGCAGCGGTCGCCGTGCTCGCGGTCGGTGGCCTGAGCGACTGGGTCGACGGCTACGTCGCCCGACGTCTGCGGCAGGTCAGCCGGCTGGGGGAGCTGCTCGACCCCGTCGCGGATCGGCTCTACATCCTGGCCACCCTGGTCGCGCTGAGCGCCCGTGAGGTCGTGCCCTGGCAGTTCACCGTCGCGCTGCTGGCCCGTGACCTGGTGTTGAGCCTCAACCTCGCGGTCCTCCGCCGGTTCGGTCACCGCCCGCCGCCGGTGCACTACCTGGGCAAGACCGCCACCTTCGTGCTGCTGGTCGCCTTCCCGGTACTGCTCCTGGCCCACGTGGCGCCGGGTTCCACCGCGGTGGCCGGGGCGATCGGCTGGGCTCTCGCCTGGTGGGGGCTGGGTCTCTACTGGCTGGCGGGTGTGCTCTACCTGATGCAGGCAGCCCGGTTGATCCGACAGGCGGGTGCCGGATGACCGAGCAGGGCGGGCGGTCGTACGCTCCGGATCTTCTCACCGAACTGTTCCGCGACCCGCTCGAGCCGGGTTACGCCGCGGCGGCCAGGCGGCGGCGGTCGGAACCGACGACGGCGTGGCGGCGCCGTGCCGGCCGGGCAGCCAGCGTGGTGACGCTCGTCGCGCTCGGTTTCCTGCTGGCCGTGGCCTACCGCCAGACGGTGGCGGCGGAGCCGAGCCGCAGCGCGGTCAGGGCCGGGCTCGTGTCCCAGATCAAGCAGCGGGAGGCGGAGAACACCGCGCTGGCGGCGCAGGCGGAGCGGTTGCGGGCGGAGGTGACCCGGCAGCGGGACGCCGCGCTCTCCGAGAGCGCCGTCGCCGAGCTGCGGGCGCTCGAGGCGGCAACCGGGCTGGGCCGTGTCCGGGGAGACGGTGTGGTGGTGCGGGTCGCGGACGCACCGCCGGACGAGGACGCCGTGACCGGAGCCGGGGGGACCAACCTGGGCCGGGTGCTCGACCGCGATCTGCAGGACATCGCGAACGCGCTGTGGAGCGCCGGCGCGGAGGCGATCTCGATCAACGGGCAACGGCTCACCGCGACGTCGACGATCCGGGCCGCGGGGGAGGCGATCCTGGTGGATTTCAAACCGGTGGTCGGGCCGTACGAGGTGTCGGCGATCGGCCCGGGGCAGTTGGAGCGACGGTTCTCGCGGAGTGCCGCGGCGAGGTTGTTGCGGAGCGTGTCCGAGGAGTACGGGATGTCGTTCGACGTTCGTCGGGTCGACGACCTGACGCTGCCGGCCGCGACCGAGCCGCAGTTGCGTTATGCCACGCCCGCGGTCGATCCCACCGTGTCGTCGTCCGGCTCTCCGTCGCCTGGTGGGGAGCCGTCGTCTAGCCCGTCCGGAGGCCACCGATGATCGCTGTTCTCGCGTTGTTCGCCGGGGTGCTGCTCGGCGTCTGGTTGGATCCGACCGTGCCGTCGGCGCTTCAGCCCTACCTGCCGATCGCCGTGGTGGCGGCGTTGGACGCGGTGTTCGGCGGGGTACGGGCGAAGTTGGACGGCATTTTCGACGACAAGCAGTTCGTGGTGTCGTTCATCTCGAACGTGCTGGTGGCGGGGATCATCGTTTATCTCGGCGATCAGCTCGGGGTCGGTGGGCAGCTGTCGACGGGCGTCGTGGTGGTTCTCGGGGTGCGAATCTTCGGCAACGTGGCGGCGATCCGGCGGCGTCTGTTCCGGGCGTAGGTGGGGGCGATGGCAGGCAGTGCCGGGGAGGACGGTGCCCGTCGTGTGGTGCCGGATGCTCCCGCCGGTCCGGGTGAGAGGCGCTCGGAGAGGCGGGCTCCCACCGATTCGGTGGGCGCGGTGAGGGACACGTCGGGGGTGGTGGATCCCGAGGAGGGCGAGCCGACGGTGCCGCTGCCCACGGACGAGCCGACGGTGCCGATCGACCGGCAGACCGGGTCGGAGTCGGGGACGTCGCGGGGGAGTCGGCCTCGCCTGACGGCGACGAACGTGGTGATCGCCGTGCTGTTGGCGGTGTTGGGCTTCACGCTCGTGGTGCAGTTGCGGACGAACTCCGGTGACGCGTCGCTGGAGTCGGCCCGGCAGGAGGATCTGGTGCGGATCCTGTCGGACCTGGACGCGCAGGAGGAACGGATCCGGCAGGAGATCGCCGGTCTGGAGGAGAGTCGGCGCCAGCTGAGTTCGGGGGCCCAGGGCCGGCAGGCGGCCTTGGAGGAGGCCCGTCGGCGGGCCGACGAACTGGGGATCCTGGCGGGGAGTCTGCCGGCGCGGGGACCGGGTCTGTTGGTGACGTTCACACCGGTGAGCAAGCCGATTCCGGCCGCGCGGGTGCTCGACGCGGTGCAGGAGCTGCGGGGTGCGGGAGCGGAGGCGATGCAGATCACCGGCGGGGACGGTGCCGCGGTTCGGGTGGTGGCCTCGACGTACTTTCTGGACTCCGACGGCGGGATCTCGGTGGGCGGGCGACGGCTGACCGGGCCGTACACGATCGTGGTGATCGGGGACCCGAAGACGATGCGGACCGCGTTGAACATCCCGGGCGGGGTGGTGGCGTCGGTCAGTGGCGACGGCGGTAACGTGACGATCCAGGAACGGGACGTGGTCGAGGTGACTGCCGTGAGCCCGCGCAGGGATCTGCAGTACGCGCGGCCGGTCTCGTGACCGGCGTCGCGGGTTGGGTCGACGACTGGTGTTGATGGGGAAGGGGCGTCTGGTGATTCCTGAGGACCTGCGGTACACCGCCGAGCACGAGTGGGTGGCGGGTGACGGTAGTGGGCCGGTGCGGGTGGGCATCACCCACTTCGCGCAGGACGCGTTGGGCGACATCGTGTACGTCCAGCTGCCGGAGGTGGGTGCGACCGTCGAGGCGGGGGAGTCGTTCGGCGAGGTCGAGTCGACCAAGAGTGTGTCGGAGATCTACGCGCCGGTGAGTGGCACGGTGGTGGCGCGTAATGATCAGCTGGTTGATACTCCTGAGATAATTAACACCGACCCGTACGGGGAGGGTTGGTTGGTTCAGATCGAGCCCAGTGATCCGGCTGCGGTGGCTGGGCTGTTGACTGCGGAGGCGTATCGGGAGTTGACCGAAGGTTGATGGTGGTCGAGTCCGGCGGGCGGGGTGCCGCGCGTCCGGTTGCTCTGTTTTTCGGCGCTGACTAGGCTCGCTCAGTCGACCGAGAACCGAATAGTTGCGCGTTGCGGAAATGCCTTCCCGGGCACGGGGGAGCCAGCCGCTGGGCCAGGTGACGGCTCGGCGGCCAGACCCGTCACACCCGACGCCGACCGAACAGATCCGTGAGGTGGTCCTAATGACGCGCCCAGACGACGAGTTCCCCCCACTCGACGTCACGTCGACACTCAATCTTGGCTCGCTCGACGAGATGCTGGAGGGCCCGGACGCCGATGTGGTGCCGAGCCGGATGGCGGGTTCGCTGCCGCCGGGTATGGCGCTGCTGGTGGTGCGGCGGGGCCCGAACGCGGGTGCCCGCTTCCTGTTGGATCACGATGTGACGACGAGCGGTCGGCATCCGGACAGTGACATCTTTTTGGACGACGTGACGGTGTCGCGTCGGCATGCCGAGTTTCACCGGGACGGCGGGACGTTCACGGTGCGTGACGTGGGGAGCCTGAACGGCACGTACGTCAACCGGGAGCGGGTCGAGGCGGCGACTCTCAGCAACGGCGACGAGGTGCAGGTGGGCAAGTTCCGGCTGGTGTTCATCGCCGGTCCGCGTGCGGAGGAGGGGACCTTCCGGGGGTGAGTGAGCGCGCGGCGGCGGCGGTTCCCGGGCCGGGGGCGGCTGCTCGGGGCCAGCCGTTGATGAGTATCGGCGAGGTACTGGCGCAGCTGCGGGTGGAGTTTCCCGACACGACGATCTCGAAGCTGCGTTTCCTCGAGGCCGAGGGTTTGGTGTCGCCGCAGCGTACCCCGTCGGGTTACCGGAAGTACAGCTGGGACGACGTGGCGCGGCTGCGGTACGTGTTGACCGCGCAGCGTGACCAGTATCTGCCGTTGCGGGTGATCCGTGAGCAGTTGGCGCGGGCGGACCGGGAGGCGGCGTCGGGGCAGGAGCGTCCGCGTCCGTCCCTGGTGGCGGTCGGCCCGGATGGTGAGGTTCCGGGTCGGGAGGCGCCGGCGGAGACCCGGCTGGGCCGGGCCGAGTTGGTGGCGCGTAGCGGCATCGACGAGGGGTTGCTGACGGAGTCGGAGCGGATGGGGCTGGTGGTGTCCCATCCGCCGGGTTGGTACGACGCGGACGCGTTGGTGATCGCACAGGCGGTGGCGGGGTTGGCGGCGTACGGTCTGGAGCCGCGTCACCTGCGGGCGTTCCGGACGGCGGCGGACCGGGAGGTGGGGTTGTTCGCCCAGCTGCTGACGCCGCTGGCCCGGCAGAACGATCCGGCGGCGCAGGCGCGGGCGGCGGAGACGGCCCGGGAGTTGGCGGGGTTGTCTCAGCGGTTGCACGCGGCGCTGGTACGGGTGGGGTTGCGTGAGACGCTGGGACGGTGACGGAGGGCGGTCTGCGGGTCTGGGCGGCCGTGGCCCGGCTGCGCGCGCCGGGTCGGCGGGAAAGACCTGTGGTGGTGGGCGTGGCGTAGGCTTCCCGGGGTAACCCTTGTCGGTGCGGCGGGTGCGGGCGGCGCGTACGGGACGTCGTCATCCGGGTCCGTGTACCGTTCAGGGCAAGGGGCATGCCGGCGGGCGGTGGTGATCTGTCGCCGTATCGTTGGTGGTGAGAGAAAGACGACGACACGGAGGCGGCGGTGCGCGAGCTGAGCGTGGTCGGGGTTCGGGTGGAGCTGCCCACCAACCAGCCGATCGTGTTGCTCAGAGAGGTCGAGGGCGACCGTTACCTGCCGATCTGGATCGGCGCGGTGGAGGCCACCGCGATCGCGTACGAGCAGCAGGGGGTCAAGCCGGCCCGACCGTTGACGCATGATTTGTTGCGGGACATTCTCGCCGCGCTGCGGGCACCGTTGCGGGCGGTGGAGATCGTCGAGCTGAGGGAGAACGTCTTCTACGCGGACCTGCTGATCGGTGACGGGGTGCGCGTGTCGGCCCGGCCGAGTGATTCGATCGCGTTGGCGTTGCGGGTGGGGGCACCGATCCGTTGTTCGGAGCAGGTGCTGTCGGAGGCGGGCATCGTCATTCCGGACGAGCAGGAGGACGAGGTGGAAAAGTTCCGGGAGTTCCTGGAACAGGTCCGTCCGGAGGATTTCGCCGGGTGACGGTCGGCCCGCGGGAAAGGGCCGGATTCCGGGTTGGTGGTGCCGCCGCTAGTGCCCGGTGCGTGGGGCGACCCCTCCGGGTGCGGCGTGTCGCGGCTGTTTCTGCGAGGTAACTCTCCAGCCGGGCTATAGGGTTGGCCCTGTCGAGGGTTGCGCGTCGACGGGAACGACGTGGCACCGCACGGGCGGGGAGGTTGTCCGATGCAGGAGTCGCAGGTCCCTGATCCGGGTACGTCAGATTATCAGCCGCCGGTTGAGGGCGGCCGTGGGGCCACCGCCACGGCGGAGGTTTCCGCCCGGTCGATGGAGGACGGTGCGGTTGGCTATCGGGGTGTGACGGCCTGCCACGCGGTGGGTATCAGCTACCGGCAACTGGACTACTGGGCTCGCACCGGGTTGGTGGTGCCGAGTGTGCGGGATGCCTCGGGGTCGGGGACGCAGCGGCTGTACTCGTTCCGCGACCTGGTGGTGCTCAAGGTCGTGAAGCGGCTCCTCGACGCGGGGGTGTCGCTGCAGAACATTCGGCGGGCGATCGAGACGTTGCGGTCGCGTGGGGTGGCGGACCTGGCGGGCATCACGCTGATCTCCGACGGGACGACGGTGTACGAGTGCCGCTCGCCGGAGGAGGTGGTCGACCTCCTGCAGGGCGGGCAGGGGGTGTTCGGGATCGCCATCGGCGGGGCGTTCAAGGAGATCCAGGGGTCGCTGTCGCATCTTCCGGCGGAGCCGGCGGGGGAGCCGTCCGCGGTGCCGGTGGCCCCGGTGGGGACGGAGGACGAGCTGGCGGCGCGTCGGGCGCGTCGGCGGGCGGGCTGACCTGGGCGGACGGCGGGACGTCGGACGCGCAGGCCCGGGGTGCGCGGTCAGGCTCCGCCGAGGCACTGTTCGATCTCGTCGAGTTCGGTCTCGTCGAGGGTCAGGTTCGCCAGGGCGGCGACGTTGGCCTCCAGTTGGGTGACGCTGCTCGCGCCGACGACCAGGCTGGTCATCCGGGGGTCCCGTAACGCCCAGGCCAGGGCCAGTTGGGCCAGCGACTGGCCGCGGCGTGCGGCGACGCCCTGCAGGGCGCGGACCTTCGTCATCGTCGGTTCGTCGAGTGCGCTCTCGTCGAGGAAGGCGCTGGTGCGGATGCGGGAGTCGGCGGGGATGCCGTTGAGGTAGCGGTCGGTGAGCAGGCCCTGGGCGAGCGGGCTGTAGGCGATGCAGCCGGCTCCGAGGCGCTGCAGCGTGTCGAGCAGCCCGTCGGCTTCGATGCGCCGGTCGAGCATCGAGTACGACGGCTGGTGGATCAGCAGGGGGGTGCCGAGGTCGGCGAGGATCGCGGCGGCCCGCGCGGTCTGCTCGGCGGTGTAGTTGGACAGGCCGACGTAGAGGGCCCTGCCGGATCGGACGGCGGTGTCGAGGGCGCCCATGCTCTCCTCCAGCGGGGTGCCCGGGTCGGGGCGGTGGTGGTAGAAGATGTCGACGTAGTCGACACCGAGCCGGCGCAGTGACTGGTCGAGCGAGGCGATGAGGTACTTGCGCGACCCCCATTCGCCGTAGGGGCCGGGCCACATCCGGTGACCCGCCTTGGTGGAGATGACCAGCTCGTCACGGTAGGGGGCGAGGTCGGTGGCGAGGATGCGGCCGAAGGTCGACTCGGCGGACCCGGGCGGCGGGCCGTAGTTGTTGGCGAGGTCGACGTGGGTGATGCCGAGGTCGAAGGCGCGCCGGCAGATCGCCCGCTGTGTCTGCCACGGCCGGTCGTCGCCGAAGTTGTGCCACAGCCCGAGCGAGATCGCGGGCAGGTGGAGGCCGCTGCGGCCGACCCGGCGGTAGCTCATCGTGTCGTAGCGGTCGCTTGCGGCGATGTAGGTCACGGTCGTCAGACTATGCCGCCGGTGGCGACCACCCGGCCGGGATGGCCCGATCGCCCGCGCCCCGAGCTGCGGCCCGGCCGTCGGTTCCGCGGCACGTCGTGCCGGCGCGGCGAGGGACGCCCCGGCCCCGTAACTTTCTGGCCCGGCCGTGATATCTGGTCGGTACGCCGCAATCGCCGATGGCGTCGACGCCGCCGCCATCCCGCCGTCGGAAGGGACGCCATGGACTATCTCGACAACCGGCCCGCCACCCCGGCCGCCGCGCTCGCCGAGCTGCTCGCCGGCAACGAGCGGTTCGTCAGGGGCACCCGGATCCACCCGCACCAGGACGCCGAGCACCGGGCCGCCGTGGCCGCCGAGCAACGGCCGTTCGCGGTCGTGTTCGGCTGTTCCGACTCCCGGCTCGCCGCCGAGATCATCTTCGATCGTGGGCTGGGTGACCTGTTCGTGGTCCGCACCGCGGGTCACATCATCGGCGTCGAGGTCGTCGCGAGCATCGAGTACGGCGTCGCCGTGCTCGGCGCGCCGCTGGTCGTGGTCCTCGGCCACGACTCGTGCGGCGCGATCCAGGCCACCCACACGGCGATGTCCGGCGCGCGGCTGCCGGGCCGGGAGATCGGCACGATCGCCGAGCGGGTGACCCCGAGCATCTGGCAGGCAAACGCCCAGCAGATCACCGACCACGACGAGGTCGGACGCATCCACGTCCGGCGGACGGTGGAGATCCTCACCCGGCCCGGTACCGGGCTGGGTGAGGCGGTGGCCGCCGGCCGCTGCGACGTGGTCGGCATGTTCTACCGGCTGGCCCACGGCCGGGTCAGCGTCCTGGCCGCCGGTTCGTCCGGTTCGTCCCGGGAGTAGTCCACGCCCGGATCTCCCCGGGTCGGGGTCGACCGGTTCCCGCCGGCGACGCCGCTCACCGTCTGCCGACCGGGGCCCGGTGACTGGTACCGTTGCCACCGCCGACAACCTCGCGAGCGAGAGACCGCCGGGCGTGGTCCGGCGGCGCCGAAGGGGCAAACCCTCCCCGGAACCTCTCAGGCAAAAGGAGCTCGCGGGCAGGCGACTGTGGAGTGCCCACGCGCGTGGCGCGCGGGCACGACAGAGGGGGAGGTTGTGCCTGCACCGACCTCACCCGGGGAGTGCCTGCCATGACCACACCACACTTCTCCGAACCGCGTTTCTCCGACCGCCACATCGGCCCGGACGCCGCCGCCGAGCGGCACATGCTCGACACCGTCGGATACGACACCGTCGAGGATCTGATGGACGCGGCGATCCCCGAGGCGATCCGGTGGACCGGCGCCCTCGACCTGCCGGCGGCGGCCACCGAGGACGAGGTGATCGCCGAGCTGCGGGCCATCGCCGCCCGCAACACCGTCGCCGTGTCCATGATCGGCCTCGGCTACTACGGCACCCACACCCCCGCGGTGATCCGCCGCAACGTCCTGGAGAACCCCGCCTGGTACACCGCCTACACCCCGTACCAGCCCGAGATCAGCCAGGGCCGCCTGGAGGCGCTGCTCACCTTCCAGACCATGGTCACCGACCTGACCGGGCTGACCACGGCGAACGCCTCCCTGCTCGACGAGGCGACCGCCGCAGCCGAGGCGATGGCGCTGGCGCGGCGCGCCACCCGGACCGGCAGCGGGGTGTACGTCGTCGACGCCGACACCCTGCCGCAGACGATCGCCGTGCTGACCACCCGGGCCGAGCCGCTCGGTATCGAGGTACGGGTGGTCGACCTGGACCGTGAGCCGCTGCCGGAGCGGTTCTTCGGCCTGCACCTGCAGTACCCGGGCGCCTCCGGCGCGGTACGGGACCACGCCGGCCTGGTCGAGGCCGCGCACGCCGCCGGGGCGCTGGTCACCGTCGCCGCCGACCTGCTGGCGCTGACCCTGCTCCGCCCACCGGGTGAGATCGGCGCCGACATCGCCGTCGGCACCACCCAGCGGTTCGGCGTGCCGATGGCCTTCGGCGGCCCGCACGCCGGGTACCTGGCGGTCCGGGCCGGCCTGGAACGGATGATGCCCGGCCGGCTGGTCGGGGTCTCCCGCGACGCCGCCGGCGACCCCGCCTACCGGCTCGCGCTGCAGACCCGCGAACAGCACATCCGCCGGGAGAAGGCGACCAGCAACATCTGCACAGCCCAGGTCCTGCTCGCCGTGGTGGCCGGCATGTACGCCGTCTACCACGGTCCGGACGGGCTGCGGGCGATCGCCACCCGGGTGCACGAGCGGGCCTCGACCCTGGCCGCCGGGCTGCGGACCGCCGACGGTGTCGACGTCGTCCACGACGCGTTCTTCGACACCGTGCTGGCCCGCGTACCGGGCCGCGCCGCCGAGGTCGTCGACGCCGCCCGGCGGCGGGGGATCAACCTGCGGCTGGTCGACGCCGACCACGTGGGGATCAGCTGCGACGAGACCACCACCCCGGCGCACGTCTCCACCGTCTGGGACGCCTTCGGGGTGACCGTCGACCACCGGTCCGTCGCCGCGGCGGCCCGCCCCGCACTGCCGGCGGCGCTGCGCCGCGGCGGCGACATCCTGACCCACCCCGTGTTCCGCAGCCACCACTCGGAGACGGCGATGCTGCGCTACCTGCGCCGCCTCGCCGACGCCGACTACGCGCTGGACCGGGGCATGATCCCGCTCGGCTCGTGCACGATGAAGCTGAACGCGACCACCGAGATGGAGCCGATCAGCTGGCCCGAGTTCGCCAACCTGCACCCGTACGCCCCGGCCAGCCAGGCCGCCGGCTACCGGGAGCTGGTCGCCGACCTGGAACGGTGGCTGGCCGAGGTGACCGGCTACGACGCGGTCAGCGTCCAGCCCAACGCCGGGTCCCAGGGTGAGCTCGCCGGCCTGCTGGCGATCCGCGCCTACCACCGGGACCGCGGCGAGGGGCACCGGGACGTCTGCCTGATCCCGTCGTCGGCGCACGGCACCAACGCGGCCAGCGCGGTCATGGCCGGAATGCGGGTGGTCGTGGTCGCCTGCGACTCCAACGGCGACGTCGACCTGGCCGACCTCGACCGTAAGATCGAGGAACATCGCGACACCCTCGCCGCGATCATGGTCACCTACCCGTCCACCCACGGGGTGTACGAGGACGGTATCGCCGCGCTGTGCGCCAAGGTCCACGACGCCGGCGGGCAGGTGTACGTCGACGGCGCCAACCTCAACGCGCTGGTCGGGTTCGCCAAGCCGGGCCGGTTCGGCGCGGACGTGTCACACCTGAACCTGCACAAGACGTTCTGCATCCCGCACGGCGGCGGCGGACCGGGCGTCGGCCCGGTCGCGGTCCGGGCCCACCTGGCCCCGTACCTGCCGGGTGACCCCCTCGACCCCGACGGCCGGCCCGTGGTGTCGGCGGCCCGTCACGGCTCCGCCGGGATCCTGCCCATCCCCTGGGCGTACCTGCGGCTGATGGGCCCGGACGGGCTGCGCCGGGCCACCGGGGCGGCGGTGTTGGCCGCCAACTACGTGGCGGCCCGGCTCCGCGACCACTACCCGGTGCTGTACACCGGCAACAAGGGCCTGGTCGCCCACGAGTGCATCCTCGACCTGCGGCCGCTGACCAAGGCGACCGGGGTGAGTGTCGACGACGTCGCCAAACGGCTGATCGACTACGGCTTCCACGCCCCGACGATGTCGTTCCCGGTCGCCGGGACGCTGATGGTGGAGCCGACCGAGAGTGAGGACCTCGCCGAACTCGACCGGTTCTGCGACGCGATGATCGCGATCCGGGCCGAGATCGACAAGGTCGGGTCGGGAGAGTGGCCCAGGGACGACAACCCGCTCGTCAACGCCCCCCACACCGCGGCGATGGTCGGTGGCGACGACTGGCCGCACCCGTACCCGCGGTCGGTCGCGGCCTACCCGCCCGGCGTCGACCGACGGGCAAAATACTGGCCGCCGGTGCGTCGCATCGACGGCGCGTACGGTGACCGTAACCTGCTCTGTGCCTGCCCGCCGCCGGAGGCGTTCACGCGGTGACCCGGCCCGGCGCCACCGGCGGGCGGACCGCGCCGACCTCGGGCGCGGACGCCGGTGGCGCCTAGCCGACCAGGGCGTGCCGGGCCGGCCCGCGACGCGGTGCGATCGGGCGCCCGTCGGGCAGCAGCTCGCCGGTGTCGTCAAAGACGATGACACCGTTGCAGAGCAGGCTCCAGCCCTGCTCGGGAAAACAGGCGACGACCCGGGCGGCCTCCCGGTCGGGGGCGTCGGCGGGGGGACAGGTGGGCTCGTGCTGACACATCGGGTTCTCCGGAACGGTATGGCACTGTGTCATGGTTCACATGACCGTGACGGACGGTACCAACGCTTCCGCCGCGGTGACGAGTAGGTTTCCGACCATCGGGGGAGAATCGACTTTTCGGATGAGCCATCTCGACCCACTCGTCGTGGGATCGCTCCCAACCGGGTCGTCCCCACACATCCCCGGCATGCCGGCCGCGTGCCGCGCCACCGCCACCGAACACGACCGGCTGCAGTGGTGGCACACCGACGGCGGTGACCCCGCCCGCCTCCTGGAGGACTTCCTGTCCGCACACGGACTGCCAGCCCGGGACCTCACCCGACCGTCCATCGGCACCCCGGACCACCACCGGCCCGGCAGCCTCTGCGGAGCCGCCCTGTTCATCTCCGCCGCCGCCGGCGCCGCCATGATCGGCGCACCGACCGGCCCGCCCAGCCCGGCGCCGGCCGTACCCGACCTGGTCGCCGTCGTGTACCACCACCGTGACCCGGACCCCGACGCCGCCGACCCCCGGCCCGGCACCGACACCCACCCCCGATGGCAGCTCGGACCGTGGCAGGACAGCTGGAGCCCGGCCGCCCACGCCACCGCCGTCGCCCACGCCCGCGCCGCCATCGGCCGCGGCGACATCTACCAGGTCAACATCGTCGGCCACACGTCAGCCCGCTACACCGGCGACCCCCGGCCCGCCCTGGCCCGACTCACCCGGCTTCCCGGCGCCCGCTACGGAGGCGTCCTGACCGGACCCGGCTGGGCGATCGCCTGCGCCTCACCGGAGACACTCCTCACCGCCACCGGCGGTCAGGCGACCACCCGCCCGATCAAGGGCACCCGGCCGGCCACCCCGGAGGGCTACCGCGACCTGCTCACCTCGGCCAAGGAACGAGCCGAGCACGTCATGATCGTCGACCTGGAGCGCAACGACCTGGCCCGCGTCGCCCACACCGGATCGGTCCGCGTCGACCAGCTCTACACGATCCGCCGCTGGTCCGGCCTGTGGCAGGCCGAATCGACGGTCTCGGCCCGGCTCGCGACCGGATGCGGCCTCGCCGACCTGCTCCGCGCCGTCTGCCCCGGCGGGTCGGTGACCGGCGCGCCGAAGCTCGCCGCCCTGGCCCAGATCGCCGCCCTGGAACCGGTCGGGCGGGGCGCCGCCATGGGCGGGCTCGGCTGGTTCGACACCGACGGACTGGACCTGGGGCTGACCATCCGCACCGTGGCGGTGGACACCCAGCGGGTACACCTGTGGGCCGGCGGCGGAATCACCTGGGACAGCGACCCGGCGGCGGAGGTCGCCGAGGCGTCCGCCAAGGCCGCACCCCTGCGCGCCGCCCTGTGCCACGACACGAGCCCCACCGGCGGGCGGTCCCACGCCGCCCACCACAGGTAACGATCCGATAGGGTTCCGGTCATGACAATGCGGCCCATCCGGATCATCGGCGATCCCGTACTCCGCACCCCCTGCGAGCCCGTCACCAGCTTCGACGCCGAGGTCCGCGCCATCGTCACCGACCTCATGGACACCCTGCTCGGCGCCCCCGGACGCGCCGGCGTCGCCGCACCCCAGATCGGCGTCAGCGCCCAGATCTTCGTCTACGACGCCGACGGCCACCGCGGCCACCTCATCAACCCCACCCTCGAACTGTCCACCGAAACCCAACTCGACGAGGAAGGCTGCCTCTCCATCCCCGGCCTGTCCTTCCCGACACCCCGCGCCCTGCACGTCACCGCCCGCGGCTTCGACCAGTACGGCGAACCCCGCACCATCACCGCCACCGGATACCTCGCCCGGGCCCTCCAACACGAGACCGACCACCTCGCCGGCCGGCTCTACGTCGACGTCCTCCGCGGCGACACCCGTCGTCGCGCCCTGCGCGAGATGCGCGCCAACCCCTTCGTCACCCGCAGCCGGTGACCCGACGCGGTCACCGGCCCCGCCGCCACCGCACCGCGATCCCCACGACACCTATCAGGACGAACACCACCGCCGAGCAGCACAACGCTTTGACGATCACCCGCAAACCATCCCACGCCGCGCCGTAGGGTGCACACGTGCGCCTGGCAACCTTCAACCTGCTCCACGGCAGGTCGCCGCACGACGGCCTCGTCGACGAGGCCCGCCTCGCCGCCGCCGTCGCCGCCATCGGCGCCGACATCCTCGCCCTGCAGGAGGTCGACCGCGACCAGTCCCGCAGCAGCCACCTCGACCTCACCACCATCGCCGCCCGGGCGATGAACGCCGACCACCACCGGTTCGCCGCCGCCGTCGTCGGCACCCCCGGCGAACACTTCCGCCCGCTCACCCACGACGACGACGGACACGGGGAACCCCTCTACGGCATCGGGCTGATCAGCCGCTACCCCGTCCGCTCCTGGCAGGTCACCCGGCTCGGCGCCCTGCCGATCCGCTCACCGGTCGTCGTCCGCGGCCCCGGCGGTGGTGTCACCCTGCTGCGCGACGAACCCCGCGTCGTCCTCGCCGCCGTCGTCGACACTCCCCACGGCACCATCACCGCCGCCGCCACCCACCTCTCCTTCGTCCCCGGCCGGAACATCCGCCAGCTCCGCCAGGTCGTCCGCGCCCTGCGCGCCCTGCCCCCACCCCGCATCCTGCTCGGCGACCTGAACCTTCCGACCCGCCTGGCCACCCTCGTCTCCGGCTGGCGGTCTCTCGCCCACCGGCCCACCTATCCCGCCACCCATCCCCGGGTCCAACTCGACCACATCCTCGTCGACCCCCGCGGCGGCCACACCCTGCCCGCGGTCACCGCCGTCGCCACCCCCGCGGTCGACATCTCCGACCACCGGCCCCTTGTCGTCGACCTCGCCTGAGCAGCCCGTCACCACCGACCGGCCGCCGTCTCCGGCCCGGACCGCGCCGGTCGGTGCCCGCCGGTGGGACCGGTCACCCGGCGGCGACGAGCCGTCCCAGAGCCCGGTTGGTGCGGTTGGCCCGCACCGCCGCCCGCTGCTGGGCCGCCGTCACCTCGATGTAGTGCTGGCTCGTCGCCAGACTCGCGTGCCCCAACAGCCGCATGATCTCCGCCGCGCTCGCGCCGTCCTCGGCCAGCCGTGTCGCGAACGTGTGCCGCAACGCGTGCAGCTGCGCACCGCGCGGCACCCGGTCCATGATCCCGGCACGTCGGTAGCACGACCGCACCAGGTACTGCAGGCCACCGCGGCGCAGCGGCTCGCCGTGTCGGTCCACCAGCAGCGGCGAGTCCGGCCGGACCGTCCGCGTCCCGAACCGCCTCCGCCGGCTTTCCAGGTACGCCCCGATGACGGCGTCCAACTCCGGCTCGATCGGGATGGTCCGGGCCCGGCCGCCCTTGCCCGCCACGTCCACCCGGCGTTCGCCCGGCCGTCCCGCCAGCGACCCCACCCGCAGCGCCAGTAGTTCGGCCAGGCGCAGTCCGGCGCAGAGCGCCAGACCCAGCACCGCCAGGTCGCGCTCCGGCCACGGGTCCCGCTGCCGGTGGTCCGCCCGCGCCACCGCCTCGAGCAGCTCCTCCGGTGTCCGTTCGCCCCGCAGCGGTTTCGGCGGCGGGGTGGGCACGACCGGCTTGTCGACCGCCGACATCGGGTTGCCGGCCACCACACCGTCGGCGACCAGGAAGTTGAAGAAGGTGTTCCAGGTGGACCAGGCCCGGTAGACGGAGGCGGGGGCGCGGTGGGCCGCGAACCGGGCGAAGGCCGCGCGCAGGGTGCGGGTGGTCAGGACGTCCACCGTCAGCTCGGCGAGGGGGAGGGGAGTGGCCGGATCCTCGGCGACCAGCCGTGCCACGGCCAACAGGTCACGCCGGTAGGCGGCCAGGGTGTGGGGGGAGGGCTTGCGGGTCGCTCGGGCGGTCAGGAACTCCTCGACGAGGGAAAGAAGCGGACAGTCCTGTTTGTCCTGCATAAGGAATATTATGCATGAATGTTACTCGTGGTCAACGTGGACGGTGCCCGCCCGGGCCCCGGGTCACCGGTGTCACGGGACTCGTGACCCGCGTGGCGAGCGCGCCACGCCACCGCCGACGCGCGAAAGGGAGAGGGAGCGGCGGACCGGGCGTCCGGAGCCCCGTGGCGCAGGGACGCGACCCACGGCGACGCGTCGGCGGTCGTGCCGTGGATGGCCAAGGGCGTCTCGCCCCGTCGCATCCGGCCGGTGGATGCGACGGGGCCGACCGGGGCGGCCGGGTGACCTGTGGCGCGGGAACCGGTGTGGCCGGAGGACCGGGTCGGGGCCGCGCGCAGCCGGTTTACTTTACATAATGTAGATTATCGACTCTGCTGGAACCGCAGGTGGGCGCGGGCCACCCGGTGCCGGGTCACAGACCGCCGGAGACCCGCAGCACGGCGCCGGTGGTGTAGGCGGCGGCGTCACTGAGCAGCCAGACGATGGCGGCGGCGACTTCCTCGGGCTGGCCGGGGCGGCCCAGCGGGATGCGGTCGGCCATCCGGTGGGCCCGGTCCGGTACGCCGGAAACGGTGTGGATCTCGGTGTCGATGATGCCGGGTGCGACCGCGTTGACCCGGATGCCGCGTGGGCCGAGTTCCTTGGCAAGGCCGACGGTGAGGGTGTCGGTGGCGGCCTTGACGGCGGCGTAGTGGACGTACTCGCCGGGGCTGCCGAGGGTGGCGGCGACCGAGGAGACGTTGACGATGGCGCCGCCGGCGGTGAACCGGCGGGCGGCCTGTTGGGCGCAGAGAACGTAACCGACGAGGTTGACGTCGACGACGTGGCGCAGGTCGGCGACGGTCAGCTCGGTGAAGGGTCCGATCGGGCTGGTGGTGCCGGCGTTGTTGACCAGGCCGGTGGGTTGTCCGAGGTCGGCGGCGGTGTCGAAGAGGCGGGCGACCTGGTCGGGGTCGGAGGTGTCGGCCCGGAGGGCGACGCCGCGGCGGCCGGCGTCGTGGACGGCGCGGAGTACCTCGGCCGCCGCGGCGGCGTCGCGCCGGTAGCAGAAGACGACGTCGTGACCGGCGGCGGCGAGCTGGCGCACGGTGGCGGCGCCGATCCCCCGGCTGCCGCCGGTCACCACGGTGAGTGGGTTCATGCCTGTCCCCCCCGGGCGTCGCCGCTCCCCTCCGGTCACGGGCATCCTGCCAGGGATGTGGGCCGGATCGGCCGGCGGCGACGTGTGATCTTCGTCGGTGTGTCTGTCTCGACCTTGTCGGGCGGGGCTGGTAGTAAGGCAGAAATCAAACAGGTGTACGGAAGAGGGATCCGATGGCTGCCGCGCGTGTCGCTGAGCAGGGGTTGTCGACCGAGGACTTGGAGCAGATCCGGGACGCGTTGGCGAACGGTCGCCGGCCGAAGGTGGTGTTCACCGAGGCGGCCGGGCAGATCGCCGGCCAGCTCGGCCAGGTGGTCGCACTGACCGATCCGGCGGAGTCCGACGAGTGGGTGGTGGTCCGGTTCGGTCGGGACGAGTTGCCCTTCTCCCCCGCCGACCTGGCGGTGGCGCCCAGGGGGGCGGCCCGGAAGGCGAAGGCGGAGCCGGAGCCGTCGGTGGAGCCTGTTCCGGAGCCGGAGTTCATGGTGGTGCGGGAGCCGGTTCCGGCTCCGCGCGAGGAGGCGAGAGTGACCGCAGTGGAGACGCCCCCGGCGGGTGCGGCCGAGGCAGGGTCCAAGCCGGCGAAGCGGGCGGCCAAGACGGCGCGGCCGAAGGGGCCGGCGGGGCTGACGGTGACGTTGTCGTACGCCGACGGTGAGTGGACGTTGGGGGCGACACAGGGCGCGAAGACGCTGGCGAAGCCGTACGTGATCAAGCCGGCCGAGGCGTTGCGGATGGTGGCGATGGTCGACGTGCCGGGTGTGCAGGAGGCGGTGGAGCAGATTCTGGAGGCGGAGCGCCGGGAGGCCGAGCAGCAGGCGGAGCGGTTGCGCGCGGAGTTGGCGGAGGTCGAGGCGCGGTTGGCGGAGCTGCGCGACGCGGGCTGAGCCGCGCCGCTGCGGCGCGCCGGCACCGTCGGTGGACGTGTCGGGTCGCCCCGGGGCCGGGTCGGGTTGGCCCGGCCCCGGGCCGCGTCGCCGTGTGTCACGCGCACGGCGGCGGTGGCCCCGCTCCCCCGGCCGCCGTCGTCGTGCGACGATCGAACGCTGATGGACGTCGATACCACGGACACGCCGTGGCGTGTCCCCCGCCTCTGGCTGCTCCTGCAGATTCTCGCCCGAGGGGTTGTCGGGCTGGTGGCCCGGCTGCGGGTCACCGGTGACGTGCCGGAGCACCTGCGGAACGGGCCGCTGATCCTGGCCGCCAACCACATCAACCCGTTCGACCCGATCGTGTTGGCCGCCGCCTGCCGGGTCCGCCGGATCGCACCCCGGATCATGGCCACGGGCGGGATCTTCCGGGCCCCGGTCGTCGGCGCCGTGATGCGGGCCAGTGGACACATCCGGGTGGACCGGCGCACCCCCACGGTCGGTCTGGCCCTGCAGCGCGCGGCGGCCGCCATCGCCCGCGGCTCCGTCGTCCTGGTCTATCCGGAGGGCCGGATGGGACTCGACCCGGGGATGTGGCCGGAGCGCGGTAGGACCGGGACCGCCCGGCTCGCCCTCGCCAGCGGCACCGCCGTCGTCCCCGTGGCGCAGTGGGGGGCGCACGAGATCCTGCCGTACGCCGCGCCGCGCGGGCTGCTGCCGGCGCTGGGGCGGGCCCTGCTGCGTCGTCCCGTGGTCCGGGTGCACTTCGGCCCGCCGGTCGACCTGGCCGGCATCGATCCGGCCGGGCGTGGGGCCGCCACCCGGGCCACCGAGGCCATCATCGACGCGATCACCGCCGCTCTCGTCCCGTTGCGGCCCGACGAGCCGGACCTGCCCCGGCACGTCGATCCGACCCGGCCGACGGAGACCCGCCGCCGGCACCGGCGTCGCCCCACCGCCGGTCAGCCCGGGGGCGGCTGACCGGCGCGGTGTCGGGTTCTCGGGACCGCGGGCCGGCGCCGGCGTCTCACGGTGCGCGGCGCTGCTGGCGCAGGTAGGCGAGGACCGCCTCCCGGGTGGTGCGGACCCCGAGTGCCTGTCGGGCCTGGGCGATGCGTCGGTTGGCGGTCCGCACCGACAGGAACTCCGCGGCCGCCGCCGAGGCGATCGTCTCGCCGGCGGCGAGCCTCTCCAGCAGGGCGCGTTGTTCGGGTACGAGCCGCGCCAGCGTCGGATCGGGCTCCGGTCGTGGTGTGCGGTCGGGGGCCTGGTGGACCGGCCCGAGCCGGCTCAGGTCGGCGACGAGTGCCCGGCCGAGGTCGCCGGTCGGGTCGACGATCGCCACCACCCCGGCGCCCCGGGCCGCGGCGAGCACCGCCAGCCGTAGCGTGTCCTGGTCCGGGATCCGGCCGTGGAGCACGAGTCGGGCGGCTGTCAGGTCCCAGCCGGGTTCGGTGACGGTGAACCCTTCCCGGCTGCGCCATCCGGCCCGGGTCAGTCGGCGGAGTACGGTGGTCGCGTCCGTCGTGGACGGTAGGACGTAGCGGGGTGGATCGCTCACGGCGACACCTCCATCCGGGTCACAGCATCGTCAGCGCGAGCGCCGCCGCCTCGGTGCGGGTTCGGGCGCCCAGTTTGCGGATCGCCGAGCGGACGTGGGTTTCCACCGTCTCGCCGGAGATGCCGAGTCGTCCGGCGATGCGGCGGGTTGGTTCTCCGGCCGCGACCAGTCGCAGGACCTCGCGTTCGCGGTCGGTGAGTGTCCCGCGGCCGCGGCTGCCGCGGTGGTCGCGGCGTACCGCGTGCCGGCGTAGTGCCCGCCGGGTCCGGCCGAGCAGCACCACCAGGCCCTGCTCCTCGGCGCGCTGTTCGGCGGCGAGCAGTGCGGTGACGCCCCGGGCCGGGTCGGGTTCGTGTAGCCCGGCGGCGAGCAGGCAGCGCACCTCCTCGCGTACGGCCAGGTCGCGCCAGTCGGCGGCGGCCCGGGTGAAGCCGGCCGGGTCGCCGCCGGGGCTGTCCCAGGCGGCCAGGGTGCGTGCCACGGGTGGGGGTGTCCGGTCGCCGGTGGTGGCCGGCGCCGGCCGGGGCGGGGCGGTGTGCCCTCCGAGGTCGTGGGCCGCCCACCGGGCGGTGATCTGGCGTAGCCCGTCGACCAGGGTCGGTCCCGCCGGTGGTGGGTCGGTGGCCTGCTCGGGTTGGCCGTCGAGCCAGGCCACCTCCCGGTGGGTCCAGTCCAGCAGTGGGTCGGTGGTCGCCGGCGGGGTGCGGGCCAGCCGGGCCCGGGCCGGGCCGAGCAGGCCGCCGTCGGCCTCGACGAGGCTCGCGGCGGCCACCGCGTAGCTGCGGGCGCGTTCCGGCACCGTACGGTCGATGAGGTCGGTGGCCCGGCGGACCGTCTCGTCGCGGGGCAGGGTCGGCAGTCCGCCCCGCAGCGCCGCGCACCACAGTCGGGCCGCGAGGAACCGGGTCTGCCAGCTGTAGGCGAGGTCGGCGGCGCAGGCCCGCTCGGCGTGCTGCGCGTGGTGTCCGGCCTCGACGAGCCGTCCGTCGGCGATCAGGGTCTCGACCAGCAGCCAGGCGCTCCACCGGGCGGTCAGCGGGTCCCCGGCGGCCGTGGCGGCCTCCGTGGCCTCGGCCAGTTCCGTCTCCCATCCGGGTGCGCGGTCGGCGGCGTGGACGGCGGCCAGCGCGGCCCGTAGTCCCGGATGTGCCGGGTGGGGGCCGTACCGGGCGACGAGGCGGGCCGCCTCGGCGGTGGCGACGGTGGGTGCGGTGCCGAGGTGGACGAGGAGCAGGATCCGGTCCCGGGCGGCGCGTTGGTCGGCGGGGGACGAGTCCGGGACCCGGGTGGCGGTGGCGCGGGCGGCGGCGAGGTCGCCGAGCTGGAGCAGCGCCTCGGCGCGGAGCAGGTCGGCGTCGACTCCCAGTGGGGCGACGGTGGTCAGCACGCGGGCTGCCGCCCCGGGTCGGCCGCAGGCCAGCGCGGCGCGGGCGGCGGCGATCCGGGTTGCTGGTTCCGGCTCGACGCCGGGCAGCCCGCAGGCGGTCAGCAGCAGGTCGGCGCGGGTGGCGGCGGAGGCGGTGGTCTGCGCCGCGGCCAGTGCCCGCCGGTATGCCGCGGGTGTGTCGCCGGCCGCGGCGAGGTGGCGGACCGCCTCGGCGGGTGGGACGAGGTCGGCCAGCCGTCGGTGTAGGGCCCGGCGGGCGGTGGTGTCGAGCAGGCCGGCGGCGATCTCGGCGACGTACGGGGAGACCGGTGTGACGGTGGCGTCGGCGGTGACGGTCACCAGGCCGGCGGCGGCGAGTTCGTCGGTGCCGGTGCCGAGGATGGCGGTGGTGGCGGGTCGACCGAGCAGTCCGAGGGCGGCCATCGCGGTGCGGGCCGGCCGGGTCAGGTCGGCGAGCGCGGCGGCGACGGCGTACTCGACCTGCGCGGTGTCGTGGGCCGGCGGCGGGGACGGTTCGGGCCTGGCCGGCCGGCCGGTCGCGGCCAGGCGGGCCAGGGTCACCACCGCCAGTGGCGTCCCGCCGGCGCGGCGTACCACGTCGGCGACCGCGGTCGGGGTGAGCCCGGGGGCGACCTGTGTGGCCAGTGCCGTGGCGGCGGCGGGGTCCAGCGGTGGGATGGCGAGCCAGCCGGCCGCGGCTGACCGTAGGGCGGTGACGGCCGGGGCCGGCAGCCGGTGCGGGGTGCGGAGGGCGACCGCCACCCGGCAGTGCGCCGCCAGTGGCACCAGGGCGGCGAGGGTGGCCGGGTCGGCCCACTGGAGGTCGTCCAGCAGGAGCAGGCCGGTTCGGACCCGGGCGCGGACCGCCTCGGCCAGCAGGGCCGGGTCGTGTGTGGGCAGCCGTACCCGGACCGCCCGGGTCAGCGCGAACGCGGGCTCGGCGGGCAGGCTGGCCAGCCCACCGCCGGCGAACACCGGTCCCCGGAACGCCGCGCCGAGCCGGGCCAGGGCGGTGCTGCGTCCCCCGCCGGGGCCGCTGTGCAGGACGACCAGCCCCGGGGTGGCCAGCAGGGCCGAGGCGGCCGCCACGACGTCGCGGAGGCTGTCGGGTGTGGCCTCGGGTACGTCGTGCGGGTGGTGCTGGTCGGGTGGGTTGCCGACCGGGGCGTGCCGCACTGGTCCTCCCCGTCGGGGCGGTGCCACCGCCGGGCGCGGCGGTGGCGTGAACATGGGATCCTGCGCCGGCAGGATATTCGTAGTGTGGGTGCGGCGGGGGGCACGTTGCTCCCGCCGTCGTGTCGGAGAGGGAGAGCTGACGAGATGAGCGTGTGCCATCGCCGGGTGTCCATTCTCGCCGACGGCACCGCCGGTTGACGAACATGAGCGCGGGCCCGCTCAGTGCCCGGGTCGCCCAGCTCTGTGACGAGGTGGGTCCCCGGCTCGCCGACGGCACCGCCGGCCAGGTGTGGGGGGTTCGGCGCCGGCTGGACGAGCCGCTGCGGGTGGCGGTCGCCGGCCGGCTCAAGGCTGGCAAGTCGACGCTGGTGAACGCGTTGATCGGGCGACGGGTGGCGCCGACCGAGGTCGGTGAGTGCACCCGGGTGGTCACCCGGTTCCGCTACGGGACGGTGGACCGGGTCGACGTGGTGCGCCGTGACGGTGGGCGGGTCAGCCTGCCGTTGGACGACGCCGGGATGGTGCCGCAGCGGCTCGGGGTGCCGCGCGCCGAGATCGGGTACGTCGACGTGACGGTGACCAGCGATCGTCTGCGGGACCTGACCGTGTTGGACACGCCCGGGTTGGCGTCGACGAACGCGTCGGTGAGCGCCGGTGCCCGCCGGCTGTTGTTCGGGTCGGCGAGGGCGCCGTTCGACGACGACGTCGACGACGACTCGGTCGGCGCGATCGCCGGTGCCGAGGCGATCGTCTACGTGTTCACGCAGTCGGTGCGCGGTGACGACGTGGCGGCGTTGGAGGCGTTCCGGTCGGCTTCGGCGCGGCTGGCCAGCAATCCGATCAACTCGCTGGGGCTGTTCAACAAGGTGGACAAGTTGGTGGGCGGGGCGGCGGACCCGTGGCCGGTGGCGGGTCCGCTTGCCGCCGACCAGAGTGTGCTGCTGCGCCGGGTGGTGTCGGACGTGGTGCCGGTGGTCGGGCTGCTGGCCGAGACCACCGAGGCGGGCCGGCTCACCGCCGCCGACTGCGAGGCGTTGCGGGCCATCGCCCGGCTTCCCGACAACGAGCGGATGGTGTTGCTCGCCTCGGTGGACCTGTTCCGCAGCCGGGACTGCCCGGTGCCGCGGGTGCAGCGGGAGCGGTTGTTGCGGCTGTTGGACCTGTACGGTGTCGGGTTCGCCGTCGCGCAGTTCGCCGCCCGGCCCGGCCTGGCCAGCGGTGACCTGGTCCGGTTGTTGTGTGAGGCGTCCGGTTTCCCCCGGCTGCGGCACACGTTGGACCAGGCGTTCCGGTGGCGTACCGACGCGCTCAAGGCCGGGTGGGCGTTGTCGGCGTTGGAGAGGCTGGCCGGCCACGCGCCCCGACACCGGGACCGGGAACTGTTGCGCGACGCGATCGAGCAGGTGCTGCAGCAGCCGGAGTACCACCGGCTGCGGCTGCTGGAGGTGGCCCAGCTGGTCAGCACCGGGTCGGTGGAGTTGCCGGAGCCGATGGAGCAGGAGCTGACCCGGCTGGCGTTGTCCACCGACCCGCGGTGGATTCTCCGCCTGCCCGGTGCCACGCCGGAGCAGCTGGCCCGGGCGGCGTTGGACGCCGCCACCCGGTGGCGGGTCTACGCGGTGGCCGGGGCGAGTCCGGCGCAGTCGCGGGTGGCGCAGGTGGCGCACCGCGGGTTCTTCCTGCTGTCGCAGCAGGTGCGGGCCGGGGGAAGCCTGCCGTGAACGCGGCCACCGGCGGTGGCCGGCCGGCGGCGGTCGGCGGCGACGACGGGGAGGCGGCGCTGGGTGCCGCCCTGGGTGCGGCGGTCGAGACCGGTCTGGCGCACCTGCGGAAGGTGGCGCCGGACGCGGCGGCCGAGGTCGACCGGTTGCGGCGCAGGGTTGTCACCCGTCCGTCGATCGTGGTGGTCGGGGAAACGAAGCGGGGTAAGAGTTCGCTGGTCAACGCCCTGATCGGGGTGCCGGACCTGTCACCGGTCGACGCCGCGGTCGCCACCGCCTGCTATCTGGAGTTCGTGCCGGGGGTGCAGGCCGGGGCGACGGCGTGGCTGCCGGGCCGCGCCGATCCGGTGCCGTTGGATCTGTCGCAGCTGCGGGACTGGGCCACCCCGCTGGGCCGGCTTCCCGACGACCAGCGGCCGCCCCGGCGTATCGAGGTCACCCATCCGGCGCCGCTGCTGCAGTACCTGAGCCTGGTGGACACCCCGGGCACCGGCGGTCTGGACCCGGACCACGCCCGGGTGGCGCTCGAGGCGGCGGCCCAGGCCACCGCCCTGTTGTTCGTCGTCGACGCGGCGGCCCCGTTCGCGCAGCCGGAACTGGAGTTCTTGATCGAGGCGAGCAAGCGGGTGGACCTGGTGGTGTTCGCCCTGACCAAGACGGACGCCTACCCCGGGTGGCGGACCGTTCTGGCCGACAACCGGGAGCAGTTGCGGGCGCACGCGCCCCGGTTCGGGTCCGCGCCGTGGTTTCCGGTGTCGGCCCGGCTCGCCGAACTCGCCCGGACGGTGCCGGCGGAGGTCGCCGGTGAGCTGGTGCGGGAGTCACGTGTCGCGGCGTTGCAGCACGCCCTGGTCGAGCTGGCGGGCCGTGGGCACCTGTTGCGCCAGGCGAACGTGTTGCGGACGGTCCGCAGTGAGTTGGTCACCGTCGACCTGGAGTTCGGCGAGCGGCTGCGGGCGACCGAGCCGGATCCGGAGGCCCTGGCCCGGGTCAGGCGGGAGCGGGCGGCGGTGGCGGCGCGCAAGCGCACCGAGTCGCGGCAGTGGTCGCTGGCGTTGAACACCGAGACCCAGCGGGCGCGGGTGGAGGTGACCGGGCTGTTGCGCGGCTATCTCGGCGGTCTGCAGGAGGACTTCCTCAACCGGATCGACGCCGCGCGCGGCGATGACCTGCGTACGCTGCCGCAGCAGGTCGACAGGGCGTTGCACGCGCTGTCGGTGCGGCTGTCGGCGGACCTTGAGGTCTGCTTCCGGCGGGTCGGGGAACGGGCGTTGGCCGAGGTGTTCCAGCCGGACGAACTGCGGTTCGTGCTGGGTCGGCTCAACGCCACGCTGCGGCACGCGCTGGTCAGCAAGCCGCGTCGCGAGGGTGGGACGGACAACGTGATGATCGCGCTGTCGGCGGGTGGGATGGCGTTCATGGTCGGCCGGGGTGCCATGGCCGGCGTCTCCGCGCTGGGGGCCGGGGCGCTGGTCGGCACCGGTCTGCTGATTCCGTTCGCCGGGCTCGGGCTGGGGCTGGCCGCCGGTGGGTTCGTCCTGTACCGGCGCCGGGTGCACAGCGACCGGCAGCAGGCCCGGGTGTGGCTGCGGGAGGTGGTCGCCGACGCCCGGGCCGCGCTGTCGGACGAGATCAGCCACCGGTTCACCGACCTGCAGTACGCGTTGACGCTCGCACTGGACGACGCGATCGAACGACGGCTGCGTCAGCTCGACGCCCGGATCGCCGAGATCGACGCGGCGGCGGCGGAGGACCAGGCCAGCCGGGCCCGGCGGCGGGCCGCCATCCAGGCGGACCGGGACGCGGTGCGGGCCAGGATCAGGCAGGTCGACGAGGTGCTCCGGCGGGTCCGGGCGCTCGCCCCGTCACCGAGGGCCGGTGACGGGCGGACCGGGACGTGACCGGCGCGGACGGCTCGCCGGCCGGATCGTCGCAGGCCGAGGGTGGCACGCGCGGCGGGGAGGCGCCATGACGGAACACTGGGACGGCTGGCCGCAGGACCAGCCGGACGTCGGGGACTGGGATGCCGACGGCCCGGAGGTGCCGGAGCCGGGGCCGTTCGGTCTGGAGGACGGGCCCGCCGTGGGGCGTCTCGTCGAGGATCTCGACGACGTGGACCCGGACCCGTACGGCGCGGACCCTGCCGCGCCGGAACCGGCGGGCGGCGTCGACCCGTACGTCTCGGACGACCCGTGGGCCGGTGACGGCGGGTATCCCGATGCTGAGGCCGGCTTCGGCGCCGCCGACGAGCCGGCCGCCGCGGAGGTACCGGCGCAGGTCGGGTTCGGGTCGGCGGATCCGCCGGTCGGCGCCGACCCGGACGCCGGCCCGTACGGCGATCCGGCGCGGTGGTGGCCGCCGGTCGGTCCGGAGCCGTTCGGCGGGTTCGTCGGTGCCCTGCCGGAGCCGGTCGACGGGTTCCCGTGGGTCGACCCGGATCTGCTCGGATCGGCGCGGGGCGGTCCGGAGCCGGCGGAGGCGGTCGTCGCGGAGGCGCCGTACCCCGACGATCTTGCCGATTACGCCGCCGTGGACCTGCCGGTCGACGGTGACCCGTGGTCGACGCTGGCCGCCTCGGACGATCCGGCGACCAGCGCCCTGGCCCGCTTCTGGGCGCCGCCGGAGAGCCGGTAGGTCCCGCGCGCGGGGGCGTGGCGAGTCGGCGGCGGGCCGCGCACCGGGCCGGGCCATACTCGCGAGGATGTTTCGGGACTTTGCCTACCTCGACGCGCCGACCCCGCTGGCCTTCGCGCACCGGGGTGGCGCCGCCCACGGTGACGAGAACACCGTGGAGGCGTTCGCCCGCGCGGTCGCGCTCGGCTACCGGTACGTCGAGACCGACGTGCACGCCACCGCCGACGGGGTGCCGGTGGTCTTCCACGACGCGACGCTGGCGCGGATGACCGGTGAACGGGGCCGCGTCGCCGACCTGCGCTGGGCCGACCTCGCCAGTATCCGGGTCGGCGGGGCCTCCGTGGTGCCCCGGCTCGACGACGTCCTCGCCGCCTGGCCACAGGTCCGGTTCAACGTCGACGTCAAGGCCGACGACGCGGTCGGTCCGACGGTGGCGACGATCGAGCGGGGCGGCGCCGGTGACCGGGTCCTGCTCGCCTCGTTCAGCGACACCCGGCTGGCCCGGTTGCGCCGTGCCGCCGGGCCGGCGGTGGCGACCTCGCTCGGGTTGCGTGGGGTCGCCCGGCTGCGGCTGGCGTCGCTGACGGGCCGGCGGCTGGTGCTTCCACCGTCGGTGGTCGCCGCGCAGGTCCCGGTCCGTTACCGGGGGATCCGTGTCGTCGACCGGCGTTTCGTCGACCACGTGCACCGACTCGGCCTGCAGGTGCACGTGTGGACCATCGACGAACCCGCCGAGATGCACGAGTTACTGGATCTGGGTGTGGATGGCATCATGACCGATCACGTCGACGTGTTGCGCGCGACATACCTCAGCCGCGGCTGCTGGCCCGCCGACCGGTAGGTCGGGCGGGCCCGGGCCGCCCGACCCCGTAGGACGAGAGTGATGGCCGAGACTCTTCCCGTGACGGCGGAGCAGAGCGCGCCGTCGAGCACCCGCCGCGAGCGGGTGGGCTGGTACTTCTACGACTGGGCCAACTCGGCGTTCCAGACCACGGTCGTCACGGTCTTTCTCGGCCCGTACCTGACGTCGGTCGCGAAGGCCGCCGCCGGCTGTGCCTCCGACGACCCGTGCCGTGGGCAGCGGATCAGCCTGGTCGGCATCGACATCGCCCCCGGCTCGCTGTTCCCGTACATGGTGTCGCTGTCGGTGTTCCTCACCGTCTTCGTGCTGCCGGTGGTCGGCGCGGTCGCCGACCGGTCACCCCGGAAGAAGCAGATGCTGGCGCTGTTCGCCTACGTCGGCTCGGCGGCCACCATCGGGCTGCTGTTCCTGACCGGAGACCGGTATCTGCTCGGCGCCGTGCTGTTCCTGGTCGCGAACGTCTCCTACGGGGCGAGCATCGTCGTCTACCACTCGTTCCTGCCGCAGATCGCCGGCCCGGAGGAGCGGGACAGCGTGTCCAGCATCGGCTGGGCCATCGGCTACGTCGGCGGCGGGCTGCTGTTGGCGATCAACGTGGCGGCCGTGCTGTTCAAGGACTCCCTCGGCCTGGACACCGGTGAGGTCGCCCGCTACAGCATCGTCTCCGCCGGCGTGTGGTGGGCCGCGTTCACCACCATCCCGCTGGTGCGGCTGCGGAACCGGCCGCCGGTGGCCGGCCCGGCCGAGGGGCCGCTGCTGCTCGACGGGTTCCGCCAGCTGTGGCACACGCTGCGCAGCCTGAAGGCGTACCCGCTGACGCTGTTCTTCCTGGTGGCGTACCTGGTCTACAACGACGGCATCCAGACGGTGATCTCGCTGTCCGCGACCTACGGCACCGAGGAGCTGCGGCTGTCCGACGACGTGCTGGTGCCGACGATCCTGATGGTGCAGTTCCTGGCCTTCTTCGGCGCGCTGGGCATGGGCGTGCTGGCGAGGCGGATCGGCGCCTGGAAGACGGTCCTGATCAGCCTGGTGCTCTGGACGGCGGTGTTGGCGGTCGCGTACTGGCTGCCGGCCGGCCAGGCGGTGCCGTTCGTGCTGCTCGGTGGCGGGATCGGCATCGTGCTCGGCGGCAGCCAGGCGTTGAGCCGGTCGCTGTTCAGCCAGCTGATCCCGAAGGGGAAGGAGGCCGAGTACTTCGGGCTGTACGAGATCTCCGACAAGGGCACCAGCTGGCTCGGCCCGCTGCTGTTCGGGCTGGCGTACGGGATGACGGAGAGCTACCGGACGGCGATCGTCTCCCTGCTGACGTTCTTCGTCGTCGGGTTCGTGCTGCTGTTCGCCGTGCCGATGCGCCGGGCGATCGTCGCCGCCGGCAACGTGCCGCCGACCCGGCTGTAGGGGGCGTGGCCGGTCGGGGGCGGGTGACGCGCGGCACGGCGGATCGAACCGCACGCCCGGGGTGCCCTAGGCTCCCCGGGCGTGACCGACGACAGCACCTTCGCATCCCTGCCCACCGCCGACGGGTCTGCCCGCCTGCCTGCCTGCGCTGGTGCCGACGGCGGGCGGCAACAGCGCCACGGCGCCGCGTTGAGGTTCTTCTGGGGGCCGATGGACTGTGGCAAGTCGACGATGGCCCTGCAGATGAACTACAACCACGCCCGGCAGGGCCGGCGCGGGCTCGTGCTGACCCGCATCGACCGCTCGCTCGGTCCGCGGATCACGACCCGGATCGGCCTGGCGCACGACGCGATCGAGGTCACCGACGATCTGGACCTGTGTGACCTGGTTCGCGGGCGGATGGCCGAGGGTGTCCGGATCGACTACCTGATCTGTGACGAGGTCTGCTTCTACACGGTGCGGCACGTCGAGCAGATGGCGGAGCTGGTCGACCACTACGGCGTGGACGTGTTCGCGTTCGGTCTGGCCACCGACTTCCGGTCCTGCCTGTTCCCGGCCGCGCAGCGGCTGTTCGAACTCGCCGACGAGGTGACCCGGATCCAGGTCGAGGTGCTCTGCTGGTGCGGGCGGCCGGGCCTGCTCAACGCCCGGGTGGTGAACGGCGCGGTGGTCCGGGAGGGGCAACAGGTCCTCATCGGAGACACCGCCGAGGGGGCCGAGGTGAGGTACCAGGTGCTCTGCCGGCAGCACTACCGCGCCGGTGACCTGGGGCGGCGCTGACCCCGCGGCGTGGTGCGCGCGGCCCCCGCACCGCGGTGCCGGGCCGTGCGCGGCCGCCCCGCGGGCCGGTCCCGGCGGTCAGAACGGGTCGCCGCAGACCCGCCACCGGTCACCGTCCTTCACCATCGGCATCTCCCGCCGGTCCACCGCCCCGGAGCGGCGGGTCAGCGTCGCCACCACGGTGCCCCGCAGCTGCCCCTCCTGGTCGCTGGCGACCTGCACGTCCTCGATGTCGTACCGGGTGATCGTCGGTGGTACGGCGAGTCGGCGGACGAAGTCGTCCCGACTCCACCGTTGGCGGGTGTCGGCGCAGAGGCGGTCGTAGGCGCCGTCGGGGTCGCCGGCGACGACGTCACGCAGGAACGCCTCCGCCGACTCGCGGGCCGCCCCGGACGACTGGCGGACGTGCTGGTAGTTCCAGGCGCCGAGTCCGGCCGCGCCGACGCAGCAGACGAAGACCCCGGCGGCGGCCAGCGACAGCAGGCCGCGTACCCGCTGCGGCCGCCGGCCCGCGCGACGCCACGGCGACTCGGTGCCCATGGCACCGACGGTAGACACGCCCGGGTCGCCGGCGCGGTTGATCCGCCACTTCTCGGTGTGCCCCGGCCGACGTCCGCCCGCCCGTCGGGGGTCCGGGAGGTCCCGGTGGCGCGGTCACCCTCACCGTGCCGCCCGCCCGGACCACAGGGGTGGCAGCAGGACGAGGGCGGTGACGGCGAGTGCGAGGTTGCCGACCAGCGTGACCGTGAACGCGTCGGTGTGGGCGGTCGGGTCCGGGTTCGGGCCGAGCGCGGTGACGAACACCAGACCCAGGACGGTGACGCCCAGCGACATGCCGACCTGGACGGCGGTTTCCAGGACCCCGCCCGCCGTTGCCGCGTCCCGGGCGGGCACGCCGGCCAGGATCGCCCCGATCAGCGTGCTGACGCACAGGCCCTCGCCGAGGCCGATGACCGTCAGGGCGGGCAGCAGGGTCCAGCCGGTCAGCCCGGTCCCGGCCGTCCAGGCCGTGACGAGCAGGGCGAGGGTGCCGGCGGCGTTGATCGCGTACCCGAGGGTGAGTGCGTGGGGGCCGAGTCGGGCCCGCAGGCGCGGGGCCAGCAGTGACGCGGCCGCGAACGCCGCGGCGAGGGGGGCGAAGGTGAGCCCGGCGGCCAGCGGCGAGTAGCCCATGCCGTTCTGGAGTTGGAGGGCGAGGACGAAGAACAGGCCGGCGTTGCCGGCGAAGAAGACCAGGGCGATGGCGGTGCCGGCGGTGAAGCCGCGCTGCCGGAACAGGGCGGGGTCGACCAGCGGGCTACCGCCGCGTACGGCCAGACGCCGCTCCCAGGCGACGAACACGCCCAGCGCGGGAGCCGAGGCGGCCAGCGAGATCCACGCCCAGGCGGGCCAGCCGGTGTGCTGGCCCTGCACCAGCGGGACCGTCAGCAGCAGCAGCGACCCGCTGAGCAGTCCGACGCCGGTCAGGTCGAGTCCGGTACGGGTGGCGGTGGCGTGGTCGGGGGGCAGGAGTCGGGCGGCGCCGGCCAGGGTGAGCAGGCCGACGGGCACGTTGACCAGGAACACGTTCCGCCAGCCGAGCCCGAACACGTCGAGGTGGATCAGCAGGCCGCCCAGCACCTGCCCGGCGATCGAGGCCAGTCCGATCGTGGCGCCGAACACCGCGAACGCCGTGGCCCGGGCCCGGCCGGTGAAGGCGGTCTGCAGCACCGCCAGCACCTGCGGGTAGAACAGGGCCGCGCCGGTGGCCTGGACGGCGCGGAACGCGATCAGGGTCACCGGCTCGGGGGCGAGACCGGCGGCCAGGGATCCGACCAGGAAGACCCAGGTCCCGGCCATGAACAGGCGCCGCGTCCCGTACAGGTCGCCCAGTCGGCCGCCGGTCACCAGCAGCACCCCGTACACCAGGACGTAGCCGCCGACGGCCAGCTCCACCTGGGCGTAGCTCGCCGACAGGGTGTCGCGGATCGACGGCACCGCCACGTTCACGATGAACGAATCCATGATCGCCATGAAGGTTCCGGCCATCACCACCAGCAGCGTCCACCGCTGTCGTCGGGACAGGGCGCTGTGGTGTCCGGTGGTGGCCGGGGCGTCGCGTACCACGGTCATCCGCGACTCCTTCCTGGTCTCACGTCCTTCTTGATCGCAAGGTGAACGCCTTCACGATCCGTGGGCGGGCGGAGGGCGAACAACGGCGAAGAGCGGAACAGGCGATAACTTGGGCTTATGGATGGTGTCCGCGTACCCGAACGGCACGAGCTGGAGGCCTTCCTCGTCCTGGCCGAGGAGCTGCACTTCGGCCGCACCGCGCGGCGCCTGCGGCTGTCGCAGGCCCGGATCAGCCAGACGATCAGGAAGCTGGAGCGCCGGGTCGGGGCGCCGCTGTTCGAACGCACCAGCCGGCGTGTCGCGCTCACCCCGCTCGGCAGACGGCTGTACGCCGACGTCCAGCCGCTCTACCAGGGCCTGCGCGAGGCGATGACCCAGGCCGTGGACGCCGCCCGGGGCGTGCACGGTGTGCTGCGCGTGGGGTTCCTGGGCTCCGGGGCGGGTACGCTCACCTCGGCGATCCTGGGCAACTTCCGGGCCCGGCATCCCGGGTGCGAGATCCAGATGCGGGAGACCCACTTCGCCGACCCGCTGGGACCGCTGCGCGCCGGTGACGTCGACGTCCTGCTGACCCGGCTGCCCGTGGACGAGCCGGATCTGACCGTGGGCCCGGTCGTGCTGTCCGAACCGCGGGTGCTGGCCGTTCCGGCACGCCACCCGCTCGCCCGCCGGGACAGGGTGTCGCTGGAGGACCTGGCCGGCATGACCACGTTCGGCGTCACGGGTCCCGCGCCCGCCTACTGGTGGGACTTCCACGTCCCACGCCACACGCCCGGCGGGCGGCCCATTCCCCGTGGCCAGGACGTGAGCACCTTCCAGGAGCTGCTGGCGCTGATCGCCGCCGACCAGGGCGTCTCCCCGGTCGCCGCCTCCGTGCGGCACTACTACAGCCGACCCGACATCGCGTTCGTCCCGCTGGACGACGCCCCGTACACGGACGTGGCGGTGGTGTGGCGGACCGCGGGCGGCACGGCTTCCGTCCGGGCGTTCGCCCAGGCCGCCCGCGACGCCGTCGACGCCAACGGCGGCCCGGCACGGTTCTGACCGCCAGGGTCGCCCCCGCAGGCGGGCCGGGCGGGGCCGGTGGGTCGCGGGGAGGCAGCCGCGGGCGGCTGATCGGCCGGCCGCCCGCGGCTGCCTCCGCCCCGTCGCGGCGGGCCCGCCGGTCGCCGTCAGCCTCGCCGGCGGGCGCGGGCCGCCCAGATGGCGTACGCCGGGTCCCGGTCGAGGTTGTGCCGGTCCCGGTCGTAGCGGCGGGTGGTTCGGGGGTCGGCGTGCCCCATCGCGTCCTGGACGTCCTCCAGCGGTACTCCCTCGGCGCGGGCCGTGGTGGCGAACGCGTGCCGCAGCGAGTGCGGGGAGAGCCGATCCCAGGTCGGCAGCCCGGCCTGCCGGGCCAGTCGGCGGACCAGTCGGAACACGGCGTGCCGGTCGAGCCGTCTGCCGGTGGCGGTCACCAGCAGGGCCCCCTGGAGCTGGTCCACCGGTCGGCGTTCGGCGGCCGCCCGGGCGGCCAGGTAGGCGTCCAGCGCGTACGCACATCCGGGGGTCAGGGCCCGCCGGCGGAGCCGGCCACCCTTGCCGACGAACCGGATGCTGCGATGCCCACGTTCGGTGCCCAGGTCGGTCAGGTTCAGCGAGATCAGTTCGCCGACGCGGAGCCCGAGGTCGGCCAGCAGGGTCACCACAGCACGGTTGCGTGGCGCGTTCGGCCCGGTGTCGGCCTCGGCGGCGGCGAGCAGCGCGTCGACCTCCTCGGCGGTCAGGCCGACGGTGGCGGAGTGGTCCCGGTCGACCCGGGGCCGGTCCGCGCCGGCCACCGGATTGGTGTCGATCGCGCGGAGTTTGACCAGGAAGCTGTACCAGCTCGACAGCGCGGAGAGCCTGCGGGCGACGGTGGCCGGGGTCAGCGGCCGGCCGGTCCGCGGGTCGGCCTGGGACTCGAGCTGCCGGGCGTAGGCGTTGACGTGCAGGAACGTTGCGGCCAGCGGGTCGAGTTCGTGCTGGGCGCACCAGGACAGCCAGCTGGTGACGTCCCGCCGGTACGCCGCCCGGGTGTGCTCGGAGAGGCGCCGGTTGCGCAGCCACGCCTCGGTGAAGTCGGTCGCGGTGCCGCCGAGGCTGAGCGTGCCGGACTGCCGACGGGTGAGGGTGGAAAGGAGTCGTGACACGTGAGAAAGACTCTCAGTCGATGCGTCGCTCGTGGCGCAGGCGCGCCCGGGGCACCGCATCCGTGCCCGCCGGGTCGCCCGACGCCACGATCCCGGGTCACCGGGGCAGGAGTTTGGCCACGTCGGGGGCGTAGACCGTCATCCAGTGCGGGTGCAGCCGGTAGTACACCACGTCGTCCCAGTCGAAGGCGTCGGCGCCGTAGAAGTCCGTGAGGTAGGCCTTCACGTCCGGCCAGTCGGGGGCCGGCTCGCCGTCCTTCGGGTTGAGCACCTCGACGGTGCCGTGTGTGAACACGCCCAGGTCGTCGCCGCGCAGGTGCGCGACGCTGGCGGCGGGGCGGGCGGCGAGGTGGCGGACCTTGGCGGCGCCGCGGGCCGTGCCGAAGTGCCACCTGCCGTGCAGGAAGTGCCCGTCGGCGCCGCTGATCCGTGGTTCGCCCCTCGCGGTCACGGTGGACAGGGCGAGCGTGCACATGCCGGTCAGGATCTGGGTGAGTTGGACCGCGCTGATCGTCCGCTCGGCGACGATCGAGCGGAGGTGCTCGGTGGCACGGGCCAGGGACGCGTCGAGCAGGTTCTGCAGCTCGGTGAGCTCCTCGGGCGTTTCGCGCATCGGGCCAGGCTAGCGTTCCGGCGCCGGTTGCTCGCATGTGGAGGTCCGACCGCCGTCCGTTCCCCGGCGGCGGCGAGAGCCGATCCCAGGTGGGTGGTCCGGCCCGGCGGACCGGTCGGAGATCATGGCGTGCCGGTCGAGCTCCGCCGGTGGCTCCGACCGCCACCGGCGAGGAGGAACCCGCGGGGCCGGCGCGGGCGGGGCTCCGCTGACCGACACCACCGGCACCCTGCACCCGAATTATTGGATTACCGATAACAGTAATCCAATAATTGGTTGTCGCGGTGGCGATCCGCGGTGGTACGCGGCGGCGGAGCGATACACCATAATGACAGTTATGTGCGGTGCGGTCGGGTGACGCCGGACCGCCCACACCGGTCCCGCCGTACGTGACCGCCCGGGGCGCGCGGCGTCGCGGCCGTCGGGCACACGCGGGCACCCCGGACGCCACCGGCCCCGGCACTAGACTTCCCCGGCGATGAACCCGCAGCCCTCCTCCACCACCGCCACCGAGCCCGGCGCCGACACCCGTCCCTGCGCCTACTGTGGACGGCCGGTGCCGCAGCGGGGCACGGCCGGACGGCCGTTCCGGTACTGCCGCGACAACGACGGCGCCTGCCAGCGCGCCTTCCGCAACCAGCGGATGCGCCAGCGCAACGCGCCCGGGCTCGCCGGGCAGGTGGCCCGCAGCTGGGAACTGGTCGATCGGCTCGAACAGGTCGTCGGCACCCTCGCCGAGGCGTTGCACGCCGAACTGTCCCCGGCGGGGGTCGAACGCCAGCTCGCGGAGGTCAGGGCCGAGGCGGCCGCCCACATCGCCGCCGCCCAGACGGAGCGCGACGAGGCGCGCCGTGCCGCCGAGCAGGCCGAGGCGGCCCGGCGCGAGGCCCAACAGGCGGCGGCTGCCGCGGACGCCGACCGAAAGGCCGCGCGGCAGGAGGCGCAGCGGGCCGCCGCGGACGCCGCCGAGGCCCGGGCCGAGGCCGCCGCGGCGCTCGCCGCCCGCGACACGGCCCAACAGGCGGAGACGGCGGCGACCGCGCTGCGCACCCAGGCCGAGCGGGACCGGGACGCGGCCCGGCGGGAGCTCGCGGCGCTGCGTGCCGAACTCGACGCCGAGCGCCGGCGGTTGGCCGACCTGGCCCGGGAACGGGACGCCGCCCGCGCGGAAGCAGACCGGGCCACCCGCGCCGCCGCCGAGGCCCGCACCCGGGCCGAGGAGGCGGTCGCCGCCGCGGACCAGGCCCGCGGGGAGGCGGCCGAGGCCCGCACCCGGGCCGAGGAGTTCCGCCGCGCCGCCGAGGCCGCAGCCGAGGAGGCGACCCGGGCCCGTGAGGTCGTCGCGACGGCGGAGGCCGCCGCCGAGGCGGCGCGGGCCGAGGCGCACCAGGCCGTTCAGGAGCGCGACCGTGCCCGGGCCGAGCTGGCGCGGACACGCGCCGCAGCGGACGCCGCCGAGGCCCGCGCCGCCGACCTGGCGGCACGGCTGACCGCCGCCGAGGCGGAGCGGGACGCCGCCCGCGACAACGCCGCCCGGCTCACCAACCAGGTCAGTGATCTCGCCGCCGCCCTGGCCAGCCTGAGCGCCCGCCCGACTCCGTCCGCACCGCCGGCCGACGGTCGGTGAACCCCGGGTACGGGACGATCGGCGGACCAACCCGGTCCGAACAGCCACACCCGGCCGCCGGTGGGATGACCCTGATCACCTCGCCGATGATCCGGATACGCTTCCAGCGTTCAACGACACGGAGGTTCCTCCCGCCGGGTGGGAATCGCCCGCCCGGCGCATGTCGTTACAACGATAAGAACCAGCACCACGACCGAGGGGATAGCCGATCATGGGCGAGCGCATGCTGCGCGGGAGCCGTCTGGGAGCAGTCAGCTACGAATCCGACCGCAACACCGAGCTTGCCCCGCGCCAGTCCCGAGAGTACCTGTGCCCGAAGGGCCACCGGTTCCAGGTACCGTTCGCCGTCGACGCCGAGGTCCCGACCACCTGGGAGTGCAGGTTCGACGGCAGTACCGCCCGGCTGGTCGACGGCAGCGAGCCCGAGCAGAAGAAGGTCAAGCCGCCGCGCACCCACTGGGACATGCTCCTCGAGCGTCGCACGATCCCCGAGCTGGAGAACATCCTCGCCGAACGTCTCGAGGAGATCCGGGCCCGGCGCGGCCGATCCTGAGCACGGCGACACAGCCGAGTACGCCGCCCCACGGCGAGTGCCGTGGGGCGGTGGCGTCTGTGGCGGCATCGTGCCGACGCCCGGGCCGTCAGGGCGCCCGCCGCTCCACGATCTCACCCTCGATCGCCGGACCCGGGCGGTCGCCCGGGTCGTCGTACGCCGGGCGGGGCCGGCCCTGCCACACCCGCACCCGGCGAGGACCGAACAGATCCCCGGCGACCGCCGCGGAGATCCGCTGCTCCGCCGCCCGCCGTGCCCTGTGGCGGGCCAGCCGCCGCACCGGCGGTACGGCCAGCAGCAGCCCGGCGGCGCCGGTGACCAGGCCCGGTACGGCCAGCAGCAGCCCGGCGGCGAGCCCGACGAGCCCGTCGGTCACCTGCTCCCCCGGCGGCCGACCGCTGTTCACGGCGTCCCGGAAACCACGCCAGGCGCGCAGACCCTCCCGGCGCAGCAGCGCCAGTCCCGCCAGGGAGGCGGCCAGTACCAGCAACACCGCCCACCCGAACCCGACACCCCGACCGACCAGTACGAACACCGTGAGCTCGACGACTCCGGTCAACAGCAGTGCCAGCGGCACCAGCCTCAGTCCTCGGCGCATGTCATCCCATCTTCGGGTGTCGGGTCCACCGGTCCCAGGATGGCACGGCCCCGGTCACGTCCGCCGCCGCCGGTCGAGCACCGACCAGAGCGTCACCCGCCACAGCGCCTCACCGACGATCACCGGGCTCATCTTGCTCGTGCCGCGCTCCCGCTCGACGAACGTGATCGGCACCTCCACCGTCCGGAGACCCGCCCGGTGCGCCCGCCACGACAGCTCCACCTGGAACGCGTACCCCTGGGAGGCGACCGAGGGCAGGTCGAGCCGACGCAACGCCGACACCCGGTACACCCGGAACCCGCCGGTCGCGTCCGACAGCGGCATGCCCAACGCCAGCCGCGTGTACAGGTTTCCGAGCCGGGACAGCAACCGCCGGCGCAGCGGCCAGTTCACCACCCGCCCTCCGGTCGTCCACCGGGAACCGATCACCACGTCGGCGTCCCGGGCCGCGTCCAACAGCCGCGGCAGCTCCTCCGGGGCGTGTGAGCCGTCGGCGTCCATCTCCGCCACCGCCGCGTAGCCGCGCTCGACGGCCCAGCCGAACCCGGCCACGTACGCCGCACCGAGACCCTGCTTGGCCCCGCGGTGCAGGACGTGGAGGTGGCCGTCGGCCCGCGCCATCCGGTCGGCGAGCGCCCCGGTGCCGTCGGGGCTGGCGTCGTCGACGATCAGCACCTCCGCCGCCGGCACGGCACGGCGGATCCGGTCGACGATCCCCCGGATGTTGTCGGCCTCGTTGTAGGTCGGGACGACCACCAGAACCCGCCCCACCCCCGGATAGCCCGCCGCGTGGTCTGCCGTCCCGAACGACTCGTTCACCGCTCCTCCGCATCCGCCGGGTCGCCGGCCGTCGCCGCAGCGTCCCCGGGGATCGGCCGGCGGCGGGTCACCGCCGCCGCCACGAGGGCCGCCACGGCCACCGTCACCAGCACCACCTCGGGCCAGACGCCGACCCGGGTGGCGACCGTCCGGGAGTCCCCGAGGCGCATGTCGCGGGTCACCACCGCCTGGGTGTTGAACCCGGTTGCCCCGGTTACCCGCCCATCGGCCCCGACGAACCCGGACACCCCGACGGTCGAGGCCATCAAACCCTCCCGGCCGTGCTCCACCGCCCGCAGCCGCACCATCGCCAGCTGCTGCAGCGCCTCGGACTCGTTGAACGTGGCGTTGTTGGTCTGTACGACCAGCAGCCGTGCGCCCCCGGTGACGGTGTCGCGCACCACGGCGTCGTAGGCGACCTCGAAGCAGATCACGTCCCCCAGCACCGTGTCGGCGACCCGCAACACCCCCGGCGTGGTACCGGCGACGAAGTCGTTGCGGACCCGGTCCACCTCCTTGCTGACCATCCGGGCAATCCGCCGCATCGGGACGTACTCGGCAAACGGTACGGGGTGTCGCTTCACGTACACCTGGCCGGCGTCCAGGCCGGTCCGCGGCAGCCACACCAGTCCCGCGTTGCGCACCTGCCCCGGTCCGGGCCCCAGCAGCACGGCGCCGAGCAGGATCGGCGCGCCGACCGCGTCCGCCGCCTCGGAGATCCGGGCCGCCGCCGACGGGTTGCGCGTCGGGTCGATGTCGCTGGCGTTCTCCGGCCACACCACCAGGTCAGGCTGCGGCTCCACACCGGCGGCCACCCGGCGGGCGAGCGCGATCGTCGCGTCGGCGTGGTTGTTCAGCACGGCCTGCCGCTGGGCGTTGAAGTCGAGCCCCATCCGGGGCACGTTGCCCTGCACGATCGCCACCGTCGCCGTCTCGGCCCCGGCGCCGACCCCGACCGGGACGAGCCACCCCGCCCCGACGAGCGCGACCGCCCCCACGACCAGGGCCGCCGCCCGGCCGCCGGCCGCCACCGTCGGCCGCCGCCACGGTCGCCACACCGCCGCGGCCAGCAGCCCACCGGCCAACGCCACCCCGAAGGTCACCAGCGGGGCGCCGCCCAGCGCGGCCAGGCGCAGCAGCGGCGAGTCACCCTGGCTGAACGCCAACCTGCCCCACGGGAAGCCACCGAACGGCGTGCGGTCCCGCAACGCCTCCTGCGCCACCCACAGCACCCCGGTCACCAGCGGCCACGACCAGCGGGCCCGGTCGACCACGCCGCTGGTCGCCGCCACCGCCGCCCCCAACAACCCCAGGTAGACCGCCTGCAGCCCGGACAACAGCAGCCACGGCAGGTTGCCCGTGTGCAGGTTCGTCCAGCTCAGCATCGGTACGAAGAGCGCCAGCCCGGCCAGCGTCCCCAACCCGAACCCGACCCGCGGCCGGCGACGGTGCACCGCCACCGTGAACAGCAGCACACCCACCGGCGCCGACCACCACCACCCGTACGGCGGGAACGCCACCAGCAGCGCCAGACCCGCCGCCGGCGCCGCCAGCAGCGCCGCGACCCACGGCACCGGCCGCCGCGCGGTGGCCGGTGCCGCCGGCACCTGCCGCGGCGGCCCGTCGCCGTCGGCCACCGTCGCGGTCCCGACCGAGTCCATCACCCTCACGCGCGCCTCACCGTCCGTGCCGAGGCCGCCGCACCCGGCGGCGGCGAGGAGACCACCCGCGGAAGGCTACCGGCCCGGACACGAAATCGGGGCGCGGCCGACAGAGACCGCGCCCCGATGCTCCCAGGCCCTTCCCGGCCGGTGTGGAGAGGGCGTCGCGTCCGACCTTCGGACCGACCCGACGCGAACTGGCTGTTCCCGTGGGGCCGTTGTCTACTGGCCGCCGCACCACCCCGCCCGTGCACCGGTAACCGCGGCCGGTTCGCGCCGCCCCGCCGACCCCCGCCCGCTGGACCTGGCCGCCGCGACGGAAACGGAAGTGTCGCTCGGCCAGCGGACGAAGGGACGAAGCGAACAACAGCCGCTTCCCGTGGTAGGACTCAAAGACGGTACGCGCATCCCCTGGGGCGCTGTCAACCGCCCTCGGCCAGTCGCGCGATCCGGTCCGGCGTGTCGTACCCCGACGACGGGTCTCACCCGGTCGTGTCCGCGTCGACCAGGTGCCGGCGCAGCAGTGCCGCCGCCGCCTCCGGGTGTGGCTGGGCCAACAGGCCCGCCGCGGCCAACACGTAGTCCACGTCGACGACCGGCCGGGCCGCCCGCGGCACCAGCCACCCGCCGGCGTGGTCGGCCAGCACCTCCGCCAGCACCTCCGCCCCGCCGGCCGGGCCCGCGTGCCGCAGCACCCCGCCCGAGCCGACCAGCAGCCGGACCTCCCGCAGGTCCCGGGCCGGGGCATCGGTCGTCCCGCGGGCGTGCCGGCGAACCGCGACCACCACGGCCAGGGCGGCCAGGCGGCGTTCCGCCGCCCGCCCCGCCGGGTCGTCGACCACCCCCGCCGGATCCGCCGCCAGCTGCCGCGCCGCCTCCGCCAGCGGCTCCTCCTCGCCCGGGGCCAGCAACCGCTCGCCGGCCGCCGCCGCGACCACGCCCGGGGCGCTCCACCGCACCCCCAGGTCCCCCTCGACGGTCCGGGCCCGCCACAGCATCCCGGCCGCCGGCGCACCCGGACCGGCGGCCCGTTCGTCCGGCACGAGCACCGAGTACACGTCGGTCGTCGCGCCCCCCACGTCCACCACCGCCAGGTCCCCGCCGGTCAGGTCGGCCAGCAGCGCCACCCCCGTCAACACCGCGTCCGGGGTGGCCGCCCGGACCAGCCGCGCGAACCGGGGGCCGCGCGAGAGCCGCTTGCCGCCGATCACGTGCCGCAGGAACACCTCCCGGATCGCCGCCCGGGCCGGACCGGGGGCCAGCACCCCGATCGACGGCAGCACGTTCGCCGCCACCGTCACCGGCACCCCGCGGGCGGCGAGCAGCTCCGCCGCCGCCGGTGTCGCCTGGGCGTTCCCGGCGACCACCACCGGGACCCGCCACCGGGCCCGCGCGAGCCGTCCCGCGTTGTGCAGCAGGACCTCCGCGTCGCCGCCGTCCGTCCCGCCGACCAGCAGCACCACGTCCGGGCGGGACGCCCGCAACGCGCCGAGCCCGGCGCCGTCGAGTCGGCCGGCCCCCACGTGCACCACCCGGGCGCCCGCGGACAGCCCGACCTGGTGACCCGCCCGGGCGGTGATCAGCCGTTCGTAGCCGAGCACCGCCAGCCGCAGCCCGCCGCCGGCGGAGGAGCAGACGTACCACGGCGCCGAGCCGGGCTTCGGCAGCCCGGCGGTGGCGTCCGCGACCGCCGCGTCCAGGCCGTGCACCACGTCGGTGGCGGTCGTCGTCGGGTGGGCCGCCGTCGCCACCAGCGTCCCGTCGGTCACGTCGACCACCGCCACCTTCGTCCAGGTGGAGCCGACGTCGGCGCAGATCGCGTACGACGTCGTCACCGCGACCCGGCGCCCTCGGCCGTGGCGGGGCCGGGCGGCACCACCACCGTGCCGACCGCGGTCACCGCCAGCAGCGGCGGGTCGAGCACCTCCGCCGCCGACGGGCCCCGGTCCGGTCGGCCCCGGCACACCACCCGGCAGGCGAACTCCAGCGTCCGGCTCCGGTTGCCGACCCGGATCACCGTCGCCTCCACCTCCAGCACGTCCCCGGCCCGGACCGGCTCCCGGAACCGCACCTCCGCGTAGCCGGCGAACAGGCCCTCGTCGGCGTCGGTGCGGATGCACACCTCGGTCGCCACGTCCCCGAACAGCCCCAGCACGTACGCACCGTCGACCAGGTTCCCCGCGTAGTGGGCGTGCCCGTACGGCACGTACCGGCGGTGGGTCACCGACAGCCCGAGCCGGGGATCGTCGGCCGCGCCGCCGTCCGGCCGCCGGCCGCTCATCCGGCCACCCGCGCCCGCGCCGCGGCCGCGTCCCCGCCCGGGGCGGCCGACCCCACCAACCGGTGCACCAGGTAACTCGCCACCTCACGCGGGGTCGTCCCCCGCCCGAAGATCCGGTCCACCCCGAGCTCCTCGGCCATCGTCTCGTCGAAGCGCGGGCCGCCGACCACCAGCAGCGGCCGACGATCCGCCGGCATCGCCTCCCGGAAGGCCGCCGACATCTCCCGCACGTTGTGCAGATGCGCGTCCCGCTGGGTCACCACCTGCGACACCAGTACCGCGTCGGCGCGCGCCGCCCGGGCCGCCGCCACCAGGTCCGGCACGCTCACCTGCGCACCCAGGTTCGTCACCGCCAGCTCCCGGTAGTACTCGAGCCCCTTCTCACCGGCGAACCCCTTCACGTTCAGGATCGCGTCGATCCCCACGGTGTGGGCGTCCGTGCCGATGCACGCCCCCACCACCGACAGCTTCCGCCGCAGCCTGCGCCGGATCAGCGCGTTGATCTCCTTGGGTGACAGCAGCGGGAAGTCCCGCTCCACCACCCGCACCGTCGACAGGTCCACCAGGTGGTTCACCCGGCCGTACACGACGAAGAACGTGAACCGGTCCCCGATCTGCCGGGCGTGCACCAGCGTCGCCGGATCCACCCCCATCTTCGCCGCCAGCTGCAGTGCCGCACCCTCCGCCCGCTTGTCGTGCGGTACCGGCAGCGTGAACGACAGCTGCACCATCCCGTCGCCGGTGCTGTCCCCGTACGGCCGCACCACCGGCCCGCCCGTCACGACTGCCCACCTCCGGTTCTCGCCCCGGCCATCTGCGCCTCCAGCAGTTCCGTGGCGGGGTTGTAGTAGCCGTCCGCCCGCGCCACCACCCCGTCCAGGCCCCGGCCCCCGTCCGCCGGCCGTCGCATGATGCCGAACGTGCCCTCCGCGATCGCCGTCAGCAGCCCCTGGTCGACGATCCGCTCCAACAGCGACACCGCCTCACCCAGCACCGTGTGCGCCCGCCGCTGGATGAACCCGCCCGGCGCGGGCACAAAGTCCTCGTGCAGCCCGCCGGCCGCCCGCATCACGTACCGCACGTTCTGCAGGGCGATGTCCCGGTCCGACAACCACGGCGTGGCCACCGCCTCGGTCATCATTCCCACCAGCAGGATCCCCTGCCCGGTCAGCACCCCCGCCAGGTTGAAGAACCCGTCGAGCAGGTTTCCCCGGAACACGTCCCCGGTCATGTACCGCGTCGGCGGCATCCACTTCAACGGCGCGTCCGGGAACAGTTCGCGGGCCAACAGGGCGTGGGCCAGCTCCAACCGGAACGACTCCGGCAGGTCCGGGTCGATCTCGAACGCGTGCCCGAGCCCCAGCTGCCAGTCCGCCAGCCCCGCCTCGTGCGCGAAGTACTCGTTGAGCAGCTGCGACACCGTCACGGTGTGCGCGTCGGCGACCGCGTCCGCGGTCGTCAGGTAGTTGTCCTCGCCGGTGTTGATGATGATCCCCGCCCGGGCGTGTACCTGCCGGGAGAACCGCTGGTCGACGAAGGTCCGGATCGGATTGATGTCCCGGAACAGGATCCCGTACATCGAGTCGTTCAACATCATGTCCAGCCGCTCCAGGCCGGCCAGGACCGCCATCTCCGGCATGCACAACCCGGACGCGTAGTTCGTCAGCCGCACGTACCGGCCCAACTCCCGCGACACCTCGTCCAGCGCCGCCCGCATCAGCCGGAAGTTCTCCTGCGTCGCGTACGTCCCCGCGAACCCCTCCCGGGTCGCCCCCTCCGGCACGTAGTCCAGCAACGACTGGCCCGTGGACCGGATCACCGCGATGACGTCCGCGCCGGCCCGCGCCGCCGCCTGGGCCTGCGGGATGTCCTCGTAGATGTCCCCGGTCGCCACGATCAGATAGATCCACGGGCGATGCGGCGGGTCCCCGTACCGGCGCACCAGCCGCTCCCGCTCCGCCCGCCGCCGGTCGATGCGGCGGAGTCCCGCACCGACGGCCCGCCGGGCCGCCGCCCGTGCCGAGCGCGCCGCCCGCCCCGTCGGCATCCGGAACCGCACCGACCCCGCCGCCGCCTTCTGGGCCAGCAACGTCACCGCCGCCCCCGGGTCCGACGACCACCCGGACGGGGGGCCGAACTCCCGCACCATGGCGTCGAAGACCGGCAACGCCGCCCCGTGGGCCAGGCCCACGTCGGCGACCACCGCGTCCACCAGCCGGTTCACCCACGGAATCCCGTCCGGGTCCGCCCCCGACACCCCGGCCAGCCGCAACACCGCCCGCTCCACGGACACCGTGGTGTGGCTGCGCGCGAGTTCCACCACCGGCTCACCGGCCCGGCGTGCCAACTCGCGGGCCCGCCGCACCAGCGCCGGATCCAACCCGAGCTTCCCGCCCGGAGACCCGCCGTCACCCGCGGACACCGGCGACCACCCCTGGCTCACCCGACACCCTCCTCGAAGATCACCGACCCGCGCAGCACCGTCCGCCGACACACCGGCAGCGGCGTCGGATCGTCCGGCCCCCGCAGCTGCGGATCCGCCGACACCAGCACCGGCAACCCGCCATCCACCCCCGCCGGGGTCGACCACACCGCGAACGTCGCCGCCGCGCCCGGCACCAGCACCCCCTCCGCCGGCCGTCCGGACGCGCCCGACCCGTCGAACCCCTCCGGCAACGCCTGCCAGCCGCCGCGGGTGTGCGCGGCGAACGCCGCCCGCGGGCTCAACCGCTGCGCCGGGTTGAAGTGCGTCACCGCCGCCCGCACCGACCCCCACGGGTCCAGCGGCGTCACCGGCGAGTCCGACCCGAACGCCAGGGTGACCCCCGTGGCGTGCATCGCCCCCAGCGGGTTCGACTCCAGTGACCGCCGCACCCCCAGCCGCGTGGCGTACATCCCCCGGTCGCCGCCCCACAGCCGGTCGAACGCCGGCTGCACGCTCGCCACGATCCCGTACTCCACGAACCCGGCGATCAGCCGCTTGTCCATGATCTCGGCGTGTTCCACCCGATGCCGCGCCGCCCGTATCCGCTCCACCCCGAGCCGCTGTGCCGCCGCCGCGAATCCCGCGAGCACGGTCGCGATCGCCGCGTCCCCGATGGCGTGGAACCCGCCCTGCACCCCGTGCTCCGCGCAGTCCAGCAGGTGGTCCCGCACCTGCTCCACCGACAGGTACCCGTGTCCGCACTCCCCGGGCTCGCCGTCGGCGTACGGCTCCGACAGGTGTGCCGTGCGCGCACCCAGCGCCCCGTCGGCGAACAGGTCACCCCCGGCGCCCACCGCGCCCAGCTCCCGGGCCCGTGCCGCCGCCCGCAGCTCGCCCCAGTAGCCGTACACCTCCGGCAGCCCGTCTCCGGAGCGGGACAGCAGCGCGACGAAGTCCGCCTCGCTGGAGATCTCCGGCCCGCCGCACTCGTGCACCGCCGCGATCCCCAGCGCCGCCGCCCGCCGCAGCGCCACCTCCTGCGCGGCCCGCCGCTGCGCCGCCGTCACCGAACCCAGCGCCACCTCCCGCACCACGTGGTGCGCCTCCCGCCGCACCCAGCCCGACGGGTCGTAGCCCGGTGCCCCCACCACCTCCGGCACCGCCGCCAGCAGCGCCGACGAACACAACGCCGAGTGGACCGACGCCTGCGACAGGTACACCCGGCGACCTCCCGCCGCCCGGTCCAGTTCCGCCGCCTTCGGAACCCGTCGGTCCGTCCACCCCGACTCGTCCCAGCCGTGTCCCAGCACCACCGCGTCCGTCGGGAGTCCGGCGGCGAAGGCCGCCACCGCCGCCAGCAGCTCCCCCGCCGAGCGCACCCCGGACAGGTCCAGCCCGGACAGTGCCAGGCCGGTGTCCGTCGCGTGGACGTGCGCGTCCACGAACGCCGGCGTCACCAGCGCGCCCTCCAGGTCCACCACCCGGTCGGCGCGCGGCGCGTCCGCGTCGACCCCGAGCCAGGCGATCCGCCCGTCGCGCACCAGCAACGCCGTCGCCTGGGGATCGGCCGGGCAGTACAGCCGCCCACCCCGGTACAACGTGGTGGGCTGTCCGGCGGCGGTCGAGGAATCCGTCGTCACGGTCGAAGGGTTCGTCATGGCCTCAGTCTGCCGCCAGCCGCTCCTCGAACAAGGCACGCACTCCCGGGACCCGGCGCACCAGGTCCAGTGCGTACTCCGCGTGGCCGGGGACGTAGCCGTTGCCGATCAGCATCGTCACGTCCGCCGCCAACCCCTCCGCGCCCAGGGCCGCGGCGGCGAAACTCGTCGCCATCGAGAAGAAGATCACCGTCCCGCCGTCCGCGGTCGCCAGCACCGCCCCGTGCTCGCACCCCGGTACGTCCACACAGACCACGGTGATGTCGGCCGGCCCACCCAGTGCCGAGGTCACCGCCGCCGCCACCCCCACCGGGTCGCGCGCGTCGGCGATCACCACCTCCGAGGCCAGCCCGGCGGCCACCAGCCGGTCTCGCTCCGCCGCCACCGGCACCACCCCGACCGTGCGACGGGCCCCGGCATCACGGGCCGCCGCCAGGGACAGGGAACCGCTCTTGCCCGCCCCGCCGAGCACCGCCACCGTCGGCGCGTCGTACCGGCGGACCGTCCGGGCGGTCAACGCCGGCGCACCGCAGACGTCCAGCACCGCCAGGCTGAGCCGTGAGTCGAGGTCGTCCGGCAGCACCGCCACGATCGACCGGGCGAACAGGATGGCGTGCCCGGTGCACGGCACCTGCTCACCGCGGCCGTCCCACCGGGCGAGTCCGTCCGTGACCGCCAGCGGTGTCAGGGTCAGTGACACCAGGGTCGCCACCCGGTCGCCGGGCCTGACCGGCAGCGGCGAGTCCGGTCCGACCTCGTCGACGACGCCCACCAGCATCCCGCCCGACCCGGTGACCGGGTTGTGCATCTTGCCGCGGGTGGTGATGATGTCGAGCACCTCCGCGCGGACGGCCGCCCCGTCTCCGCCGTGCTTCTCCGACAACTGCCGGAAGCTCGCCGCGTCCAGGTTCAGCCGCTCCACCGCCACCCGCACCTCGTCGGAGCGGATCTCCGGTCGTGCGTCCAGTCGGTACGCCGCCTGCGGCAGCACCCCGGCCGGCTCCAGCACCCGGTGCAGTCCCACGGGCGAGGAGCTCCCCGCATCCCGACCCACGGCCACCTCCTTGCCGCAGAGGTGCCCGATCACCGGCACCCCGCCGGTCGACTCCGCGATCTGACGTAAAACTTACGGCAGAATATTTCCTTGGCGGGAAATCTTCCAGTACCGTTCGCGGTGAGGCTGCCAACCGCACGACCGACGAGGAGGCCCCGTGACCCGGACCGAGCCCACCACCACGGTCCTCACCACCCGTCACAACCCCGCCCCGCCCCGCGACGGCGGCGCCGTCAGGCAGCCGTACGAGTACCGTCGGCGCCCGCTCGTGGAGCCCGACTGGACCCGCTTCCCGGGCTGGCGCCAGGTCACCCGGGAACAGTGGGAGTCCGCGCAGTGGCAGCGCGCCAACTGCATCAAGAACATCCGGCAGCTGCGCGCCGTCCTCGGAGATGCCATCGGCGACGACTGCTACGACGACCTCGCCGCCGACCAGGCGCGGTACGCCACCATGTCGATGCTCGTCCCGCCCCAGATGCTCAACACGATGGTGCCGGACGGCCCTCTCACCAGCGAGACCTTCCGCGCCGACCCGATCCGGCGCTACCTGCTGCCGCTGGCCAGCGACCGCCGCGCCGACTGGCCCTCACACCCCTACGCCACCCGCGACTCCCTACACGAACACGACATGTGGGTCGCCGAGGGCCTCACCCACCGCTACCCCACCAAGGTCCTCGCCGAGCTCGTCGCCACCTGCCCGCAGTACTGCGGGCACTGCACGCGCATGGACCTGGTCGGCAACTCCACGCCGCAGGTGAACAAGCTGAAACTGACCCTCAAGCCCGTCGACCGGTACGACGCCCACATCGCCTACCTCCAGGCCCACCCCGAGGTACGTGACGTCGTCGTCTCCGGAGGCGACGTCGCCAACGTCCCCTGGCGTCAGCTGGAGTCGTACCTGATGCGGCTGTTGGCGATCGAGACCGTGCGGGACATCCGGCTCGCCACCAAGGCACTCGCCGGTCTACCGCAGCACTGGCTCCAGCCGGAGGTGGTCGAGGGCCTCGAACGGGTCGCCCGCACCGCCGCCCGCCGCGGCGTCAACCTCGCCATCCACACCCACGTCAACCACGTCCAGTCCCTCACCCCGCTGGTCGCGCGTGCCGCCCAGACCGCGCTGGAGGTCGGCGTACGCGACGTACGCAACCAGGGGGTGCTGCTGCGCGGGGTCAACGCCACCGCCTCCGACCTGCTCGACCTCTGCTTCGCGCTGCAGGGTGAGGCCGGGATCCTGCCGTACTACTTCTACCTGTGCGACATGATCCCCAACGCCGAGCACTGGCGGGTTCCGGTCTGGCAGGCCCAGCGGCTCCAGCACGACATCATGGGCTACCTGCCCGGCTACGCCACCCCTCGGATCGTCTGTGACGTGCCGTTCGTCGGCAAGCGGTGGGTGCACATGCTCACCGAGTACGACCGCGAACGTGGGATCTCGTACTGGACCAAGAACTACCGGACGTCTATCGAGTCGGACGACGAGACCGCGTTGCACCGGCGGTACGCCTACTACGACCCGATCGACACCCTGCCAGAGGCCGGCCGGGCCTGGTGGGCCCGGCACAGCGCCCAGCACGTCCACTAGGGAGAAACGTCACCGGTCGAACTTCTCCTTGACGTTCTGCCCGGCCTGTTTCGCCTTGGCCTGCGACCGCTGCATCGCGCCCTCGGCGCGCTCCCGCTCGTTGTCCGTCCGGTCGCCCATCCGCTCCTTGGCGGCGCCCTTGAGCTGTTCGGCCTTGTTCTTCAGCTTGTCCATGGCACTCATGGTGTGTTCGCTCCTCACTGGCGTCGGTTCGCCGTCGGGCCAGCCGGCCCGATGAGGTTGCCCGCTGTCGGAGAAGCGAAACCCGCCCCGGCCGGGGACGCGGTACGTACCGGAGTCGACGCGAACCGTGTCGGGTTTCGACCGGTGCCGGGGCGGCGGCGCACCACGGCGCCCGGGCCGGCACACCCCGGGCCGAGCGGACGGCGGTCCGTCGTCCGGCCACCAGCCCGCGGCGCCCGGCCGGCTTCACCGTGACCGGGACGGTCGGTGGCCGCGTGGTGGAACCAGGGATCGGTCCCCGCCCGGGCGCGGACCCTCCTGACGGCCGGGGACGTCGCCCCGGTCGGGCACGGGCCCGCTGGTGTCCCGCGGTGGACCGGGCCGCAAGCCGGTGGCGGTGGCCCGTCGCGGCGGGTCACCGCCACCGGCGGGCGGCCACCGGTAGGGACACCCGGTCATCCCGCGCCGGAACCCGCCGGCGGTTCGCCCGAGGGCCCCGAGACGACCGTCTTCGGCGGACGGCCCTCGTAGGGTGTGGAGAGCACGACGGTGGTCCGGGTGGTGACGTTGGCGGCGGTGCGGATCTCCTGCAGCAGCCGCTCCAGGTCGGCCGGGCTCGCCACCCGCACCAGCAGCAGGTAGAAGTCCTCCCCCGCCACCGAGTAGCAGGACTCGATCTCCGGCAGGTGAGCGAGCCGCTCCGGCGCGTCGTCCGGTTGCGACGGATCCAGCGGCCGGATCGCCACGAAGGCGCTCAGCGGCAGGCCGAGAGCCTCGTAGCAGACCCGGGCGGCGTACCCCCTGATCACTCCGCGCTGCTCCAGCCGGCGGACCCGCTGGTGCACCGCGGAGACCGACAGCCCCACCCGCTCCGCCAGATCGGTGTACGACAACCGGCCGTCGGTGGTCAACGCCGCCACGATGGCCCGATCGGTCTCCTCCACGACGTGCAACCTACCGGCTCGGCCGCCCCGGCGGTGACCCGGTGGGCGGGCGTGGCAGCCGTCATGTCACCCGGCGCCGCGCGACCGGACGCGGCCAGGCCGGTCAGCGGGCGAGCGAGCGGGCGACGACCAGCCGCTGGATCTGGTTGGTCCCCTCGACGATCTGCAGCACCTTCGCCTCACGGAAGTAGCGCTCCACCGGGTGGTCCGTCACGTAGCCGGCGCCGCCGAGGACCTGGACCGCCTCGGTGGTGACCCGCATCGCGGTGTCGGTGGCGAACAGCTTCGCCTTGGCCGCCTCCGCCGAGTACGGCCGCCCGGCGTCCCTCAGCCGCGCGGCGGCCAGCGTCAACGCCCGGGCCGCCGCCACCTGGGTGGCCAGGTCCGCGAGGAGGAAACCCAGCCCCTGGAACTCGATGATCGGCCGGCCGAACTGCTCCCGCTGCCGGGCGTAGTCGACGGCGTGGTCCAGGGCCGCCTGGGCCAGCCCCACCGCGCAGGCGGCGATCCCGAGCCGGCCGGCGTCCAACGCCGACATGGCGATCCGGAACCCGGCGCCCTCCTCGCCCACCAGCCGGCTGGCCGGCACCCGCGCGTCGTCGAAGACGACCTGCGCGACCGGCGAGGACCGCAGTCCCATGGTGCGCTCCGGCTTCTGCGGCAGGATGCCCGGGGTGGTGGCGTCGGCGAGCAGGCACGAGATGCCGCGGGGGCCCGGGCCGCCGGTGCGGCAGAAGACGGTGTAGAAGTCGGCGGAGCCGGCGTGGGTGATCCAGGCCTTGGTGCCGGAGACGACGTAGTCGTCGCCGTCCCGGACGGCGCGGGTGGTCAGGGCCGCCGCGTCCGAGCCGCCCTGCGGCTCGGAGAGGCAGTACGCGCCGAGCAGGTCGCCGCCGAGCATGTCCGGCAGCAGCTTGCGTACCTGCTCGTCGCCGTAGGTCGCCGCGGGGTAGCAGGCGAGGGTGTGCACGCTGACCGCCTCGGCCGCGGCCAGCCAGCGGCTCGCCAGGATCTCCAGCACCTGCAGGTAGACCTCGTACGGCTGGGCCGCGCCGCCGTACTCCTCCGGGTAGGGCAGGCCGAGCAGGCCGGCCCTGCCGAGCAGCCGGACCACCTCCCGGGGGAAGACACCGCGGGACTCGAAGTCGGCCACCTTGGGGGCGAGCTCGCCATCGGCGATCTCGGTGGCGAGGCCGAGGAGGTCGTGGGCCTCCTCGGTGGGCAGGATGCGCTCGACGTTCACAGCTGAACCAGCTTCCTCGATACGGTGGTGAGCCGCCGCGCCCGCCGCGGGGCGTGGTGCTCGACGTCCTCGGTCCGGAGGGCCGTGCCGCCCGGGGAGGTGGATGCCGGGCTCCCCGGAGAACGCCCGTCCCGGTGCGGGCGGCAGCGCGTCGCCCACGACCGGGTACGGGTCCTCGTGCCCGTCCAGCCCGACGCCGTCGACGGTCGGGCGGCGCGGTGCGGCCGCGGGTGGGATGAGCAGGGCGTCGAGGGGGCCTCGGCGGCAGCTCGCACCGCGGTCGTGCGCCGCTGGGGTGGACGGAGGTCGCCGTCATCCACGCCACTAGCTTAACGTTCGTTTGGGTGGCGCGGACCACCCCGATCACCACCCCGCACGCGCTGTGCCAGGCTGTGCGGGTGACCGACCGTCCGCTGCTCCTCGTCGACGCCCCGAGCCTCTACTTCCGGGCCTACTTCGGCATCCCCGAGTCCGCCGCCACGGCGCCCGACGGCAGCCCCGTCAACGCCGTCCGCGGCTTCCTGGACATGCTCGCCACCCTGGTGCGCACCCGCCGGCCGGACCGGCTGGTCTGCGCCCTCGACGCCGACTGGCGTCCGTCCTGGCGGGTGGCGCTGCTGCCGACGTACAAGGCACACCGGGTCGGCGCCGACGGCAACGAGGTGGTGCCCGAGACCCTCGTCCCGCAGGTGCCGCTGCTGCTCGACCTGCTCGCGGCGCTCGGCGTCCCGGTCGTCGGCGTCGCCGGCTACGAGGCCGACGACGTCCTCGGCACCCTCGCCGCGCGCGAGCCCGCGCCGGTCGAGGTCGCCTCCGGCGACCGGGACCTGTTCCAGCTCGTCGACGACGACCGTCCGGTGCGGCTGCTCTACTGCGGCCGGGGCGTGGCGAAGCTGGAGGAGTGCGACGACGCCGCCGTCCGGGCCCGGTACGGCGTTCCGGCCGCCGCCTACGCCGACTTCGCGGTGCTCCGCGGCGACCCCAGCGACGGCCTGCCCGGGGTTCCCGGCATCGGCGAGAAGACCGCCGCCCGGCTGGTCGCCCGGTACGGCAGCCTGGCCGGCATCCTCGCGGCGCTGGACAACCCCGCCGCCGACCTCGCACCGGGACTGCGGGCCAGGCTGACCGCCGCCCGCGACTACCTGACGGTCGCGCCGTCGGTGGTCCGGGTGGCCCTGGACGTCCCGCTGCCGCCGCTGGAGACCACCCTGCCCGCCGCACCCGCCGACCCCGACCGGCTGCTCGCGTTGGCCGAGACGTGGAACCTGGCCGGCCCGTGCCGCCGGCTGGTCGACGCCCTCGCCGCCAACGCGCGCTGAGGCGACAGGCGCCAGGGGCGGCCCCGTCCCCACGGGCGACGCCGCCCCGCCGAAGGCCCGCGACGGCGCCGACCGGGCTCAGACGGCGCCGTGGTACGCCAGGACACCCCGGTTGATCGCCGCCATCGCCTGGCGCGCCGTGGTGCGCAGCTCGACGGAGGCACCCGTGGACTCGGCCACCTGCCCCAGCAGGTCCACGACCTGGCGGGCCCACCGGACGAAGTCGCCGGCCGGCATGTCCCCGTCCAGGTTGTGGGCGCTGGCCAGCACCTTCGCCAGCGCCTCCCCGCGGGCCCACCGGTAGATCGGCCAGACGAAACCGAGGTCCGGTTCGCGGGTCACCGCCAGGCCCCGCGCCGCCTCGTCGGCCTCCAACTCCGCCCAGATCCGCAACGTCGCGTCCACCGCCGTCTGGACGGCGCCCCGGGGCACCGAGGCCCGCTCGTCGGCATCCCGCCGCGCCTCGTACACCACCACCGAGACGGCGGCGGCCAGCTCCGCCGGGGACAGCCCGTCCCACACGCCCCGGCGCAGGCACTCGGCGACCAGCAGGTCGGCCTCGGTCCAGATCCGGCTCAGCATCCGTCCCGCCTCGGTCACCTCGCCCTCCGGCGACAGGTAGCCCCGGTCGGTGAGGATCCCGCAGACCCGGTCGAAGGTGCGGGTGAGCGACCCGGTCCGCCCGGCCACCCGCCGACGCAGCTCCGCGGTGTCCTGCTCCAGGCGCCGACGCCGCTCCGCCCAGCGGGCGTGCTCCTCCCGCTGTGGGCAGGCGTGGCAGGGATGCCGGCGCAGCTCGGCGCGCAGCTGGGTGAGCCGCTCGTCCTCGACCCCGCCCCGGGACCGGCCGCCACGCCGGCCCGCGTGCCGGTCGAGCCCGGTGCTGGTCACCGCGGCCGCCAGGTCCCGGCGCGCCGCGGGCGAGCGGTGGTTGAAGTGCCGCGGCACCCGGATGCGGGCGAGCACCTCGGCCGGGCTCGTGAAGTCGCCGGAGGTGATCCGCCCGGCCCAGCGGTCCTGGGTCAGCACCAGCGGGCGGGGCTCGCCGAACCCTCCGACACCGGGATCGAGCACCACCGCCAGGCCCGCCCGCCGGCCGGACGGCACCCGGATCACGTCACCGACCCGCAGCCGTTCCAGCGACGCGACCGCGGCCGCCCGACGCTGGGCCTGCCCCTGGCGGGCCAGCGCCCGCTCCCGCTCGGCGATCGCCACCCGCAGCGCGAAGTACTCGTCGAAGTCGCCGAGGTGGCAGCGCACCTCGGCGCTGTACTGCGCGATGGTCTCGACGTTGCGCTGCACCTGCCGGGCAAGGCCGACCACCGACCGGTCCGCCTGGAACTGGGCGAACGACGACGCCAGCAGCTGGCGGGCGGGTGCGGCGCCGACCGAGCCGACCAGGTTGACCGCCATGTTGTACGACGGTCGGAAGCTGGACCGCAGCGGGTAGGTCCGGGTGGAGGCGAGCCCGGCGACGTGCCGGGGGTCGACCTCCGGCGACCAGACCACGACGGCGTGCCCCTCGACGTCGATACCGCGCCGGCCGGCCCGCCCGGTGAGCTGGGTGTACTCGCCCGGGGTGAGGTCGACGTGCGCCTCGCCGTTGAACTTCACCAGCCGTTCCAGCACCACGCACCGGGCCGGCATGTTGATCCCCAGCGCCAGCGTCTCGGTGGCGAAGACCGCCTTCACCAGACCGCGGACGAAGAGCTCCTCGACGACCTCCTTGAACGCCGGCAGCATGCCCGCGTGGTGGGCGGCCAGCCCGCGTTCGAGGCCGTCGAGCCACTCCCAGTAGCCGAGCACCGCCAGGTCCTCGCCGGGCACGCTGGCGATCCGGCTCTCCACGATCCTGCGGATCTCGGCCCGCTCCTCCGGGGTGGTCAGCCGCAGCCCGGCGGCCAGACACTGCTGGACGGCGGCGTCGCAGCCGGCCCGGCTGAAGATGAACAGGATCGCCGGCAGCAGCCCTTCCCGGTCGAGCCGCTCGACGATCTCGTGCCGCAGCGGACCACGCCACCGCGGTCCCCGGCCGGACCGACCACCCGGGCCGCCGTGCCCGCGGTCGGTCAGCTCCAGCCGGCGCAGCAGCTCCCGGGTGTAGCGCAGCAGCTCCGGGTGCACGTCGTGCTTGCGTGCCGCGTCGGCGTCGTGGAACAGGTCGAACATCCGCCGGTTGACCAGCATGTGCTGCCACAGCGGCACCGGCCGGTGCTCGCTGACCACCACCTTGGTCTCGCCGCGCACCGTGACCAGCCAGTCGGCGAACTCCTCGGCGTTGGAGACCGTGGCCGACAGCGAGACCAGCGTCACCGACGCCGGGAGGTGGATGATCACCTCCTCCCACACCCCGCCGCGGAACCGGTCGGCGAGGTAGTGCACCTCGTCCATCACCACGTAGGCCAGGCCGTCCAGGCTCGACGAGCCGGCGTAGAGCATGTTCCGCAGCACCTCGGTGGTCATCACCACCACCGGCGCGTCCCCGTTGATCGCGTTGTCCCCGGTCAGCAGGCCGACCTGCTCCGAGCCGTAGCGGTCCACCAGGTCGTGGTACTTCTGGTTCGACAACGCCTTGATCGGGGTGGTGTAGAAGCACTTCCGCCGCACGGTGTCGCCGTCCGCCGCCCCCGGCCGGCCGCCGGCACCACCGCGGAGCGCCAGGTGCACGGCGAACTCGCCGACAACCGTCTTGCCGGCGCCGGTGGGGGCGCAGACCAGGACCCCGCTGCCCCGCTCCAGCGCCTGGCACGCCTCACGCTGGAAGTCGTCGAGCTCGAACCCGAGCTCCTGGGCGAACTCGTGAAGCGCGGGAAACGCTTTGGCCTGTGCGGCCCGGCGGCGCGCCGCGGCGTACCGCTCGGCGGGGCTCGACATACCGCCAAGATTAATGCGTACCGGGTGCGCGTACCGGGCAGGCCGTGGAGCAGGCGGTCCGGGGGCGGTCGGTAGGGTGCAGCACGTGCCGGACCACGCCGAACCGCCCACGCCACGTAGCACGAGCGGGATATCCGACTCCGCGCCCCGTACGCCGCACCGACGGCCGGTCGACGCGGTGCTCTTCGACTTCCACGGCACTCTCGCCCAGGTGGAGGACCCGGTCACGTGGGTCCTGGCCGCGGCGGCGGAGTGCGGAACGACCCTGGACCGCGCCCGGGCCACCGCGCTGGCCGACCGGCTCGTCGCCGCCGGTCGGCCCGGCGGCCCGCCTCCCGCCCGGGTGCCGCCCCACCTGGCGGAGGTGTGGGCGGAGCGGGACCTGTACGCCCCCGCCCACCGGGCCGCCTACGTCGGCCTGGCCGCCACCGTCGACAGCGGGGTGGACGGCCTGCCGGAGGCCCTCTACGACCGGCTGCTGCGCCCGGACGGCTGGCTGCCGTACCCGGACACCGCCGAGACCCTGAGGGCACTGCGGGAGGCCGGAATCCCGGTCGCGGTGGTCAGCAACGTCGGCTTCGACCTCCGCCCCCACTTCGCCGCCTGGGGCCTCACCGACCTGGTTGACGCGTTCGTCCTGTCGTACGAGGTGGGACGCTGCAAGCCCGATCCGGCGATCTTCTACCGCGCCTGCGGGATGCTGGGGGTCGAGCCGGAGCGGACGCTGATGGTCGGCGACACGCCGGCCGACGCCGGGGCGGTGCAGGCCGGCTGCACGGCGCTCGTGCTGCCGGCGGCCGAGGCGGGCCGAAGCAACGGCCTCGCCGCCGTCGTCGACCTGGTCCTCGCCCGCCGCGGCTGACGCTACCCGCCGCGGCGGCCCGGGGGACCCGGCGGGCGGCGCGCGAACCGGTCAGCGGAGCAGGCGCAGCGCACCGGGTACGGCGGTCACGGTCACCGGCAGCGGCAGGGACCGTTCGCCGTCGGCGTAGCCGACGATCTGCTCGGCGGCGAGCTCCACCGTCCGCACCCGGTGCTGACGCACCAGCGGGTGCGTCACGTGGGTACCCCGGTACACCCGGGGCTTGATTCGGACCAGGGTGGCCCGGCCGACCGGGCCGGCGTAGACGACGTCGAGCAGCCCGTCGGTCGGGTCGGCGTCAGGACAGATCCGCATACCGCCGCCGTAGCTCGGACAGTTGCCGACCGCGACGAGCACCGCCTCCAGCTCGTGTGTCACGCCGTCCAGCCGCAGCGTGTAGTGCCGCGGCCGCAGCCGCGCCAGCTCGACCATGATCGCCAGGTCGTAGCGGAGCGGCCCGCGCGGCCAGGGCATCCGGTTGGCCCGCTCGTTGACCAGCGCGTCGAACCCCGCGGCCAGCACCGCGCCGTACCACCGCGGGCCACCGCCGGGTCCGGTGATCCGGGCCAGGTCCACCGGGCGGGTGCGACCCGCCGCGACGGCGGCGGCGATCACCTCGACGGCCGCGATCGGGTCGGTCGGGAAACCGGTGCCGGCCGCGAAGTCGTTGCCGGTGCCGGTGGGCACCGGCGCGAACGCGACACCGGTGGCCGCGACCGCCTGCAGCGCCAGGTGGACGGTGCCGTCGCCCCCGACCGTGACCAGGGCCGCGGCCCCGCCGTCCACCGCGGCCCGACACGCGGCCCGGGCCTCGGCGGCGGTGCCGGGCTCGATCAGCTCCACCGGTCGGCCCGCCGACCGGAGCCGGTCGAGGACGACCGGCAGCAACCCGCGGTGGCGGCCCCGGCCGGCGCCGGGGTTGGCCAGGACCGCCAGGTGCCCGTCGGCCAGCCCGGTCGCGGGGGCGGGCTCGGGCGGCCGGTCGTTGGCGGTCACGGCCAGCACCGTACCGTCTGCCCCGCCGGCCACGACAGGGCCGGTGCGGGGTGCGGACGGGGCCGCCTCGGGCCCGGGGCGCACTCAGGTCACGTCGTCGTAGCCGCGGTCGATCGGTTTCGGGGCGGGAACGGGTTCCGGCGGCGCGACCGGCGTCACCGGTTCGATCCGCTCCCCGGCGGTGACCGGCTCCGGGGTGAGGTCGAGCGGCGACGCCTCGTCGTCGGCCAGGCCCGCGTACTCCTCCCTGCCCCGGGCCCGGCGTCGGTCGTTGACGAAGGCCACCCCGACCGCGCCGAAGTAGAGCGCGCAGAGACAGAGCGCCAACGCCGTCATGCCGAACGGATCCGGGGTCGGCGTGACGATCGCCGCGAACAGGAAGAAGAGGAAGACCGCCACCCGCCACCAGCCGAGCAGCCGCCGGGCGCTGGCGATGCCGACGAAGTTGAGCATCAGCACGATCAGCGGGAACTCGAACGCCACCCCGAACATCATGATCATGTTCGTGACGAACGAGATGTAGCGGGTGATCTCCAACGTGCTGGAGACGTCCTCGCCGGCGAGCCCGACCAGGAACGCGAGGCCCTTCGCGATCACGAAGTAGGCGAGCACCGCACCCGCGACGAACAGCGGCGCGGCCAGGGAGGCGAAGATGTACGCGTACCGCCGCTCGTGCTTGTGCAGGCCCGGGGCGATGAAGGCCCACAGCTGGTAGAGCCAGACCGGCGCGGCCAGGATCAGCCCGACCCACAGCGCGATCTTCAGGTCGAGCAGGAAGAGGTCGGCGGGACCGAGCTGCGTGAACTGGCACTTGCCGTCCACCGTCGAGCCGGGCAGCCCGCAGTACGGCTCCTGGAGCAGCCGCCGCACCCGCCGGGCCAGCCAGATACCGAACCCGAATCCGACGAGAATGGCCAGCGATGCCCGGAACAGGCGGGTCCGCAGCTCCTGCAGGTGCTCGATCAGGGTCATCGAGCCGTCGGCGGCCCGCTGGAAGTTGCTCGGACCGCGCCGACGGCGTAGGGCGAAGGCCACGGTGCCGGGCCCGGGTCAGTTGTCGCGGACGCGCTGCACCGGGTCGACCGCCGGCGCCGCGGGCGGCTGGTAGCCGGGCTGGTGAACGCTGGTGGGGTGCACCGTCGAGTCTCCGGGCAGCGGCTGACGGGCCGCCTGGGCGTCGGCCTTCTCGGCGAGGTCCCGGTCGTCGGCGAGGCTCCTGGTCTCGGCCTTGAGGATGCGCAGCGACCGGCCGAGCGCGCGGGCCGCGTCAGGGAGCCGCTTCGCGCCGAACAGCAGGACGAGCACTGCGACGAGTACGATGATGTGCCACGGCTTCATGAAGCCCATGGGAGACTCCAGTTCGAATGTGTCCAGCAGAGGAGTGTCTCGGCCCATCGTACGTGCGTTGACGGCCGGTGCCACCCGCCAGGTCGGCGACTTTCCGGCCGGCTGGGCACACGTCAGCCCGGACGGTCACCGTCGGTCGGGGACGCCCACCGCACGGGCTGGGCTGCGGGGAGCCGCGCCGCGCGCCGGCCGCGGATCACCCCGATCCGCCGCTGCACCGTCTCGATCCGTTCCTGGAGTTCCTCGCCGCGCCGCTGCAGCGTCAGCGCGGCGTCCCGCAGCTGGTTCGCGTGTTCCTGCCGCTCCTGGAGGGCCTGCGCGGCGCGCAGCAGCCCCGACAGTCGGGTCAGCACCCGGCGCACCGCCACCGCGAGCACCAGCAGGCTGACCAGGAGCGCCCCGAGTACGAACCACCTCACCACAACCGGACAGCCTAGTGGCCGGAGGACCCGGCCGCCGGGCGGGCGTACGCCTGCAGTGCCGCCGCCGCCTGGTCGCGGACCTGTTCGACGAGTTCCGGCGGGGAGACGACGGTCACCTCCGGGCCGAGGCCGAGGACGAACCGGCGGGCCCAGTCCAGGTCGGTCACCCGCAGCGAGACCAGCCACTCCCGGCCGGTCGCCCCGTCGGCGGACTCCGGGCCGGGATCGACGTGTTCACACGGGTAGTACTCGGTGATCCACCGTGCGGACCGGCCCACCCGGAGGGTGACCAGCGGCAGGTCCGCCGAGGGCCGGAAGATGCCGGCACCGCGGTCGGGCAGTTCGGCCTGCGGCGGCGGCGCGGCCGGCTCGTCCAGTTCGACGAGGGCGTCGATGCGGTCGGCCCGGAACATCCGCACCGCCTCCGCCCGGCGGCACCAGGCCTCCAGGTAGGCGTGGCCGTCGATCATCGAGACCCGGATCGGGTCGACGGTCCGTTCCGTGGACTCGTCCCGCGCCGCCGTGTAGTAGGTGATCCGCAGTGCCCGCTGGCGTCGTACCGCGTCGCGCAGCGCGGTCACCCGGTCGCCGTCGCCGGGAAGCCGGACCGCGACCGGCGCGTCGGCGTGGCTGCCGGCGGCGCTCTCGATCTTCGCCAGCGCGCGCTCGACCGCGTCCCGGTTGCCCACACCGGGGGTCTCGACGAGCATCCGCAGCGCCACCACCAGGGCGAGCGCCTCGTCGGGGGTGAGACGCAGCGGCCGGTCGATGCCGGCGTCGTAGGTGATGGTGACCCGGTCGCCGTCGAAGGCCATGTCGATGAGGTCACCCGGCCCGTACCCCGGCAGGCCGCACACCCAGAGCAGCTCCAGGTCCTCCCGAAGCTGCCGCTCGGTCACCCCGAGGTCCTCGGCCGCCTCCGCCAGGGCGATGCCGGGGCGGGCCAACAGGTACGGCACCAGGTTGAGCAGTCGGGCGAGCCGGTCCGCCGAGGCCCGGGATCCACCGGACCGTTGCGCCGGGCGAGTCACGCCGGTACCTCCTCTGGTCGGTCAGCAGGGCACGCGCCCGCCACCACCGGCCGTCAGGCCGACGGCCGGGCGGCGATCACCTCGTCGTGCCGGACGACGATCTCCTTCAGCCGCTGGATCACGGCCTCCCGCACCTCGGGCGGATCGAGCACCTGGACGTCGGGACCGTAACCGACGAGTTGGCCGGCGAGCGACTCGGCGTCGGCGTACGCCAGGACCAGCCGGTCGCCGTCGGGGCCGCTGGTCACCTCGCGGGCCACGCGGCGCAGTCCGGCCGCCCGGTTCGGCCGGACCAGGACGGTGGCCCGACCGGTCCGCTCCGCGGGGCCGGACCAGGCGGCGACGTGGCTGATCAGATCGACGTCGGCGGGAGGCTCGAAGGCACCCGGCCGGCCGACCGGGCGGACCGCGCCACCGACGATCCGGGACAACCGGAAACACCGGGGAGCCTGGCGGTCGAGATCGTGGCCGACCACGTACCACCGGCCGCGCCAGCAGACCACCCCCCAGGGCTGCAACCGGCGGCTCGTCGGGGCGTCGTGCTCCGGCACCCGGTAGTCGAAGGCGACCGTCTGGCGGTCCCGGGCCGCCGCCGTGAGCGGCGCGAAGGCGGGGTCGACGGTGACCACCGGCTCCACGTCGAGGGTCGCCCGCGGGTCGACGTCGATGCCCCCGGCCCGCAGCTTCGCCAGCCCGGAGGAGGCGGCCGCGGCGAGCCCGGCGTGCCGCCAGAGCCGGGCGGCGATTCCCACCGCGGCCGCCTCGTCCGGCTCCAGCGAGATCTCCGGCAGGGCGTACTCCCGGCGGGCGATCCGGTAACCCGGCTCGGTGTCGAAGACACTGGTGGTTCCGGTCTCCAACGGCACACCCAGCTCCCGCAGCTCGGCCTTGTCCCGCTCGAACTTGCGCTGGAACGCCTCGTGGTCGCGTGGGTCGTCGGGATCGTGCTCGTAGCCGGGTACGGTCGCGGCGATCTGCGCGGCGGTCAGGAACCGCCGCGTGGACAGCAGGCAGATCACCAGATTGACCAGGCGCTCGGTACGGCTCCGCGACACGCTACAGACGCTAGCAGTGTCGGATCGCGCGGCGGGCACGGCGTGGTCCCGCGCCCGGCGGGCCCGTCGACCCACCCGGAGCCGGGGCGCACGGGTCCGGCTACCCTGCCGCGCATGGTGCGATGGCGGTCCGGCACGGTCACGGCGGTACGGCGGCGGTGGCACGGCGCGGTCGAACTCGACGTCACCCAGACCGACGGCACCCCGGTCCGGGCGCTCGCCTACCCGGCGCTGGTCGGCACCCCCCGCCCGGGGGACCGGGTGCTGCTGAACGTCGGCGCACTGATGATGGGGCTCGGGACCGGTGGCTACGCCCTGGTGGTGGCGCTACCGGACCGGCTGCCGGCCGACCCGCCCACCCCCGCCGGGACCCGTGACCACGGGCACCTGGTCAAGGCCCGGTACACACCGCTGCAGCCGATCGTGCTCGGCGCGGACGAGGAGGCCTCGCCGCACCGGAAGGTGCTCGCCGACGCCGACGACCTGGCCGGGCTCCCGGTGGTCACCGCCGACCTGCACTCGGCCCTGCCGGCGATCGTGGCCGGCGTCCGGGCCGACGCCCCCGACGCCCGGATCGCGTACGTGATGACGGACGGCGGCGCCCTGCCGGCCTGGTTCTCCCGGACGCTGGCCGGGCTGCGTGGCGTGCTGGCCGGGACGGTGACGGTGGGGCAGGCGTTCGGTGGCGACCTCGAGGCCACCAACGTGTACAGCGGACTCCTCGTCGCCCGGCACGTGCTGGGCGCGGAGGTGGCGATCGTGACACAGGGGCCGGGGAACCTGGGCACCGGCAGCCGGTGGGGATTCTCCGGCGTGGCGGTCGGGGAGGCGGTCAACGCCGCGGCGGTGCTGGGTGGTCGTCCGATCGGTTCGCTGCGTATCTCCGACGCCGACCCGCGGACGCGGCACCGGGGAATCTCCCACCACAGCCTCACCGCCTACGGCCGGGTGGCGCTGGCCCGCGCCGACCTGGTGGTGCCCGACGGGCTGCCGCCGGAGCTGGCGGCGCAGGTGGACGCCGCCCTCGCACCGCTGGCCGCGCGGCACCGAGTCGTCCGGGTGGACGTGGCCGGGCTGGACGCGGCGTTACGGGCGAGCGTGGTCCCGCTGTCGACGATGGGGCGTGGTCTCGACGCCGACCACGCCTACTTTCTCGCCGCGGCCGCCGCCGGCCGGCACGCCGCGGCGCTGCGGGCGGGCACGCCCACGGCGGACGGGGTCACACCGACCGGGCCGCGGGCCGGTGGTGACCGGCACGCCGACGGCGGTGGCCGCGCGTGATCAGCTGAGGAAGACCAGCGCGAGCCAGCCGGCGACCACCAGCACGAGGATCACCGTCAGCACCCAGGTCGGTACGCGGTACTCGCCGCGACGGTTCCGCTCGATCTCGGCACGGATGCGGGCACGGCGACGCTCGAGGCGGTTCAGCCACACCTGCTCCGGGCGACGCTCCTCGGGCTCCCGGCCCGCACGTGACTCGCTCATGGCGGGCACAGCCTAACCAACCGGCCCGACGGTGGTGGGCACGCCCCGCCGGCCGCCGCCGGGCGCGCCCGCGCCGCCCGCCCGGCTACATGCTGGCGATGAGCCGCTCGACCCGCTCGTCGTACGCCCGGAAGGGGTCCTTGCACAGCACGGTGCGCTGGGCCTGGTCGTTCAGCTTGAGGTGAACCCAGTCGACGGTGAAGTCCCGGCGCTTCTCCTGGGCGTGCCGGATGAACTCGCCGCGCAGCCGGGCCCGGGTGGTCTGGGGCGGCGTCTCCTTGGCCTCGAAGATCTCCGGGTCGGTGGCGACCCGGTCCACCCGGCCGCGCCGCTCCAGCAACGTGTACAGGCCACGCCCCCGGCGCAGGTCGTGGTAGGCGAGGTCCATCTGGGCGATGCGCGGATGCGACAGCGGCAGGTCGTTCTTGCGCTGGTACTGCTCGATGAGCTGGAGCTTCGTCACCCAGTCGATCTCCCGGGCCACCGGGTCGAGGTTGCCGGTCTCCACCGCCCGCAGCACCCGGCCCCAGAGCTCGACCACCCGTTTCGCGGTCTGGTCGCCACCCCGCCGCTCGACGAACTCCGTCGCCTTGGCCAGGTACTCCTGCTGGATCTCCAGCGCGCTGATCTCCTTGTTGGAGGCGAGGCGGACCTTGCGGCGACCGGTGATGTCGTGCGAGACCTCGCGGATGGCCCGGATCGGGTTCTCCAGCGACAGGTCCCGCATCACCACCCCGGCCTCGATCATCCGCAGCACGATGTCGGCGCTGCCGACCTTCAGCATCGTCGTGACCTCGTTCATGTTGGAGTCGCCGACGATGACGTGCAGCCGCCGGTACCGCTCGGCGTCGGCGTGCGGCTCGTCCCGGGTGTTGATGATCGGCCGGCTCCGGGTGGTCGCGGACGAGACGCCCTCCCAGATGTGCTCGGCCCGCTGGGACAGGCAGTAGACGGCTCCCCGCGGGGTCTGCAGCACCTTGCCGGCGCCGCAGATCAGCTGCCGCGTCACCAGGAACGGGATCAGGACGTCGGCCAGGCGCCCGAACTCCCCGTGCCGGGAGACCAGGTAGTTCTCGTGGCAGCCGTAGGAGTTGCCGGCGGAGTCGGTGTTGTTCTTGAACAGGTAGATCTCACCCGCGATGCCCTCGTCGTGCAGGCGTTTCTCCGCGTCGACGAGCAGGCCCTCGAGGATCCGCTCGCCGGCACGGTCGTGGATGACCAGGTCCGCCACCGAGTCGCACTCGGGGGTGGCGTACTCCGGGTGCGAGCCGACGTCGAGGTAGAGCCGGGCGCCGTTGCGCAGGAAGACGTTGCTCGACCGCCCCCAGGACACCACCCGGCGAAAGAGGTACCGGGCAACCTCGTCCGGAGACAGGCGCCGCTGCCCGCGGTAGGTGCAGGTGACGCCGTACTCGGTTTCGAGGCCGAAGATTCGCCGCTCCATGGTTGGAGATTAGTCGCCCGACGGGCCGGTTGGTCACCGTCGCGAGGCCGGGCGTTGCGCAGTGCGCGGAACGCGACGCCGGCGGCCGGTGCCGGCGGCCGGCGTCGCCCCCGTGGTCAGCGTCCCGGGTCCTCGAGGATCCCGTAGAGGTATTCGCCGTAGCCGCTCTTGGTCAGCGGCGCCGCCAGATCCCGCAGCTGGTCGTCGGTGATCAGCCCGCTGCGCCACACCACCTCCTCGATACAGCCGACCTTCAGGCCCTGCCGCTCCTCGATGACCCGGACGAACTCGCCGGCCTGCATGAGCGAGGTGAAGGTTCCCGTGTCCAGCCACGCCGTGCCGCGGTCCAGGGTCGTCACCTGGAGCCGGCCCTGCCGCAGGTACACCCGGTTCACGTCGGTGATCTCCAGCTCGCCCCGTTCGCTCGGGGTGAGCTCCTTCGCGATCTCCACGACGTCGTTGGCGTAGAAGTACAGCCCCGGCACCGCGTACCGCGACTTCGGCTTCTCGGGCTTCTCCTCGATCGACAGCGCAGTGCCGTCCGCGTCGAACTCGACAATTCCGTAACCCTCGCAGTTGGCCACCGGATAGGCGAAGATCCGCCCACCCTCCGGCGGTTCCTGCTGCGCCAGACTGCGCCCCAGTCCCCCGCCGTAGAAGATGTTGTCGCCGAGGATCAGGGCGACGGAGTCGCCGGCCAGGAACTCCTCCCCGATGAGAAACGCCTGCGCGATGCCGTCCGGGCTCGGCTGCACCGCGTACTCCAGCCGCAGCCCCCACTGCGACCCGTCACGGAGGAGCCGGCGGAACTGTGGCTGGTCCTCCGGCGTGGTGATGATGAGAATCTCCCGTATTCCCGCCATGACCAGGGTGGACAGCGGATAGTAGATCATTGGCTTGTCGAAAACCGGCATGAGTTGCTTCGACACGGCCTGCGTGATCGGCCAAAGCCGCGAACCGGTGCCACCGGCCAACACGATTCCACGCATTCCGGCAGGCTACCGAACGGCGCCGGGAAATCACGGTCGCATCACCGACGAAATCGCGACCGGATTTCCGCTCGCCGCGTAGACTCCCCGGACCATGAGGATCCTCGTCACCGGCGGAGCCGGATTCATCGGATCTGAATACGTGCGCATGTTGCTCACCGGAACCGGACCACGACTGGCCCCCAGCGCGGTCACCGTCCTCGACAAGCTGACCTACTCCGGCAACCTCGCCAACCTCGACCCGGTCCGCGACGACCCCCGGCTGCGGATCGTGGTCGGGGACATCTGCGACCCGGTCGTGGTGGACGAGACGGTCGCCGGGCACGACGTCGTGGTGCACTTCGCCGCCGAGAGCCACGTCGACCGCTCCATCGCCAGCGCGGCACCGTTCGTCGCCACGAACGTGCTGGGCACCCAGACCCTGCTCGACGCCGCGCTCCGGCACGGCACCGGCCGGTTCGTGCACGTGTCCACCGACGAGGTCTACGGATCGATCGACACCGGATCCTGGACCGAGTCCGCCCCGCTGGCGCCGAACTCGCCGTACGCGGCCACGAAGGCCGGCTCCGACCTGCTCGTGCTGGCCTACCACCGGACCTACGGCATGGACGTGGTGCTCACCCGCTGCTCCAACAACTACGGGCCGTACCAGTTCCCGGAAAAGATCATCCCCCTCTTCGTCACCAACCTGCTGGACGGCGGCACCGTCCCGCTCTACGGCGACGGCGGCAACGTCCGCGACTGGCTGCACGTCCACGACCACTGCGTCGGCATCGCGCTCGTGCAGGACAAGGGACGGCCGGGCGAGGTCTACCACATCGGCGGCGGCACCGAGTTGACCAACCGGGAACTGACCGCCCGGATCCTCGCCGCCTGCGGCGCCGACTGGGACCGGGTCAGGCCGGTCGCCGACCGCAGGGGCCACGACCGCCGCTACTCCCTGGACATCACCAAGATCAGCGAGGAGCTGGGGTACGCGCCGCAGATCGACCTCGACCGTGGCCTCGCCGAGACCATCGCCTGGTACCGCGACAACCGGGCCTGGTGGGAACCGCTCAAGGCCAGGCTCGACTCGGAGCCCGGACGGCGGGAGAACCCGGCGTGACCGGGACCGCGCGGGCGGCCGCCGTCGCGGGCCGGTGGCTGGTCACCGGCGCGGGCGGAATGCTCGGGCGGGACCTGCTGGCCGTCCTCGCCAACCGACCCGGCGGGCAGGTCACCGCCGCCACCCGGGCCGACCTCGACCTCACCGACCCGGCTGCGGTGCGGGCCGCGGTCGCGGGCCACGACATCGTGGTGAACGCCGCCGGCTGGACCGACGTGGACGCGGCGGAGACACACGAGGCGGAGGCGACCGCGGTCAACGGGGACGGCGTGGCACACCTGGCCCGGGCCTGCGCCGCGCACGGCGCCCGGCTGCTGCACGTCTCGACCGACTACGTCTTCGCCGGCGACGCCACCACCCCCTACCCGGAGGACGCGACACCCGCGCCGATCAACGCGTACGGCCGGAGCAAACTCGCGGGCGAGCGGGCGGTACGACGCCTGCTGCCCCAGACCGGCTACGTGGTCCGGACCGCGTGGCTGTACGGCGCCCACGGTCCCAACTTCGTCACCACCATGCTGCGACTGGCGGCGCAGCGCCGGTACGTCGAGGTGGTCGACGACCAGCACGGCCAGCCGACCTGGTCGTACGCGCTCGCCGAGCGCCTGGTCGAGCTGGGCGGGCGGGCGCTGCACGGTGCCGCGGCGGCCGGGATCTACCACGGCACCGCCGCCGGCCAGACCACCTGGTACGGCCTGGCCCGCGAGGTGTTCCGGCTGGCCGGCCTGGATCCGGCGCGGGTGCGACCGACCACGAGCGACCGGTTCCCACGCCCGGCGCGCCGACCCGGGTTCAGCGTGCTGGGGCACGCCGGCTGGCGTCGAGCCGGGCTGCCGTCCCTGCCGGACTGGCGGTCGCAGCTGGCCGCGGCACTGCAGCCGGACGGCCTGCTCCGGACCGCGGTCCCGGCGGCCGGTTAGGCGCCACCGGCCGGCGGCGGGGACGTGCCCGCCGCCGCCACACCCGGCCTGGTGCGGGCCGCCGGCCCTCGTCGCGCTACGCGCCGTCGCCGGCCGGCGGCTCGCCCGGGGTGTCCTGGTCGCCGGCCGGCGACCGACCCTTGGTCTCCAGATCCGCGGAGGCGGCGGACTCGGCCGGCTTGTCCGGTCCCGGGGCCGGCGTCTTCGGCTCCGAAGGCGACGCGGCGCCGTCGTCGGGCTTCGTCGGGGCCCCCTCCAACAGGGCGGACAGGGCGGCGCCGGTGATCCGCCGGAAGGTGCGGCCCACCCGCCGCCGGTCCAGGATCGCCACCTCGAGCTGCGTCGCCGCGATGGTGCGGGGTGCCCCGCCCTCGCCGCCGACGCTGCCCAGCGCCCGGACCGCCAACCGGACCGCGTCACCCAGCGGCATGTCGGGCCGGTGGTCCTCCCGGAGGGCACCGCTGACCGCCTCGGCCTGACCACCCATCGCCATCCGGCCGGGCTCGTCGTTGACCGAGCCGTCGTAGGTGATGCGGTACAGCTCGTCGTCGTCCGGGGTGGCACCCACCTCGGCGACACAGATCTCCACCTCGAAGGGCTTCGACTGCTCGGTGAAGATCGCCCCGAGGGTCTGGGCGTACGCGTTCGCCAACGCCCGGCCGGTCACGTCGCGCCGGTCGAAGCTGAGCCCGGTGGCGTCGGCCATCCGGACACCCGCCCGGCGCAGGTTCTCGAACTCGTTGTACCGCCCGACCGCCGCGAAGGCGATCCGGTCGTAGATCTCACTGACCTTGTGCAGGGCGGTGGAGATGTTCTCCGCCACGAAGAGCACCCCGCCCTCGTAGCTGAGGATCACGGCGCTTCGACCCCGGGCGATGCCCTTGCGGCACAGCTCGGAGCGGTCACGCATGATCTGCTCGGGGGAGGCGTAGAACTGCATGGCCACGGCGGCGTTTCTCCTTACCGGTCTCGCGGACGGCGGGTAACGGACTGCGGTGGCGGCGTCAGCCGCCCGGGTTCTCCATCCGGGCGGCGACCACCGCCTCGGCGACCGACGCCGCCTCGGCGTCGGAGAGCCGGTGGGTCCCCTCCGCGGTGGCCGTCATCACCACCGGATAGATCCGCCGGGTCAGGTCGGGGCCGCCGGTGGCGCTGTCGTCGTCGGCGGCGTCGTAGAGGGCCTCGACCGCCAACCGGACCGCCTCGTCGGTGCTCAGGCCCGGCCGGTACCGCTTCTTCAGCGCGGCCTTCGCGAACAGCGAGCCGGAGCCGATGCTGTCGAACCCGGTCTCCTCGTACGGCCCACCGGCCACGTCGAAGCTGAAGATGCGTCCGGCTTTCGTCGGGTCGGTGGCGGCAAGATCGTACCCGGCGAAGATGGGGATCACCGCCAGCCCCTGCATCGCCGCGCCGAGATTGCCCCGGATCATCGCGGCCAGCCGGTTCGCCTTGCCGTCGAGGGAGAGCATCGCCCCCTCGATCTTCTCGTAGTGTTCGAGCTCCACCTGGAAGAGCCGCACCATCTCCAGCGCGATGCCGGCCGTTCCGGCGAAGCCGACCAGCGAGTACGCGTCGGCGGGGTGGACCTTCCGGATGTCCCGGCTGGAGATGATGTTGCCCATCGTGCCCCGCCGGTCTCCGGCCATCACCACGCCCTCGGCGGTGCTCAGCGCGACGATGGTGGTGGCGTGCGGAACCATGTCGGCGGCCGATCCGGGCGGCAGCGGACGGCGCCCCGGCAGCAGGTCAGGCGCCGCCACGCTGAGGAACTGGGTGAACGAGGACGTGCCCACGTTGAGGAACACGTCGGGGAGACGCCCGGTGGGATCAAAAGCCGCTGCCACGTGCTTCCTCTCAGGTCTGTCGTCGCTCGTCCCGGCGTGCCGCCTCGACGCGGCCCGGCCGGGGCGACCGTTGCGGTTGAAGCAGAGTATCTTCCCGATCCACCCGGTGCGGTGATCTCCGTCCCCGTGTTGCGGGCGACCGGACGGATCGGCACCGGCACGGTCGACAGGGCGTCGCGCCGGGCCGCCGGGCGGGTTCCCGTCACCACACACACCGCCCGGCCGCCCCCCGCCGGCGTCACCCGGCGCCGTGCGGACCGGGGACACCACGCCGGGCCGGCGGGTCGGGGCGCGCACGGGTGGTCCGCCCACGGCCGCGACCGGATCGACGGACACGCCCGGCCACCTCCGGATGCTCCGGCTACTGTCCGCCCTTCTGGACGTAGCCCCGGACGAACTCCTCCGCGTTCTCCTCCAACACCGAGTCGATCTCGTCCAGCAGGTCCTCGACATCCTCGGTGATCTCGGCGTGCCGTTCGGCGACCTGCGGGTTCACCTCGGCGGTGACCTCGTCGATCTCCTCGCTCCGGCGCGCCTTGCCCGACTGGGACTGGCCGCCGGTGTCACGGGTAGCCATCTGCTGCCTCCTCCACGATCGCCTGGGAGAAACTTACCTCGGTTGGACGACGGAACCGGCCCGTCACGGCCGGCCGGTCGATCTCCGGGCCACGACGGCGAGACGGTCAGCCACCGGTGATGGTCTCCAACAGGTCCTTCGCGCTCGCGCAGCGGTCGAACAGCGCACCGACGTGTTTGCGGGTCCCCCGTTCCGGCTCCATCATCGGCACCCGGACCAGCGACTCCCGGCCGACGTCGAAGATGACCGAGTCCCAGCTCGCCGCCACCACCTCCGAGGCGTACTGGGCCAGGCACCGGCCCCGGAAGTAGGCGCGGGTGTCCTCCGGCGGCTCGGTCATCGCCGTGCGGATCTGCTCCTCGGGCAGGAGCGTCGCCATCGCACCCCGGCTCACCAGCCGGTGGTAGAGGCCCTTCTCCGGCCGGACGTCGGAGTACTGCAGGTCGACCAGTTGCAGCTTGTGCGACGCCCAGCTGAGCCCCTCCCGCTCCCGGTACCCCTCCAGCAGCCGCAGCTTCGCCACCCAGTCGAGTTCGCCGGCGCAGAGCATGACGTCGCGGCCCAGCCGGTCCAACACGCTCTCCCACCGGTCCAGCACGTCGGCGGTGTCCGGGTCGACGTCGTCGCCGTACCGCTGGTCCACAAAGGAGCGTGCCCGCTCCAGGTACGCCCACTGCAGGTCCAGAGCGGTCAGCCGGCGTCCGTCACGCAGTCGTATCAGGTGGGTCAGGGTGGGGTCGTGGCTGACCGCCTTCAGCTCGCCCACCGGGTCGGCGATGGACAGGTCCGGGCCGAGCGCCTTCTCCTCGATCATCGTCAGCACCAGGGCCGTCGTGCCGACCTTCAGGTACGTCGAGATCTCCGACAGGTTCGCGTCGCCGATGATGACGTGCAACCGGCGGTACTTGTCGGCGTCGGCGTGCGGCTCGTCCCGGGTGTTGATGATCGGCCGCTTCAGCGTCGTCTCCAGCCCGACCTCCACCTCGAAGAAGTCGGCCCGCTGGGAGATCTGGAAGCCTGGCTGGGATCCGTCCTGCCCGATGCCGACCCGGCCCGCCCCACAGACGATCTGCCGGGTGACGAAGAACGGCGTCAGGTACGTGACGATGTCCGCGAACGGCGTCTGCCGGCGCATCAGGTAGTTCTCGTGGGCACCGTAGCTGGCGCCCTTGTTGTCGGTGTTGTTCTTGTAGAGGTGGATCGGATGGCTGCCGGGAATGGACGCCGCCCGCCGGGCGGCCTCGGCCATCACCCACTCCCCCGCCTTGTCCCACCGGACCAGGTCCCGCGGATTCGTCACCTCGGGGGTCGAGTACTCCGGGTGGGCGTGGTCGACATAGAGCCGGGCGCCGTTGGTGAGGATCACGTTGGCCAGCCCCAGGTCCTCGTCGGCCAGTGCCTCGGCCGGGTCGTACGCGGCACCGGAGTAGGTGAAACCCCGGGCGTCCCGCAGCGGGGACTCCTCCTCGTAGTCCCAGCGTGCCCGCCCGCCCCGGGCCAACTCCGGACGTGCGCCGTAGGCGTTGACCACCTGGGACGAGGTCACCATCGGGTTGGCACCGGCCTGGCCGGGCACGGAGATGCCGTACTCCACCTCGGTACCCATGATCCGCCGTACGCTCATGCCGCCGCCTCGCTTCGCTCACCCATGGCGTCGAGGGTAGTCCCCGTCGCCACCGGATCCTCGCCCGGTGTGTCGACACGGCCACCGTACGCCGTGTCCGGACCGTCAACCGGGGACGTCGTCGGACGGCACGGGCCGGACAGCATCGTGGGCGCCCCGCACGGCGCCCACGACAGCATCACGCACTACAGGTACTGGCCGGTGTTGCTCGCCGTCTCGATGGAACGGCCGGCCTCCGCACCCTTGCCACCGGAGACGAGGGTGCGGATGTAGACGATGCGCTCCCCCTTCTTGCCGGAGATCCGGGCCCAGTCGTCGGGGTTGGTGGTGTTGGGCAGGTCCTCGTTCTCCCGGAACTCGTCGACACACGCGTCCAACAGGTGCTGCAGCCGCAACCCCTTGCGCCCGGAGGAGAGGAACTCCTTGATGGCCATCTTCTTGCCCCGGTCGACGATGTTCTGGATCATCGCGCCGGAGTTGAAGTCCTTGAAGTACAGGACCTCCTTGTCACCGTTGGCGTAGGTGACCTCGAGGAACCGGTTCTCGTCGGTTTCCGAGTACATCCGCAACACCACCGCCTCGATCATGGCGGCGACCGTCGCCTCGGGGTCGTTGCCGTGCTCGGCCAGATCGTCGGGGTGCAGCGGAAGGTCCGGGCGGAGGTACTTCGAGAAGATGTCCTTCGCGGCCTCCGCGTCCGGGCGCTCGATCTTGATTTTCACGTCGAGCCGACCGGGCCGCAGAATCGCCGGGTCGATCATGTCCTCCCGGTTGGAGGCGCCGATGACGATGACGTTCTCCAGCCCCTCCACGCCGTCGATCTCGCTGAGCAGCTGCGGCACGATCGTGTTCTCGACGTCGGAGGACACCCCGGAGCCACGGGTCCGGAACACCGAGTCCATCTCGTCGAAGAAGACGATGACCGGGGTACCCTCGCTGGCCTTCTCCCGGGCCCGTTGGAAGATGAGCCGGATGTGCCGCTCGGTCTCGCCGACGTACTTGTTGAGCAACTCCGGGCCCTTGATGTTGAGGAAGTAGCTGGTGTGCTTCTCCTCGCCCCGCCGCTCGGCGATCTTCTTGGCCAGCGAGTTCGCGACCGCCTTGGCGATCAGCGTCTTGCCGCAGCCCGGAGGGCCGTACAGCAGGATGCCCTTGGGCGGACGCAGCTGGTGCTCCCGGAACAGGTCGGCGTGCAGGAACGGCAGTTCGACGGCGTCCCGGATCTGCTCGATCTGGGACTGCAGGCCGCCGATGTCGGAGTAGTCGACGTCCGGCACCTCCTCGAGGACCAGCTCCTCGACCTCGCTCTTGGGGATCCGCTCGTACGCGTACGCCGAGCGAGGCTCGATCATCAGGGAGTCACCGGGCCGCAGCGGCGTGCCGATCAACGTGTCCGCGAGGTGGACGATGCGCTCCTCGTCCGCGTGCGAGATCACCAGGGCGCGGTCACCCACGCCGTTGGAGGGGTTCTCCAACACCTCCTTGAGCATGACGACCTCGCCCACCCGCTCGAAACCGAGCGCGTCGACGACGTTGAGCGCGTCGTTGAGCAGAACCTCCTGCCCACGCCGAAGCTGCGTCACGTCGATCGAGGGTGAGACAGCCACCCGGAGTTTCCGACCCCCGGTGAAGACGTCCACCGTCCCGTCGTCGTGACGGGCCAGGAAGACACCGTAACCGCTGGGCGGCTGCGCCAGCCGGTCGATCTCTTCCTTGAGCGTGACGATCTGGGCGCGTGCCTCCTTGAGGGTGTTCACAAGCCGCTCGTTGTTCTCGGTGAGCCGAGCCAGTTGGGCCTGCGTCGCCGCCAGCCGTTCCTCGAGCTGCCGGACGTGTCGAGGGCTTTCGGTCAACTTCCGCCGCACCAGAGCGAGTTCCTCTTGAAGAAACGCGACCTGGGTGGAGAGATCGTGGGCCTCCTTCTCCCACCGTGCGGCGCGCGAGTCCGCGTCGTCGCTGCGTGCCACGTCCCACCTCCCCGGGGGCTTGAACGTTCTGCCCTAACACTAACCGCTATGACGCTGATTCGGTTCCATGCAACACCCTCGTCGACAGACCTTGATCGCGTGGCCACGAACGCGACCGCGACGTCACGCCGGCCCGGTTCGACCGGCACGGTTGCGGGTACCACCCGCCGATGCACGCCGGGCGGGTGCCGGGCCGGCCACGGGCGGACCAGGACACCCGCCGGCCGACCACCGAGGCCACCGGAGGCCTCCCGCCGGGCGAGCCGACGACCCCCGCCACCGTCGCGTGCCGTGCCGAACCGCCGGCGCCGCCCGCGGGCGGACGCGTCGTCGCGGCGACGGGCCCTCTGCCCGCGGCACGGGATCCCGCCGCCTCAGGACCGGGCGGCCCCCGCGTCCCGGCACGCCCCGGCACGCCCGCCGCTCACTCGGCCTCCTTCTCCTGCGGGGCCGTCCCGGCCTGCAGGGCCTGCCGGCGCAGGGCGTACGCCTCGGCACCCTTGCTCGGCTTGCGCCGCCGCGGCGGCGCGGTCACACCCGGCGCGAGACGCCGACTCGACACCAGGAACGCGGTGTGCGCGACCATGCGGTGGTCCGGGCGCACCGCGAGCCCGTCCGCGTGCCAGTCCCGCACCAGACACTCCCAGGCCCGGGGCTCGGTGAAGCAGCCGCGGGCACGCAACGCCTCCACCAGTTCCGACAACTGGGGAGTCGTCGCCACGTAGCCGACGAAGACACCCCCGGGCAGCAGCGCGCGCTCGACCACGTCGAGGACCTCCCAGGGGGTGAGCAGGTCAAGGATGATCCGGTCGAAACCGGTCTCCTGGCAGCCCGCCACGTCACCGACGTGCAGGGTCCACGCCGGGTGCGGCCCACCGAAGAAGGCCTCCACGTTCCGGCGCGCGATCTCGGCGAAATCCTCCCGGATCTCGTACGAGTGCAGCTCCCCCTCCGGTCCCACGGCCCGCAGCAGCGAGCAGGTCAGCGCACCGGAACCGACGCCGGCCTCCAACACCCTGGCACCGGGGAAGATGTCCCCCATCGTCACGATCTGGGCAGCGTCCTTCGGATAGATCACCTGGGCGCCCCGCGGCATCGACAGCACGTAGTCCGCCAGCAGGGGACGCAGCGCGAGATACGGCGTCCCACCGGTCGAGGTGACCACGCTGCCGTCCGGGAGTCCGATCAACGCGTCGTGGTCGAGCGCCCCGCGGTGGGTGTGAAACGACCGGCCCGGCTCCAGGGTGATCGTGTGCATCCGCCCCTTCGGGTCGGTCAGCTGCACCCGGTCACCGGGCTGGAACGGGCCGCGACGGGCCGACGCGGTGGTGGATACGGCGGTGGGCTGTGCGGTCACGGGGTCATCTTTCGGTCGGACTTGACAAGCTTGCGCCAGATCGGCGGGGCGGGACACCGACGACATCTTCGCCCGAGGTCGACGCCGGCGTGGCACCGGACAGGACCACCGGACACCCACCGGCCACGAGGCCGACACGAGATCTCCCGCCGGGTCGAGGTCGCGGCTGTCCCTCCACCGCCTCGATGCTACGGAACCCCCGGACCGGGCCACCCGTCGGTGCGGCGCCGGCACGACGGACCCGGCCGGCGGGTGGAACCGGGATCGGTCGTACCCGTGGCATAGCCTTCGGACATGACGGTGGAGACGGCGACATCACACACGACGGCAGCGGATGCGGCGCAGACCGCCGAACCGGCGGTCACCGCCTCGCTCTCCCCGTCCCGGGCTGCCGACTTCAAGACCTGCCCACTGCTCTACCGGTTCCGCAGCATCGACCGGATACCGGAGCGGCCCAACGCCGAGCAGGCCCGAGGCACCCTCGTGCACGCCGTCCTGGAGCGGCTGTTCGACCTGCCCGCCGCAGAACGCACCCCGACGACGGCGGCGCACATGGTGACCGCCGAATGGACCCGGCTGGTGGCCGAGCAGCCCGAACTGGCCGACCTGTTCGACGGCCACGACGCCACCGACCTGACCGGGTTCCTGGACTCGGCACGTGAACTGCTCGACGGCTACTTCCGGGTGGAGGATCCCCGGCGCCTGGAGCCGGCCGAACGAGAAAGCCTGATCTCCGCCGTCGTCGACGGCCAACTGCTCATCCGCGGCTACATCGACCGGCTCGACGTCGCCCCCGACGGCGCACTGCGGGTGGTCGACTACAAGACCGGCGGGGCGCCCCGGGAGGCGTTCGAAGCCCGGGCGCTGTTCCAGCTCAAGTTCTACGCCCTCGTGCTGTGGCGGACCCGTGGGGTGGTCCCGGCCGTACTACGACTGCTCTACCTCAAGGACGCGGAGGCGTGCGACTACCGGCCCGACGTGGACGAACTGGTCCGGTTCGAACGGACGGTGGTGGCGCTCTGGCGCGCCATCGAACAGGCCACCGCCGCCCGGGACTTCCGCCCCAAGCCGAGCCGGCTCTGCGCCTGGTGCAACCACCAGGCACTCTGCCCCGCCTTCGGCGGCACCCCGCCGCCGTTCCCGGAGCAGCCCGCGGCAGACGCGGCACCGTCCCCGCCCGCCCCGCCGGCCCGTGTCACCCGCCGGGCGGCTGACACGGCGGCCCGGTCGATCCACCCGCGCCCGCCCGCCCCACCGTCGGCGACACCCCCGGACGCCGCCGACGGCGCCGCACCCCCGCCGCGGTAGACACGGCGGAGACCGGACACCGCGTCCGCGCGGACCCCTCTCCTCCCGCGGGAGGAGAACAGGCTCGCCAACGCCGACGACCCGCCGCCCGGAAAACAGCGGCTACCGTCGCCAACATGACCCACAGCGACACCCCGGCGCCGCCGGTGCCCGCGCCCGGCCGGCGCCGACAGCCGGGCAGGGCGGACGCCCGGCAGCGCCTGACACCGCTGTGGGACACACTGCTGGCCCTGGCCGCGGTCGCCGTGGACGTGATACTCCGGGCCACCGACTCCCCCCAGACCATCGCCGGCTATCCCGAACCACCCCGGGTCACCGCGGCCGTCTGGAGCGTCGCCTGCGCGGCACCGATCGTGCTGCGTGGGATCGCCCCCCGGGCGGCGGTGGCCCTGGCGACCCCGATCCTGCTCGCCGCCGGCCTCGCCCAGGCACACTCGGCAAGCGCCGCCATGACCGTGATCACGTTGAGCTACACCGCCGCGTCCCGTTTCCCACTGCGGCAGGCGGTGCTCGCCGGCGCCGTCGTCTGGGCACCCGGGCTGCTCGTCGTCGTCGCCGCACCCGTCCCGGACAGCCCCGTCACGCTCTCCCCCGGCTACGTACTCTTCACCCAGGTGCTGCTGGCACTGGTCTGCTTCTTCGTCGGACGGACCGTGCACGCCCAGCGTGCCTCCGTCCGCGCCCTGGAGGAACGCGCCCGGGTCGCGGAGGAGAACCAGCGGGCCCTCGCCGACCAGGCCGTGGCCGACGAGCGGCGGCGCATCGCCCGGGAACTCCACGACGTGGTGGCCCACCACGTCAGCGTGATGGGCGTGCTGGCCACCGGCGCCCGTCGGGTGCTGTCCCGCGACCCGGCCGCCGCGGACGACGCACTGGGCAGCATCGAGGAAACCGGCCGGACGACACTGCGGGAACTGCGGCGCCTCCTCGACGTCCTGCGCACCGACACCGAACCGGCCGCCGACCTCACCCCCCAGCCAGGGCTGGCCGGAATCGAGACCCTGATCGAGCAGGTCCGGGAGGCGGGACTGCCGGTGACCCTCCACGTGGACGGCACCCCGGTGCCGCTGGATCCCGGAGTGACGCTGACCATCTACCGGATCGTGCAGGAGGCACTCACCAACGCGCTCAAACACGCCGGAAACGCCACCGCCCAGGTCCGGCTCGGCTTCGAGCCGCGGTGGCTGACCGTGGAGATCTCCGACACCGGGCGAGGGCCGACGCCGGAACCCCGCCGGGTCGGACACGGCCTGGTGGGCATGCGAGAACGGATCGCCCTCTACGGTGGAACCCTGCGTACCGGGCCGCGCCCAGGGGGCGGCTACCGGGTATACGCCAGGATGCCCATGGAGCAACTGGGCGCCCCAGTCAGCGAACGACACGAGAGGTAGGGCGGCATGACGGACGGACAGGCCCCGAAGCGACCGGTGCGGGTCCTGCTCGCGGACGACCAGCCGCTGCTGCGTACCGGCTTCCGCATGGTGCTCGGCGCGGAGGACGACCTCGACATCGTCGGCGAGGCCGGCGACGGAGTCGAGGCGGTCGAGCTGTCCCGCCGGTTGCTGCCCGACGTCGTCCTGATGGACATCCGCATGCCCCGGATGGACGGGGTCGCCGCGACCCGGGCGATCGTCGAAGCCCGGCTGCCGGTACGGGTGCTGATCCTGACCACCTTCGACCTCGACGAGTACGTCGTCGGCGCGCTGCGGGCCGGAGCCAGCGGCTTCCTGGCCAAGGACGTGCCGGCCGAGGACCTGGTCGCCGCCATCCGCACCGTCGCCGCTGGCGAGGCGGTCGTCGCCCCGCGGATCCTCAAACGGCTGCTCGACCGGTTCGCGGAGTCACTGCCGGACCCGGCCGCCACGCCACCGAAGGAGATCGGGGTGCTCACCGAACGGGAACGGGAGGTCCTGATCCTGGTGGCCCGCGGACTCTCCAACGCCGAGATCGCCCGGGTCCTCTCGGTGAGCGAGACGACCATCAAGACCCACGTCGGGCACGTTCTCACCAAACTCGGGCTGCGGGACCGGGTACAGGCGGTGGTGCTGGCCTACGAGACCGGACTGGTCCGGCCGGGGGCGTGAGCCGTCGGCCGGGGATCCGCCGACGGCAATCGTGCCCCGCGACCGGTCGCCGGAGTACGGACGATCCTCCGCGGGCGACCCTCTCCCCCACGAAGGAACACCGGACACGACCACAGAGGAGCCGGAGACCCTCCCGGCGCGGAACGGCCGGACCGCGCCCGGCGCCCACCGTGGACACCGGTCGGCACGACGTGCCGACCGACACTCCCCGACACCGGCAGCAGCCAGCCGGAAACAACGGAAACACCGCGGAGGAAAGCGGCCGAACCGCCGCAGACAATCACACGCCGACCAGATAATCAGCGGTAAGAGGCGGGCCGGTCGATCGACCCACCAGTGAACTCGGAAAACGGGTGACCGGCATCGCCGGAGTGACAAACCGCAGAACGAACAGTACCAGTCAGGGACAACCCTGATCCGCCCTCCGGGCTGACCCGCACCGGGAAATCCGCGTCCGGCTCCGTCCGCGGGTGGAGGTTCCGCCCACCCGCCGCACCGACGATGGAAACCGTCGGCCGGACCAGGGACCAACGGTCCGTCCGAAGGTATCGACCACTTCCAGGGGGAAAAGAACGTGACGGCGACGGTGGCCCACGGTTCCGCGATAGCGGCCCGGGCAAACGACGTGTGGAAGGTGTACGGCAGCGGCGAGGCACAGGTGACCGCGCTGCGGGGCGTGAGCGTGGAGTTCGAACGCAGCCGGTTCACCGCCATCATGGGGCCGTCCGGCTCCGGAAAGTCCACCCTCATGCACTGCCTGGCCGGCCTGGACACGGTCACCCGCGGAACGATTCACATCGGCGACACCGCGGTCACCGGACTCGGCGACGCCGGCCTCACCAAACTCCGCCGCGACAAGATCGGCTTCATCTTCCAGCAGTTCAACCTGCTGCCCACGCTCAGCGCCCGGGAGAACATCCTGCTGCCACTGTCGATCGCCGGCCGCAAACCCGACCCCGCGTGGCTGGACACCGTCATCGAAACCGTCGGACTCCGCGACCGACTCAACCACCGGCCGGCCCAACTCTCCGGCGGCCAACAACAGCGGGTTGCCTGCGCCCGGGCACTCGTCGCGCGACCCGAGGTCATCTTCGCCGACGAGCCCACCGGCAACCTCGACTCCCGGGCCGGCGCCGAGGTGCTCAACTTCCTCCGCCGCTCGGTCGCCGAACACGGGCAGACCATCGTGATGGTCACCCACGACCCCGTCGCCGCCTCCTACGCCAACCGGGTCGTCTTCCTCGCCGACGGCCAGATCGTCTCCGAACTGGTCGAGCCGACCCCAGAAACCGTGCTGGACACCATGAAGAAACTCGACACACTCACCACCGAGGCAGGCCGGTGATGCTGCGCGCCACCCTGAAGAGCCTGCTCGCCCGCACCCTGCGGCTGGTCTTCTCCGGACTGGCCGTCGTCCTCGGCGTCATGTTCGTCGCCGGCGCCTTCGTCCTCACCGACACCCTCAGCCGGTCCTTCGACAACCTGTTCAGCAACGTGTACGCCACCACCGACGTCGGGGTCAGCGCCAAGCCGAAGATCGACATCCCCGAGTTCGAGGGAGAACAGGTCGCCACCCCCATCCCGGCCACGGTCCTGGAACAGGTCCGGGCGGTGCCCGGCGTGGCCACCGCCACCGGCATCGTCGCCAGCGACGGCGCCCAGGTCATCGGCAGCAACGGAAAGGCACTGACCACCTTCGGCCCGCCGCAGTTCGGCGGAAACTGGACCGGGGAGAACGAGCTCGTCCAGCTCCGGGCGGGCCGCGGCCCCACCGCCGACAACGAGATCGCGGTCAACCAGGCCGTGGCCACCGCGGCGAAGGTGTCCATCGGCGACCGCGTCGCGGTGCTGACCCCCTACCGGGAGAAGCAGGAGTTCACCCTCGTCGGCATCTTCGGCTACAGCGGCGGCCGGGACAGCCTGGGAGGCACCCAGGAGGTGAGTTTCACCGAACGGGTGGCGCAGGAGTCGATGCTCGGCCGGCCCGGCGTCTACACCGAGATCGCGATACGGGCCACCGACGGGGTCGGCCCAGCCGAACTACGCGACCGGGTGGCGGCCACACTCGGCGACGGCTTCGTGGTGAAAACCGGCGAACAGCTCTCCGCCGACGCGGCCGCCGAGTTCGACGAGGCACTCAGCTTCTTCAACAACATCCTGCTGGGATTCGCCGGCGTGGCCCTCTTCGTCGGGGTCTTCCTGATCCTCAACACCTTCTCGATCATCGTCGCGCAGCGCACCCGGGAACTGGCCCTGCTACGCGCCCTCGGCGCCGCACGCCGCCAGGTGATCGGGTCGGTACTGACCGAGGCCGTGGTGATCGGACTGATCGCCTCGGTGGTCGGGCTGGCCGCCGGCGTCGGCGTCGGCGCCCTGCTGGCATCCGTCTTCGCCCGGTTCGTCGGCGACCTGGAACTGGCCGGCATCGGCACACCAGCCAGCGCCGTGATCAGCTCGTTCGTCGTCGGCCTACTCGTCACCATCGTGGCGGCACTGCTACCGGCGCTGCGGGCCGCCCGAATCCCCCCGGTGGCCGCGATGCAGGACGTGGCGACCCCCGACCGGCCCCTGACCAGGATCACCACCAGCGGCGCACTGGTCACCGCGCTCGGCGGCACCCTGCTGGCACTCGGGCTGAGCGGCAGCACCGGCGACGCAACACTGTGGACCGTGTTCGGCGGCGTCCTGCTGTCGTTCATCGGGGTCGCGCTGCTGACCCCGATCATCAGCCGCCCGGTGGTCTCCGCCGTCGGCCGGCTGTTCTCCTGGTCGGTACCGGGCAAGCTCGGACGGCTCAACTCGGGCCGCAACCCGCGCCGCACCGCCATCACCGCCGCGGCCCTGATGGTCGGGATCGCCCTGGTCACCGGCGTCACCGTGATCCTGGACTCCGTCAAGAGCAGCATCACCACACTGGCCGAGAACACCATCCAGGCCGAACTCGTCATCTCCGGAACCCCGACCGGCTCCCGGCCCCCGAGCTTCGAACCATCGGTGCTGGACCGTGCCGCCGAGGTACCCGGCGTGGCGAAGGTCGCCGCAGTCTACGTCGACCAGGCGCAGATCGCGGGCCGCAGAACCCCCGTGAGCGCCACCAACGACGTGTCCGCCCTCCGGCAGATCTTCCAGGCCACCCCGACCGCCGGCAGCATCGACACGCTCGGCCCCGGGCAACTGCTGGTCGACTCGGGCACCGCCGGAGAACTCGGGCTGTCGGTCGGCGACACCGTACCGGTACAGCTACCCCGAGGCGACGCGAGAACCCACACGGTCACCGGGATCTACGCCGAGTCGAACCTGTTCGGCGGGTTCGTGCTGCCGACGGAGGCGGTCACCGACTTCACGGTGCCCAAACCCACACAGGCCTACCTGAAGCTCGCCCCGGGCGCCTCGGCGGACCAGGTGATGTCGCAGATCGAGTCGCTGCTCGCGGACAGCCCCACCGTCTCGGTCGCCAGCCGAGCCGACTTCATCGAACAGCAGGCCAGCCAGCTCGACCAGGTCCTGGTGATGATCCAGATCCTGCTCGCCCTGGCCATCCTGATCGCCGTGCTCGGGATCGTGAACACCCTGGCGCTGTCGGTACTGGAGCGCACCCGCGAACTCGGCCTGCTCCGGGCCATCGGCCTGCGCCGGGCCCAGACCATGCGGATGATCACCGTCGAGGCGGTGGTGATCTCGGTCTTCGGGGCGCTGCTCGGCGTGGCCGTCGGAACCGGGCTCGGCGCGGCGGTGGTCCGGGCCCTACGCGAGGAGGGCATCAACGACCTGGTACTGCCGTGGACGGAGATGGGCGTCTTCCTCGGCCTCGCGGCCGTGGTCGGAGTCGTCGCGGCGGTCCTGCCGGCGATCCGCGCCGCCCGGCTCGACGTCCTCCGCGCCATCGCACACGAATAGCCCGCTCGTGGCCCTGGGGGTGGCCACGAGCCGGTGCGGGGCGGCGTCCCCGGCGGACGCCGCCCCGCTGCCGTCCCACCGGCACCCCACGCTCGGCCGCGTCCACGCGGCCCGCGGTCAACGCGGCACGTCCAGCGGGTCCAGCAGCCGCCCGAGCAGCTCCGGATCCACCCCGACCAGACTCTCCCGCACGTGCACACCGTCGACCGGCTCGATCGGCACCAGGCTCGGCACCCCGATGACGACGGCACCCGCGGCCAGGGCACTGGCCACCCCGGCCGGCGAGTCCTCGATCGCCACACACCGGTTCACCGGTACACCCAGCAGCCGCGCCGCGGTCAGGTAGGGCGCCGGATCCGGCTTGGTCGCCACCACCTCGTCGCCACACACCACCACGTCGAAGTTGTGCCGCCCCAGCGTCTCCAACGCCACCTCGACCATCCTGCGGGCGGTCGAGGTGACCAGCGCCGTCGGAATCGGCACCGCGCGGACCGCCTCCAACAGGGCCAGCGCTCCGGGCCGCCACCGCAGCTCGGTGAGAAACAGCTCCGCCACCCGGTTCTCCAGCCACCGCGCGCTGGCCGCCGGATCCCGCCACGGCTGCCCCAGATCGGTGTGCAGGATCTCCATCGAGACGGCCATGCTGGACCCGACCATCGCCAGACGGGCGGACCTCGACAGCGTCCCCCCGTAGGACGCGGCGAGCTCCTGCAACCCGACCTCCCACAGCCGCTCACTGTCCACCAGGGTGCCGTCCATGTCGAAGAGCACGGCGGCGGGATACTGGCCGTTCAGGACTCCTCCAGACGTGTGGTGCGGACACTCCCATCGTGACCTGTAGATCCTGTCAACCCCGAACCGCCGCGCCCCTACGCCACCCGTCGACTGTGGCGGACGCCTCAGGCGCGGCCCCGGCGCCGCCCGGCAGACCGGCAGCTCACAGGTCGCAGGACTCCAGGGAGTCCCGGAAGCCGCCGAAGAAGGCCGAGGCGCGCTGCTCGGCGGTGCCGTGCGCGTCCTCGGCGAACCACGGCTGCCCCGGGTCGTCGGCCACCGCCAGCAGTCCCTCACGGAACTCGTCCAGATCCCCGTCATCCAACGTCAACAGGCCGGCCCGTACCGTGTCGCCGAGGTACGCCCCGGCCATACAGTCGGCCTGCAACTCCTGCTTGATGCTGTACTCGTACCGGATGCCGAGCCGGACCTGGACGCCGTGCGCGTACTCGTGCCCGAGCATGTAGTACAGGAAGGCGTCACCGATCTGCCGGAACGCGGCCACCGCCCACACGATGTCGTACGCGATGAAGTCGCCCGCGGAGCAGTAGACCGCGTTGTTGCGGGGCAGCCCCGTCCCCGCGCAGGTGATCTCACCCGCCCGTCGGTACGCGGTGATCTGCCGGATCGGGCGGAACGGTCTGCCCGCCGCCTCGAACCGCTCGGTCCAGTACCGCTCGGCGAGCCGGACCGCGCCGACGACGTCCCGCTCGAACTCCTCCACCGTCATGGTGCCGTCGACGTCGTCACCGGTATCGGACGGCCGGACCTCGGAATTCGGTGCCGGCGCTCCGACCGATGTCCCGGGCACCTGGGGCTCGGGGTCCGGTCGGAGCGGTCCCACGAAACAGCCGCCGACGACGAGCAGCGCCAGGACCAGCCCGAGCAGGTACCACCGGTCGGTGCGACGGGACGGAGGACGCATGCAAGCCTCCCAGCTCACTGGCGGGCGCCGGCGCCCGAGCGGCGGCGGCCGGCCCGCGAACGTCCCGCGCGGTGGGCTGACCGCCGATGACTGGACCAGTATTCCCGCCGCCGCCAAACCCGCCGGGACGGGCGTGAACCACGTTGGGCCCGGGACCCCGGCCGCACCGTCCGGCCCGGCGGGGTGTCTCGGGTTGCCGGTGGTCGGCGGACGCATCGCACACCCGGATCGGTCGGCCGGCGTCTGGGCCGACGGACGCGCCAGTAACCGACGGTATGAGCACCATTGCGATGGGTGTACGCTGGGTGGCGACTGCCCCACTCCGCTGCCACCCCGTGACACGACCGACCGGGGCCCCGGTCGTACCGGTTACGGACCCGCAACCGGCCGGCGCGGCCAACGGGCCGGCCCCGGTTCCGAGACGTAGGCTGACGGGCGTGAGGGATAACAGGGACGGTTACACCGGGCAGCGCGGGGCAACCATCGCACCCATCGCACGACAGGGCCACACCCGGCAGCCCGGCGGCGCCACGCACGCTGGGGGTAGGGCGTGACCGAGTTCGACGGCTTGCCCGTACTGCGTTCGCCGGTCGCGATCGCGGCCTTCGAGGGGTGGAACGACGCGGCGGACGCCTCGACGGCGGCGGTGGAACACCTCGAACAGGTCTGGCAGGCCCGCCAGGTCGCCGCACTCGACCCGGAGGACTTCTACGACTTCCAGGTCAGCCGGCCGACGATCACGATGGCCGACGGTGAGACCCGCCGGGTCGAGTGGCCCACGACGCGGTTCATGGTGGCCAGCCCGGCCGGCACCGACCGAGACGTGGTGCTGATCCGGGGTATCGAGCCGAGCATGCGGTGGCGGACGTTCTGCGAGCAGGTGCTGGAGCTCTGCCACAGCCTGGAGGTCGACCGCATCGTGCTGCTCGGGGCGCTGCTGGCCGACGTGCCGTACACCCGGCCGCTACCGATCAGCGGCAGCGCGTCGGACAGGGACGCCGCCCGGCGCTACCAACTCACCCCGACCCGCTACGACGGTCCCACCGGCATTGTCGGGGTGTTGCAGGACGCGGCCACCCGGGCCGAGGTCGACGCCGTGTCGTTCTGGGTCCACGTGCCGCACTATGCGAACAACCCCCCGTGCCCCAAGGCGACTCTCGCGCTCCTGCACCGGGTCGAGGAGGTGCTCGACCTTCCGGTACCGATGTCGGACCTGGCCGAGGAGTCCGCCGAGTGGGAGCGGCGGGTCCGGGCCGCGGCCGAGCAGGACGCCGAACTCGGCGAGTACGTCCGCGAACTCGAGGAACGGGTCGGCGACGCGGGCATCCAGCCGCTCACCGGTGACGAGATCGCCCAGGAGTTCGAGAAGTACCTACGCCGTCGCGGCGGGTCCGCGGGTCCGACCGCCGGTTCCTGGTAGGACCACTACCCCGTCGTCACCCCGCCCGCCGGGCCACGACGTGGCCCGACGGGCGGGGTCTTTTGTGGCTGTTGTTGCTGGGTTCACAACCGCTAAGGCGTCCTAGGATGCTAGTAGAGATGGTCGGGTCGCTGTCGTGAACGAGGTAACCACGCGTATATCATCCTAGGAACCTACGTCGAGAAGGGAGTGCCTCGCGTGCAGATCAATCCGGGCGCCGCCGAGTTCCCCCACCGACAGATCGCCGAACAGCTCCGGGCCCGGGTGCGGGCCGGCGACTGGGCACCAGGCGAACGACTCCCCTCCATCCCGGCCATCGCCGAACTGTTCGGCGTGGCGAAGCAGACCGTACAGCGGGCGATCGACCAGCTCCGGGTCGAGGGCGTCCTGATCACCAAGCCCGGCTCCGGCACGTACGTCCGGGGCACCCGGCGGCGGCTCAACCGGCTCTCCCGCGGGCGCTACGGCGGCCGCCGGGGCTACCACACCGATCTCGCCGCCCGGTACCGGCAGCAGCTCATCCAGGTGGGGCGCGCCCCGGCCCCCGCCGAGGTCGCCGACGCGTTCGGCGTCCGCGACGGCACCGAACTGATCGTCCGGCGGCACCTGGTCCGCACCGAGGACTCCCCGGTCGAGGTGGGTGCCTCCTGGTTCCGGGTCAGCGACGCCGCCGGCACCAGCCTGGAGCGGATGGAGGCGTTCGGACGCCCGCTCTACCAGGAGGCGGAGGAGGCGATCGGGCGGCGTTACGTCACCGCCATGGACCAGCTCAGCGCCCGGCAACCGACCCGCGAGGAGGCGGAACTCCTGCAGATCCGGCCGGACACCCCGGTGCTGCACCTGCTGCACGTGGCCTACGACGCCGAGCACCGACCGATCGAGGTGGCCCAGGCGACCTGGCCCGGCCCGATGACCACGCTCACCGAGCGGTACCAGGTGCCGGCGCCGGCCCCCGACCCGGATCCCGATCCGGGACTCGTGCTCGGCTGACCGCCACCACCGGAGACGGTACGGCCGCCCACCGCGGGCGCCGGGCCCGCCCGGACCTACAGTCGGATGCCGAGCAGGGCGTCCACGGTGTCGGCCAGCAGCCGGGGACCGTCAGGATCCCGGCCCGTCCCGGCCAGGGTGGCCTCGACCCAGCGGTCGACCAGGGCCAGCGCGCCCGGGGTGTCGAGGTCGTCGGCGAGCCGCTCCCGTACCCCCGCCAGCAGCTCGGTCCCCGAGGCACCCTGCGGCGCCGCGGCAGCCTCCCGCCAGCGCGCCAGCCGCTGTGTGCCGGCCTTGAGCACATCGTCGGTCCACTCCCGGTCGCTGCGGTAGTGGCCCGACAGCAGCCCCAGCCGCACCGCCATCGGGTCCACCCCGTCGGCGCGCAGCCGGCTGACGAAGACCAGGTTGCCCCGGGACTTGGACATCTTCTCCCCGTCCAGGCCGATCATGCCGGCGTGCACGTAGTGCCCGGCGAACGGCGTCACCCCGGTCAGCCGCTCGGCGTGCGCGGCGGAACACTCGTGATGCGGGAAGATCAGGTCGTTACCGCCGCCCTGGACGTCGATGTGGTCCCCGAGAAGCCCCAGGGCGATGACCGTGCACTCGATGTGCCACCCGGGTCGGCCGGGGCCGAGCGTTCCGCCCGGCCAGGCCGGCTCGCCGTCCCGGGCGCCGCGCCAGAGCAGCGGGTCCAACGGGTCCCGTTTGCCGGCCCGGTCGGGGTCGCCACCCCGCTCGGCGAAGAGCGCGAGCATCTGCTCCCGCGACAGGTGGGACTCGTACCCGAACCGGGGCGCGGCGGAGATGTCGAAGTAGATGTCCCCACTGCCGTCGTCGAGCGGGTACGCCGCGCCGTCGTCCAGCAGGTCCCGGATCCTCTCGGCGATCGCCGGGATCGACTCGACCGCGCCGACGTAGTGGGTGGGCGGAATGATCCGCAGCGCCTCCATGTCCTCCCGGAACAGCGCCGTCTCCCGCATGGCGAGCACCTTCCAGTCCTCGCCGTCCCGTGCCGCCCGCTCCAGCAACGGATCGTCGATGTCGGTGACGTTCTGCACGTAGCTGACCGCGTGGCCGGCGTCGCGCCACACCCGCTGGACGAGATCGAAAGTGATCATCGTCGCTGCGTGCCCCAGGTGGGTCGCGTCGTACGGGGTGATGCCACAGACGTACATGGTCGCCGTGCCGGACGGGCGGGTCGGATGGACCGCGCGGCGCGCGGAGTCGTAGATGGCGAGCGGCAGTCCGTTGCCCGGCAGTCGAGGGATCTCGTGCCCCACCCAGGATTCCATGGTCACCACCCTAGCCAGCCAACAGGAAAGGCTCTCGCAACCGGGTGGGCGAGTGATCGGGTCGACAGCCGCGCGACGGCGCGACGTGCGCGGGGATCCGCCGCCGGAACGGACCCCCGCCGCGGCCGTCGACCCCGGCCGCACCGCACCGGCCCGCCTTCGCCGCGGTGTGGCCGGGCGGTGGTCAGATCGGCGGCCAGGGGATCGCCGGCCACTCGTTCGACGGGGTCGGGAAGCGGTTGGTCCCCAGCAGCCGGGCGACCCGTCGGGCGGTCGCGGCGACCTCCGCGGTGGTCAGGTGCTCCCCCAGGGCCTCCCCCAACGGGCCGGCGAGCTGCTCGGCCAGCCGGGTGAGCATCTCCCGCGCGTCCGGTGGCAACGGGTGCCGCGACCAGCCCCACAGCACCGTCCGGAGCTTGTTCTCCACGTGGAAGCAGACGCCGTGGTCGACCCCGTAGATCCGGTCGTCCGGGCCGTAGAGCACGTGGCCGCCCTTGCGGTCGGCGTTGTTGAGCACCGCGTCGAGCACCGCGAGCCGGGCCAGTCGCGGATCGTCGGCGTGGGCGAGCGCGTACGGCGTGCCGTCGTCGTCGCGCGCCGCGGCCACCCGGAACCAGCGTGGCGGGAGACTGCCGGCGGGAACGAACCCGACCAGCGGCTCGGCGTGCTCCGGCTGGTCGATCCAGAGCTGGCAGGCGCCCGGCCCGAGCGGGCCGTCGCGCAACACCGTCGGCGGGACGAGGTCCCACCCGCTGGCCCGGGACACCAGGAACGCCGCGACCTCCCGGGAGGCGAGGGTGCCGTCGGGAAAGTCCCAGAGCGGCCGTTCTCCGCGGATGGGCTTGTAGACGCAGCGGCGGGTGACGCCGTCCAGGGACACCACGGCTCGCAGGGTGGTGTTCGAGGCGTCGGCAAGCCGCCCCTCCAGGTCGAGCTCCCCGGTGAGCAGCAGGCGCAGTGCGTCGTTCTCGTCCAGCACGGGTTGCAACTCGGACGAGGTCACCGGATCGCCCCCGGGGGTGGAGAGCAGGCCGCTCACCGATGGTAGCCGTTGTGACGCGGGCAGAGGTGCCCGGCGGGGTCCAGCGGCTGGCCGCAGAGCGGGCAGGGTGGACGACCGGCGGCCACCACCCGCCGCGCACGGTCGATGAACTCCCGGGCCGCCTGCGGGGTCAGCCGGACCCGCAGACGGTCCAGACCGTCGGAGGGCTCGTCGTCGCCTGCGGCGGCACCGGGTTCGACCTCCGCCTCCCCGGCGGCGATCGCCTCGATCACCACCGTGGCGGTGTCGACGTCGAAGGCCAGTCCCAGGGTCCCGACCCGGAACTCCTCGTCCACCGGCGTCTCCAGCGGCTCGTTGTCCGGGCTGACCGGCGGAGAGTCCGGCAGCTCGATCCCGAACCGGCGGTGCGCCTCGTTCAGCAGCTCCTCGAGCTTCTCCGCCAGCAGCGACACCTGGATCTTCTCCAGGGCGACGCTGACCAGGCGTCCGCCACCCCGCGCCTGCAGGAAGAAGGTCCGGTCGCCCGGCGGCCCCACGGTCCCGGCGACGAACCGCTCGGGCGGCTCGAATGCGTGCACCTGGTGGGTCATACCCATGACCCTATCCGGCGCGGTACCACGCCGTGCAGCCCACCGACCCGAATCCCCGCCCGGCCCCGGTGGGGCGCCGGCCCGGGGCGGTGCCCCACCGGCGCCCCACCGGTCGTCTAGGCCGTGCCGGGCCGGTCCGCACCCGCCGCCGAGGCGGTGACCGCCGCGGTGCCCGCGCTCGCCGCGCCCACGCCACCGCCGACCGGGGCGTCGGATTCGGCCGCCCGGGCGGCCCGGCGGCGTCGGGGCCGCTTCGGCGGCACCAGCCCCGCCAGATCGCCGCCGGTGTCGTTGAGCCGCAGCAGGAACGGGCGTACCGGGGTGTACCGGATCCCGGTCACCGAGCCCGGGTCGACCACGATCCGCTGGAACAGGTCCAGGTGGACACCGAGTGCGTCCGCGACGATCGCCTTGATCACGTCTCCGTGGCTGCACGCCAGCCAGACCGCCTCGGGTCCGTGCTCGGCGGTGATCCGGGCGTCCCAGCGTCGCACCGCCTCGACCGCGCGGGTCGCCATCGCCGCCATCGACTCGCCCTCGGGGAAGACAGCGGCGCTCGGGTGCTGCTGGACGACCTGCCACAGTGGATCCCTGGCCAGCTTCTTCAGTGGTTGACCCTGCCAGGCGCCGTAGTCGCACTCGGTCAGCCCGTCCTCGACGACCGGTGTGGCGCCCGGAAGCGCCAGCTCCAGCGTCTGCCGGCACCGGATCAGCGGACTGGTGACCACCGCCGCCAGCGGCAGCGCGCGCAGCCGCGCGCCCACCGCGACCGCCTGGGCCCGGCCGACCTCGTCCAGCTCGACGGGCTGGCGTCCGGCCAGGCCGCCGTCGGCGTTCGCCGTCGTCCGGCCGTGCCGGAGGAGCAGAAGGGTTGCCACGAATCCACCCTACGGCGCCGGGACGCCGGTGGCGGCGCGGGCGGCCGACCCGGGCCACCCCGCGTCCGACGCCACCGCACCCCGGCGCCGGGTCAGGTCGCCGAGATGGTCCCCGTGCTCAGCAGCGCCAGCACCAGGCTGCCGAGCGCCACCCGGTAGAGGACGAAGACGTACAGGCTGTGGTGTGCGACGTAGCGCAGCAGCCAGGCGATGCTGGCGTAGCCCAGACCGAAGGCGATCAGGGTGGCCACGACCATCTGCGCCGGCGTCGGGATGGAGCCGCCGCCGCTGGTGTCGAAGACGTCCGGGAGACTGAACACCCCCGACATCACCACCGCCGGGATGGCCAGCAGGAAGGAGTACCGGGCCGCGGCCTCCCGGGTCAGGTTGAGGAAGAGGCCCGCGGTCAGCGTGCCGCCCGACCGGGACACCCCGGGGATCAGCGCCATCGCCTGGGCGAACCCCATGACGATGCCGTCGCGCAGGGTGAACTGTTCGATCCGCCGCGTCTGCCGGCCCCAGTACTCGGCGAAGGCCAGCACGAAGGCGAAGACGATCAGGGTGGTGGCGACCAGCCAGAGGTTCCGGGCGGCGGTGCGGATCTGGTCCTTGAGGAGGAAACCGAAGACCCCGATCGGGATCGACCCGACGATGACGTACCACGCCATCCGGTAGTCGAGGCTCGACCGGACGGAGGGATCCCAGATCCCCACCACCCAGGTCCGGGCGATCCGCCAGATGTCCTTGGCGAAGTAGAGCAACACGGCGGCCTCGGTGCCCAGCTGGGTGACGGCGGTGAACGACGCCCCCGCGTCCTGGTCGAAGAAGATCGCCGAGGTGATCCGCAGGTGGCCCGACGAACTCACCGGCAGGAACTCGGTGAGGCCCTGGACGATTCCCAGGACGATCGCCTCGATCCAGCTCACCCTCGCACCCCACTCCGCAACACAGCCTGTCCCCCACTCGATGACGTCCGTGATGATGTCCGTGGCCCCGGCGGGCCACCCGTCCTGGTCACTCGCCCACCCCGGCGCGATCCAGGGCCTCCGCGCAGGCGCGCAGCGTCCGCACCCCACTTTCCGTGTCCGTCACGAAGAGGCTGACCGAGAGGGTGGTCACCCCGGACTCGGCGTACTCGCGCATCCGGTCGGCGATCCGCTCGACCGGCCCGAGCAGACAGGTGCGGTCGATGAACTCCAGCGGCACGGCCGCGGCGGCGTCGCGGTGACGCTTCGCCAGGTAGAGATCCTGCACCCGGCGGGCCGCGTCCCCGTAGCCCATCCGGGTGGCGAGCCGGTTGTAGAAGTTCTGTTCCCGGCTGCCCATGCCGCCGACGTAGAGCGCCGCGTACCAGCGGACCAGGTCGGCACAGGCTTCGACGTCGTCGCCGACGACCACGGGCACCGTCGGTACGACGTCGAAGCCGGCGAGCGTCCTGCCGGACCGGGCGCGCCCGGTGGCGACGGCGGCGAGCTGCTCGGCCGCGAAGTCCGGTGCGTAGAAGACGGCGAGCCAGCCGTCGGCGATCTCACCGGCGAGCTCGAGGTTCTTCGGCCCTATCGCGGCCAGGTAGAGCGGGATCCGGTCGCGGGGTGGGTGGACGCTGAGCCGGAGCGCCTTGCCCGGACCGTCGGGCAACGGGAGCTGGTAGTGCGCGCCGTCGTACCGCACCGGCTTGCGGGCCAGCGCGAGCCGGACGATGTCGACGTACTCGCGGGTCCGGGCCAGCGGCTGGGCGAACCGCACCCCGTGCCATCCCTCGGAGACCTGCGGACCGGAGACACCGAGTCCGAGCCGGAACCGGCCCCCGGAGACCGCGTCGAGCGTGGCCGCCGTCATCGCGGTCGCCGCCGGGCTGCGCGCCGGAATCTGCATCACGGCGGAGCCGAGGTCGATCCGCTCCGTCTGGCCCGCCAGCCAGGCCAGCATGCTGGGCGAGTCCGAGCCGTACGCCTCGGCGGCCCAGACCACCGAGTAGCCGAGTCGGTCCGCCTCCCGGGCAAGGGCCAGGTGGTCGGCGGGTGTGCTCCACGGCGTCTGGTAGCCAAGGCTGAGCCCGAGTCGCACTGATCCGTCCCCCTGTCGTCGCGAGCCGCACCAGGGTACGCAATCCACCCGGCGGCCCCGACGGCCGGTGGGGGCGTTGCCCGATTCGGCTCGTCAGAGGCCGGGCGGTCCGCGGCGCGGGCGGCGGACCGACGCCACCGACGGCGGTGGAGGGGTGAACGGTCGCGGTGATGTCCGCGACAGTGCCCAAGTGCCGGGTTTGTACCGAGGCACGCACCCGGTCAGGGCGGGAGTGAGGATATCCGCGCGACGATGTTCTGAATAGAGTTCAACCATGCAACAGCGACCGCTCGGCCGAAGCGGGCTGGCGGTCTCCCGGCTCGCTCTCGGCACCATGACCTGGGGTCGGGACACCGACGCGGACGACGCTGCGGCACAACTGAAGAGTTTTCTGGACGCGGGGGGCAACCTCATCGACACCGCCGACGTCTACGGCGACGGCGACGCCGAGGCGCTGATCGGTTCGCTGGTCGGCACGCTGGTGCCCCGCGAGGACATACTGATCGCCACCAAGGCGGGGCTCCGGCCCGGCTCCCCGCGGCGCCGGGACAACTCCCGGGGACACCTGCTGCGCACGTTGGACGCCTCGCTGCGCCGGCTCGGCACCGAGTACATCGACCTGTGGCAGGTCCACGGCTACGACCCGGACACGCCGTTGGAGGAGACGCTGTCCGCGCTGGACTACGCGGTGAACAGCGGACGGGTCCGCTACGTCGGCGTCTCGAACTTCTCCGGCTGGCAGACCGCGCAGGCCGCCACCTGGCAGGCCGCGTTCCCCGGTCGGGCACCGGTGGTCGCGGTCCAGGTCGAGTACTCGCTCCTGCAGCGCGGGATCGAGCGTGAGGTGGTACCCGCCTGTCAGAGCCTGGGGCTCGGCATCCTGCCGTGGTCCCCGCTGGGTCGCGGTGTGCTGACCGGCAAGTACCGGCACGGTCGTCCGGCCGACTCCCGGGCCGCCTCGCCACACTTCGAACGCTTCGTCGCCTGCTACCTGGAGCCCCGCTGCTCCAGCATCGTGGAGGCGGTCGCCACCGCCGCGCACGGGCTGGGCGTCTCTCCGCTGGAGGTGGCGCTCGCCTGGGTCCGGGACCGTCCCGGGGTGGTCGCCCCGATCCTCGGCGCTCGGACGGTCGGGCAGCTTCTCGGTGCCCTCCAGGTGGAGCGGATGACGCTTCCCGAGGAAATCGCCCAGGCCCTCGACGACGTCTCCGCCACATCGATCGGCTACCCGGAGCGGGACGGCTGAACCCGGCACGGGGAGGGCCGGTGCGCGGTCGGGCGCGGCGGCCCCGGTCGCCGCCCCGGGATCGTCCGGCCCGACGGCGCCCGGGGGCGGTCGGGCGTCCCGGGTCACGCTGGTGAAGGACTGGTGCCGCCCCACGGGCCTGGGCAGGATAGGGAGCATGGATTACGAGTACGCGCCGCTGCGGTTACCACCGAATGTCGACCGCGTGACCGCCACGGCGCAGTTGGCGATCCAGGCCGAGTTCTCCGGGTGGGAGCTGGCGCGGGTACGCCTCTACCGCGACGGCACCCGCCAGGTGGTGTTGCGACGCCGGCTCGTCGACCGGCCGCAGCCCGGCCTGTCGTACTGACCAGGCCGTCGGTGCGGCCCGCGCGGCGGGGCCGCCGCCGTGCCTGGTACCCGGCCAGCCGGGACCGGGCACGGCGTGCCGCGGGTGGTGCCGGTCCTACCGGTCCTGCTCGCCCTCCTCGTCGGCGTCGGACAGGAACGGGTGTTCGTCCAGCCGGCCGACGAGGCGATCGTCCGGTCCGGGTGTGAACGGGCCGCTGCTGTCCTCGTCGTCGAAGGACTCAAGGTCGAGCGGCACCGCCACCTCACTGACCATCACCACGCCGTCGAGCGGCTCCAACTCGGGAACGTCCAGGGCGCTGAGCGACCCGTCGCCGGCCTGCAGCAGCTCCAACACCGCCTCACCGACACCCTCGACCCGGGCCGGCTCCTCGTCCCCCGGCGTGCCGGCCCGACGAGCCGCCTGAGCCGCCCGCAGCAGCGCCGCCACGCTCGGTACCCGGTAGTCGCGGCGCTGCCGTACGGAGAGGACCATCGGGTGCGGGTCGCTCGGCTCGCCGTCGGCCCCGCCGGGCCCGGCGCCGAAGCGCTCGTCCGCCTCGTCGGGGTCGATCACCTCGACGTCCCAGGGCGTCACCTCGCCGAACGCGTCGAGCAGGAGCTCGTCGTACTCGAACGACGCGTTGTTGAGTTCGACGTACGCCTGCCAGACGGCGTCGTCGTCGATCCGGCCCTCGGCGGCCCGGACCGCGGCGAGATGTGCCCGGGCGGCCTCGATGACCCGCTCCAGGGCGGCGTCCAGCTCGGCCTGCTGGTCGGTCATGGTGTGGTCTGTCCCTTCGATACGACGTCGGCGGCGTCGGGCCCCGCCGGGCAGGCGGGCCGCCGACGCAGCCGGAGAACCTGGCTGGGCGGAGGCTGGGCGGACCGGGATGACCGGAGAAGACAGGTCGGCCGGGTCAGCTCTGGCGCAAGAACCGGTCGAGCACCCGCACGCCGAACTGTAGCCCCTCGATCGGCACCCGCTCGTCGATGCCGTGGAACAACGCGGAGAAGTTCAGGTCCGCCGGCAGCCGCAGCGGGGTGAAGCCGAAGCACCGGATGCCCAGACGGTGGAACGCCTTCGCGTCCGTGCCGCCGGAGAGCATGTACGGCACTGCCCGGGCGCCCGGGTCCTCGGCCCGCAGCGCCGCCGCCATGGCGTCCACCAGGGCGCCGTCGAAGCTGGTCTCCAGCGCCGGCTGGCGGTGAATGTGCTCGATCTCGATGTCCGGGCCGACCACCTCGCGGAGCTGTTCGATCAGCAGCTCCGCCTGCCCGGGAAGGCTCCGGCAGTCGATGGTGGCGCTGGCCCGGCCGGGGATCACGTTGTCCTTGTAGCCGGCGGAGAGCCGGGTCGGGTTGGCGGTGTTACGGATGGTCGCCCCGATGATGTTGGCGATCGGGCCGAGCTTGGCGATCGCCGCCTCCGGGTCGTCGGGGTCGAGCTCGATACCCAGCGCCTCGGAGACCTCCTCCAGGAAGGCGCGCACGGTGGGGGTGACCACCACCGGGAACCGGTGCCGGCCGACCCGGGCGACCGCCTCGGCGAGCGCGGTGACGGCGTTGTCGTCGTGCACCATCGAGCCGTGCCCGGGACGGCCCCGGGCGTGCAGCCGTAGCCAGTCGAGGCCCTTCTCCGCCGTCTCGACGAGGTAGAGCCGCAGATCCTCGTTGACCGAGAAGGAGAAGCCGCCCACCTCGCCGATGGCCTCGGTGCAGCCCTCCAGCAGTTCGGGGTGTCGGTCAACCAGGAAGTGCGCCCCGTATCCCCCGCCGGCCTCCTCGTCGGCGGTGAAGGCCAGCACGAGGTCGCGCGGGGGACGGACGCCGCGACGCTGCCAGTCCCGGACCACCGCCAGCACCATCGCGTCGAAGTCCTTCATGTCGATGGCGCCGCGACCCCACAGGTAGCCGTCGCGGATCTCCCCGGAGAACGGGTGCACCGACCACTCGCTGGCGTCCGCCGGCACCACGTCCAGATGGCCGTGCACCAGCAGCGCCCCGCGGCTCGGGTCGGTACCGGGGATTCGGGCGACGACACTGGTCCGCCGAGGCGCCGACTCCCGGAGCTGCACCTCGACGCCCACCTCGGTGAGCTTCTCCGCGACGTACTCCGCGGCGGCCCGCTCGCCGGCCCCGGTCGCGTCGTCTCCTGTGTTGGTGGTGTCGATCCGGAGCAGGTCCTGGCAGAGCGGGACGACCTCGTCGACGGCGCTCGGGTGGCTCGGGGCGGACTGGCTACTCATGGGTTCTTCATACCAGTCCGCCCGGGCCGGCCGCCCGCCCACCCGGTGTCGAGTTTTTCCGGCGGGGAGGTTCCGGGATGTCCGCGCCCGGACCGGAGACAGCCCGGAGACAGCCCGACCTCGCCGGGTGGCGGCCCGCCGCGGTGGCACCGTCAGGGCCGGGGTCGTCTCGGCCGCCGCGCGGGCCGGCGGGTGCCCCGACGGGCTGGGCGACACGGCCGGCCGGGAGGTGTGATGATCCCTCCCGACGGGACCGGTGCCCGGGCCCGGGCACGAGCGACGGTGGACGGATGGGGCGATGCGCAACGCGTTGGTGGTCCGGGGTGGTTGGGAGGGCCACGTCCCGGTGGCGGCGACCGAGCTGTTCATCCCGTTCCTGCGGCAGCGGGGCTTCAGCGTCGAGGTCCACGACGACCTGGCGGTCTACACCGACCGTGAACGGATGGCTGCCGCCGACCTGGTGGTGCAGTGCTGGTCGATCGGAACCATCACCGACGAGCAGGCCGCCGGGCTGGTCGCGGCGGTCCGCGCCGGGACCGGCCTCGCCGCTGGCACGGTGGGATCGTCGACGCGTTCCACCACAACGCCTACCACCAGCTCACCGGGGGCGTCTTCGTCCACCATCCGCCCGGCTTCGTCGAGCACGACCTGACGGTGCTGCCCGACCGGGCCGACCATCCCGTGGTCCGGGGCATCGGTAGGGTCCGGCTGCACACCGAGAAGTACTGGGTGCTGACGGACCCGCTCAACGACGTCCTGGCGACGGTGACGTTCGAACCCGAGCCGGAGCAGGGTGGGTCGGACCCTGCCGCCACGCCCTGGCACCGTCCGGTCACCATGCCCGCGGTCTGGACCCGCCGGTGGGGTGCGGGACGGGTGTTCGTCTCGACCGTCGGACACAAGCTCGACGATCTGACCCTTCCACCGATCCGGACAATCACCGAACGCGGACTGCTCTGGGCCGCTCGGGAAAATTAGGTGTCCGTTCGGTCGCGGTTTGCGCTTCCTTTGGGGGATCTTTCACTGTCCAAAGGTCTTCCGGAGAATCCCGCTCTGGTCCTACCGTCACGCTATGAACCTGGAGCTGCGGCACCTCAAGGTGGTCTGCGCGATCGCGGAGACGGGCAGCGTGACCAAGGCCGCCTCGGCCCTGGGGCTGGCGCAGCCCGCGCTCACCGCACAGCTCCAGCGCATCGAGCGCACTCTCGGAGGCCCGCTGTTCGAGCGGGACCGTCGGGGTGCCCGACCCACCGCGCTGGGCGAGTTGGTGTTGGCCCGGGCCCGGGTCCTACTCCCGGCAATGAAAGGACTGCAGGACGAGGCCGCCCGGCTCGCCGGCACCGGCGCGGCAATGACCCGGTTCCGCCTGGGCGGGGTGAACAGTCACATCCTCGGCGGGCTGGTGCACCGGCTCGCCGCCGACCAGCCGCACGCGCAGATCAGCACGTACGCCTCATGGTCGGTCGACGAGCTGGCGCAGATGGTGTTGAGCGGCCGGCTGGACTACGTCCTCTCCGGAGTGTGTGGGGATGCGACACCGTCCGCCGAGTTCGGCCTGACCTGGCGGGCGGTGGCGGTGGACGCCGTCTTCGTCCTGATGCCCGAGACACACCCGCTGGCCGCGCACGACGAGGTGCACCTGGCGGCGTTGAGCGAGGAACGCTGGGCGGCGGCGCCCGGTGACGGGTGCTTCGAGAGCTGTTTCATCGCCGCCTGCGCCCGGGCGGGATTCACTCCTCGCAAGATCTACGAGACCGACATCCGCAGCTGCATCGACCTGGTCGAGGCGGGCGAGGCGGTGGCACTCGCCCAGGCGACGTTCCGGCCGGTGGCGGGTCTGGTCACCCGCCCGCTGGCCAACGCCCCGCTGCGCTGGCGGCTGCTGCTCGGCTGGCATCCGGACTCCCCTGCGGCGGAGAACGCCGACCGGGTCCTCGGGCACGCCATCGCCGCCTACAACGACTCGTTGTCCCGCAACCCGCACTACCTTGCCTGGCTGTCCCGCAATCCCTCTTTCGGGGCGCGGAACCTGGCAGCGGCCTGACGGCCGCCAGCAGCGCCAGCGGTCAGGCCGTGGCCGACGACCGGGCCCGGTCGACGCGGAGTCGCCGGGTCCACGGCCACCAGATCAGCAACTGCACCACCGCGAGCGCGAGCACACACGGCAACAGCGTCCAGACGCCGACGTGCTGTGCGGCGACCCCGGCCAGCCAGGGCAGCAGCGCGCCCCCGAGCACGGACACCCCGTTCATGATCCCGATCGCGGTCGGCACCAGTCGGGTCGGAATCAGGTGTGGCACCAGGGCCATGGCGGTCGGGAACGCCGGTCCGAGGAAGAAACCCAACAGGACGAGCCCGACGCTGGCCAGAACGGCGACCGGCGCGAGCCAGGCCAGGACGGCGCTCGCCACGACCCCGGTGAGGCAGACGGCGACGGTGCCGGCGGGCGTCAGGCCGAGCCGGGTGGCGACCGGGCTGATGACGAACCGGCCCACGGTCAGCCCGAGCCAGTATCCGCTGATGGTGTAGCCGGCGAGCAGGCGCGACTGCTGGTGCCCGTCCACCAGGAAGCTGAACCCCCAGTTGCCGACGCTGATCTCCAACCCGACGTACACGGTCAGGAAGACCGCCCCCAACAGGACCGCGGGCCGACGCAGCGCCGCGCCCAGCAGGCTCGGACCGGCGGCGACGGGTGCGGCCTCGGCCTCCTGGTCGGCTGCGGAGGCGGCTCGGGTCGGATAGGCCCGCAGGAAGCCGACGATCAGCGGCACGGACGCCAGCGCCAGCACCAGCCACACCGCCGTCCAGGGCAGCGCGGTCAGCATCCAGGTCGCCAGCACGGGCCCCAGCAGCGCACCGACCCCGAAGAACGCGTGCAGTCGGTTGAGCAGGATCGCCGCCCGCGGCAACCCGCTGAGATAGGCGTTCATCACCGACTCCAGCATCCCGACGCCGTAGCCGGCCGCGACCTGGACGGCCACCAGCGCCAGGAACGGCGGGCGGACCGCGGTGTAGAGCCCGGACAGCAGGAAGGCGGTGCCACCGACGACGAGCGCCAGCCGGACGCCCCACCGGTGGATCAACCTGCCGGCCGTGACCCCGGCCAGCAGGAACCCGGCGGAGAAGGTGATGAAGGTGATGCCGATCGTGGCCTTGTCCACGCCGTAGTCGCGAATCTGGGCCGGCAGCAGCACCCCGCCGACCCCGGCGCTGACCCCGACCAGCACGAACGTGGCGTACGCGACGACGACGGCGAGACGGTGGGTGCTTCGGGGGGCGGACACGCGAGGTCTCCTGGGGGTGGGGCGGCCGGGCACCGTCGGACGACCGCTCGCGGGGTTCCGGCTCGCCGGAGGCGTCGTCCACCACGTGCCCCACCCGCGCGCCGTCTCACGCGGGATCGGTATGAGCCAAGCGGTATGTAGCCTGCTCGATCCCGGAGGGATACCTTAGCGGTGCCCTGCCTGATCCAGCATCCGGGTGCCGTCGGCGTTCGTCGTACCACCCCGGGCTGACCCCCGGTCAGCGGGGCACCGGCCACCGTGCACCGTCCGGTTCCGGGCCGGACGGTGCACGGTTCTGCTCCGGTGGCATCCCGTCCGGTGCGAACCCGCCGCCAACGGGTACCGGTATCGGCATGACCGACCTGCCCGAGGACGACCGCGAGACCGTACGCCGGATCGCCGCCGCCCACACCGCCGCCTCCCGGGACGTCGAGGCCTTCCTGCGCCGCCTCCCGGCCCTGCCGACCCCCGAACACATCGCCGAGTACGCCGCCCTGCTGGCCAGGGAGGAGGCGATCCGGATCGAACGCGACGACGCCGCCGACGCGGCCGGGCTCGGTCTGCCGAGCGTCGGCCGCGAGTGAGCGCGCCGGCGCGTCCCGGATCGCCACCGGGCCGCCGGCCGCCCGCCCGGCACCGCGCGGGACCGGCTACCGCTCCGTCAGCGGGTCGTGACCGAGATCCAGCAGGGCGTGCCGCCACTGCTGGTCGCCACTGCCGTCCGGGGGACGCTCGTCGAGCAGGCCCCGGATCTCGGCGACGGTCTCCCGCATCACCTGGATGTCCCCCTCGGTGAGGTCCACCTTGCGTTTGCGCAGCACCGCGAGAATGCTTCGGCCGGGCTGGGGCAGCCCGAGATCAGGGTCCGCGCCGAAGCCCTCCTCGCCGGACCCTCGGGTCAGCAACCAGTCCCGTAGCCGCTCCGAGGTGACGTTGACACACGTGTGAAAGTCCTCCCAGAGCTGCTCCACCTCGGGATCGACACGCTGCTTGCGTACCATCAGGGTTCCTCCCCGACCGGGGTCGAAGCACCGTCGTTGTGGTCGTCCGCGTCGCCGCCCGACCCGGCGTCCGGCCGCGCCGTGGGCGGGCGGGGCACCAGGTTCGGCGTACGCCGCACCTCGCGTGGGGTGAGCACCGCGTCGGTCTTGGCGCTCTTCTCGCGGTTCTCCTCGGGCTGGCTCACGGTCGCCTCCTTCTTCGCTCCTCGCACGCGCTGCGCCCCGCGGACACGCCCGCCCGGCACGGTGCGGCCCCGGATCCGGCGTCGGTGGCCGTCACCGACCCGAGGACAGGGCGGCGGGGCTCTGGCTGTCCGATCGCTCCCCTCCGGACACTCCGAAGGTCAGCTCGTCGTCCCGGGCGCCGACGGTGACGTGCCGCCCCGGCGTGAGCGTGCCCTTCAGCAGCATCTGGGAGAGCCGGTTGTCGACCTCCCGCTGGATCGTCCGGCGCAGCGGCCGGGCACCGAACTGCGGTTCGTAGCCGTGCCGGGCGATCCAGTCCACCCCCTCGGGGGTGAAATCGACGCCGATGTCCTGTGCCCGCAGCCGGCGCCGCGTCTCGTCCAGCAGCAACTCGGTGATCTGCCGCAACTGCTCGCTCTCCAGCCGGCGGAAGATGATCACCTCGTCGATCCGGTTGAGAAACTCCGGCCGGAACTGCTCCTGGAGGCGGCGCATCAACCGGTCCCGCAGCTCGGCGTCCTCCCGGTCCGCCCCGTTGGCCGCCCCGCCGCCGAAGCCGACGCTGCGCCGGGCGCCGGTGATCAGTTCCGACCCCAGGTTGCTCGTCATGATCAGTACGGTGTTCCGGAAGTTGACCGTCCGTCCCTGGCTGTCGGTGAGCCGCCCGTCGTCGAGGACCTGCAGCAGGATGTTGAAGACGTCCGGGTGCGCCTTCTCGATCTCGTCGAGCAGCACCACCGCGTACGGTCGGCGCCGGACCGCCTCGGTCAACTGGCCCGCCTCCTCGTACCCGACGTACCCGGGCGGAGCGCCGACCAGCCGGCTGACCGTGTGCCGCTCCTGGAACTCGCTCATGTCCAACCGGATCATCCGGTCCTGCTCGCCGAAGAGCGCCTCGGCCAGCGCCCGGGCCAGTTCGGTCTTGCCCACGCCGGTCGGGCCGAGGAAGAGGAAGCTCCCCATCGGTCGCTCCGGGTCGGCCAGCCCGGTCCGGGAGCGGCGCACCGCCTCGGCGACCGCGGTCACGGCGGCGTCCTGGCCGATCACCCGCTCGTGCAGGTAGCCCTCCAGACGCAGCAGCCGGTCCCGTTCCTCCTCGGTGAGCTGGCTGGCCGGGATGCCGGTCGCGCGGGACACCACCTCGGCGATCTCGTGCGGCCCCACCTCCGGGACCGCCGGCTGGCCGCCGTTGCCGCGGGCGGCCTCCAGGCGTTCCTGCAGCTCGTGGCAGCGGTCGCGCAACTCGGAGGCACGTTCGTACTGTTCGTCGGCGACGGCCTGGTCCTTGTCCCGTTTGACCTCCTCCAGTTCTCGCTCCAGCCGTCGTACGTCGCCGGCCGGGGTGCGGGTGCGCAGCCGTACCCGCGCGCCCGCCTGGTCGAGCAGGTCGATGGCCTTGTCCGGCAGGAAACGGTCGGTGATGTACCGGTCGGAGAGCTCGGCCGCGGCGACGAGCGCCTCGTCGGTGAACCGGACCTGGTGGTGGGCCTCGTAGCGGTCCCGCAACCCGCGCAGGATCTCGACCGTGTCGTCGACGCTGGGCTCCGGCACCAGCACCGGCTGGAACCGCCGGGCCAGCGCGCTGTCCTTCTCGATGTGGCGTCGGTACTCGTCCAGCGTCGTCGCGCCGATCACCCGCATGTCGCCGCGGGCCAGTGCCGGCTTGAGCATGTTGCTCGCGTCCATCCCGCCCTCGGCGCCGGCGCCGCCCGCGCCGACCAGGGTGTGCAGCTCGTCGAGGAAGATGATCAGCTCGTCGCCGTGCGACCGGATCTCGTCGACGACCTTCTTCAGCCGCTCCTCGAAGTCACCGCGGTAGCGCGTGCCGGCGACCAGCCCGGCCAGGTCGAGCTGGACCACCCGCTTGCCCGCGAGGGTCTGCGGCACGTCCCCGTCGGCGATCCGCTCGGCGAGCCCCTCGACGATGGCGGTCTTCCCGACCCCGGCCTCGCCGATCAACACGGGGTTGTTCTTGGTGCGGCGGGAGAGGATCTCGACCGCCTGTTCGATCTCGTCGCCCCGTCCGATCACCGGATCGATGTCGCCGGCCCGGGCCAGGTCGGTGAGGTCCTGACCGTACTGGTCGAGGGTCGGGGTGCCCCGATCGGGCCGCCCACCGCCGCCACTCACGCTGGCGGCCTGCAGGGCCTGTGGCTGGATCCGGCCGGCGGCGAGCATCCGACCGGCCGGCGACTCCGGATTGAGCGGAAGCGCCATCAGGATGTGTTCGGGACCGATGTACGTGGCGCCCATGGCCCGGGAGAGCTGGTGGGCGTCGAGCAGGGCCCGTTTGGCCGCCGGGGTGAGCGACATGTTCGACGGGACCTGGCCGTGCCGGGCCGGGCGGCGGACCTTCTGCTCGCCGCCGAGGGCGCCCAGCAGCGCGTCCGGGTCGGCGCCGGCCCGGTCCAGGAGGTCCCGCAGCGGCTCACGTTGCAGGGCCGCCCAGAGCAGGTGGTCGGTGTCCAGGTCGCTGCTGTTGGCCTGTGCCGCCCGGCGGGCGGCGTCGGCGAGCATCTCCCGGGCGTCCGCGGTCATCAGCCGGGTGATGTCCACCCGCTGCCCCTGCCGGCGGCTCTCCCCGCGTCCGAAGTACCGAGCCAGGAACTCGTCCCACGGGTCGACGCCGAAGTCGCCGGGTCCCTGTGCCATCTCTCGTCCCCCTCCCGGGCGCCTCGCAACGGGCGCGGGCACTGCGCTGTCCGCGCCTACCCGGCGGGAAGGCCCGACAAACGTGCCGTAACCGCAACCGGGCCGGCCGGCGCGGCCCGCGCCGGCCGGGGCGACGGAGCGGTGTGCCCGACCGCCGTGGCGGTGGCAGGCTGGGCGGGTGGAACGCGAACCGCTCCTGGTGGTGGACGCCGCGAACGTCGTGGGTTCGGTGCCGGACGGCTGGTGGCGTGACCGGGTCGGGGCGACGGTCCGGCTGCGTGACCGCCTGGCGCCGCTGCGTCGACACGGCCTGCCCGGACTGCCCCCGCCGGTGGAGGTCGTGCTCGTCGTCGAAGGGGTGGCCCGACAGGTCGCGGCCAGCGACGAGGTCCGGGTGGTCGCCGCGGAGTCGTCCGGCGACGACGCGATCGTGGCGCTGGTCCGTACCGAGGCTCCCGCCCGGAGCTGCGTGGTGGTCACCGCCGACCGGGCGCTGCGTTCCCGGGTGTCCGCGCTGGGCGTCGAGGTACGCGGACCTCGGTGGTTGGCGCCAGACCCCGGGGTCCGGCCCGGCCGGAACCCGGGACTGTCGGAGATCCGACTAAGTAGCGAATCGATCACGTAAAGTAGCAGGTTGGCCGAACTGCGGCGATCTTGCCGAGCCGGGGTCGATCCGGACACCAAC
>Ga0207867_1000077_pt1 | contig 116079 bp, 108 predicted proteins | sample HigsolmetaAR206D_FD_184838 | JGI IMG/M metagenome (GOLD analysis project Ga0207867, IMG submission 184838) | Ionic liquid and high solid enriched microbial communities from the Joint BioEnergy Institute, USA - AR20-6-D (SPAdes) (version 2) ...
CCCGGGCCGGCCGCACCGGCGACCCTCCGCCGCACCGGCAGGCAGACCAGTGACAACCCGCCGCACACCCAAGGAGCCGACACCCCATGCCCCAGCCGCTTGACACGCCCGCCCTCCGCCTGTCCCCGCAGGTCGCCGACGCGCTCGAATGTGGCCGGCCGGTGGTGGCGCTGGAATCGACGCTCATCGCCCACGGCCTGCCCCGGCCGGACAACCTGCACGTGGCACGAGAGCTGGAGACGCTGGTCCGCCGGGAGGGAGCGGTCCCGGCGACGATCGCGGTGCTGGACGGGACGGTGCACATCGGGCTGGAAGAAGGTGGCCTGGAACGGGTGGCCGGCCAAGAAGACCTGCGCAAACTGGGCTGCCGTGACCTGCCGGTGGCCATGGCCACCGGCGCCAGCGGCGCCACCACCGTCTCGGCCACCGCGTTCCTGGCCGCCCGCGCCGGGATCCGGGTGTTCGCCACCGGCGGGCTGGGCGGGGTGCACCGCGGCTGGGCCGACACCTGGGACGAATCCGCCGACCTGGCGCTGCTGAGCCGCACCCCCATCACGGTGGTGTGCGCCGGGGTCAAGTCGATCCTGGACGTGCCGGCCACCCTGCAACGCCTGGAGACGCTGAATGTGACGGTCGTCGGCTACCGCACCTCCACCTTCCCCGGCTTCTACCTGCACTCATCCGGGCTGCCGGTGGACTGGACGCTGCACAGCCCCCGGCAGGTGGCCCAGGTGATGCGCGCCCAGGACGCCCTGGGCGGGCCGCGGGCGGCGCTGGTGGTGGCCAACCCCGTGCCGCCGGACCGGCAGCTGGACCCCGCCCTGCACGACCGGGTCCTGGCCGGGGCGCTGGCCGAGGCCGAACGCCGGCAGATCACCGGGCAGGCCGTCACCCCGTTCCTGCTGGAGCGGCTGGTGCACGGCACCGGCGGCGCGGCGCTGCGCGCCAACGTGGCGGCGGTGCGGGCGAACGCGGCCCTGGCCGCGCAGATCGCCGTCTGCTGGGCGCAGGCAGGGGGCGGCCCCGCCGCGTGAGGGGGGCGCGGCGGGGCCTGCGGCCGGGTCGTCTCCAGGCCCGGGGGGCGGCCTGGAGCGGCTTCATTTGAGTGTGCCGGGAGGCGGCGGGGCAAAGCGACCCCGTGGCCGTCCCGGCTTTTCACATGCTGAAAGCGGCCACGGCCGCCCCGGAAAACCGGCGATAGAGCACATCCCGCCCGCAACCCCCAGATCCCGCCCGGCCCCGCCGGCGGATACGGCAGGATACCGGCAGCCGCATCCGGCGGCCGGAGAGAAAAACGGCGTCCAGGAGGGGGAGGTGCGCAGGTGAGCCGGAGACTGTTGCGACTGGGGGTCCGGCTGCATCCCGACAAGGCCGCCTTCCGCGTCCACGACCGCGGCGCCGACCCCTCCGGCCTGCAGGCCCCCGCCCCGCCCGCCGGCGGCGCCCTGGTCAGCATCGGCTATGACCAGATGTGGATCGGCAGCCTGCAAGACGACGTCGACGTCACGGTGCTGCTGGAGGAATGGGACGGCCACCCGCCCCCCGGCCGAGGCGATTGGGAACAGGAGGCCGCCGGGGAGATGTACCTGCGCGGAGCGGTCGCCATCAGCACCGCCACCGGCGAGCCGGTGCTGCACGGGGTGCGGCTGCTGGGCGGGGTGGGCCGCTACCAGATGCGCATCCGCGCCCAGCACCGCGCGGCGATCGCCCGGCTGTATGACGCTTTGCTGGACCGGTTCCGTGACGGCTTCAGCCTGCAGTTCCAGCAGGCGTTGCAGGAACTGCAGGGAGTGGAGCACTACCTGATCCAGCTGTGGCCCTCCCCGTCCTCCTCGGGGCCGCAGCGAACGGTCACCGACGCCGATCTGGCCCTGTCGGGGGCGCTCCCCCCGCCGCCGGGCCTGGAACCGCCGGACCAGACCGGCCCGTTGCCGTCCCTGCCCGAACCCCCCGCCCTTGCCGCCCGGCCCGAGGAGGGGGACGTTCCGCGCGGCGATGACGGCCAGTTCACCGAACTTCCCGCCCACGCCCCGCCCACCGGGCCCGGCGCCTCCCCAGACGACGAAACCGCCACCGCGGACCCGCCCCCCTCCCCCGGCGGCCATAAATGACCGCCTTGCATGCCCCAGGCCCGCCGGCCCGGGGGCCGCTCACCCCGCCCACCAGGCGGGCAGCCGCTACTATCGCCACGTGAGCTGGCAGGTGACCGGGCCCGGCACAGGCACCGGAACAGACGACCCCTTCGCCGCGGCCGAAACCCAGGTCCGCGCCATGGCGGCGGCGCCCTGGTGGAACACCGCCCCACCCCAGCAGCGCGCCGAAGCGATCGCCTCGCGGATGCTGACCGGCGCCGGAGAATGGTGGCTGTTCGGCGCCTGGGCCCGCTGGTACCGCTGCGGGCTGGATGGAACCTGGCAGCCCTGCCCCCCGCCCCTCGACCCCGCGGTCCGGCGCCGCACCACCACCGCGCCCCGCGGCGCCGGCAACCCCCCCATCCCACCGCAGCTGGTCCCCGCCGGTCCCGACCTGAACGCCGGACGCATCACCTCCGCCGGGTTCGTGGGGCCCCTGCCCGACCCGGCCACCGTGGCCGCCCTGCAGCAGGCCCAAATCGAGGCCCTGGGCGTCAACGTCGCCCAGTTCACCCTGGCCGACCCCACCTTCACCCCCGGCACCCCCAGCACCCTGGCCGCCGCCTGGAGCGCGCTGCTGTGGTGCGCCGGCGCACCGGTCGCCCTCGGCGACCACCCCATGATCCAGCTGTTCGCCCCCTACCTGACCACCCCGCCGGAGCGGCTGCGCTGGATGAGCCCCCCGGACTTCGGCACCCTGGTGGCGTTGTACGCCGGGCCGTTGAGCGCCGGGGACTGGAGCGGCGCCTCCTTCATCGTCCGCCTGCTGCACAAGGTCGCCATCGCGTTGCGCGGCGATGAGCGTTTCCGGCCCGGCGCCGATGCCCTGGCCGCCATCACCGCCGCCTCCCTGCCGATGGTCCAGCAGGATGCGGCCACCCTCCGCTACGGCCTGCCCGCCCTGGTCGAGCAGTGGCGGCGCCGCTGCCCGGCGGAGTTCGCCCTCCCGCTGCTGCGGGACGCCTCCCCGGGGGAGTTCTTCCGGCTGGGCCTATATGACCTGCAGCAGCTGGTCACCCGGTTGCACGGCCGCCCGCTGGACCACAACGAAGTCCGCCGCATAGCCATGGCGTTGCTGGCCGCCGACCTGCACGCCGCCCCCGCCGCCGCGCACGCCCTGCTGCCGTGGCTGGACCCCGACAGCGCCCGCACCCTGCAGGCGGTCCTCTCCGATGCCTCCCACCCCGGCCGGCAGTGGTGGCCCCACAACGGGCGGCTGCCGGAACGGCTGCGCGGGGAGGACACCGCGCTGCACGCCCTGCTGGCCACCTCCTACATCCTCGGGCTGACCTGGTGCCGCCTGGCCCAAAGCCCACCGCCGCCGACCGGGTTCGCCCTGGCCGTGGCGGCGGCCGGGGCGCTCACCGAGGCCGCCCGGCCACCGTCCACCGGAGAGCTGACCCCCTGGCAGATCATCGAGGCCGCCCGCGCGCACCTGGCCGCCAACCCCGGCCCCCTGGCCGCGCCGCCCCCACGCGACGACCCGCCCCCCGCTCAGCCCCAGCCGCACGATTCCACGCCCCCGCCCACGGTGGCCGCACCCGATCCCGCGCAGGCGGCGCCCCCCACCGTGCAGGCCCCCGCCCCCGCTTCTCCGGTCGACCTTGCGCAGGTCGCCGGGGACGTCCCCATCGCCGAGGCCTACGGCATCCGTTTCGTCAGCGGCGATGAGGACATCGAACGTCTCATCACCGAGGTCCGCCGCCGCGGCAAGTGGGCCCAGCGGCTGCGCGGCCAAGAGGTCTCCAGCGCCTCGATGCCGGCGCTGCTGCTGGTCGGCGCCCCCTCCAGCGGCCAGCGCCGCCTGGGCCGGATGGTGGCGCGGGCACTGGCCGACGTCAACGTCAGCAGCGGCCAGATGCACAGCGTCCACGCCGATGAGCTGCGTCCCGGCGGCCCGCAGGCGCTGCAGGCCGCGCTCAGCCGGCACTCCGGCCACGTGCTGCTGCTGGAGGGGCTGGATGAGCTGCTGCTGGAAGAGCCGCACGGGCCGGCCTGCGCCGCCGCCTTGTACCGGGCGCGCGCCGAAGGCGTCAGCGACACCACCCTGCTGGCCACCTGCGCCCCCGACCGTCTCCAGCCGCTGTCCCAGGCCGCCCCCGAACTGATCGCCGACCTGCGGGTGGTGCACTTGCCGGACCTGTCACAGCCCCACCTGCAACGCGCCCTGCTGGCCCTGCTGGCCGGTGAACGGCGGCTGCGCCTGGATGAGACGGCCTGGCAGGTCGTCACCGCCGACCTGCCGACGCTGCGCGGCCGGGGACGCCTGACCGGGGCCCGGCTGGTGGAAACCTATCTGGAGCGCGCCGCCACCCGGCACCTGGGACGCGCCGTGGCCACCCAGGCGATCGGCAGCGCCCAGGAGCTGGTGCTGACCGCCGACGACTTCCACGGCCTGGCCGCCGAACTGTCCCCGCCCTGACCGGCCGGCCTCCCGCAGCCCCTCTTACCGGGTGCTGTCAGCGGCGTCCTCCGTCAAGGTCCGCATGGACCCGCGGCGCCTCCGGCGCCAGGCGCAGCGGCTTGCTGAACCACACCACTTTGCCGTGCCCGCACACCCTGCTGCCGTACGCCGCGGCCAGCGCCGCCACCAGCAGCAGCCCACGCCCCCTCTCCGACCAGTCCGCCGCCTGCGCACCGGCCGGCCGCGGCACCAGCGGGCTGTCATCCCCCACCTCGGCCACCAGCTCCCCCTCCCGCAGCCGCAGCCGCACCGGCCCGGTGCCGTGCACCACCGCGTTGGTGACCAGCTCATCGACCATCAGCACCACATCGTCGACCTCGCCGGGATCCTGCGCCCCCCACAACGCCAACGCCCGCCGCGTCAACGCCCGCGCCCGCGACACCGCGGCGGCCTCCCCGGCCAGCTCCCACGCCAGCGCCCCCGCCGCGGCCCGCCCGCCTGTCCGCCCGCCGGCCTGCCGGCCGTGCGGCCTCCGCCCGTCGGCCCCGAGCCGCTTGATCTTCAAATCCGCTCTCCTCACCCCGTCTGGCCGTGCGAGTCGACGGCTCCATACCGGCATGTTCCCGGTGCGGGACCGGCGGTAGAGGCCCGCCCTCCAGAACTGCCCCCAAGGCAAGGCCCGCCTTGCGGGAACGGAAGGCCACCGGCCCGCACCCTGCGCGCTGTCAAAGACGTCCCGCACCACGCCGCGGTGCACCCCGGACGGCAAGAACCCACCCCGCATCCACACCACCCTCACCTTCCGGACACCCCCGCCGCGCTTCCGCCGGCTGCGGCCACGGAGAATCCCGTTAAGGTAGGGAAGGCCGGTGTGGCATGTGTCCCCCGGGCCGCACCCTAAGCCTTCGTGGAATACCGGCGGCCCCAGGCCGCGCAGGAGCCACGTTGTGCCCTTCGCCGTGAGGCGACCACCACACCGGCCCGCAACGCGTGAGGGGGCCCGGCCTTCTCAGGCCGGACCCCCATGCACGTTCACCTGCCGCCGCCCAGGCCGCAAGAAGAACCTCCCGCGGCCTTACAGCACCGCCACCGCCACGGCGGCCGCCGCGGCCACCACCACGACCGCCGCCATGACCAGCACTGAGCGGCGAAGGCGATGCGACCTGCCCAGCGTCGACAGCCGGGCCGCCAAGTGGGGATCGTCACGCCGAAGCCGCGTCTCGATCTCGGCGAGGATCCGCTGCTCCTCCATCGACAGCGCCATGCCTACCTCCGGGGGGTGTCCGGTGTCTTCTTATCTGCCCCACCACCAAGATCATTAGCCGTGCTCGGTGGTCACCGTCGCCCCCCGCGCCGGGGCGCTTTCATGGTGCAACCGGTCCAGCGCGGTGACGTAATAGGTGTACGTCGTGCCGGGCTTGACGGTCGGATCCACGATCGCGCTCCCCCGCACCGTCGTCAGCAGCCTGCGCGGATCGACCTGGGCGCACGCCTTGCCCCGGCCCTCCACCCGGTACACCGCATACGAGGTGGCCTGCTTCGACGGCGACAGCTGCCAGCTGACCCGCACGCCCTTGCCGTCCGGTTCGGCCCGCACCGACCCGGCCGGGGACGGCGCGGCGCCCCCCGCCACCGGTGGGGGGATCGCCGCCGCCCCATAGTGGTCCTTGCGCAGCCGGCTGGTCGCCCCGCCCTTGTCACCGACCAGGTCCTTGGCGCTGAAGTACACATCCCCCCGCACCTGCCGGTGACGGGCGTTGACCGCAAGATGCCGCGACAGCTCCCCGGCGTCGAAACCGCGCTCACCGACCCGGTAGGAGGCCTGCCCGATCGTCAGCTGCACCCCCGTGCCCTCCACCTGCTCGGCCCACCAGGCCACCAGCGTGGAGTAATCGGCGGCGGCGTTGCCGATCTCCCAATACAGCTGCGGGGTGATGTAGTCCACCCAGCCCTGCTTGACCCACTTGCGGGTGTCGGCGTAGACGTCGTCGTAGCTTTGCAGCGCCGTGGTCTGCGACCCGGCCGGGTCGCTGCGGCGGTTGCGCCACACCCCAAAGGGGCTGATCCCGAACCGCACCTGCGGCTTGGCCCGGTGGATCTCCTCGTGCAGGCCCTTGACCAGCGCATCGACGTTGGCGCGCCGCCAGTCGCCCTTGCTCATCCCCCGCCCGTACCGCCGGTAGGTGTCCTCATCGGGGAAGTCCCCGCCCGAGGGGTAGGGGTAGAAGTAGTCGTCCAGGTGGACGGCGTCGATGTCGTACTTGCCGACCACATCCAGCACGACCTTGGTGACCAGCTCCCGCACCTGCGGCAGCCCCGGGTCGTACCACAGCTTGCCGTCGTATTCACGCACCCACGAGGGGTTCTTGCGGGCGGGATTGTCCGGGTGCAGCTTGCCGCGGTCGTTGTGCAAGGCCACCCGGTAGGGGTTGAACCAGGCATGGAACTCCAGGTCCCGCTTGTGGGCCTCGGAGACGAAGAACTCCAGCACATCGAACCCCGGGTCACGGCCCTGCTCGCCGCTGATCCACTGCGACCACGGCTCATAGGGGGAGTCGTAGAAGGCGTCGGCGCTGGGACGGACCTGCACGAACACCGCGTTCAACCCCAACGCCCTGGCCTGGTCCAGCAGCTTGCGGTAGTCGGCCTTCTTGCGTTCGGCCGAGTGCGCGGTGTCCGACGGCCAGTCGATGCCCGACACCGTCGCGATCCACATGCCCCGCACCTGCCGTGCGGCCGAATCCCCGGGGGGCTTGATGTCCGGGCATTCGGCCATGCCGGCGGCGATCGGGGCGTCCGCCCGCAGCGCCCCGACCTCGCCTCCGGCCGCCGAGGTGCATCCGGCGAGCAGACCCGAAGCCGCCACCGCCGCCGAGGCGATCTTTATGCGTTCTTTGCTCCCCGATAGCCACGCCATAGCCCTCAAGTCTTACCGACAAGCGGGCATGCCATGACCAAAACACTGAACCCCGCAGGCCTGTTACGCCCACATCCCCCTTCCCATGGGGGAAGCGGACCGAAAAATTTACCTACCGGGACCTGCCCGCCAAAACCCGTGAAAGCACCTCCGCTCCCTGCGGAAACATCCCACCCCCTTTACATGAATCCCGGCATCCGTCCCATCTGTGCTCTACTCGCACAACCAACCCGACCGTCTCAGTGCATGTCGGTGCGCCCTTCACAGCCCCCCGGCAAGAACCTTGAGACACCCCGGCTGCAAGACCCGATGCGGCCCGCGGAAACAACCCCCACGGTTTCCCGCAGCCGACGGCAGGCACCCAAGCGCCCGGCTACCCTGACCTCGATGCAGTCCTCTCCCGCCCCCGTGATCGTCGACCGCGCACCGGGCGCCGCCGGAGAGCTCATCCTCCGCAAAAGCGGCCCCCACTACGAGATCATCAGCAACGGCGTGTTCCTCATGGACACCCGCGACGGCGCCTCCGAACGCCTCCTGGTCACCGCCGCCCTCGACCACCACCCCCCGCCCGCCGACATCCTCATCGGCGGCCTCGGCGTCGGCTTCTCCCTGGCCGCGGCCGCCGCCCACCCCCACGCCGGAACCATCACCGTCATCGAACGCGAACCGGCCGTCATCGCCTGGCACCGCACCCACCTGCGCCCCTGCTCCGCCGGCGCCCTCGACGACCCCCGCGTCCGCCTCCACCAGGCCGACCTGCTCACCTGGCTGCACCGCAACCCCCGCCCCCACCACGTCATCTGCCTCGATATCGACAACGGCCCCGACTGGACCGTCAGCGACGGCAACGCCCGCCTCTACCAGCCCTCGGGGCTGCGCCTGCTGGCCGACCGCCTCACCCCCGACGGCACCCTCGCCGTCTGGAGCGCCGCGCCCTCCCCCGCCTTCCGGCGACGCCTGCGCGACCACTTCACCCACGTCACCACCCGCACCGTCCCCCACCGCCGCGCCCACCCCGACGTCATCTACCTCGCCCGCCACCCCCGCGGGGTGTCCCACCCCACACCCCCACACTTTTGAACAAGTTCAACTCTGCCGTAGAGTGGACGCCGTGAAGCTCGCGGCCGAAGCCACCACCCCCCTCACCGCCCGCACCCAGCCCATCCCCGACCCCGGCGACCTGACCGCCCACCTGCCCCACCCCACCGCCCTGGCCTGGATCCACCACGGCGAAGGCATCGTCGCCTGGGGACAGACCGCCCGCATCACCATCCCCGGCGGCCCCCACCGCTTCACCCACGCCGCCCGCCGCCTAAGCGACCTGTTCGCCGGCGCCGCCATCGACGACCCCCTCAAACTGCCCGGCACCGGCCCCCTGGCCTTCGGCAGCTTCACCTTCGACCCCGCCACCGACGGCTCGGTCCTCATCATCCCCCGCCACATCCTCGGCCGCCGCGACGGGCACGCCTGGCTCACCACCATCGGCGCCCCCACCGCCGACCCCCTCACCCTCACCCGGCCGCCCGCCCCGCCCACCGGGCTGCGCTGGGGGGAAGGCACCCTCAGCGCCCACGACTGGCAAAAAGCCGTCGCCACCGCCGTCGACCGCATCCAAGGCGGCGACCTGGGCAAAACCGTCCTCGCCCGCGACCTGACCGTCCAGGCCGCCCAGCCCATCGACACCCGCGTCCTGCTCTCCCGCCTGGCCGCCCGCTACCCCACCTGCTTCACCTTCGCCGTCGACCGCCTCATCGGAGCCACCCCCGAACTCCTCATCCGCCGCACCGGTGACCGCATCGACTCCCTCGTCCTGGCCGGCACCACCCCCCGCGGCACCACCCCCGGCGAGGACCGTGAACGCGCCCAGCGCCTGTACCGGTCCGCCAAAGACCGCCGCGAACACGCCTACGCCGCCGACATGGTCCGCCAGGCCCTCACCCCCCTGTGCACCGACCTGCACGTCCCCCACCGGCCCCAGATCCTGACCCTCCCCAACGTCATCCACCTGGCCACCCCCGTCCACGGCACCCTCGCCGCCCAGCACTCCGTCCTGGACGTCCTGGCCGCCCTTCACCCCACCCCCGCCGTCTGCGGCACCCCCACCGCACCGGCCCTGGACCTCATCCGCGAACTGGAGGTCATGGACCGCGGGCGTTACGCCGGCCCCGTCGGCTGGATCGACACCGACGGCAACGGCGAATGGGGCATCGCCCTGCGCTGCGCCGAGATCGACGCCCACGACCCCACCCGCGCCCGCCTCTTCGCCGGCTGCGGCATCGTCGCCGACTCCGACCCGGCCGCCGAGCTCGCCGAAGCCCAGGCCAAATTCCGTCCCATGCAAGAGGCCTTCCAGGGCTGACCCCCACCCCCGAGGGGGTCGTTTTCGGTGCCGCCGGGCCGTGCCGGGTGACGGTACCGTCCACCTTGGGTTATAGATCACCGAAGACGGGCAAAGCACTCGCTCGTCGAGCTCACCAAAACGCCGGGCATCGCGCCGTCACCGAAGACGACAGCACCGCGAAAGCCCCTGCAAGCCCTGCCTGCCAGGCTCGAAACCACACGGCACCGGCAACGCCGCCCCTTCACCGGCGCACGAACCCGGCTTTCGCCGTGGGAGCCCGCCGCGCGGCGGCGCCGATCCGGAAACGACGCATCAAGAAGGCCGCCGAGGCCGGTCTCGCCGACCGGGGCGACTTCCAGGTCGCCACCGTCCAGGGCTTCCCCGGCACCGGCTATGACCTGGTGACGATGTTCGACCGCCTGCACGACATGGGCGACCCGCCGGGGGCCACCCGCCGGGCCCTGGCCCCCGACGGCACGTGGCTGCTGGTGGAGCCGTTCGCCTCCGGCAAGGTCGAGGAGAACTTCACCCCGGTGGGACGGCTGTGCGACAACGGTTCCACGTTCCTGTGCGTGCCCAACGCCCTCTCCCGGGAGGGCGGCTATGCGCTGGGCGCGCAGGCCGGCCCGGCCGCCATCCGGGAACTGGCCACCAAGGCCGAATTTGCTCATTTCCGGCAAGTGGTGCAGACGGCGTTCGATCTCGTCTACGAGATCCGCCCTTGAAACAAAGACCCACGCGATCATCGGTGGTGGCCGCAGCGAAGGCGGCCACCACCGGCTTTTCCAGAGACGACCGCGAACCCACCGGCGATCGAATGCCGCAGCGTCGTTGGCCGATACCGGCCAAAGACTACAAACTCCCCCTTCAAGGAAGAGACCAACCGGCACCCATCGGTTCATATTGCGGCAGAACGACCCGCGTCACGATCGCACGACGAAAAGCAAAGGGAAACATCCTCCATGCGACCACCCACCCGCACCGCAGCAGGACTCATCGCCATGGCCACCGCCATGACCCTCCTCCTGCCGGGCACGGCCACCGCCGCAACACCCGAAACAGCCGCCACGGCCGCACCCTCCCCCTTCCAGGCGATCTCCCACCCGGCCGGCGACGTCTCCGCCGCCTCGGTGCTCAACTACTGGACCCCCGAACGCATGGCCAAGGCCAAGCCGCTGGACCGCAGCCTGAACGGCCCCGCCGCCGGACCGGACGTCACGGCGAACGCGGTCACCAACGCCAAGATCCGCCCCAACCCCAAGACCAAGCTCAACCGCACCACCGGCAAGCTCTTCCTGGTCCAAGACGGCTACGACGGCTACTGCAGCGCCACCGTCACCACCGCCGGCAACAAACGATCGGTATGGACCGCCGGCCACTGCGTCCACAGCGGCCGCGGCGGCGACTGGAGCACCTACGGCCTGTTCGTGCCCGCCTACCACAACGGCAAGGCCCCCTTCCAAAGGTGGGTCGTCGACCGCTGGGTCACCACCTACGGCTGGATCAGCAACCCCACACCACAGGCCTTCGCCTACGACATCGCCGCCTTCACCGTCAAAAACAAGCCCAAGAACAAAAAAGGCAAGCGCAAGCTGCAGCAGGTGGTCGGCGGCAAACCGGTCAAGATCAAACCCGCCCGCAAGCTCGGCATCCTCAACCTGGGCTACCCGCACCTCTTCCTGCCGTCGGGCAAACCCACCAACACCCGCAAGATGTACTACTGCCAGGGCCCCAGCACCCCCTACAACATCGCCGGCAAAGGCTGGCCGGTCGGCCTGGCCACCCGCTGCACCATGGGCAACGGCGCCAGCGGCGGCGGCTGGCTCCACAAATACGGCAAGACCTGGTACATCGTGGGCCTCAACAGCGCCCACCACCGCCACAACAAGATCGCCTTCAGCCCCTACCACGGCCCGGCGGCCCGGAGCGTCCTGAAGACGGTCCGATCCTTCAAATAACCCCGGCCACACGCCCGGGACCCCGAAGGGGTCCCGGGCCCCCTCCGCCCCTACCGCAAAAACGACGTGATCCTCCTCACCACACCACGAACCTGAACACACCGGGCGCATAAGGTGTGCGGCGATGAACGCACGGTGGATCGAACTGGACGGCGCGGTCAACGTCCGCGACCTGGGCGGGCTGGCCACCACCGACGGCCGGACCACCCGCTTCGGCAAAGTCCTGCGCTCAGACAACCTGCAGAACCTCACCCCCCGCGACCTGCGGACACTGCTGGAGAACTACCGCCTGACCGACGTGGTGGACCTGCGCAGCCGGACCGAGGTGGACCTGGAAGGACCCGGCCCGCTGACCCGGGTGCCCCAGGTGACCATCCACCACCTGTCACTGTTCGCCGAAAGCGGCCGGCACACCGACGTCACCGCCGACACCCTGGATACGGACAAGGTGCTGCCCTGGCAGACGCACCCCTCGGCCGCCGGACCCGACCGGCCGGTCGAGCACTACCTGGGCTACCTGCGCGACCGCGCCGACTCGGTGATCGCCGCACTGCGCGTCATGGCACGCACCCGCGGCGCGGCCGTGGTGCACTGCGCCGCCGGCAAGGACCGCACCGGCGTGGTCTGCGCCCTGGCCCTGGACGCGGTCGGCGTGCGCCGCGACCACATCATCGCCGACTACACCGCCACCGGCCTGCGGCTGCAGGCCATCCTGACACGACTGCGAGCCAGCGGCACCTACGCCGCCGACCTGGACTCCCGCCCCGCCGACAGCCACCTCCCCCAGGCCACGACCATGGAGAAATTCCTGACCGTCCTGGACGAACGCTTCGGAGGCACCCTCGGCTGGCTCGCTGAACACGGGTGGAGGGATGGCGATACGGCGGCATTGCGGGAGAGCCTTCTTATCTGACCGCCTTTACGCTGTAGATCACTAGGCGGAGGAGGAGAGAAAAGCCGAAGGCGCCCCCTACCGGGAGGCCATGACGGCGCGGACCGCCTCCTGAGCGGCCCGGCGCATCCGCGCATGCAACTCGGCGTTGGCCCGCCGGTCGGTGCGGGCCTCCACGATCCGCAACCCCTGCCCCGAGATCGCCTTCGGCAGATCCGAGGCCGACTCCAGCAGCGTGTAGGGCACCCCGTGCGCCGCCGCCACATACGCCAGATCCACCTGGTGCGGAGTGCCGAAGACATGCTCAAAGGGCTCCTCCAGCGACGCCTGCGGCAGCATCGAGAAGATCCCCCCGCCCCGGTTGTTGATCACCACGATCGCCAGGTCCGGACGCGCCTCGTGCGGCCCCAAGATCAGGCCGTTCTGGTCGTGCAGGAACGCCAGATCCCCCAGCAGCGCATACGAACGGCCGCTGTGCGCCAGCGCCGCGCCGATCGCCGTGGACACCAGCCCGTCGATGCCGCTGGCGCCCCGGCTGGCCAGAATCCGGATGCCCCGGCGCGGCCGCATCGTCTGATCCAGATCCCGGATCGGCATGCTCGCCGCACAAAACAGCAGCGACCCGCCCGGCAGCGAGGCCACCAGATCCCGCGCCAGCCGCGGCTCGGTCACCTCATCCCCGGCGTCCAGCACCGCGTCCACCGCCCGGCTGGCGGCCAGATCCGCCGTCCGCCACGACCGCAGCCAGCTGTCATCGCCCCCCGACAGCACCGGGATCTCCACCTCTTGGGCGACCTGGGTGGCCGAGCGCACCGGATCGGGCCAGCGGCTCAGATCCGGCGCCACCACGATGTGCTCCTCGGCCCGCCGCAACAGCGACAGCAGCGGCCGGGACAGGCCCGGACGGCCCAGCGTCACCACCACATCCGGGCGGTGCCGCTCGGCGAACTCCGGCGTCCCCAGCAAAAAGTGGTGGGAGGACAAGGCGTGGTCGCCGTAACGGGCGTTGCCGTGCGGCTCGGCCAGCACCGGCCAGCCGGCCATCGACGCCGCCGCCACATACCGCTTGACGTTGACCGCGCCGTCCCCCACCACCAGCACGCCGCGGCGGGTCGGCGGAGCGTGCAGCACCGACCCCGGCGTGGACGGCCGCACCCGCGTCCAGGCGCCGGTGACGTCCCCATCCAGCGGCTCGCACCAGGACTCGTCCCCATCGGGGATCAACGGCTCCCGGAAGGCGACGTTCATGTGCACCGGGCCCGGCGAAGGCGCCAGCGCCAGCCCCCAGGCCCGGCTGGCCAGCGACCGCCAATAGGCCACCATCCCCGGCCGCTCCTCCGGCACGCCGACCTCGCAGCTCCAGCGCACCGCCGTCCCATACAGCCGCATCTGGTCGATGGTCTGGTTGGCGCCGGTGTCCCGCAGCTCCGGCGGCCGGTCGGCGGTCAGCACGATCAGCGGCACCCCCGAATGGTGGGCCTCGATCACCGCCGGGTGGAAGTTGGCCGCCGCGGTGCCCGAGGTGCACACCAGCGCCACCGGCCGCCCCGACCGCTTGGCCAGCCCCAGCCCCACGAACGCCGCCGACCGCTCATCGATGCGCACATGCAGCCGCAGCCGGCCCATCTTGGCCGCATCGTGCAGCGCCAGCGCCAGCGGCGCCGACCGCGAGCCGGGAGCCAGCACCGCATCGGTCATGCCGCAGCGCACCAGCTCATCGACCAGCACCCGGGACAGGGCGGTCGCGGGGTTCATCGCGCAACTCCGATCACCGGCGCATCCAGCGCGGCCTGCGCGTCGGCCAGCCGGCGCCGCCACCGCTCGTCATCGACCTCATAGCGGCCCAGCGCCTCCTCATCGACCACCGGCCGGCGCACCGGCATCATCCCGTCGACCGGCACCAGCGGGTCGGCGACCACATCGCCCTCCAGCAGCGACAGCGTGGCCAGCCCGCAGGCGTACGGCAGCTCCGGCAGCGCGGCGGCCAGCGCCAGCCCGGCCGCCAGCCCCACCGAGGTCTCCACCGCGCTGGAGACCACCACCGGCAGCCCGGTCCGCTCGGCCACCTCCAGCGCCGCCCGAACCCCGCCCAGCGGCTGCACCTTCAGCACAGCGATGTCGGCGGCCTCGGCGGCACGCACCCGCAAGGGATCCTCGGCCCGGCGGATCGACTCATCGGCCGCCACCGGAACGTCCACCCGCCGCCGCACCAGGGCCAGCTCCTCCAGCGTGGCGCACGGCTGCTCGACGTACTCCAGGTCGAAACGGTCCAGCAGCCGGATCATCCGCACCGCCCGCTCCACGTCCCAGGCGCCGTTGACATCGATCCGCACCCGGCCGTGCGGGCCGATCGCCTCCCGCACCGCCTCCACCCGGGCCAGGTCCCGGGCGTCGCTGAGCGCCGCATCCAGGCCGCGCTCGGCCACCTTCACCTTGGCGGTCCGGCAGCCGGAGGCCCGCACCAAGGCGGCCGCCCGCTGCGGATCGACCGCCGGGACCGTCACGTTCACCGGGATCGCCTCCCGCAGCGGCGGCGGCCACCCCGCGAAAGCGGCCTCCTGCGCCGCCGCCAGCCAGCGGGCGCACTCACGCGGGCCGTACTCGGGGAACGGAGAGAACTCCCCCCAGCCTGCGGGACCACAGATCAGCACGCCTTCCCGGCGCGTGATGCCGCGAAACCGCGTCCGCATCGGGATGGAGTAGACCCGCACCCGCTCGACCCCCTGCCATGTGCGCACTCTGCGCCCACATCACCTCGTATCGGCCCGTACCGAACCGTATCGCGACCTAGTAGTACCAGGGGAAACGCGACCAGTCCGGTGCGCGCTTCTCCAGGAAGGAGTCCCGGCCCTCGGCAGCCTCATCGGTCATGTACGCCAGCCGGGTCGCCTCCCCGGCGAACACCTGCTGGCCGACCAGACCGTCGTCGATCAAGTTGAAGGCGAACTTCAGCATCCGCTGCGCGGTCGGGCTCTTACCGTTGATCTTACGGGCCCACTCCAGTGCGGTGCGCTCCAACTCCGCGTGCGGCACCACCGCGTTGACCATGCCCATGCGGTGCGCGGTCTCCGCGTCGTAGGTCTCCCCCAAAAAGAAGATCTCCCGGGCGAACTTCTGCCCCACCTGCCGGGCCAGGTACGCCGAGCCGAACCCGCCGTCGAAGCTGGCCACATCGGCGTCGGTCTGCTTGAAGCGGGCGTGCTCGCGGCTGGCGATCGTCAGGTCGCACACCACGTGCAGGCTGTGCCCGCCGCCGGCCGCCCACCCGGGCACCACGCAGATGACCACCTTGGGCATGAAGCGGATCAGCCGCTGCACCTCCAGGATGTGCAGCCGGCCGGCCCGCGCCGGGTCGATGGTGTCGGCGGTCTCCCCGCTGGCGTACCGGTAGCCGTCCCGGCCGCGGATGCGCTGGTCGCCGCCGGAGCAGAACGCCCAGCCCCCATCGCGCGGGGACGGGCCGTTGCCGGTCAGCAGCACGCACCCCACATCGCTGGTCTGCCGGGCATGGTCCAGCGCCCGGTACAGCTCATCGACGGTGTGCGGGCGGAAGGCGTTGCGCACCTCGGGCCGGTTGAAGGCGATCCGCACGGTGCCCTGGTCGACCGCCCGGTGATAGGTGATGTCGGTGAAGTCGAACCCCTCGACTTCCTTCCAGGCGTCCGGGTCGAACAGCTCCGAAACCATGTGTTCCTCTCCTCGGGCCGGCGCCGCTCGCCGGCCGCCCCCAATTCAACCGCCATCTGGGTGCCGATGCCGCCGACGGGGTCCCCTAGGCTGGGCCGCGACATGGATCGTCAGGTGCACGCCCTCCTCCTTCCCCCCGGCCCCCGCCTGCAGGAGGCGCTGGCCGCCGCCCTGGACGGCAGCGGGCCGGCGATCTGCCCGCTGTCGCCGCAGCTGCCGCGCCCGGCGCTGCAGACGCTGCTGCGGGCGCTGGCGCCGTCGGCCGTCCACACCGACGAAGGGGTGCGGCCCCATCCGGCCGGCCGGCCCACCGACGCCCGCACCGCTGTGATCATCGCCACCTCCGGGTCCACCGGCGCCCCCAAGCTGGTGGAGCTTTCGGCCGAGGCGCTGCGGCATTCGGCCGCCGCCTCCCTGGAGCGGATCGGCGCCGCCGCCGACGACCGCTGGCTGTGCTGCCTGCCCACCCACCACATCGCCGGCATCCAGGTGCTGGTGCGTTCCCTGATCGCCGGCACCACCCCGCTGATCACGCCCCGGTTCGACATCGACGCCGTCGCCGCCGCGCCCGTCCAGCACCTGTCGCTGGTCCCCACCCAGCTGCGGCGGCTGCTGGACGCCGGGGTGGACCTGGCGCGTTTCGGTGCGATCCTGCTGGGCGGCGCCGCGGCCTCCCCCGCCCTGCTCCAGCAGGCCCGCTCCCGCGGCGCGCGCATCCACACCACCTACGGGATGAGCGAGACCAGCGGCGGCTGCGTCTACGACGGCCTTCCCCTGGACGGGGTGCGCGTCGACATCGACGCCGACGGGCGGATCCTGCTGGCCGGGCCGGTGCTGTTCTCCGGCTACCGCCTCAACCCGCAGGCCACCGCTCAGGCCAGGGACGGGCAGTGGCTGCGCACCCCCGACCTGGGCGCCTTCGACGGCGGCCGGCTGCGGGTGCTGGGCCGCATGGACGATGTCATCAACACCGGCGGGGAGAAGGTCCTGGCCACCGAGGTCGCCGCCGTGCTGGCCCGGCACCCGCGCGTCAAGGACGTCGTGGTGGTGGGCCGCCCGGACGCCGAATGGGGCGAGCGCGTCACCGCCGTCGTCGTCCCCGCCGGGGATCCGCCCACCCTGCGGGAGCTGCGCGACCTGGTCCGCCGCAGCCTGCCGGCCCACGCCGCGCCCCGCGAGCTGGAGCTGCGGACGGCCATCCCGCTGCTGCCTTCGGGCAAGCCCGACCGTCAGGCGCTGCGCAAACCCTGACGGGCCTTTCTGTTCTTGTGGGTTCGCGGGTGCCTTATCCGTGATCGGCAGGGGGTTTCGGGTGTCTTCCCACCCCCGGCCTTGACAAAGTAAGGTTTAGGTTGAGCTGGGCTTTCATGCCGTCCGGGAACAACCACGGGCATGCGCGGCGTTCCGAATAGTGCGCACGGGAACGCAAACCACCACCCATCAACGCATCCGCCCCTAGATCAGGCATGCGTTCATCACCTATGTCACACGGAAGGGAGGGGGGTGTGCCCATGCCGCGAGCAGCGGTACCGGCCCCGTTCCAGGAGGCAAGCTCCACACCGCTCGAAGCGCTGCTGGAGCGCGGCCGCGCGCAGGGCCACCTTTCCCTCGGCGAGGTACGCGAAGCCTTCCGGGCCGCCGGCATCAGCCCGGCGCAGGGACGTTCGATCCTGCGGGAGATCTCCGAGGCCGGGGTCAGCCTGGCCGCCGAGGACGAGGCCCCGGCCTCCAACGGCCGCAAGTCCACCCGGGCGGCCGGCAAGAAGCCCGGTGCGACCGCCGGCGCCAAGGCCGCCTCCACCGGCAACCGGACCGCCGCGCCGGAGCAGGCCGACGTCCCAGAGGCCGCCGAAGAGCCCCTTGAGGACGAGGCCCTGCAGATCGACGCGCTCCAGGCCGACACCGCCGACGCCCTCGACCTGGACGACATGTCCAGCTCCATGGGCGACTCGGTGCACACCTACCTGAAGTCGATCGGCCGCCGGCAGCTGCTGACCGCCGAGCAGGAGGTCGAGCTGGCCAAGCGCATCGAGGCCGGGCTGTATGCCGAATACAAGCTGGAAAACGAGCCCGACCTGCCGCCTGAGCTGCGCGAGGAGCTGGAGTGGGTCGCCGCCGACGGGCGCGAGGCCAAATCCCACATGCTCGAGGCCAACTTGCGCCTGGTGGTGTCGGTGGCCAAAAAGTACTCCGACCGGGGGCTGTCGCTGCTGGACGTCGTCCAGGAGGGCAACCTGGGGCTGATCCGCGCGGTGGAGAAGTTCGACTACACCAAGGGCTTCAAGTTCTCCACCTACGCCATGTGGTGGATCCGGCAGGCGATCCAGCGCGGCTTCGCCGACTCGGCCCGCACCATCCGGCTGCCGGTGCACGTGCTGGAGATGCTCAGCAAGCTCAGCCGGGTCGAACGCGACATGCACCAGCGGCTCGGCCGCGAGCCCACCCCCGAGGAACTGGCCGCCGAACTGGACAAGAGCCCGGCGCAGGTGCGCGAGCTGCTGCGCACCAGCCGCCAGCCCATCAGCCTGGACTCCACCATCGGCGAAGACGGCGAGACCCGCATCGGCGACCTGATCGAGGACATCGACAGCCCCGAGGCCTCGGAGATGGTCGACCGGCAGCTGATGGCCGACCAGCTGCGCCGCAGCCTGTCGATCCTCTCCCCCCGGGAAGAGATGATCATGTCGATGCGGTTCGGGCTGTACGACGGCACGCCCCGCACGCTGGATGAGATCGGCAAGCACCTGGGGCTGACCCGGGAGCGGATCCGCCAGCTGGAAAAAGAGTCCCTGTCGAAGCTGCGGCACCCCAGCAACGCCACGCCGCTGCTGGATTTCGCGGTCTGACCGCCGCACCCGGGAGAGCCCCCGGCGCCTTGCGCCGGGGGCTCTCCCCTGCCCGCACGAAGGTCAGTCGCCGCGGCGGAACTGGACGATGGCCAGCCCCAGCAGCCCCAGCCCCATGGCGGCGACCATGAGCAGCTGCAGCCAGACCGGGACCGGCCAGCCGTTCCAGGTGACGCCCGCGTTGAAGGCCCGCTCCAGCTCCGGCGGCAGCTGCAGGCGGGAGAAGACCGCCTGCCGCATCGGGTCCACCGCATAGGTCAGCGGGTTCAGCTTCGTCAGCACCCCCAGCCAGGCCGGCAGCCCCGACAGCGGGTACAGCGCCCCGGACAAAAACAGCATCGGCATCATCGCCATCTGCATGACGGCGAAGAAGGACTGCATGTTGGTGATCCGGGCCGCCAGCAGCACCCCGAAGGCGGTCAGCGCGAACGCCCCCAAAAACAGCTCCCCGACCAGCGTGAGCATCAGCGCCGGGTGATAGGGCACGCCGACCAGCCCGGCCAGCGCCACGATCACCACCCCCTGGGCGGTGGCCACGAACGCCCCGCCCAGGCACTTGCCGATCACGATGGCGCCGCGGCTGACCGGCGCCACCAGCATCTCCCGCAGGAAACCGAACTCCCGGTCCCACACGATCGAGGCGGCCGAGAACATCGCGGTGAACATCACCGTCATGGCGCACACGCCGGGGAAGATGAACGTCTTCAAGTCCACCCCGTCACCGCCGCCGGTGGCCATCAGGGACGACAGCCCGGTGCCCAGCACCAGCAGCCACAGCACCGGCTGGATCAGGCTGGAGATCACCCGCATCCGCTCAGAGACGAAACGCAGCACCTCCCGGTGGAAGACGATCTTCACCGCGCGCAGGTCGTGCCGGAGGCTGCGCGGGGGCACCTGGACCCGCACCGGCTGCGGCGCCGTCGCCGTCATCGCCTCATCCCCTCTCATCTTCGTCGCGCGGCCACCCGCATCCAGTCCCGCGCAGAGCCCCCGGCGTCGCGGATGCTGGTGCCGGTGTAGGACATGAACACATCGTCCAGGGAGGGGCGGGCCACGCTCACCGCGCGGATCGCCTGGCCGAGCTCGGCGAACAGCCGGGGCACGAACTCCTGCCCGCCGGCCACGGAGAAGGTGACGGCGCCGTCGCGCACGTCGGCGTCGATGCCGAAGCGTTCCTTGAGCGCGGCGATGGCGGCCCGGTCGTCGTCGGTGTGCAGCCGCACCCGGTCCTTGCCGACGCGGGCCTTGAGCGCCTCGGGGGAGTCCAGCGCCACGATCTTGCCGGAGTCCATGATCGCGATGCGGTCGCAGAACTCGGCTTCTTCCATGTAATGAGTGGTCATGAAGATGGTGATCTGCTCGGCGGCCTGCAGGCGGCGGATGTAGTCCCAGATGGACGCCCGGGTCTGCGGGTCCAGCCCCACCGTGGGCTCATCCAAGAACAGCACCCGCGGCGAGTGCAGCAGCCCGCGGGCGATCTCCAATCGGCGTTTCATCCCGCCGGAGTAGGTGTTGACCTTGTCGCGCCGCCGCTCCCACAGCCCCACCATCTCCAGCACCTGGCGCATCCGGCCGGCGAGCGCGGCGCGGGGCACCCCGTACAGTTCGGCGTGGAAACGCAGGTTCTGCTCGCCGGACAGGTAGCCGTCCAAGGTGGGGTCCTGGAAGACCAGCCCGATGTTGCGCCGCACGTCGTCGCGTTCGCGCACCACGTCGTAGCCGGCCACGCGGGCGCTGCCGGCGGTGGGCCGCAGCAGGGTGCACAGCATGCCGATCGTGGTGGATTTGCCCGCCCCGTTGGGGCCGAGGAAGCCGAAGATCTCGCCGGCCTCCACCGTGAAGTCGATGCCCTGCACCGCCGTGACCTCGCCGAAACGCTTGACCAGCCCGGTGACGGCGATCGCGGGCTCCCCCGTGGCCATGCACGACTCCCTCGGCCCAGAACCGACAGTCAGATCCCCCAACCGTATGTAAGTCCAATATTCAGAAACAAGCGGGCGGCCGGGTCCGGCAGGGCGGCGCCGTCACAGTCCCCGGGGCGGCTCGACCGGGTCGCCCGCGGCGCGGTCCCGGCGGATCACGCTGATCATGCCGTTGGGTTCGATCCAGGCGCGCTCGACCATGGCGATGTCCTCGATGCCGTGCAGCCGCATCTGGGAGAGGACCTCTTCGGCGGTCATGAACTCCCTCAGCATCGCCTTGCGGTTCAGCCTGCCGTTTTCGATCAGCACCCGGGGCCGGGCCTTCAGCAGCGCCGCCATGCACGGGAACCGGTAGGCGACGGCGTCGACCGCCACGCTCCAAAACAGGATCGTCACGACCAGCAGCAGGCCGTCGGCGACCGTCTCGGCCTCGCCCTGCAGCCCGGCCGCCGCGGCCTGGGCCACCAAGACGACCAGCAGCACGTCCGTGACCCCCAGGCCGCCCGCCTCGCGCCGGCCGACCAGACGTAACAGGATGAGCAGCACCAGATAGGTCACCGTGCCGCGGACGAACACCTCCAGCAGCGGAACGCTCAGGGTGAAGACCGATCGCCACTCCACCGCCGCACCATCTCCTCACCGCCTCGGCCGCCCGAACCGCCCCGGGCGCCGCAGGCTCCGCATGACCCCGCGGGTCCTCGCCGCGGTCTGCGCAAAGAGCCCGGCCGACCGCCTGCGGGCGGTCTCTTCGGTCCTTCCCGCTGGGAAGGGCTCGCCTGCATGACAGAGGGCGGGCGATGTGCGCCCGCCCTCTGTGCCCCGCGAAAGGACGCGTCAAAAGGGACGATCGGTGCGTACCGGGTCGCAGGCCAGCCGGTAGCCGCGTTTGACCACGGTCTCCACGATGCCCGAGCGGCCCAGGCCGCGCCGCAGCCGGGCCACCGCCATCTCCACCGCGTGCTCATCGGCCTGCGGGCGGCCGTCCCGGCCCCAGCCGCTTCCGGTGATCACCCGGCTGGGCAGCACCGTGCACAGCTCGGCCCGGGAGACCACATGGCCGGGCCGGCGGGCCAGCGCCCGCAGGATCGCCATCGGCGCCGGGGCGATCGGCCGCAGCTGCCCGTCCAGCACGACGGCGTGCCCGCGCAGCTCCAGGGTGTGGCCGCGGACGTTGATCCGCCGGGCCCGCCGCCGCGGCAGGTCGGCGGCCAGCGCCCGCACCAGCGCCCCGATCCTGGCCCGCTCGGGCTGGACGGTGGGCACGCCGCGGTCGGTCAGCGGCTGGGCGGTGACCGGGCCGACGCAGGCGGCCACCGTGTGGGTGCGCAGCGCCTCCAGCAACGCCTCCTCCAGGCCGTCCTCGGCCGCCACCGCCAGCGTGGCGGTGACGGCGGGGGCGCTGGTGAAGGTGATGGCGTCGATGGTGCCGGCCACGGCCTGCCCCACCAGCCGGCGCAGCGGCGTGGAGTCGTCGGTGCGCGACCAGCGGTAGACCGGCACCTCGATCACCTCGGCGCCGGCGGCGCGCAGCGCGCCGGTGAAGTCCGGCAGCGGCTCCCCATACAGCTGCACCGCGATGCGGGTGCCGGTCAGGTCCTCGGCCAGCAGGTGACGCAGCAGCTCCTGGCAGCTTTCCGAATCCGGCGACCACTCCTCCTGCAGGCCCGCCGAGCGGATGGCGCCGCGGGCCTTGGGGCCGCGGGCCAGGATGCGGGCCTTGTGCAGCCGCTCGATCAAGGCGTCGCGCAGCCCCCAGCCGTCGGCCGTCTCCAGCCAGGCGCGGAAACCGATGGCGGTGGTGACGACGACATAGTCGAGCCTGTCGGCGATGCACACGTTGGTGGCGTGCAGCAGTTCGGCGTCGTCGGCCAGCGGCACCAGCCGGATCGCGGGGGCGTGCACCACCCGTGCCCCGCGCCGTTCCAGCAGCGCGGCCAACTCCTCGTGCCGCCGTGCCGCGGTCACCCCGACCGCGAACCCGGCGAGCGGTTCATGGTCAGTGTTCATGGCCGGCCGAGCCCACCCCCGGATCGGTCGCGGTTGTCATGACAGCGCGACCTCCACCCCTCCGGCCGGGGTGCGGCGGATGCGGAAGGTCGGCAGCGCCACCTGCCCGTCGTCCAGGCAGCGGCCCGTGCGCAGGTCGAAGACCTGCTTGTACATGGGAGAGGCCACGGTGGGGATGCCGCCGCGGGTGCCGACGATGCCCCGGGCGATCACGTAGGCGCCGCTGAAGGGATCGAAGTTGGACAGGGCGAACAGCTCCCCATCGAAGGTCCGGAAGATCGCCACCTGGACGCCCTCCACCAGCGCGCACACGCCGCGCTCGGGCAGCAGGTCGTCATAGCGGCACACCTGATGCCAGCGGGTCGTCGGCTGCGGCGGGACGACGGGCGCGGTCTGCACGTCGGCGGTCATCGGGTCACTACCTCCAGCTTCGGTCCGGCCAGCAGTACCGGCTTGATCTGGTCGCGTTCGGGTTCGAAGACGATGCTCGGGTCGGGGACGTCGGGGGCGTTGACGAAGGACACGAAGCGGCGCAGCTTCTCGGGGTCTTCCAGGGTGTCGCGCCACTCGTCGGAGTAGCCGGCCACGTGGCGTTCCATCTGCTCGTCCAGCTCGGCGCAGATGCCCAGCCGGTCCTCGATGATCACCTCGCGCAGGTAGTCGATCCCGCCGTCCAGTTCCTCCAGCCAGCCGGCGGTGCGCTGCAGCCGGTCGGCGGTGCGGATGTAGAACATCAAGAACCGGTCGATGTAGCGGACCAGCGTCTCATCGTCCAGGTCGGAGGCGAACAGGTCGGCGTGGCGGGGGCGCATGCCGCCGTTGCCGCCCACATACAGGTTCCAGCCCCGTTCGGTGGCGATGACCCCGAAGTCCTTGCTGCGCGCCTCGGCGCATTCGCGGGCGCAGCCGGAGACGGCGGCCTTGAGCTTGTGCGGGGCGCGCAGCCCCCGGTAGCGCAGCTCCAGGCGGATCGCCATGCCCACCGAGTCCTGCACCCCGTAGCGGCACCAGGTGGAGCCGACGCAGGATTTGACCGTGCGCAGCGCCTTGCCGTAGGCGTGGCCGGATTCGAACCCGGCGTCCACCAGGCGCTTCCAGATCTTCGGCAGCTGCTCGACCCGGGCCCCGAACAGGTCGATGCGCTGCCCCCCGGTGATCTTGGTGTAGAGACCGAAGTCGCGGGCGACCTCGCCGATCACGATGAGCTTCTCGGGGGTGATCTCCCCGCCGGGGATGCGCGGCACCACCGAGTAGGTGCCGTTCTTTTGCATGTTGGCCAGGAAGTGGTCGTTGGTGTCCTGCAGGGCGGCCTGCTCGCCGTCGAGGATGTGGCCGCGTCCCAGACTGGCCAGGATCGAGGCCACCACCGGCTTGCAGATGTCGCAGCCGCGGCCCCGGCCGTGCTCGGTGATCAGCTGGGTGAAGGTGGTGATCTGGCGGACGCGCACGATGTCGAACAGCTCGGCGCGGCTGTGGTCGAAGTGCTCGCACAAGGCCTTGCCGACCTGGACGCCGGCCGCGGTCAGCTCGGCGTCCAGCAGCTTCTTCACCAGCGGGACGCAGCTTCCGCACGAGGTTCCGGCCCGGGTGCACTCCTTGACGGCGGGCACGTCGGTGAGGCTTTCGGCGCGGATGGCGCCGCGGATGGTCTCGGCGGAGACGTTGTTGCAGCTGCAGATGACGGCATCGCCGGGCAGCTCGCCGCCGGGCGGCTCGGTGCCGCCGAACAGGATCTGCTCGGGGCTGCCGGGCAGCTGCGCGCCGACGCGGGTGCGCAGCGCGGGGTAGGCGGAGGCGTCGCCGACCAGCACGCCGCCCAGCAGGGTGCGGGCGTCGTCGCTGACGACGAGTTTTTTGTAGACGCCGGCGACCGGGTCGGTGTAGGTGACGTCCAGGGCGCCGCCCGCCCGGGAGGCGAACGGGTCGCCGAAGCTGGCCACCTCCACGCCCATGAGCTTGAGCTTGGTGGAGGTGTCGGCGCCGCCGAAGGCGGCCTGGGCGGTGGTGCCGTTCGCCAGCGCCGCCAGGTGGTCGGCCACCGTCTCGGCCATCGCAAAGCACGGGCCGACCAGCCCGTAGACGGTGCCGCCGACCAGGGCGCACTCGCCGATGGCGAAGATCGCCGGGTCCGCGGTGCGGCAGGTGGCGTCCACGACGATGCCGCCGCGTTCGCCCACCGGCAGGCCGCAGGCGCGGGCCAGTTCGTCGCGGGGGCGGATGCCGGCGGAGAAGACCACCACCTGCGCCCGGATCGCCGTTCCGTCGCCGAGGGTCACCTGGGCGACCGTGCCGTCCGGGCCGGGGTGCAGCCCCTGCAGCGGGGCGCCGGTGTGGACCGTCAGCCCCAGCTGCTGGATGTGGCGGCGCAGCATGGCGCCGCCGCCCTCGTCCAGCTGGCGCGGCATCAGCCAGGGCGCCGCTTCCACCACGTGCACGTCGATGCCCAGGCCCTGCAGCGCCCGGGCCGCCTCCAGGCCCAGCAGGCCCCCGCCGACCACCACGCCGGCGGCGCCGGGACGGGCGGTGCAGTGGGCGCGCAGCGCCTCCAGGTCGTCGATGGTGCGGTAGACGAACACGCCGGGCAGGTCCCGGCCCGGCACCGGGGGCACGAACGGGGCGGAGCCGGTGGCCAGCACCAGCGCGTCGTAGCCGATGACCTCCCCCGAGGCGGTGGTGACCGTGCGGGCCGCGCGGTCGATGCCGGTGACCGTTTCTGCGGTGCGGACCGTAACCTGCGCGTCATGCGCGGGAAACGTCAGGTCCGCCTCCTCGGTCAGGTAGGAGGTGAGCGCGACCCGGTCGTAGGCGGGGCGGGGTTCCTCCCCGATCACGGTGATCCGCCATAGGCCCGCGGTGTCCCGTTCCCGCAGGGTCTCCACCAGCCGGTGACCGGCCGGGCCGTGGCCGACCACGACCAGCTGCCTGTAGGTATCCCCTCCGACGTCCATGGGGTGATACTCAGCAGAAGGCGTTTCGCAGTTGCGTCTCCTTTGTCACCGGCGTGTTAAAAGCCGCTCACCTTGAAATGCTTTCGTGGTCATCTCGTGACCTCTCCCAAGAAAAAACCCGCCCGGAAACGGCGGGTTTTGAGAAGTTTTTCAGTTTTTTCGTTCGGGGTCAGCCGGCGGGCACCGCCTCCTGCTGCTCGTTCAGCAGGCGGACGATGTCCTCCACCGCGTCCCGGCAGGTCCCGCAGCCGGTGCCGGCCCGGGTGCGCTCGGCCACCTCGCCGGCGCTGCGGGCGCCCTGCCGCCAGCAGGCGCGGATCTGCCCCTTGGAGACGTTGTTGCAGTGGCAGACCGTCGCCGCGTCCGGCAGCCGGGCCGGCGAGTCGCCCATGCCGCCGTCCAGTCCCGGAAACAGCAGGCCGAGCCGGTTCGAAGGCAGCGGCGCCGCCCGGTCATACAGCTGGGCGAGCGTGCCGGCGGTGCCGGTCTCCCCCAGCAGGATCGCCCCGACCAGCCGGTCCTCCCGGACGACGACCTTCTTGTAGGTGCCGCGAGCCGGGTCGGAGAACTGCACGACCTCCACCTGGGGGTCTTCGTCGCCCAGCCGGCTGTCCCCCATCGCCGCCAGTTCCACGCCGGCGGCCTTGAGGCGGGTGATCTGCCGGGCGCCGGTGAAGCGCGCCCCGCGGTCGGCCCCCGACAGCAGGTCGGCCAGCACGGTCGCCTGCTGCCAGGCGGGCGCCACCAGCCCGTAGACCGTCCGCCCGTACTGGGAGCACTCGCCGATCGCCCGCACCGCCGGGTCGGTCACCGAACGCAGCATCTCATCGACCACGATCCCGCGCTCGACGGCCAGCCCCGCCGCGCGGGCCAGCCGCACCTGCGGCCGCACCCCGCAGGCCAAGATCACCAGTTCGGCCGGCAGGAACTCGCCGGTGTCCAGCTCGACGCCGACGACCCGCCGCTCCTCCCCCTCGCCCTCGGTGCGCAGCGCCCGGACGGCGGCCTGCAGGCGGACCCGGACGCCCAGACGGTCGAGGGTGCGCGCCAGGACCTTGCCGGCGCCGGGGTCGAGCTGACGCTCCATCAAGTGCCCGGCCTGGTGCACCACCGTCACCGGCAGGCCGCGCCCGGCCAGCCCGCGGGCGGCCTCGATGCCCAGCAGGCCCCCGCCGACCACCACGGCCCGGTCGGCGGCACCGGCCAGCTCCAAGATCTTGCGGCAGTCCTCCAGCGTGCGAAAGGGCAGCGCACCGGCGGGCAGGCCGTCCTCGGCGCCCTTCAGCGGCGGCACGACCGCGGTGCTGCCGGTGGCGAGCACCAGCGTCCCATAAGGGGTCACGCTGCCGTCGGCGGCGTGCACCACGCGGGCCTTGCGGTCGATGCGGGTGACCGCCACGCCCAGGCGGGCGTCCACCCGGTGCTCGGCGTACCAGGACGCCTCCACCAGGCCGATCTGCTCCGGCCGGGCCACGCCGGCCAGCACGTTCGACAGCAATATCCGGTTGTAGGGCTGCTGCGGCTCGGCGCCGAACACCGTCACCGGCACATGCGGGTCGCGCCGGCGCAGATCGGTGACGAACCGCGAGCCGGCCATGCCGTTGCCGACGACGACGATCGGCCCGGCGTCACCGGCCCGCGGCCCCGAGCGGCGCCCGCCCTCGCCGGGCCGGTCCTGGACGGCGTGCGGGACAGGGTTCACTGAGCGGCTCCGTTCCGTTCATACGGCTCGACCCGCACGGCGCACACCTTGAACTCCGGCATCCGAGACAGCGGGTCGAGCGCGGGATTGGTCAGCAGATTGGCGCGTCCCTCCCCCGCCCAGTGGAAGGGGATGAACACGGTGTCGTGCCGGATGGTCTCCACCAGACGGGCCCGCACCACCACGGAGCCGCGGCGGCTGGACACCCGTACCAGCGCGCCCTCGCGCACGCCCAGCCGCGCGGCCAGATCGGGATGCATCTCGGCGAACGGCTCGGGGGCGCGCTCCACCAGCGGGGCGATCCTGCGGGTCTGCGCCCCGCTCTGGTAGTGCGCCAGCACCCGGCCGGTGGTCAGGTAGACGGGGTAATCGGCGTCGATGCGCTCGGCGACGCCGCCGTAGTCGACCGGGACGAACCGGGCCCGCCCATCGGGGGTGTGGAAACGCTCAAGGAAGGGACGGGGCGTGCCGGGATGGTCCGGCGACGGGCACGGCCAGAACACCCCGCCTTCGGCGTCGATCCGCTCATAGGTGATGCCCGAATAGTCGGCCGGCCCGCCGGCGCTGGCGGCGCGCAGCTCGTCGAACACCTCGGCCGGGTCGGCGCTCCAGGTGCCCGGCGCGCCCAGCCGCCCGGCCAGCTCGGCCAGGATCTGCAGGTCGCTGCGGACGCCCGGGGGCGGGTCCACCGCGCGGCGGCGGCGCAGCACCCGCCCCTCCAGGTTGGTCAGCGTGCCGGACTCCTCGGCCCACTGGGTGGTGGGCAGCACCACATCGGCCCGCCGGGCGGTCTCTGAGAGCACAAAGTCCGACACCGCCAGGAACTCCAGGGAGTTCAGCCGTTCCTCGATGCGCCGGGAACGCGGCGCCGACACCACCGGGTTGGAACCGAACAGCAGCAGCGCCTTGGGGCCGTGCTCGGTGCCCAGCGCCTCCAGCAGCTCGAAGGCGCTGCGGCCGGGGCCGGGGATGATGCCGGGGTCCACCCCCCACACCGCGGCCACGTGCGCGCGGGCGGCCGGGTCGTCGATCCTGCGGTAGCCGGGCAGCTGGTCGGCCTTCTGCCCGTGCTCGCGCCCGCCCTGGCCGTTGCCCTGCCCGGTCAGGCAGCCGTAGCCGCCGCCCTCCCGGCCGGGCAGCCCCAGCGCCAGCGCCAAATTGATGAAGGCGGTGACGGTGTCGGTGCCGTGGGCGTGCTGCTCGGCGCCGCGGGCGGTGAGGATCAGCGCGCGGGCGCCGCGGCCCAGCAGCCGCACGGCCTCGCGCTGGTGCGGCACCGGCACGCCGGTGATGCGCTCCACCCGCTCCGGCCAGTAGGCGTTCACCGACACCCGCACCGCCTCGAACCCGCTGGTGCGTTCGGCGATGAACGCCTCATCCAGGAAGCCCTCTTCGATGGCCACGTGCAGCAGCCCGTTGGCCAGCGCCAGATCGGTGCCGGGGGACGGCTGCAGATGCAGATCGGCCTGCCGGGCGGTGGCGGTGCGGCGCGGGTCGACGACGATCAACGCGCCGCCGCGCTCGCGCATCTGCGTCAGGTGCCGCATGAACGGCGGCATGGTCTCGGCCGGGTTCCCCCCGGCCAGCAGGATCGCATCGGCCCGGGCCAGGTCGGTGATCGGCCCCGGCAGTCCCCGGTCCAGCCCGAACGCCCGGTTCAGCGCGGCGGCGGCCGAGGACATGCAAAAGCGGCCGTTGTAGTCGATCTGCGAGGTGCGCAGCGCGATCCGGGCGAACTTGCCCAGCTGGTAGGCCTTTTCGTTGGTGAGCCCGCCGCCGCCGAAGACTCCGACCGCGTCCGGGCCGTGCCGCTCCTGCAGCCGGGTGATCTCGGCGGTGATCCGCTCCAGCGCCTCCTCCCAGGTGCACGGCTCCAGCGGCGCCCCCAGGTGCGCCCGCATCAGCGGCGTGGTCAGCCGGTCGGGGACGGTCAGCAGCTCGGCGGCCGTCCACCCCTTCTGGCACAGCCCGCCGCGGTTGGCCGGCACGTCCGTGCGGGGTTCCACCCGCACCGGGCTTCCCCCCACCGTCATGCCGCACTGCAGGGCGCAGTACGGGCAGTGGGTGGGGGTGCCCGCGGCCGTCGCCGGCGCCCGGGGGAGGCGCTCTGGACTCATGTGTTCACTCACCGCCATGGGGCCGATCGTGTGCGGGGGGCGTTTCATGAGCGGGTCTCGGTTGTGTCCCGGGTGTTAAAAGCGGCTCACGAGGACGCATTCGCTGAGGTCAGAGCGTTGTTTTGGCACGCTCCACGGCGGTGAGGGGCCGTGGGCGGGCGCTCGCATCCCCCGCTTTTCCGCCGGATGCGTGAACGCCATTCGGCGCCCTGAGCCGCGCTTGCGAACGGATCGACGGCCACAGGCGTTTCCGCAGACGGTTGCGGCCGCGCCCCCCGAAGAGGACGGCCGCGCAGCGCTTAGCCTCATGCCATGCCGGACGCTGCTTATTACGCCTCTCTTCCCCGTACCCGGGGCGCCGCCGCGGCCCTGCTGCAAGACGACAGGGGCCGGGTGCTGCTGGTCAAACCCACCTACAAAGAGGGCTGGTTCCTGCCTGGCGGAGTGATCGAGCACGGCGAATCCCCCTTGGCCGCCTGCATCCGCGAATGCCAAGAGGAGCTCGGTTTCACCCCCCGACTGACCGGGCTGGTCTGCGTGGACTGGGGACCGCCGAACGGCGGGCACGGCGGGGCCGATGCGGTCAACGTGTTCGTGTTCGGCGGCAGCGTCACCGCCGAGGAGATCAGCGGCATCCGGCTGCCCCCCGACGAGCTGTCCGACCATGCGATGGTCACCCCCGAGCAGATCCCCGAACTGGCCGCCCCCCATGTGGCCCGCCGGATGATCCCCAGCCTGCGCGGCATCGCCGAGGGCCGCACGGTTTACCTGGAGGACGGCTATGAGCCCGGGTTCGGGGCGGCGCTGCGGCTCACCCGCTGACCAGGCCCGCCACGGCGGCGCGGGAACGCCCCGACGGGGCCGGCGAAGGGGTAGCACGCCGCGCCGCCGGGTAGGTGACCGGGGTACGCACGGGCCGGTGAACCAGGGGGGAAACGCCATGGCCGAATGCGAGGTCTGCGGCAACGACTATGAGCTGGCCTTCGAGGTGCACGCACAGGGAGCGGTGCACACCTTCGACTCCTTCGAATGCGCCATCACCAAGATGGCGCCGATCTGCGAGCACTGCTCGTGCCGGATCCTCGGCCACGGGGTCGAGGTGAACCGGCACTGGTACTGCAGCGCGCACTGCGCCCGCGCCGCCGACCCCCGCAGCGCGGAACTGGTCGCCGACCACGCCTGACACAGCAGGCCACGGGGGACGACGGCGAGGCGGCACCGGTGCAGGCCACCGGTGCCGCCCTCACGCCCGGCCCTTTGCTCCGCGGGCCGCCGGCACCAGGGGACGAAAGGCCGCGGCGTCCCCGGCCGGACCGGGCGCCGGCCGGTCAGACCCCCGCCTGCGCCAGGCTCATCCGCACCCCGCCGATGTGGACCTTGCGCAGGTAGGTCGCCCAGGTGAGCGCCACGCACAGGCCATAGAAGACCGCCAGGCCGGCCAGCGCCGGGCCGATCCCGCCGACCGACTCCAGCGAGATGCGGAAGGCCTGCTGGATCAGCACCCCGCCCAGCGCACCGACCGCCGAGGAGATGCCGATCGAGGCCGCCGCGGCCCGGCGCGCCGCGGCCAGGGCCGACTTGACCGCCGCGGCATCGCCGGCGTCCACTCCCTGCATCGCCCGGGTCCGGAAGATGGCCGGGATCATCTTGTAGGTGGAGCCGTTGCCGATGCCGGTGGCGACGAACACGAACAGGAAGGCCGCCAGGAACAACGGCCAGCTGCCGGCCTGCACCGCGACGGCCACCGCGACGATGCCCAGCCCCATCAGCAGGAAGTCGAGCATGGTGACCCGGGCGCCGCCGAACCGGTCGGCCAGCCAGCCGCCCAGCGGCCGGGCCAGGGATCCGGCGAAGGCGCCCAGCCAGATGAAGTCGGAGGCCTTGATGCCCGGGAACTGTGAGGTGATCAGTACCCCGAAGGTGAAGGAGTAGCCGATGAACGAGCCGAAGGTGCCGATGTAGAGCACCGACATGATGATCGTCTGCCGGTCCTTGCAGCCGGCGATCATCTCTTTGGCCGTGTAGGCGGAGGCGGCGCCGCGCAGGTTGTTCATGAAGAAGTAGGCGCCCGCGGCGGCCAGCAGGATGAAGGGCATCCACACCCAGCCGACGGCGGCCAGCCCGAACGCCACGATCAGCGGAGGCATCGCCAGCTGGGTGACGCTGACTCCGATGTTCCCGCCGGCGGCGTTCAGCCCCAGTGGCAGGCCCTGCTTGTCGGTCGGGTAGTAGTGGGTGATGTTGGCCATCGAGGAGGCGAAGTTGCCGCCGCCCAGGCCGGTGGTCGCCGCGATCAGCAGCAGCGCCCAGTAGGGAATGTCGGGGTTCTCCACGGCGTAGACGAACAGACCACAGGGGATCAGCAGCAGCAGCGCGCTGACGATCGTCCAGTTGCGCCCGCCGAAACGGGCGGGGGCGAAGGTGTAGGGGATGCGCATCGCCGCGCCGACCAGGTTGGGCAGCGTGGTCAGCCACAGGATCTGGCCCACCGACAGCTGCATGCCCACCGACTGCAGGTTCAGCACCGCGATGCTCCACAGCAGCCAGACGCAAAAGCCCAGGTGCTCGGTGAGGATGGAGAAGACCAGGTTGCGCGCGGCGACCCGACGGCCGGTCCTGGCCCAAAAGTCCGCGTCGTCCGGCTCCCAATCGTCGATCCAGCGGCCGCCTTTGACCGCAGACCTCGCCGCGGAGGTCGTGCGGCCTTGTTGCGGGTCGGTCAGAACCGTCATCGTTCCGCCTCCAGATGTCTGCGTGGACACCGTGGAAGCTAGGAACGCCGCGTTACGGGGGACAGCCGATCATGTACCCGCGGCGATACAACATGCGCACGGCGAAACCGATCGCCTGTGAAGAGATGAGACTCGCGGCCTGTGCCCCGGTGAAGGGCCGTCAGCCGGCCCGGGCGGCGAGCCTGGTCTTCAGCGGGTGCTCCACCCGGGGCCAGTGAGGGGAGCGGCCCGAAGAGCGCAGCACCGCCTCCCACGGGTCGTCCCCCTCGATCAGCGGCAGGTGAGGCACCCCCCGCCGCCAGGCGTCCGCCAGCAGCTGCGGGTCGGCGGGCCGGTGGTCCAGGCCGATGGCGCGGGCCAGGTCCCAGGCGTGCAAGTGCCACTCCAAGCACGCCGCCCCGGCATAGTCGCCGACCGTGTACTCCGTGCCCCGGTAGACCAGGTGAAGGCGGTCCCAGGCGTCCGGCAGCAGGTCGGCGTAGGCGTCCGCCGACACGGTGAAGGTCAAGATCCGTTCCGGCCCGGAGGCGGCGGGCAGCACCGCCAGCTCGGCGGCGTTCTGCCGGGCCTGCTGGCGGATCAGCACCGCCGCCGGGGCGTTCTGGGCGAACAGCTTGGCCAGCCGGCTGTGGGGCGCGTCCTGCAGGTACTCCAGCTGGTTCTCGGCCACGCAGCGCAGATGCCCGGCCAGATCCAGCGCCGTCCACTCGGTGCAGGGCGTGGGAACCGACCAGTCCTCCACCTGCGCGGCCAGCCTGCGGATCGCGTGCACCCCGGCCCGGTAGGACTCCAGCAGACGATGCCGATCAGGCGGCGTGTGCTCCAAGGAATCTCCCCGTCCCCCGACTGTCCACGGACGTGCTCCAGCATCGTCCAGCACACGGCGGCAGTGGCGCATCCCCGGGCGGGTAGATCCTCACCCCCCGGGGAGCACCCGGCCGCATCGCGATCCCGTCTCCTTTGCGCGCGGCGGCGCGGCCGGCCGTGCCGTCAGGCCGCCACGCGGGGACCCACCCGGTAGCTGAGCCGGTGCGCCTCGCGGGCGGTGCGCAGCCGGTTGACCTCCTCGGTCCAGGGCTTCACCGAGGGACGGGCCTTGGCCTTGCGGCGGGCGATCTCGGCCTCCCGGCGGGCCTTGGCGGGGTCCTTGGCGTCCTGGGGGACGTAGACCTTCGGGCCCATGGCCACCCGCTCGGCCGCCTCGGCGGCCCGCAGCGCCTCGGTCAGCGCCCGGTCCAGCGCGACCGCCAGGGCGCGCAGCTCCTCGCCGGGACGCGCCGCCCCTTCTGCCCGCGCACGCCGCAGCTCGTCCTCGGCCGCGGTGGCGGCGGCCAGCTTGTCGCGGTAGGCGGCGGCCAGCTCCTGATCGGCGGCGTACCGCTCCATGACGTCCTTGGACACCCGGCGGCCCAGCAGCATGGCGGTCCTTCCTCTCACGATCGCATCCGGACGACAGGGTACGCGCACTGCCGCTCCGGTGTGGGGTCGGCCGGCAGATTCGGCCCTTGTCGGGGGTGTGACATACCACCCGCCCCCTTTACGCAGTAAGGTCATCCCATGGTCAGACAGCCCGGCATGGCGGCGCACAACCGGCCGCCGCTCACCCGCGACCGGATCATCGAGGCGGCGCTGCACATCGTCGACGGTCAGGGCCTGGGCCGGCTCACCATGCGCCGGCTCGGCGACGCCCTGCAGGTCGAGGCGATGGCGATCTACCACCACATGCCGCGCGGCAAGGAAGAGCTGCTGGACGGGCTGGTCTCCCACGTGGCCGTGCTGCCGGCCCGGCCCGGCGGCGACTGGCGGCAGGCGCTGCGGGAGTGGGCGGCCGCCTACCGGGCCCGGCTGATGGCGCACTCGGGAGTGCTGCCGCTGGTGGTCACCCGGCGCAACCCGGCCGCCCTCACCGACACCGCCGCCTCGGTGCGGGAGATCCTGTACCGGGCGGGGCTGCCCGAAGGGGCCGCCGCCGACGGCGCGCACGCCCTGCTCGGCTATGTGATCGGCCAGGCGGCGCTGGAGATGCGCGGCCCCTCCCCCGGCGAGCCCCCCGTGGACTGGGACGCCCGTTTCACCGCGGGTCTGGAGCTGATCCTCACCGGACTGTCGGCGCAAGCGCGCCGGCCCTGACCGCGCCGCCGGCGCGCGGCCGCCGGGCCAGGGCGGCGACCCCCACCGCCAGGTACAGCAGGGACATCAGCGCGGTCCGCGTGCCGTTGCCGCCCTCGCCGGCGAACACCGGAACGGTGTTGAAGGCCAGGTTGGCGGCGGCGTGCATCAGCATCATGGCCAGCACGCTTCCGCCGGTGGCCAGGAACACCCGGGTGAAGAGCATGCTCGCCCCGACGAGCTGGACGATGAACAGCGGCAGCGACTGGTCGGCCTGGGCGGTGCCGGGGATGAAGAACATCGGCAGGTGCCACAGCGCCCACAGCACGCCGTGCACGAGGCTCGCCGTCATCGGGCCGCCCAGCGCCAGGATCCGCGACAGGGCATAGCCGCGCCAGCCCAAATCCTCCCCGATCGGCGCGATCCAGAACGTGGCGAGCGTCTGGGCGGTCGGCGCCACCGCCCAGACGGCCGGCACGGCGCCCGCCAGCAGGCCGTCCAGCGCCACGGCCGCCAGCGGCACGGCGAACGGCACCGCCACGACCACCAGATACCAGCGGAGCGGGAAGCGCCCGCGCAGGGCCATGCCCAAAAGATCGCGCAGTTCCCGCCGGCCTCCCCGCAGCGCGGCCAGCGCGCACGCCGTCAACGCCGGGGCGAGGATCCCGCCCAGCGCGAACAGCCCCGTCAGGCCGGGGTCGAAGGGCTCGCCGCGCCGCGCCGCCACGACGGGAGGCGCATAACACAGCCAGGTGGCGGCGATGGTCACGCCGTAGAACCACAGCAGGCCGCCGACATCCCTGTGCGTTCCGTTCCCTCGCATCGACCGCTCCGTTTTTATTTCGAACGTCCGTGTTACATCCGGTACGCTACCACCATGCCGCGAGTGGTCGATCATGAAGCCCGGCGGGCCGAGATCATCTCCGCCGTCCTGGCGCTGGTGGCCGAGGAGGGCGCAGAAGGCGTGACGGTCCGCCGGGCGGCCGCCGCCGCGGGGCTGTCCACCGGCGCCCTGGCGCACTACTTCGCCGACAAGGACGAGCTGCTGGCCGCCGCCTTCGTCGAGGTCGCCCGGCGGGTCGGCCGCAGGGTGGCGGCCGTCTCCGCCGAACGGGACCCCGCCGACCTGCTGCACCATGCGATCACCGCGGTGCTGCCGCTGGACGCCGAACGGCGCGCCGAGGCCCGCGCCTGGCTGGCCTTCCTGGACCGGGCCCTGGTCCGGCAGGAGGTCGCGGCGCTGCAGCGCGAGGTCTATGCGCGCTGGCGGCGGCAGTACGCCGAGATCCTCCGGGCCGGCCGGCGCGCCGGCGTCTTCCGCGCCGACCTGGACTGCGAGGCGACCGCGGCCTGGCTCATCGCCGTGGCCGACGGGCTCACCCTGCAGCTGGTCTTCGACCCCGCGGCACTGGCCGCCGACGCCGTGGAGAAGCTGATCGCCTCCCACATCGACGCCCTGCGGCCCCGCTGAGCCGCCCCGGGCCTCCTGCTCAATCCTCCACGACCAGGATCTCCAGGGCGCGCGGGCCGTGCACCCCGGGCGCCCGTTCCAGCTCCACATCGAAGGTGGTCGCCGGGCCGCTGATCCAGGTCAGCGGGCGGCAGGGGTCCAGGCGGGCGATCGCCTCGGGCACCGTGCCGACGATCTGGTCGGCGTGCACCACGCACAGGTGGTAGTCGGGCACCAGCGTCAGCGCCCGGCGGCCCTGCGCCCGGCCGCCGTCCAGCACGACCGTGCCGGTGCGGGCCACCGCCACCGCGCAGCCGGTCACCACCCCGTCGGCGCTCTGCAGCACGGACGTCGCCAGCGCGCCGCCGGAGTCGGCCACCGCCTCCACCCCCTCCAGCTGGGACAGCCAGCCGTAGGGCAGATCGGGGGGCACCACGATGCGCTTGGTCTCCCGGGCCCACAATGCGGCGGCGATCGCGGTGGCCAGCTCATCGGCGCTCACATGGCGGACGGCCGCCCGCTGCTCGGCGATCCGCTCGCTGAACAGGGCGATCACATCGGCGCGCTCGGCGGCCTCCTGGCCGGTGAGCCGGTGGTGATAGTCCCGGGGGACCTGCGGGAGGGCGCCGTCGCCCTTGCCGAGCGCCCGGCGCACCCGCTGCAGGATCTGTTCTCTGCTCACCTGCGCCTCCAGCGGAAGCGGAAGGGGTCGCGGGGCGGGGCGGGCAGGTCGCGGGCCTCGGTCCACTTGCCCAGCAGGCCCGGCAGGCGCTGGATGCGGCCGTCCCGCGCCAGCAGCCGGGCCCAGCGCACTCCCCGGCGGAGCGTGGACTCATACCGCCGCCGGTCGCTCATCGCCCAGGCCAGGGTGCGCATCAGCACCATCTCCGGCGGCGGCACCGGCAGGCTGCGGCGCGCCTGGACGACCTTGCCGCGCAGGTGCACCAGCACACCCGGGATGTCGATCTCCACCGGGCAGACGTCGCCGCACGCCCCGCACAACGTGGAGGCGAACGGCAGCGACGCCTCGGCGGCGCCGTCCACCCCGCGGGTCTGCGGCGTCCAGACCGCGCCGATCGGACCGGACAGCTCCCCTCCCCCGGCGGCGGCGTAGGCGGCGCCGCCGGTGCGTTCGTACACCGGGCACACCGGCAGGCAGGCCGCGCAGCGGATGCAGCGCAGGGCCGACCGCCCCACCCGGTCGGCCAGCATCGCGGTGCGGCCGTTGTCCAGCAGCACCAGATGCATGCGGGCGGGACCGTCGTGCTCTGACACCCCGGTCCAGGTGCTGACGTACGGGCTCATCCGCTCGCCGGCGGCCGCGCGCGGCAGCAGCTGCAGCACCACCTCCAGGTCCCGCCAGGACGGCACCACCTGGTCGATGCCCAGCACGCAGATCAGCGTCTCGGGCACGGTCAGGCACACCCGGCCGCCGCCGTCGCCCTCCGGCAGCACCAGCGTGCCGGTCTCGGCCACGGCGAAGGCCGGCCCGATGACGGCGATGCGGGCCGACAGCAGCCGCTCGCGCGTCTGGGCGCGCACGGCGTCGGCCAGCTCGGCCGGATCGGTGCCCAGTTCCTCGGGCACGCCGGGCAGCCTGCGCACCAGCAGCCGGTGGATCTCGGCGCGGTCGCGATGGATCGCCGGCAGCAGAAAGTGCGCCGGGTGGTCCTCCCCCGCCAGGTGCAGCACCAGCTCGCCCAGCCCGGTGTGCACGGCGGCGATCCCGGCCCGCTCCAGCGCCCGCTCCAGGCCGATCTCCCCCAGCACCGGGGCCGGGGCCTTGATCACCTCGGTCTGCCCGCCGGCCCGCACCAGGTCGATCACGATCCGGGCGGCCTCGGCGCCGGTGACGGCCCAGTGCACGGTGCCGCCGGCGTCGGTGACGGCCTGCTCCAAGGTCTCCAGCTGGGTGTCCAGCGACAGCAGGGCGCGGTCGCGGACGGCGCGGCCCGCCCGGCGCAGCCGCTCCCAGTCGGGAGCCTCGGCGGTGGCGGCGGCCCGGCGGCGGCGCAGTGCCGCCATGGCCCGGCTCAGGTTGTGGCGCCGGCCGGTGTCGGCCAGCGCCTGCCGGGCCGCGACGGCGAACTTCGAGGGTGCGGGCGGGAGCGGGCTCATGAGGTGTGCTCCGTGGCGGCCAGGATCTCTGCCAGGTGCATCGTGCGCACGCCGCTGCGCAGCCGCGACAGCGCGCCGCCGATGTGGGTCAGGCAGGAGTTGTCGACCGCGCAGACCACCTCGGCGGCGCTGTGCCGGATGTGGCGGACCTTGTCGGCGACCATGGCCACCGACACGTCCGGGTTCTTCATCGCGAAGGTGCCGCCGAAGCCGCAGCACTCCTCGGCCGCCGGCAGCTCGGCCAGCTCCAGCCCGCGCACCGCGCGCAGCAGCCGCAGCGGGCGGTCCCCCAGCTGCAGCGCCCGCAGCGAGTGGCAGGTGGGGTGGTAGGCGACCCGGTGCGGGAAATAGGCGCCCACGTCCACCGTGCCCAGCACGTCCACCAGGAACTCCGTCAGCTCATAGACGGTCAGTGCGGCCGCCGCGCGGGCCAGCGCCTCGTCCCCGGCGGCCCGGGCGATGCGCGGGTAGGCGTCGCGGATGGTGCTCGCGCAGGAGGCCGAGGGGGTCACCACCACCTGCCGGGGATCGTCGAAGAGCCCGGTGAGGCGGCGGGCCAGTGCGGCGGCCTCCCGGTGGTAGCCGGTGGCCCAGTGCATCTGGCCGCAGCAGGTCTGCTCGGCGGTGAAGGACACCCGGCAGCCCAGCCGGGTCAGCAGGGCGGCGACGGCCTCGCCGGTGCGGGGGAACAACGCGTCGTTGAAGCAGGCCACGAAGAGCGCGACGCGCATCAGGTCCCTCCCTCACCCCTGCGTTGTCAGCGGCATCTTAGGAAAGTTTCATGATCACACGAGGAATTCCATCACTCGGCGTGGCGCAACGACTCCGCAGCGCAAAGTGCGGGTATGGCCCGGACCGCCTATGAATGCAGGTGAGTGCCAGATCAACAAATCGTCCCAACGGGCTATATCGCAGTGGTCTGAACCACAGCAAACTGGTGAACGTCCAAAGAGACAGATCCGTACGTCCACTGTTAGTCGAAGACCGGAGGCACGCCGATGTGCCCGCACCAGCCGCCCTGTCCCTCGCACGATGCACCCAACCGTGACGCCGCGCGCACGGTGGCCCGTCACCCCGAGCAGGGGTGGAGCCTGCTGTGCAACGGCGTGGTGGTGTTCGAGGACACCGGTGAGCTGCTGCCCGACGGGGGAGTCATCGCACCGCACCGGCCGGTCGTCAGGCCGGCTGCGACCTCGGCTTGAAAGCGGGGGAGCCTTGCCTCGCCCGCCGAGACGGCGGGCGAGGCGCAGATTCGGTCCCCTCGGGGGACTAGTCCATCAGGGTGATCTTCCTCGGGGGCGTCACCACCCGTCCGTGACCACCGCCGAACCGGGCCCGGAGCCGTCTTCATCCCACGGCTTCGGGCCCGGTTCCGCTCCAGCGGCGCAGCCAGGGCTCCACCGCCGCCCCGACCGCGGCCGGGTTCTTGGCCAGCTCGTGCCGCTCCCCCGGCAGCACCGTCACGTGCGTGGCGTCGGCCGGGCCGGGGACGCCGAAGGGGTCGCGTTCTCCATTGACCACCAGCACCTCGGTGCCGGCGGTGCGCAGCTCTTCTGCCCGGGAGACCTCCGGGCGGCCCGGCGGGTGCAGCGGGAAGGCCAGCGCCACCACGCCGACGGCGCCCGCCTTGCGGGCGGTGCGGCAGGCCACCCGCGCCCCGTTGCTGCGTCCGCCCTGGATCAGCGGACGGTCGCCGATCCGTTCCCGCAGCGCCTCGATGACCTCCAGCCAGGCCTCGTCCTGCCGGGCGGGCGAACCGGGCGCCCGCCGTCCCGCCAGGCGGAACGGCTGCAGGACGCGGGCGACCGCCCCGCCGAGATCGAGCGCGACCCGCCGCACCGCCAGCAGGTCGGGGGCCTGCACTCCCCCGTTGGAGCCGTGGGTGAGCACCAGCCAGAACCGGGGCCGCGCCACCTCGTCCAAGGTGACCTCCGCGGGCCCCTGCGCCGTCGTGATCTGCATGCGCCCACGCTAGCGCCGGCTCCGGCGCCCTCCGGGTGCGGTCAGCGCCCGGGCGGGCCGGAGGCGGGATCGGTGAGGCTGTCGCGCAGCAGGTCCCCCCAGGGGTAGTCGGCGGCCACATCCAGCAGCGCCCGGCGCAGCCGGCGCGCGTCGTCGGCCTGCCCCACCGCCGCCAGCGCGTACATGCGTTCCACGGCCTCGAACGCCTCACCGGCCAGGGCGGGCAGGGCGCCCTCGGCCACGGCCGACTCCACCACCGGCTCCCACCAGCGGGCGCCGCTCTCCTCCCCGCCGGCCGCGAAATCCCGGCGCAGCCTGGCACGGACCTGCTCGGCCACGCCCGGCTGCGCCAGGCCGTGCGCCCACACCCGCGCGGCCTCCTCGGTGCGGCCGCGCAGCGGCAGGGTGCGCGCCAGCAGCTCGGTGGCCAGCGGCCCGATGTCCGGGTCGGCGGCGGCCTCCGGGTCCTCCAGCACCGCGCCGAACGCCCCGATCGCCTGGTCCAGGTAGGCGATGCCGACGGCGGTGGCCAGGCGGGCGTAGGCGTAAGGGGCCGACTCCCGGTCGATCATGCGCAGCGCCTCGGCCAGCACCCGCTGGGCGCGGGCGGGCTCGCCCCGCTCCAGCAGCCGCCGTCCCAGATCGTGGGCGGCGGCCGGGGCGTACTGCGGGTCGCCGGTGTCGATGGTGCGCTCCCACCACCGCCGGGCCGTCTCGAAGTCGCCGGCCTCGTCGGCGAGCTGGGCCAGCGCCAGCAGCGCCGGGGGCAGGTAGCGGGGGTTGCCGAAGTCCACCACGATCCGCCAGGCCCGGGCGGCCTCCTCCGCCTCACCGGCCCGCTCGTGCAGCAGCGCCAGATGGTAGGCCGCGCGCGGCCCGTACTCGGGGTCGCCGCTGTCGATGGCGATCCAGTCGGCCCGGCGGGCCCCGGCCTCATCCCCCACATCGTCCAGGACGACGGCCAGCCCGAGGGCGGCGCGGGGCCGCACCGGTCCCTCGCCCGTCTCCAGCGCCCGCCGGAACAGGTCGGCGGCCTCGGCGGGCCGGCCGCCTTCGGCGAGCAGCCGGGCCTGCTCGCACAGCGATGCGGGGTCTGCGGTGGCCTCATCCGGCGTGGTGCTCATGGTGCCTTCGCAGGGTCGGCGGGCGGATCGTGTCCGTCCGAGCCTACCGAGCGGCCGGCGGCCCGGGCGGCGAAACGCCGGGCGGAACGCCGGGTTTTCCCGGCGCTCCGCCCGGAGCGTCTCAGTCCTCGAAGGCCTGCGGAGGCGGGCAGGAGCACACCAGGTTGCGGTCGCCGTAGGCCTGGTCGATGCGGCGCACCGGCGGCCAGTACTTGGACTCCCGCAGCGACGGCAGCGGGTAGGCGGCCTCCTCCCGGCTGTAGGGGTGCTTCCAGTCGTCGCCGATCAGGTGCTCGGCGGTGTGCGGGGCGTTCTTGAGCGGGTTGTCGGCGCGGTCGTAGGTGCCGTCGGCCACCCGGTCGATCTCCCGGCGGATCTGGATCATGGCGTCGCAGAAGCGGTCCAGCTCGGCCAGGTTCTCGCTCTCGGTGGGCTCGATCATCAAGGTGCCGGCCACCGGGAAGGCCAGCGTGGGGGCGTGGAAGCCGTAGTCGATCAGCCGCTTGGCCACGTCCTCGGCGGTGATGCCGGTCTCCTTGGTGATCTTGCGGAGGTCGGCGATGCACTCGTGCGCCACCAGCCCGCCGCGGCCGGTGTACAGGATCGGGTAGTAGGGGTCCAGCCGCCGGGCCACGTAGTTGGCGGCCAGGATGGCGCCCTCGGTGGCCTCGCGCAGCCCGTCGGCGCCCATCATCGCGATGTAGGCCCAGGAGATCGGCAGGATGCCCGCCGAGCCCCACGGCGCCGCCGAGATCGGGCCGATCCCGCCGCCTTCAGGGCCGGCCTCCGGGCGCAGCGGGTGGCCGGGCAGGAACGGCACCAGGTGCTCGCGCACGGCCACCGGGCCGACGCCGGGACCGCCGCCGCCGTGCGGGATGCAGAAGGTCTTGTGCAGGTTCAGGTGGGAGACGTCGGAGCCGAACTCCCCGGGCCGGGCCAGCCCCACCAGCGCGTTGAGGTTGGCGCCGTCCACATACACCTGGCCGCCGGCCTCGTGCACGGCCCGGCAGACCTCGGTGATGGTCTCCTCGAACACCCCGTGGGTGGAGGGGTAGGTCACCATGATCGCGGCCAGGTTCTCCCCGTGCTGGGCGATCTTGGCGTGCAGGTCGTCCATGTCGATGTTGCCGCCGGCGTCGCACTTGACGACCACCACGCGCATGCCCGCCATGGCGGCGCTGGCGGCGTTGGTGCCGTGCGCCGAGGCCGGGATCAGGCACACGTTGCGGTGGCCCTCGCCGCGGGAGGCGTGGTAGCCGCGGATGGCCAGCAGCCCGGCCAGCTCGCCCTGGGAGCCGGCGTTGGGCTGCACGGAGACCTTGGCGTACCCGGTGATCTCCGCCAGCCAGCCCTCCAGCTCATCGATCAGCTCCAGGTAGCCGCGGGCCTGGTCCAGCGGGGCGAACGGGTGGATGCCGGAGAACTCCGGCCAGGTGATGGGCTCCATCTCGGTGGTGGCGTTGAGCTTCATCGTGCACGAGCCCAGCGGGATCATCGTGCGGTCCAACGCCAGGTCCTTGTCCTGCAGGCGGCGCAGGTAGCGCAGCATCGCCGTCTCGGAGCGGTGGGCGTGGAAGACCGGGTGGGTCAGGTAGTCGCTGTCGCGGCGCAGGCCGGCCAGCAGGTCCCCCTCCGGCTCGGGCGCCTGCGGCCCGGCGCCGAAGGCCTCCAGGACGGCGGAGATGTGCTCGTCGGTGGTGGTCTCATCGCAGGTGATCCCGACATGGTCGGCGTCCACCGGGCGCAGGTTGATGCCGCGCTCCAGCGCGGCGGCGATCACCTCGGCGGCCCGGCCGGGCACGCGGGCCAGCACGGTGTCGAAGAACACCTCGTGGACCAGCTCGATCCCGGCCGCCCGCAGCCCGGCGGCCAGGGAGCGGGCGCGGTGGTGCACCCGCTCGGCGATCGCCCGCAGCCCCTCGGGGCCGTGGTAGACGGCGTACATGCCGGCCATCACCGCCAGCAGCACCTGGGCGGTGCAGATGTTGCTGGTGGCCTTCTCGCGGCGGATGTGCTGCTCACGGGTCTGCAGCGCCAGCCGGTAGGCCGGGCGGCCGTCGGCGTCCACCGACACCCCGACCAGCCGTCCGGGCAGCTGGCGCTGGATGCCCTCGCGGACGGCCAGGTACCCGGCGTGCGGGCCGCCGAAGCCGTAGGGGACGCCGAACCGCTGGGCCGAGCCCACGGCGATGTCGGCGCCCAGCTCCCCGGGCGGGCGCAGCAGGGTGAGCGCCAGCAGGTCGGCGGCCACGATCAGCTGGGCGCCGCGCTCTTTGACCTGCGCGGCCAGCGGGGCCAGGTCGCGCACGGCACCGCCGGTGCCCGGGTACTGCACCAGCGCCCCGAAGAACGCCCCCTCGGGCAGGCCGGCGGTCAGATCGGCGACCACGACCTCGATGCCCAGCGGCAGCGCGCGGGTGCGCACCACCTCGATGGTCTGCGGCAGCACATCGGCGTCCACCAGGAAGGTGCCGCCGGTCTTGGCCTTGGTCAGCCGGTGCGCCAGCGCCATCGCCTCGGCCGCGGCGGTGCCCTCATCCAGCATGGAGGCGTTGGCCACCGGCAGGCCGGTCAGGTCGGCCACCACGGTCTGGAAGTTCAGCAGCGCCTCCAGCCGGCCCTGGGAGATCTCCGGCTGGTAGGGGGTGTAGGCGGTGTACCAGCCGGGGTTCTCCAGCACGTTGCGCAAGATCACCCCGGGGGTGACGGTGCCGTGGTAGCCCAGCCCGATCATGGAGGTCAGCACCCGGTTGCGGGAGGCCAGCTCACGCAGCCGGGCCAAGGCGGCGCTCTCGCTGAGCGGGGGCGGCAGCCGCAGCGGGCGGGCGGTGCGGATCGCCTCGGGCACCGCGTCGTCGATCAGCGCGTCGATGTCGGCGTAGCCGAGATACGCCAGCATGCGCGCGCGTTCGTCGGGGGAAGGTCCGATGTGCCGGTCGGCGAACGTGGTCTGTGCTGTCGTCATCGCTGGGGAGCCTCCCTGGGCTGCACCGCGGCCGGCGCGGCGGACTGGCGGTCGTGCGGGCCCCCGGCCGCCTCGGGCGGCCGATGACCACCGGTCTCCCCCTCTGTCGTCTGCACCTGAGAGCTTCGCCCGCCCGCTGCGCGGCGGACTTGCACCGTCGGTGAGACGCCGTTCCCAGATATGCCCGGGAACACGCCTGCTTTCCAGAGCTGCCTCGCCCGCACGGTCCTTTTGCCTGAGAGGTTCCGGGGAGGGTTGCCCCTTCGGCGCCCCACACTGGCGGTGTGGGGTCTCTCCCGCACGGGGTCGTCGGCTATGCCGGAAAACTCTATCCAACCGTCGCCGCTGCGGCCCAAACCGGCCCGCTCCCGCCGGGAAGGCGCAGGCCAGTGCCGCATGGGCGGTCCGCGGGGGCCGCTACGATGTCCCGGCACGACGGATGGTTGGACGGCTTGAGGCCGGGAACGGCGGGACGTGGCTGGGAGCAGGCGGACGTGGAGCTGAGGGAGGCCCTCGACGCGCCGCCGCCGGTTCTGGGACGCTGATCGCGATGAAGCGCCCGGACGGTGGTGCCGCATGACGGCGGCCCGTGACCACGCGGTGACCCGGCCGGTCGCCTCCCCCGGCAGGCCCGCCGGAGAGGAATCCCAGGTGCACGCCGAGGAATCCGCCCAGCGGCCCGCGGCATGCGGGCCGCAGACCGACGCCGCGGCCCCGGGCGAGGGCCCGCACGCCGCGGCGGTGCCCTTCGTGCAGGAGCCCTCACAGCCGCAGCGCATCCGCCGTCCCGCCGACGCCTTCAAGTTCGCCGGCTCGGTGGCCGGGGTGGTCGGCATGCTGCTGCTGGTCAACGTCGCCCAGGGCACCACCCAGGGGCTGCAGACCGACATCCAGGAGGGCACCCGCCTGGCCCCGCACCTGCTGCTGAGCCTGGCCACGCTGATCTCCAGCTTCGGGGTGCTGGCGGTCCCGGTGGCCTTCGCCGTCGACCGGCTGATCCGCCGCGACGGGCTGCGGTTGGCGGTGGGGCTGCTGGCCGCGGTGCTGGCCTTCGCGCTGACCGTGGTGCTGGACGGCTGGGAGATCTCGGCCGCCCCCGGCGGGGTGCTGGACTCGCTGATCTGGGGCGGCACGCACACCGTGCCGCTGCACACCGACATCACCCCGGTGATCGCGTTCGTCACCGCGGTGCGGATGACCGGCCGGCCGCGCTGGCAGGCCGCCATCTGGACGATGATCGCCCTGGCGGCGCTGACCGGGCTGACCGCCCAGTACGCCTCGGTGACGGCGCTGGTGGCCACCTACTTCCTGGGCCGGGCCATCGGCTACGGCACGCTGTATGCGGTCGGCACCCCCAACCCCCGCCCGCCCGGCACCGCGGTGATGGCGGCGCTGAGCCGGCTGGGCCTGCAGCCGGTGCGCGCCCACCGGCTGCCCGACCTGGATGAGGTCCGCCGCTATGAGGTGACCACCGCCGGGCCGCAGGGCCGGCGGCTGGAGGTCATCGTCTTGGACCGCGACCAGCAGACCGCCGGGCTGCTGTACCGGGTGTGGCGGCTGGTGCGGCTGCGCGACCGCTCCACCCGCCGCGCGGTGCGCTCGCTGCGCCGCTCGCTGGAGCAGGAGTCGCTGATGGCTTATGCGCTGCACGCGGCCGGGGTGCGCACCCCCCGGCTGCTGGGCACCAGCGAGGTGGGCACCGAGGCGGCGCTGCTGGCCTATGAGCAGGTGCCGGGACGCACGCTGGCGGAGCTGGACGACGCGGAGATCAGCGACGCCTTCCTCACCGACATCTGGCGGCAGCTGCAGGTGATGCAGCGGGCCCGCCTGGCGCACCGGCGGCTGGAGCCGCAGGCGATCGTGTGCGATGCCGCCGGCGCCGCCTGGATCGTGGACCTGCGCGCCGGGGAGACCGCCGCCAACGACCTGCTGCTGCGGCTGGATCTGGCGCAGCTGCTGACCACGCTGGCGCTGCGGGTGGGCGCCGAGCGGGCCGTGCGCAGCGCCGCCCGGGTGCTGGGGGCGCAGGCGCTGGCCACCGCGGTGCCGCTGCTGCAGCCGGTGGCGCTGCACCGCGGCACCCGGGCGGCGCTGCGGCAGGACCGGGAGCTGCTGACCCGCATCCGCGAGCAGATCGTGCGCCTGGAGCCGGAGATCGAGGTCGCCCCGGTCAATCTGGAGCGCTTCCGGCCCCGCACCATCGTCAGCATCGTCGCGCTGACCATCGCCGCCTACATCGTCTTCCCGCAGCTGAGCAACGTCGACATCGGCGGGCTGGTGGCGCGCGCCCAGTGGTGGTGGGTGGCGGTGGCCGCGGCCGGGGCGGCGGCGACCTACCTGGCGGCGGCCTGGATGCTGATGGGGTTCGTGCCCGAACGGCTGCCGCTGGGCCGCACCCTGCTGGTGCAGCTGGCCGCCTCGTTCGTGAAGCTGGTGGCGCCGGCCGCGGTCACCGGGGTGGCGCTCAACACCCGCTACCTGCAGCGGGCGGGCGTGCGGCCGGGGCCGGCGGTGGCCAGCGTGAGCGCCTCGCAGCTGGTGGGGCTGGCGGTGCATGTGCTGCTGCTGGTGCTGTTCGGCTTCATCACCGGCTCCAGCGCCCATGCCACCGAGAACCTGGCCCCCTCCCCCGTGATCGTCATCGTGCTGCTGGCGGTGGCGGTCACCGCCGGGGTCGCCGCGGCGATCCCGGCGGTGCGCCGGATGGCCGTCCGGCGGCTGCGGTCGATGTTCTCCGGCGTGGTGCCGCGCCTGGCGGACGTGGTGCAGTCGCCGCGCAAGCTGGCCACCGGGTTCGGCGGGACGCTGCTGCTGACCGTGGGGTTCGTGGTGTGCCTGGACGCCTCCATCCGCGCCTTCGGCGGGGAGCTGGAGTGGAGCGCGGTAATGGTGGTCTTTTTGACCGGCAACGCGCTGGGCTCGGCGGCGCCCACGCCGGGCGGGCTGGGCGCCGTGGAGGGCGCCCTGTCGGTGGGGCTGACGATCTCGGGGCTGCCGGCGGAAACCGCCACCTCGGCGGTGCTGCTGTTCCGGCTGCTGACTTTCTGGCTGCCGGTGCTGCCGGGCTGGGCGGCGTTCGCTTATCTGCAGCGCAAGGAGGCGATCTGACGATCGTGCTCGGTTCCAGCGGGAACCCCAGCGCGTATATGATCGTTTGCGAAATATGGGGGAGTTGGGGGGATTTGAAAAACGGGGGTTTTTGTGAAGGGGGTGGACGAATGAGTCAGCCGCTGCGGCGGACCCGGCGGCGGGCGAGTTCGTCGTGCGAGTGGACCTCATCGCGGTCGTCGTCGCGCACCGCGCGCTCGGCCGGCAGTTTGGCCAGGCTGCCTTCCAGCTCCTGCCACACGCGCCCCAAGGCGATGCCGAACACTCCCTGCCCCCCGGCCAGCAGATCGACCACCTCATCGGCGGAGGTGCACTCGTACACGCTGACCCCGTCGCTCATCAAGGTGATCTGGGCCAGGTCGCGCACCCCGCGATTGCGCAGATGGGCCACCGCGGCACGGATCTGCTGCAGCGACACCCCGGTGTCCAGCAGCCGTTTGACCACCTTGAGCACCAGGATGTCGCGGAAGCTGTACAGCCGCTGGGTGCCCGATCCGTGCGCAGCGCGGACGCTGGGCTCCACCAGCTGGGTGCGGGCCCAGTAATCCAGCTGCCGGTACGTGATCCCGGCCGCCGCACACGCGGTGGGACCGCGGTAACCGACGTTCTCAGGCGGGGGGGATACCTGAGTGTCGAACAGCAGTCCCTGCTCCCCGGCACGCCGTGAGGCGACTCGCCTGTCAGGGTGCCCAGAGTGCGCCTTGCCCTCGCCGCTGCTCACCGCCACGCGGACCTCCGGCTTCTATCATCCCGTGCCGCTTCGTCAAGGGGGTTTGACGAATTAACACCACGGGTGTTCCACCAGCACGGTAGGTGCCGGTCAGGGTGTGGTCAACGTTCGGCGTCGGCGCGTCGCATGCCCGGATGAACCGGCTTCACGTGGGCAAACTGCACGCCGTCGCCCTCTTGGTTCCCTTACCCCGTTTCCCAGAGTAACCAACGGCCGATACCGGCCCTGACACAAGGTCACCTTTTCGGTGACACGGCCGTAACACGGACATGGCACGGCCATGGCGGGGGCGCGCTCAGCCGGACCGGCCGAAGTCCTCCGGCGAGATGGTGTCGAGGAACTCGCGGAACTTCTCCACCTCGTCCTCTTGCTCGTCGGGAATGGACACCCCGGCCTCCTCCAGCACGTCCTCGCTGGCGAAGATCGTGGCGCCGGTGCGCAGCGCCAGCGCGATCGAGTCCGACGGGCGGGCGCTGACCTCCACGCCGTTGGAGAACACCAGATCGGCGAAGAAGATGCCCTCGCGCAGCGCGGTGATGTTGACGGTGCGCAGCTGCACCCCCAGCGCCTCCAGCACGTCCCGGAACAGGTCATGGGTGAGCGGCCGGGCGGGCAGCACGCCCTGCTGGGCGAAGGCGATCGCGGTGGCCTCCACGGCGCCGATCCAGATGGGCAGGTACCGATCCCCAGCCGCCTCCTTCAACAGGACGATCGGCTGGTTGGAGGGCATCTCGACCCGGACGCCGACGACCTCCATCTGTTTCACAGCGGCTCCCTGCTGATTGACGGCTTTCTAGATCGACTCTTGGTGAACCCTGTATGCCAACGTACACCCTCCGCCGCTTAGCGCCTCCCGGCCGGGTTCGGCGCCCGGCGCCGGGCCGTTCACCGGAAGATGTACCCCCCTTATGGGCCCAGGCTCTCCCGCAGTCCCGCCGACACCAGGGCCGAGTGCAGGCTCAGCGACAGCTCCGCCAGCCGGCGGGCCGTGCCCTCGGCCTCGGCATGCCCGTCGCGGCGGCGCAGCAGCGGGGCGATCACCTGCTCGATGAGCGCCAGCTGCCGGTCGGCGGCGGCCTTGAGCACGCGCAGGTGCCGCACCTGCACCCCGTAGGCGCCCAGGGCGCCCGCGGCGCGGGCGATGGCCAGGGCGTCGCCGTCGTAGTGGCGGCCCGAGCGCCGCACCAGCCCGGCCTCCTCCAGCTCCGCCAGCAGCTCCTCGTCGATCGCGGCGCCGTCCAGCAGCTGGCGGCGGGTCAGCCGCATGTCCGCCGGCGCCCGGCCGGCGGCGCCGGCGGCCACCAGCCGCCGGGGGCCGCGGGCGGAGGCGGCCTCCCACGGCGGCGGCACCCGCTCCCCGCGGTCGATGGCCTGCAGGTACTCCTTGATGACCCGCAGCGGCAGGTAGTGGTCGCGCTGCGCGGTCAAGATGAAGCGCAGCCGCTCCACGTCGGCGTGGCTGAACTTGCGGTACCCCGAGGGGGTGCGCTGCGGCTCGATCAGGCCCTCGGCCTCCAGGAAGCGGATCTTGGAGACGGTGACGTCGGGGAACTCCTCCCGCAGCAGGGCCAGGGCGTCCCCGATGTTCATCATCCGGCGGGCCGGCTGGGCGCTCACCGGGCCCCTCCCGCCGCCGCGACGGCGCCGCAGGGCGCGGGCCGCCGCACCGCCCGCTCCGGCGCCCGCGGATCGCTCACGCGCCTGCCACCGCCCGTCACCGCTCGCCTGCCGCGTCCGTCAGCCGTGGTGCGGGTTGGTCAGGAACACCAGGCGGAACTTGCCGATCTGGACCTCATCGCCGCTGGACAGGCCGGCGGAGTCGATGCGCCGGCGGTTGACGTAGGTGCCGTTGAGGCTGCCCACGTCGCGCACCGCGAAGGCGCTGCCGTGGCGGGTGAACTCCGCATGCCGCCGGGAGACCGTCACATCGTCCAGGAAGATGTCGCTTTCGGGGTGCCGGCCGGCCGAGGTGCGGTCCTTGTCCAGCAGGAAGCGGCTGCCGGCGTTGGGGCCGCGCTTGACCACCAGCAGGGCGGTGCCCGGCGGCAGCGCCTCCACCGCGACGTGGTCGGCCCCGGCCTCGTCGGCGGGCTGGGCGTCGGGTTCGAACGCCTCGATCCCGCTGAGGGAGATCGTGGACGTGGACTCGCCGGGCGACTCCCGCGGGGGCATGGGGGGCGGGGCGTTACGGGTCAGCGGAGTTCCGCACTGAGAGCAGAAGCGGGCATCGTCCGGATTGGCGTGACCGCACTGCGTGCAGTAGACGCTCGGCATCGATCGGCTCGGCCTCCTACCTTCGGCGTGCTACGGCGCGCCCGCTTGCGCGAACGCGACGACCCGCGCTGCTCTTCCCGGCTCCCGCCCGTCAATACAACGGTTGCCGCAACTTATGCCGGGTGAGCCCGGAGGGTCAACCGAGACAAGGCCCGGGACCATCCAAGCTACTTCTTCAATGATCGCAGGTCTACGCCGCCGCGCGGGACGAGGCGCACGCATTGGCGGCCGGAAAATGCCACCGGGCGCCCCCGCCGCCCCGTCCGCGGGCCCGAACCGCGCGGTCAGGGCATCGTACGGCGCTGTGACCAGGGACGCATCGGCGAATGGGGGCTCAGAGCCGGTTTTGGGCCTCCTTTGGCGCACAGTGGCGAAGGTCATAACGGCCACGAGCTTTACATTGTAGATTTTTAGCGGTTCGGGGTGGGAGCCGCGACGAGCGTCAGCCGCGTGGCGAAGTGGTCCAGGCCGTAGGGCACCGGGCGGCCCTCCCCCAGCCTGGGGGAACGGATCGGCAACGGCTCGTGCCGGCGCAGCAGGGCGGCCAGGAAGGTGGTGGCGGCCAGCAGCGCCAGGTTCTCCCCCGCGCACCGGCCCGCTCCCCCGCCGAAGGGGACGACCGCCTCGTCGGGAACGGCGCGGCCGTCCAGCCAGACCTCGGGGGCGAAGCGGTCGGCATGAGCCAGCGCCTCGCGGTCGCGGTTGAAGAACGGCACGACGATCACAAAGACGCTGCCGGCGGGGACGGTGCGGCCGTGCCAGACGGTCTCGCCGCGGCTCTGCCGCAGGACGGTGCGGGCGACCGGCCACAGCCGCGCCGCCTCCAGCACGCAGGCGCGCAGGTAGGGCACCGCGACCGGCCCGGCCAGGGCGGTGCCCGGCAGCACCGACAGCTCGCCGCGGACCCGCGCCAGGTGGCCGGGATGGGCGGCCAGCAGCGCCAGCGTCCGGTAGGAGACCAGCGCGGTCGCCTCAAAACCCGCCAGCCACCGGGAGACCTGGCTCACCGGGTCGCCCGGCATCCCCTCCGGCAGGCGGGACAGCTCCCCGACCAGGCTGTCGGCCTCGGCGCGCTCCACATACCCCCGCAGCCGCCGCCGGCAGACCTCGGCGGCGATCCTCTCCCGCCCGCCCCGCCGTCGCCGGCCGGTGGCCGTCCGGGCGAGCAGCTCGGTGAGCATCCGGTCCTCGCGGGCCGAATCACCGAGCACCAGGCGCCGGCCCAGGCAGCCGAAGGCGGCGGAGAACTCCCGCCAGGTGAGCTCCCGGCCGGCGGACCGCTCTCCCCCCAGCAGGGCGGCCGCCTCCTGGTAGATGCGCACCATGAACGGGCCGGCGAGCCGGTGGACCACCTGATAGGTGTCCAGCACCGTCTCATCGGCGCGGCGGCGCCGCTGCCGGTCCTCCCCCGCCGGGGCGGGCACGCCGTGGGCCTGCAGACGCGGCGGGACCTTGGCCCGCGCGTCGATCGCGGGCGTGAAACGCCCGGAGGAGTCGGCCAAGAGCCGCCGGACGTCCTCGCGCAGCAGCGGCAGCACCAGCCGGCGGCCGGGGACGGCCAGCCGCAGCGGTCCGGGGCCGTAGCGGCGGCGCAGGTGCGCCAGCAGGCGGACGAGACGGCGGTCGGCGCCCAGCCTGGCGGTCAGGGCGGCCAGGCGGGAGCCGCCGGGGCCCTGGCCCCGCACCGGCCAGGGCACCAGCAGGGTGCCGCCCAGCCGCACGGTGTCGGGCACGGAGGTCTCCTGCACCCGTATCTCGCCGACAGCCCGGTGCCGCGTCATCTGCCCCTCCCAGGTCGCCGGCCGGATTCACCCGGCGCCCCTGGCGTCTACCCCGCGGCGCCGCGCTCATTCCCGCCCCGGCGCACCGGGCGCCGGGTGCCGGCTCACAGCCGCCCCGGCCGCCCGTTGGGGGCGCTCCCCGAAGGCGTGAAAACTTTCCCGCGGCCCTGGAGCGGCCGGAAAGCTCCGTGCTGGACTGTCGGCCCCGCAGCACGAGGAGGAGGCATGTCCATCACGCGTTCGACCATGCTCGCCGGCAGCGGCATCGCGCTCGCCCTGGCCGCCGCCGGCTGCGCGGGCGCCGTCCGGGCGCCCGTCGTCCAGGCGCAGCGCGTCGCGGCCTTCGAAAACAGCCCGGTCGGATTCGCGAGTCTCAACGGAGGCACCACGGGCGGGGCGGGCGGCGCCACGGTGACGGTGCGCACCGCCGCCGAGTTCGCCCGCTACGCCACCGCGAGCGGACGGTATGTGATCCGGGTGAGCGGCACCATCTCCCTGCCGGGGATGCAGAAGGTGTCCTCCGACAAAACGATCATCGGGGTGGGCGCCTCCGGGCGGATCACCGGGGGCGGGCTGACGCTCAGCAAGGTCCGCAACGTCATCATCCGGAACCTGACCTTCACCGGCTCCCGGGACGATGCGATCAACATCGAGCAGTCCTCGACCAACATCTGGATCGACCACAACGACCTGAGCGGCGCCAAGGACGGGCTGATCGACATCAAGCGCGGCTCGGACTACATCACCGTCTCCTGGAACCGGCTGCGCAACCAGGACAAGACGTTCCTGCTCGGGCACTCCGACGACAACGGCTCCGAGGACCGCGGGCGGCTGCGGGTGACCTACGTGCACAACTGGTTCGACGGGACCAACCAGCGCCATCCCCGGGTCCGCTTCGGCAACCCGGTGCACGTGCTGAACAACTACTACAGCAACATCGGCAGCTACGGGGTGGCCTCCACCGAGAACGCCGGGGTCTATGTCGAGCGCAACTACTTCGAGAACACCCGCAGGCCCACGGTGACCCAGACCGGCGACTCCGACCCGGGCAACATCAAGCTGCTCAACAACCACCTGGTCAACTCCGGCACCCCGGCTTCGCGCAACCCGTCCCTGGTGGCCCCGATCCCCTACCCCTACATCCCCGACGGGGCGCCGAACGTCAAGGCGATCGTGACGGCCGGCGCCGGGGTCGGCAAGGTCGGCTGACCCTCCCCACCAGAGCGCCCGCGGTTCGTTCCCGGCCGCAGGACCCTGCGGCCGGGAACGAGTCGTACCGGGAGCCGGCCTTTCAGGACACGGCGCGTTCGACGACGCCGGCCCACTCCTCCAGCAGGGCCTGGGCGGCGTCGTGGTCGCCGGCCTCGGCCCACAGGTGGGTGAGGGCCTCGGCCGGGTCGGGCAGCACCAGCACCCACCGGCCGTCGCCTTCGACCACCCGCACCCCGTCGGTGGTGTCGATGGTGCGGTCGCCGGCCGCCTCCACCACGCGGCGCATGACACCGCCCTTGGCGGCCCACGGCGTGGGCACCGAGCGGCGCAGCAGGTGGGCCTCGGGGATGCGGGCGTCGATCTGGGAGAGGGTCAGCCGGGTGCGGGCCACCAGCCCGACCAGGCGGACGAACCCGGCGATCCCGTCGACGGTGTTGCTGAACTCGGGGAAGACGAACCCGCCGCGGCCGTCCCCGGCGAAGACGACGCCGGGTGCGGCGGCGGCCTTGGTCAGCGCGTCCTGGGAGGTGGAGATCCATTCCACCTGGACGCCGTGGAAGCGGCAGACCTGCTCGGCCACGCGGGTGGTGGTGACCGGCAGCGCCACCCTCCCGCCGTGGCTCTCGGCGGCCACCAGGTCCAAGAACACCAGCAGCGCCCGCTCGTCGTCGATCAGCTCGCCGTTCTCGTTGACCAGCGACAGCCGCTCGCCGACCGGGTCGAAGCGGGCGCCGAAGGCCGCCCGGGAGGAGGAGACCAGCTCCCCCAGCCGCTGCAGGTCGCGCATCCGCTCGGCCAGCGTCTCGGTGGGGTTGGCCTCATCCAGCCGGTTGTTCATGGTCAGCACGTCCACGCCCATCATCCCCAGCAGGGCGGGCAGCACCAGCGAGGCGGTGCCGCCGGCGCAGTCCAGCACGATCTTCAGCCCGGCCTCGCGGACGCCGCGCTGGTCCACCCGGCTCAGCAGGTCGCGGGTGTAGGTCTCCAGGGTGCGGGCCGGGTAGCCGAGCTGGGCGATCTCGCCGGGGAAGGCGCGGCGGAACTCCTGGCGGCCGAAGACCCGCTCCAGCTTGCGCTGGGCGGACGAGGACAGGTCGGCGCCGTCGGCGTCCAGGAAGAGGATGTCCACGCCCTGGGGGTCGCCGGGGGTGGTGCGGATGTAGATGCCGCCGCCGGCGTCCTCGCGGGCGGTCTCAAAGCGCACCAGCGGCAGCGCGCAGGCCTGCAGGTCCTGGACGTTGATGGCGCTGGCGGTCAGCGCGCTGATCACGGCGCGTTTGAGGGTGCGGGCGGCGCGGGAGGCGTCGCGGCCGGTGACCACGGTGGCGCCTTTTTTGAGGGTGGTGGCGTAGGCGCTGGCCAGCCGGACCGCCAGCTCGGGGGTGATCTCCACGTTGACCAGGCCGGAGACCCCGCGCGGGCCGAACAGGTGGCGCTGGCCGCGCGACTCCCAGATCACGCTGGTGTTGACCACCGCGCCGGCCTCGATGGTCTTGAACGGGTAGACCTTGACGCCGTTGGAGACGTAGGCCTCCGATTCGATGACGCACTCGTCGCCGATGACCGCGCCCTCTTCGATGCGGGCGCCGGCCATCACGTCGGTGTTCTTGCCGACGACGCAGCCGCGCAAGTTGGCCGACGGGCCGATGAAGACGTTGTCGTGCACCACGGCCCGGTGCAGGAACGCCCCCTCCTTGACCACCACGTTGCTGCCCAGCACGGTGAACTCGCGCAGCTCGACCCCGGCCTCGACCTTGGCGTAGTCGCCGATGTAGAGGGGGCCTTTGAGGATGGCGTCGCTGTCGACCTCGGCGCCCTCGGCGATCCACACGCCCGGGGAGACCTCAAAGCCGTCCATCTCCACGTCGACCTTGCCGGAGAGCATGTCGGCCTGGGCCTTCAGGTAGCTTTCGTGGGTGCCGACGTCCTCCCAGTAGCAGTCGGCGACGTACCCGTACAGGGGGGCGCCCTCGGCCAGCAGCCTGGGGAACACGTCGCTGGACCAGTCCACGACCTCGCCGGCGGGCACGTGGTCGAGGATCTCCGGCTCCATCACGTAGATGCCGGTGTTGACGGTGTCGGAGAAGACCTGCCCCCAGGTGGGCTTTTCCAGAAAGCGCTGGATGCGGCCGGCCTCGTCGACGATGATGATGCCGAACTCCAGCGGGTTGGGCACCCGTTTGAGGCCGATGGTGACCAGTGCGCCGTTCTCCTTGTGGAAGCGCACCATGTCGGTCAGGTCGATGTCGGTCAGGGCGTCCCCGGAGATGACCAGGAAGCGGTCGTCGCGCAGCGCGTCCTGGGCGTTCTTGACGCTGCCGGCGGTGCCCAGCGGCACCTCCTCGGTGGCGTAGCTGAGCGACATGCCCAGCTCCTCGCCGTCGCCGAAGTAGTTGCGGATCAGCGCGGCCAGGAACTGCACGGTGACCACGGTCTCGGTCAGGCCGTGGCGTTTGAGCAGCCGCAGCACATGTTCCATGATCGGCCGGTTGACGACCGGCAGTAGCGGCTTGGGCTGGTTGGCGGTCATCGGGCGCAGCCGGGTCCCCTCCCCGCCCGCCATCACAACGGCCTTCATGGGCGTGTCGCGCTCCCTTCGGTCAGCCGGCCGAGGTTCGGGGGTCCGCGCCGGAGCCGCCCGGCGGGACGCCCGGCGGTCCGGCGCCGGTGCGGTCGGCCAGCACGAGCTGCCGCACCTGGACCCAATAGAGGACGGCCGCCCACCAGTACAGTGCCGTTCCCCAGATGGCGAAGGACCAACCGAAGACCCGGGCCGCGGTGGCCACCGCGCCGGAGTGGTCCCCCAGCAACAGCAGCGGGAAGGCGTACAGCAGGCACAGCGTTCCCGCCTTGCCCACCATGTGCACCGGCAGCGTGCCGTTGTAACCGAGCCTGCGCAGCACCGGGACGATCGGGGTGATGGCCGCCTCGCGGCCGACCAGCAGCAGGGTCAGCCACAGCGGGATGATCTCCCGCATCGTCAGCCCGACCAGGGTGGCCAGGATGTACAGGCGGTCGGCGGCCGGGTCCAGCAGCGCGCCCAGCCGGCTGGTCTGGCCCAGCGCGCGGGCCAGCCGGCCGTCCAGCCAGTCCGACAGGCCGGCGCCCACCAGCAGGCCCAGCGCCCAGGTGTCGTGCCCGGCCAGCACCAGCCACAAAAACAGCGGCACGCCCAGCAGCCGGGCCAGGCTCAGCGCGTTGGGCACCGTCCAGATGCGGTCGGCGGCCCCTCCGGCCCGCCCCTCGGCCGGATCGGCCCGTACCTCCAACCCCGTTCACCTCCCGTCCCGATGATCCTGACCCTACCTGCCGGATTGTGCTCGGCCTCGGTAGCGTCCTGCCCCATGGAGTGGAGGCGGCATGGAGAACGGTCCATCTACCGCAGTCCGTGGGTGGACCTGCGCGTGGCGGATGTGGAGCTTCCCGACGGCCGTCGCTTCGAGCACCACCTGGTGCGGGTGCGCCCGTCGGCGGGCGTGGTGGCGCTCGACGACCGCGGCCGGGCGCTGCTGATCTGGCGGCATCGTTTCATCAGTGACTCTTGGGGCTGGGAGATTCCCGGGGGACGTGTGGAGCCGGGCGAGGATCCCGCCGAGACCGCGGCCCGGGAGCTGCTGGAGGAGACCGGCTGGCGGCCCGGACCGCTCCATCATCTGCTGGACATCCGCCCCTCTCCGGGCCTGACGGATGGCGTTCATCACATTTTCCGGGCCGAGGGCGCGGTGCGTGTCGGGGAGCCGACCGACGTGGAGGCCGAGCGGATCGAGTGGGTTCCGCTGGAGCGGGTGCCGGAGCTGGCCGCCCGGGGCCAGATCGGCGCCGGCAGCACCCTGGCCGCCCTCCTATACCTGATGACCGGGCCTTGCGGCAACGGGGCGGAGGCGGGTTAACGTCTGGGGCGGACGAGCGCGGGAGCCTGGCGAACCGGGCTGAGAGTGCGGCTGAGACGGCCGCTGACCGCTGGAACCTGACCGGGTAATGCCGGCGTAGGGAGTAGTCGAATCGCCATGACGCAAGCCTCAGTGTCCGCTGCCCGAAAGACCTACCTGACCGGCGCATCCCGTCCCGACATCCGGGTGCCGATGCGCGAGGTGGTCCTCACCACGGGCGACTCGCTGGTGTTGTACGACACCTCCGGCCCGTACACCGACCCCTCCTACCAGGTGGACGTGCGGCGCGGACTGCCCGCCCTGCGGGCGAAGTGGATCGCCGAACGCGGCGACACCGCCGAATACGACGGGCGGCCCGTCCGTCCCGAAGACGACGGGCGCAGGTCCTCGGACCCGTTGCGGGACCAGGGGGCCTTCCCGCCGCGCAGGCCGCGCCGCGCCACCGGCAAGGCGGTGACGCAGCGGGCGTACGCGCGGCGCGGGGAGATCACCCCGGAGATGGAGTTCGTGGCGCTGCGCGAGGGCGTGGATCCGGAGTTCGTGCGCCAGGAGCTGGCGGCCGGGCGGGCGGTGCTGCCGGCCAACGTCAACCACCCCGAGCTGGAGCCGATGATCATCGGGCGGAACTTCCTGGTGAAGGTGAACGCCAACATCGGCAACTCGGCGGTGGCCTCCTCCATCGAGGAGGAGGTGGACAAGATGACCTGGGCGATCCGCTGGGGCGCCGACACGGTCATGGACCTGTCCACCGGGCGGGACATCCACACCACCCGGGAGTGGATCCTGCGCAACTCCCCGGTGCCGGTGGGCACCGTCCCGCTGTATCAGGCGCTGGAGAAGGTCGGCGGCAACCCCGCCGACCTGAGCTGGGAGGTCTTCCGCGACACCGTCATCGAGCAGGCCGAGCAGGGCGTGGACTACATGACGGTGCACGCGGCGGTGCTGCTGCGGTACATCCCGCTGACCACGCGGCGCAAGACCGGGATCGTCTCCCGGGGCGGGTCGATCATGGCGGCCTGGTGCCTGGCCCACCACAAGGAGAACTTCCTGTACACCCACTTCCGGGAGCTGTGCGAGATCTTCGCCGCCTACGACATCACCTGGTCGCTGGGGGACGGGCTGCGGCCCGGGTGCATCGCCGACGCCAACGACGAGGCCCAGTTCGCCGAGCTGCGCACCCAGGGGGAGCTGACCAAGATCGCCGCCGAGTTCGACACCCAGGTGATGAACGAGGGGCCCGGCCACGTCCCGATGCACAAGATCAAGGAGAACGTGGACCTGCAGCGCGAGCTGTGCGACGACGCCCCCTTCTACACCCTGGGGCCGCTGACCACCGACATCGCGCCGGGCTATGACCACATCACCTCGGCGATCGGCGCGGCCATGATCGGCTGGTACGGCACCGCGATGCTGTGCTACGTCACCCCCAAGGAGCACCTGGGGCTGCCCAACAAGGACGACGTCAAGGCCGGGGTGATCGCCTACAAGATCGCCGCGCACGCCGCCGACCTGGCCAAGGGGCACCCGGGAGCGCAGGCCTGGGACGACGCGCTGTCGGAGGCCCGTTTCGAGTTCCGCTGGGAGGACCAGTTCAACCTGTCGCTGGACCCCGACACCGCCCGGTCCTTCCACGATGAGACCCTGCCGGCCGCCCCGGCCAAGACCGCGCACTTTTGCTCGATGTGCGGGCCGCACTTCTGCTCGATGAAGATCACTCAGGATGTGCGGCGCTTCGCCCGGGAGCGAGGGCTGACCGAGGAAGAGGCCCTCCGGGAGGGCATGCGGGCCAAGGCCGAGGAGTTCACCGCCTCCGGCGGGCGGATCTACCTGCCGGTGTCGGCGGCCGAGGACTGAGCCGCCGGCATGAGACGGGGTGCGGCGGGGTGCGCCCCGAGCAGGGCGCACCCCGCCGTGCCGCACGGCCGCCCGGTGGCGCCGCGGGCCATGGCCTCATCTCCGGCCGTGGTCTTCGGGAACGACAGGGTGGAACCGCCGGCCGGGTCCGGCGGATCCGTTCTCAGTAGACGCTGACGCCGTAGACGCTCAGCGGTTCGGTGACGGGCTGGAAGAAGGTGGTGCCGCCCCACAGGCAGTTGCCGCTGCCGCCGGAGGTCAACCCCAGCGCGGTGGTGCCGGCGAACAGCGGGCCGCCGCTGTCGCCCGGCTCGGCGCACACCGTCGTCCTGATCAGGCCGGACACGGTGCCCTCGGCGTAGCGGACGGTCTGGTTGAGGGCGGTCACGATGCCGCTGCGCACGCCGGTGGTGCTGCCGCTGCGGCGCACCGACTGGCCGATGTAGGCGTTGCCGGCGGAGGTGATGTCCTGCTCGCCGGCGCCGTACAGGTACACGGTGCCGGGCTTGGCGATGCCGGTGTTGGTGTAGCGGACGATGCCGTAGTCGTTGCCGGGGAAGCTGGTGCCGACGCGGGTGCCCAGCACGGTGGTCCCGCTGGAGTTGGCGTACCAGGTCGAGGAGATGTTGGTGCAGTGACCGGCGGTCAGGAAGTAGAGGTTGCCGCTGTTGTCGCGCACGTTGAAGCCCAGTGAGCAGCGCGCGCCGGAGGCGTAGATGGCCTGGCCGCCGGCGATCGTGGTGCGGAAGGTCCCCGAGACCTGCTCGATGCGCACGGCGGTACCGTACTTGGCGGCGATGGCGCGCACCTTGGCCAGTTCGGCGCCGGTGACGGTGGCGTCCAGGGTCAGCACCACCTGGTTGGACGCCGGCTGGATGGCCCAGGCGGTGCCCGCCACGTCGATGGAACGGTCGAAGTCGGCCATGATCCGTTGCAGCTCGGCGCCGCTGCGGGCGACGCGGCGCGGCAGGGCGCCGGCGCGGGCGACGGTCTGGGCGGCGGCGTCGTCGGAGACGGTCACCACGAGCTTGCCGCGGGCGTTGTCGTAGTAGGAGCCCGCGCTTCGGGAGCCGAGACGCTCGGCCAGGGTGGCGGCCAGGCGGCCCGGGTCGGACGGCGCCGGGGCGGCGGTGGCCGCCGGCGCGGTCAGCAGGGTTGTGGCCGTCGCCGTCGCGGCGGCTGCGGCCAGGGCGGCCAGGCGGACGGGTCTCATCCTCACGGTGCCTCCTGCGGGTGTGGGTGGAGAGGGTTGAACTGCCCTTGACCCTTGTCAAATCGTCATTAAGGAGACCCGGCCCGGCAAGGGCGAAAAATTAAGCGTATTGCCCACAACTGATGACTCTGTGTTCACTTCGCATTCCCGAGGCCGGCCGGTGCCGCCCCTGCTCAGGCGGCGCGTCCGCGCTCCACGGATTCACGGCCGAAGATCGCGTTCGTCGCGCCGTGTGCGGTGACCCGCCCGGCCGTGCAAAGATCGGGATCAGCGCACGGCGACCACGACGAAGGGGGCAGCGATGACAGAGCGGGAGCGGGGGCAGGGACTGCCCGCGGAGTTCTTCGCCGTCGGCACGGCGTCCTTCGTCGAGCTGCTCAGCCGGACCGCGCCGCAGCTGCTGCCGGTCAACCGGGTCCGCGACGGCTCGCACCCCATGCCGGACATCCCGCACGGCACGACGATCGTGGCGGTGCGCTACCCGGAGGGGGTGATGCTGGCCGGTGACCGGCGCGCCACCTCCGGCAACCTGATCGCGCAAAAAGACCTGGAGAAGGTCCACCGGGCCGATGAGCACTCGGCGGTGGCGATGGCCGGCACCGTGGGCCTGGCCCTGGAGATGATCCGGCTGCTGCAGGTGGAGCTGGAGCACTACGAGAAGCTGCAGTCGGCGAAGCTGTCGCTGCCGGGCAAGGCCCGGCGGCTGGGCGCCGTCATCCGGGCCAATCTGGCCCATGCCATGCAGGGCCTGGCGGTGGTGCCGGTGTTCGCCGGCTATGACCTGGACGCCGGGGTCGGCCGCATCTACAACTACGACATCACCGGGATGCCGCAGGAGTCCCGGGACTTCCACGCCGAAGGGTCCGGCTCCCCGTTCGCCCGCGGCGCGCTCAAGAAGCTGTACCGGCCGGACCTGACCGAGGCGGAGGCGGCGGCGGTGTGCGTGCAGGCCCTCTATGACGCCGCCGAGGACGATGCGGCCACCGCCGGCCCCGATCTGGCCCGGCGGATCTTCCCCACCATCGCGACGGTCACCGCCGACGGGTACCGGCGGCTGCCGGAGCAGGAGGTGGCCGAGCTGACCGAGTCGGTGGTGGGCGCCCGCCGGCAGCGTCCGGACGGCCCGGTGGCGCCGCTGCGCTGACCTTGCGGCGACCGCCGCGGGCGCACTGCGGCTTTTCCGGGGCGGCGGGTCGGAGGATCTATTCCTCCACGGGGACGGCCAGTCCGCGTTTGAGGGTGGACAGCGCCATGCTGGTGCGGAAGCGGCGGACGTTGCGGTTCTCGGCGACCAGGCGCTGCATGAACGCGTCGTAGTCCTCGGCGTCCCGGGCGGTGATCACCAGGGTGAAGTCGGATTCGCCGGTGACGTACCAGGCCTGCTGCACGGCCGGCTCGGCGGCCAGCCAGCGTTTGAGCTCGTGCAGGTCTTCCGGCCGCTCCCGCTCGATCTCCACCCCCACGATCATCACCAGCGGGCGGCCGACCAGTTTGGGGTTGACCACCGCGACCTGAGCCTCGATCACCCCGCTCCGCCACAGCCGCTGCAGGCGGCGGTGCGCCGCCGAGGCCGACAGGCCCACCCGCTCGCCGATCTGGGCGGCGGTGAGGCGGGCGTCCCGCTGGATCAGCGCCAGGATCCGCCGGTCGATGTCGTCCAGGTCGATGTTTCACCGTCCGGAAGGCCGTTCATGCACGTTCATTGCGCGATCAGCATAGTATGCACACTTTCTGTGCACATTCGGTCACTAGTCTGGAGGCATGCGCGACCTGCCGCCGTCCCGCCGGCCCTTGCCGACCGCCGAGGGCATCGAACGAGCCGCCCGTGCCATCGACCCGGTGTTCACCGGCTCCCCCGCGCACGACAGCGCCGAGCTGGCCAAGGCGCTGGGGGTGCGGCGGGCCGTCGTCAAGGACGAGACCGGCAATCCCATCCGCTCCTTCAAGGGCCGGGGCGCCGACTGGTTCATGGCGCATCTGCCGGCGGATGACACCGAGCCGCTGGTGACCGCCTCGGTGGGCAACTTCGGGCAGGGCATGGCGTATGCGGCGCGCCGCCGCGGCCGGGCGCTGACCGTCTTCGCCGCCGAGAACGCCAGCCCGGTGAAGGTGGCGGCGATGCGGCGCCTGGGCGCCGAGGTCCGCCTGGGCGGCCGGGACTTCGACGAGGCCCGGGCGCGGGCCATCGCCCACGCCCGGGCCGGTGGAGGGCGCCTGGTGACCGACGGGGACGAGCCGCGCATCGCCGAGGGGGCGGGCACCATCGCCTGGGAGCTCACCCGCCAGGTCGCCGACCCGCTGGAGGTGCTGCTCGTCCCGCTGGGGAACGGGGCGCTGGCCGGCGGCGTGGGGACCTGGATCAAGCACGCCTGGCCCGGCACGCGCGTGATCGCGGTCGCCGCCGAGGGCGCGCCCGCCATGGCCCGTTCCTGGCACGAGCACGCGCTGATCACCACTCCCACGGCCGACACCATCGCCGACGGCATCGCGGTGCGGGTGCCGATCCCCTACGCCCTGCAGGTCATGCGGCGCTGCGTGGACGATGTGGTGGTGGTGCCCGATGAGGCGATCGTGGCGGCGATGCGGCTGCTGCACCGGACGCTGGGGCTGGTCACCGAGCCGGCCGGGGCGGCCGGGGCGGCGGCGGTACTGGCCGATCCGGCGGCCTTCGCCGGCCTGTCGGTGGGCACCGTGGCCTGCGGCGCCAACCTCACCGACGACCGGCTGCGCCGCTGGCTGCCGCAGGCCGCCCGCTGCGAAGGCTAGGCCCACTCCCAGCGGATGCCGTACATCCCCGGCCGCATGCCGTGTTCGAGCAGGTGGACCGAGTTCCACGTGGTCAGCCGCAGCTCCTGGCGGTCGGTGCAGGCCGCTCCCACGGTGGGCTGCCAGACCCGGAAGCAGCGCCGGGGCGTCGCCCCGTCCGCAAAGCGCACCTGCAGCAGGTACTCGCGGGTGGGGAAGCGGAAGCCGCGCACATAGCGGCGCACCTCGGGCCGCCCGTCGCCGCAGCGGAACTCGTACTCCACCACGTAGGTCTCCCCCGCCGCCAGGGGACGGTCGAACAGCAGCTCCACCGCGGCCAGCCCGTCGTCCCGGCTGATGCGGCGGCGTCCCACCCGGCACAGTTCGCTGCTGAAGTCCTCGGGCGGGGGGCCGCCCTGGCAGTGGTGGATCGCCACATGCCGGTCCACCCCGTCGCGGCGGGCCCGGAAGACGATCCGCGACCGGGCCGACCGCTCCCCGCGGTCGGGGCCCACGGTGAAGATCTCATGGTGGCTGAGGGTTTCCAGCTGGTCGTCCAGCGGCACGGCCAGCTCGCCGAGCAGGTCGCGCAGCCCCGAATAGGCGGGGCAGACATCGCGGGGGCTCAGCGCGTCGCCGGAGGCGTGGCTCAGCCAGCGGCCACGCGGCCGCCGCGGGCCGAGCAGCCCGATGAGGGCGCCCGCCGGCAGCTCCAGGATCTCCTCCAGCGCTTCCACCGCCCGCAGGGATTGGCTGCGTTCGGGCCGGCAGCGGCCGCGCTGCCAGTAGCTGAGGCTGGCCACGCTGACGCGCACCCCCCGGTGGCGCAGCCGGGCGTGAAGGCGTTCCAGGCTCAGCCCCCGCGCCTGGATCGCCAGATGAAGCGCACGGTCAAAAGGCCCCGTACGCAGTACATCGTCCAGAATTGCCCCCGGTCCTTCGGCCTGCTGTGTCATCACAACTCCAGGAAACCGTCGACCGCCGACCTTTATCTTCCCCGGAGCCGCGGTCGCGGACCAGGGTGAATAACCGATGAATTCCCTTCCGGCGGGCGTGCGGCCGAGGAAGAGAATCCCCGGGCACGCCGCAGGTCCGCAAGGCGATCAGCGCCTCCGGCGGGCAAAACTCTTTATGGCACCGGCTCGCCCGCCCCGGATCTGAGGGACGAAACCGCAGGTCATCAGCCATCTGGTGGAGCGAGAGAAGGACGGCGGGAGATTTTTTCAGTTTTTACGTCCCGCCGGCCGCCCCACCGCAAGCGCCCGCGCCGGCCTTTGCGCACCTTCCCGGCCGGACCACATCACGTCACCATGCAGACCGGTTCCCCTGTCACGGTGAACAATGGCATCGGCGACAGCTCCCGGTCGTTATCGGGGAACCTCACAATGCCGTCCCGGCTCTTGACTGATCACAACACACGGTGTGTACTCGTCAGCAACTCACGCCAAATCCAGAGTGCCGAGATCGGCATGTGCAGCCATTGATCCCTTTTCAAGGAGCACTCTGCGGCTTCGAAGGGCGGCGCCCGTTTCCGGGCGGTCCCGGGTCATCGCACCGCCCCGGTTTCCGCCGCCCGCTCGCCGTCACGGCCCTCGGCGGGCCCTGCGGCGAAGGTCACCAGAACGCGCCGGACCCGCCCGGGGTCTCCTCCAGGGCGGGCTCGTGCAGCTCCACCCGCCCGGCCAGCTGCCGGGCGGTTTCCGGATCCATGCCGCTGGGCGCCTCCGGCCGGTCGCTGTGCGGCGTCCCGGCGGCCACTCCGAGCCGGACGGCGTCCTCTTCCGGCAGGCCGGTGGCCAGGCCGGCGGCGATCGCGGCGATGAGGCGGTCGCCGCAAAGGCCGGCGGCCGCCGTGCCGCCGGGCGGCACCGGCGCGGGAACGGCGACCACGTCCTCGCCGATCAGGACGAGCGCGGGCCGCTCGGCGCGGCGGAGCACGACGGTGCCGGCGCCGCGCGAGCGCAGCCGCCGCATCGCGGCGACCAGGTCACCGACCCCGGCATGGGCCGCGTGACCGCCCGGGCCGACGGGCAGCCGGCGCTGGTCCAGGCAGAGCACGTCCACTCCCCCGGTCAGCGCGGCGGCCAGCGCCTCGCCGCTCAACGCGGCCACCACGCGCACCCCTCGGGCGCGCAGGTCGCCGGTGAGCCCGCGGTAGAGGCCGGGGGGCACCGCGGCGGGGTCCGCCTCCTGGGTCAGCACGCACACGTCCGCCCGCGCCCCGGCCTCCAGCGCGGCCGCGCGCAGCCGGTCCGCCTCCTGGGGGGTCAGCGGATCGCCCGGGGACTCGGCGACGGTGCGCATCGTGCCGGCGCCCTGCTCGCGGACGCGGGTGCCGTTGCGTCCGGGCCGCCGCACCGCCCGGCATTCGATGCCTTCTTCGGCCAGCAGCTGCCGCAGCACCGGCCCGCTCTCCCCGCCGAAGCACCCGCACAGCACCGTGGAGACGCCGAAGGCGGCCAGCACCCGGGTCTGCCGGCATCCCGGGCCCTCGGCGCGCAGCCGGATGTCGGGCATCTCCTCACGCGTATCAACAGTCACGCTCAGTAGCGGTATCGGCGCGAAGACCATCGCCTTGCCTGGCATCGGACCCCCCAGTCCCCCGACTCTTCGGTGCGCCTCTTCAACCCCCTGCCCGGTGCCGCGCGGACCGCTCGGGGCCGCGGGCCGCGTGCTGAAAAGGCCGATATCGCATTGGTCCCCGCGGCGGGGGCGCCGCATGCATCGCGACGGCGAGGGGCGCCCAGGACCGGCGCGGCGTCCTGGGCGCTCCTTCGCGTGTCTTGCCTACCCGGCCTCCCTTACCCGGCGTACGTCACTTGCGCGCGCTCGTTGGGGACGCAGTGGGTCATCTTGAGCCCGCTGACGTCGCGCGGCCCGTTCTTGCCGAGGTTGGCCATGCGCTCGCGTTCGGCGTCGCTGAGCGTCTGGGTGGGCAGCGGCGGCAGGTCCTTGACGTCCTCGGGCGTGATGCCCAGGCCCTCGCCGACCCGCAGGCCCAGCTCGTCCTCGCACATCAGCAGGTGCCAGACCATGCGCTCTTGGATGGGCCGGTCGCACTGGGAGAGGTTGGTGATGAAGTTGCCGACCAGGTCGTCGCGTTCCCACTGCTCCATCAGCAGGTAACGCTGCCCGGCCTGCTCATAGTCGTTGGTCAGCGGGATGCGCTTGCGGGTCAGCCGCCCGGTGATGACCGGGCCCTGCTCCTCGTGCAGGGGACGCGGCGCCTCGCGCAGCCCGCCGGTGATGGACGGCTCGTAGTTGACGTGCGGGTTCTCCCCGGCGGCGTCGACGAAGTAGGTCATCAGGCCATCGCGCTGGTTGGTGCGCACCTGGGCGTTCTTGGCCTGGTTGACCGGAAGCTGCAGGTAGTTGGGGCCGACCCGGTAGCGCTGGGTGTCGCTGTAGGAGAAGGTCCGCCCCACCAGCATCTTGTCGTCGGAGAAGTCCAGGCCGTCCACCAGCACCCCGGTGCCGAAGGAGATCTGCTCGCTTTCGGCGAAGAAGTTGGAGACGTTGCGGTTGAGCACCAGCCGGCCGACCGGCAGCGGCGGGAACTGGTTCTCCGGCCAGACCTTGGTGTCGTCCAGCGGGTCGAAGCCCAGCTCCGGGTGCTCGGCGTCGCTCATGATCTGCACCAGCAGCTCCCACTCGGGGTAGTCGCCCCGGTTGATGGCCTCCTGCAGATCCCTGGTGGCATGGCCCAGCTCGCGGGCCTGGACGGCGGCGGCGTCCTCCTCGGTCATGCTGCGCACGCCCTGTTTGGGCATCCAGTGGTACTTGACCAGGTGCGTCCGGCCCTCCTGGTTGACCCACTTGTAGGTGTTGACCCCGAAGCCCTGCATGTGCCGGTAGTCGGCGGGGATGCCGCGCGGGCTGAACAAATTGACCAGCATGTGCATGCTCTCGGGGGTCTGCGACATGAAGTCGAAGATCCGGTTCGGCTCCTGCCGGAACGTCACCGGGTCGGGTTTGAGGGCGTGGATGACGTCGGGGAACTTGATGGCGTCGCGGATGAAGAACACCGCCAGGTCGTTGCCGACCAGGTCCCAGTTGCCGTCCTCGGTGTAGAACTTGACGGCGAAGCCGCGCGGGTCGCGGGCGGTCTCGGCGGAGTCGCGCCCGCCGATCACGGTGGAGAAGCGGACCGCCACGTCGGTGCGTTTGCCGGGTTCCTGGAACAGCTTGGCGCGGGTGTAGCGGCTGATGGGCTCCTCGCCCCAGGTGCCGTAGGCCTCGAAGTAGCCGTAGGCGGTGATGCCGCGGGCGTGCACCACCCGTTCGGGGATGCGTTCGCGATCGAAGTGACTGATCTTCTCCAGGAACTGGTAGTTCTCCAGCGTGGCGGGGCCGCGGGCGCCGATGGTGCGCTGGTTCTGGTTGTCGTGGACCGGGTGTCCCTGGCGGTTGGTCAGAATCGGTCGCTCGTCGCCGGGCTGCAGTCCCTGGCGTGAAACGTCCGTCATGGCGGGGTTCCCTCCCTGCGGTGTCAGCTTGCCCCGGCTTCCTCGGCCGGACGCTTCCCCTACCCCGGCCCAGCCGGATTAACGGCGTACCGGGTCAAAATCGGCGCGGGCGTGACCGGGCGGGGTGCGGGTAGGACGGGCCTGCCGAGTCACCGCACGGCAGGGAGGACGCGTGGCAGCGGTCGCGGCGGGATCCGGGGTGACGCTGGGGGTGGAGGAGGAGTTCCTCCTGGTCGACCCGGTCACCGGGGCGACGGTGCCGCGGGCCGCGCGGGTGCTGGCACGGGCCGGGCGGCATCCGCTTTCGTCCGGGACGCGTTTTCACCCCGAGCTGGCGAGCACCCAGGTCGAGGCCGCCACGGGGGTGTGCACCACGCTGCGCTCCCTGCGGCACCAGTTGCGCGAGGGCAGGGGCCGGCTGGCGGCGGCCGCCGCGGCGGAGGGCGCCCGCCTGGTGTCGACGGGCACGCCGGTGCGGCCCGGCCCCGATCCCCCGCCCGGCCCCGGTGAACGCTTCGCCCGGATCCGGCGGATGTACGCCGGGGTCGTGGCCGGGTACCAGTGCTGCGGCTGCCATGTGCACGTGGGCGTGGCGGACCGGGAGACGGCCGTGGCCGTGGTCAATCACCTGCGGCCCTGGCTGCCGACCCTGCTGGCGCTGTCGGTCAACTCCCCCTTCGACCGGGGACGCGACAGCGGCCACGCCTCCTGGCGCATCGTGGAGCAGTCCCGTTTCCCGGGGGCGGGAGTGCCGCCGTGGTCCGCCGACGCGGCCGAGTTCGACCGGCGGGTGCAGTGCCTGGTGGACGGCGGGGTGCTGGCCGACCCGGCGATGACGTTCTGGCTGGCCCGTCCCTCCCCGCACCTGCCGACGGTGGAGGTGCGGGTGGCGGACGCGGCCGGCACCGTGGACGAAGCGGTGCTGCAGGCGGCGCTGACCCGCGCCCTGGTGCGCCGGGCGCTGTGGGACCTGGCCGCCGGGCGGCAGGCGCCGCGCGTCGACGACCAGGTGTGCGCGGCGGCGGTGTGGTCGGCGGCCCGGTACGGGCTGGACGGGCCGGGCGTCCACCCGCTGGAGGGGACCGCGGTGCCGGCGATGCGTCTGGTGAAGGAGCTGATGGGACGGGTGCGGCCGGCGCTGGAGGAGTCCGGTGACCTGGCGGCGGTGGAGGCGGCGCTGGCCCGGCTGCGCGTCGTGGGGACGGGCGCGGTGCGGCAGCGCCGCGCGGCCGCGGTCAACGGGACGGCCGGGGCGGCCGCCATGCTGATCCGCCAGACCGCCCGGCCCGCATGGCGGGCGCCTGAGCGGGTAGGCACGGCCCGCCCATGAACGTCGCCCGAGGGGAGACCGCCATGACCTCGGCCACCATGCCCGCCGCCGGTGCCGGCCCGTCGGCTGCGGCGCTGCCGGCGCCTCGCGGACCGCTGTCTGAGACGGTGATCTCGGCGTTGGGGACACGGGCGCCGGGATCGGGCGCCCTCGCCGACCGCGCCCTGCCGGGACGGGCCGCCGCGGCCGACCCGCTGGGCGAGGACCTGCAGCTGGCCCTGCACGTGTGCTACGAGCTGCACTACCAGGGCTTCGCCGGGGTGGACGCCGCCTGGGAATGGGATCCGGATCTGCTGCGGCTGCGGGCGGCCATGGAGCGGGCGTTCCTGGCGGAGCTGCGGGCCCGCGTGCCCGGCGGCGACCGGGTCGGTCCGGCGCTGGAGGAGCTGCTGGTCGAACCGGCCGGCGCCAAGGGGGTCTCGCACTTTCTGCGGGACGAGGGCGAGCGGTGGCAGATGCGCGAGTACCTGGTCCACCGGTCGATCTACCACCTCAAGGAGGCCGACCCGCACGCCTGGCTCATCCCCCGGCTGCGCGGCCAGGCCAAGGCGTCCCTGGTGGCGGTGGAGTTCGACGAGTACGGCGGCGGGCACGGCGCGCGGATGCACTCGCGGCTGTACGCCGACCTGATGGAGGAGATGGGCCTGGACACCGGCTACCTGCGCTACCTGGACGCGGTGCCGGCGGTGACGCTGGCGACGGTCACGATGATGTCGCTGTTCGGGCTGCACCGGTCGCTGCGCGGCGCGATGGCGGGGCATTTCGCGGCGGCGGAGATCACCACCGCGCCCAGCGCCCGGCGGATGGCGCAGGCGCTGGAGCGGCTGGGGGTGGGCGCGCGCGGGGTGCGTTTCTTCACCGAGCATGTGGAGGCGGACGCGGTGCACGAGCAGGTGCTGCGCCACGACGTGCTGGGCGACCTGCTGCGCACCGAGCCGGACCTGGCCGCCGACGTGGTGCTGGGCGTGCAGGCGACCACGCTGCTGGAGCGGCGCCTGGGCGAGCACCTGCTGGACCGCTGGCGGGCGGGCCGCAGCTCGCTGCTGCACCCGCTGCCGCCCGGGTGACGGCCCACGCCGGGCCCTGGGCGGGCGTTCAGCCCGCGCGGCGGGTGCGGCGGTGGCTGGTGTCGCACAGCGGCATGGTGCGGCTGCGGCGGCAGGTGCACAGCGCCACCATGAAGCGGTCGCACACCACCGTGGCGCCGTCGGCCATGACGATCTCCACCGGGCCCTCCACCAGCACCGGGCCGCCCGGTTCGACGATGACGCGGCGGCGCTCAGGGCCGCTGGGGGACGTCGGTGCGGTCCGCACGGATCACCACCAGTTCCTCATGACGCTGGCCGGGCCGGATCAGCCCGGCGGCCTCCAGTTCGGCCGCGCGGCTGCGCAGCACCGGGCCGAACGGCTCGCGGCGCCGGGCGGTCACCGCCGCCTTGAGCCCGTGGGCGCGCAGCGCCTCCACGGTCGCCTGCACCCCGCACAGGGCCGAGTGCACCACCAGCAGCACGCCGCCGGGCGCCAGCAGCGGCGGGGCCGCCGCGCACAGCCGGTCCAGCCACAGCCGGCCGTGCGGCCCGCCGTACCAGGTGCGGGAGCGTCCGTGCCGGGCGGGCGGGCCGCCGCGGCAGGGCACATACGGCGGGTTGGCGGTGATGACGTCGAAGTGCTCGCCGGCGACCGGCTCGACCAGGTCGCCCCGTAACACCCGGATCGGCAGGCCGCGCAGCCGGGCGTTGAGCCGGGCGGCCAGCACCGCGCGGACCGACACGTCGGTGGCCACCACTTGCCGGGCGCCCGCCCGCGCGGCGGCCATCGCCACCACGCCGGTCCCGGTGCACAGGTCCAGCACCCGCGCTCCCGGGCGGATGGGGGCCTGGCGCAGCGCCTCGGTCAGCAGGGCGGTGTCGCCCTGCGGCCGGTAGACGCCCGGCGGTCTGACGATGAACACCGCTTTCGTCTACCGCGCAGGAAGCGGAACAAACATCCCCGTTCACCGCGCGCCCGCACGCCAGGGTTCCTCCGGCGCGTCGTGCGGGATGAACCGCACGTCGTGGCGGTCGGCCTCGGCCTCGGCGAACTCCAGCAGCCGGATGCCCTCCTCGGCCGTCTCGGCCCGCTCGGCGCGGGTGAGCGGGCGGAACGGCTTGATCAGCAGGGTGGCCGCGCCCCGGTTGCGGACGATCTTCCAGGTGCCTTCGGTGAACCCGTCCACCAGCAGCAGGGACGGCATGAGGTTGCGGGGAAGGGTGTGCCGCCGGTAGGCGGGGGTGATCACGCGGCTGCGGTCGGCGTGCGACAGGAACAGGTTGTCGAAGTCGTACATGAAGCGGACCGGCGCCGGGGTCTGCGGATCCGGCCGGGGAGCCTCGGGCAGGTCGAACAGCTCCCGGCCGTCGGTGGTGCGGAAGATCACCAGGCGGGGCCGCAGCCGCTCCAGGACCTGCCGCAGCCGGGTCAGTCCCGACCAGGTCTGGACGTCCTTGACGGTGGCGGGCCCGAAGGCCGCCAGGTAGCGCAGCACCAGGTCCTCGACGGAGGCCTCCGCGTCCATCGGCTCGCCCAGCCACGCTTCGGCGCTGGTGTGGGCGCCCGGTCCGCTCCTGCCCCACAGGCCGCGCGGCGGGACCTGCACCAGTGGCACCAGGGCGCGGACCATCTGGGCCAGGGCGTGGGGGTGGCGCTCACCCCACCCGGCCGCCCGGCCGTGTTCGGCCAGCCGGGCGCCGAGCACGGCCGGGGTGAGGGGCTGTTCCTCCACCAGCGCCCGGCCCACGGCGGCGAGCTCGCCGCGGTCCACCCCCTCCAGGTCCCGGCCGTACATGCCCTCGGTGGCGCGTTCGATCACCGGCTGCACCAGGGGGCGCAGCCACCGGCAGTCCCGTGCGGTGACCAGGTGGAGGGTGGAGCGCATCAGCGCGATCCGGACGGCCCGGCGGCCGGTGAGCAGTTCGGCGGCCTGTTCGGGCTTGAAGCCCTCCACCCTGCTCCACAGGCCGGTGTACCAGGTGTGCGGGGTCTGCGCCTGCAGCCCGGCCAGGTGCTCGATCACCTCGGGCACCGGCAGGGTCGTACGGTCCAGCAGGAACTGGCGGGCCAAGGTGGCGCGGTTGAGCTCGCGCAGCCCGAGCACCCGGTCGGCCGGCATGGCGGCTCCCTCTCTGCGAAGCGTGCGGGTCTTTCAGGATCCACGCTAGGGGTGATTGCGGTCAGTTCCTGGCCGCAATGCCCCGGCCGGGCCGGTTCACCATCAGGTACCGCTCTGTCTTGCGGGAACGGCGGCGATTCAGTAGCCGCGGGCGATCCACTCCTCCAGGTGGGGCGCCTCGTCCCCGATGGTGGTGGTCTCGCCGTGCCCGGTGCGGACGACCGTCTCGGCGGGCAGGGTGAGCAGCCGCTCCCGGATGGAGGCGATGATGGCGGCGAAGTCGGAATAAGACCGGCCGGTGGCGCCCGGGCCGCCGCGAAAGAGGGTGTCCCCGGTGAACACCGTGGTCAGCTCCGGGGCGTGCAGGCAGACCGCCCCGGGGGCGTGGCCCGGGGTGTGCAGCACCCGCAGAACGGTCCCGGCCACGGTGAGCTCCTGGCCGTCCGCCAGGTCCCCGTCGGGGTCGCGATCGGGGTAGACCATCCGCCACAGCACCCGGTCGGCCGGGTGCAGCCAGATGGGGGCGCCGGTGCGGTCGGCCAGGGGCGCCGCGGCGTTGATGTGGTCGTTGTGGGCGTGGGTGCACACGATGGCCGTCAGCTCCCGGTCGCCCACCGCCGCCGCGATCGCCTCGGCGTCGTGGGCGGCGTCGATCACGATGACCTCGCGGTCGTCGCCGACCAGCCAGACGTTGTTGTCGACGTCCCAGGTCCCGCCGTCCAGGGTGAACTGCCCTGAGGTGACCAGATGCCGGATGTTCACAGCACCACCACCGAGCGCAGCACTTCGCCCCGGTGCATCTTGTCGAAGGCGGCCTCGACCTCTTCCAGGGCGATGGTCTCCGACACGAACGCCGCCAGGTCCAGCCGGCCCTGCAGGTACAGGTCGATGAGCATGGGGAAGTCCCGCGAGGGCAGGCAGTCGCCGTACCAGGAGGACTTGAGCGCCCCGCCCCGGCCGAAGACCTCCAGCAGCGGCAGCTCGATCTTCATCTGCGGGGTGGGCACGCCCACCAGCACCAGCGTGCCGGCCAGGTCGCGGGCGTAGAAGGCCTGCTCGTAGGTCTCCGGGCGGCCGACCGCCTCGATCACCACGTCCGCGCCGAACCCGCCGGTCAGCTCGCGGATCGCCGCCACCGGGTCGGTCTTGGCGGAGTTGACGGTGTGGGTGGCGCCGAAGTCCTTGGCCCACTCCAGCTTGCGGTCCTCGATGTCCACCGCGATGATCTTCGCCGCGCCGGCCAGGCGGGCGCCGGCGATGGCCGCATCGCCCACCCCGCCGCAGCCGATCACCGCGACGCTGTCGCCGCGGGTCACCGCCCCGGTGTTGAGCGCCGCGCCGATCCCGGCCATCACCCCGCAGCCCAGCAGCCCGGCCGCGGCCGGGTCGGCGGCCGGGTCCACCTTGGTGCACTGCCCGGCGGCCACCAGCGTCTTGTCGGCGAAGGCGCCGATGCCCAGGGCGGGGGTCAGCTCGGTGCCGTCGGCCAGCGTCATCTTCTGGACGGCGTTGCGGCTGTCGAAGCAGTACCAGGGCCGGCCGCGCAGGCAGGATCGGCACTGGCCGCACACCGCCCGCCAGTTCAAGATCACGAAGTCTCCGGGGGCGAGGGCGGTGACGTCCGGGCCCACCGCCTCCACGACCCCGGCGGCCTCGTGCCCGAGCAGGAACGGGAAGTCGTCGGTGATGCCGCCGTCCCGGTAGTGCAGGTCGGTGTGGCACACCCCGCACGCGCGGACCTGCACCAGCGCCTCGCCGGGGCCGGGGTCGGGCACCACCACGGTCTCCACGGAGACGGGCTCGCCCTTGCCGCGGGCGATCACCCCGCGCACCTCATGTGCCATGCGTCCTCCCGGCTCAGCTCCTCTTTTCCCGCTGTCTCCCCGGAGGACGGGCGGTCACTCGGGGGCCGGCCCGCATTCTCAATGGACAGGTGGCGGTGGTGACGCCTATGCCCGAAATCCAGGGCACACGGGCGGCCGTTGAAGGAGTGATGCCATGCGTCAGACCCCGCCGTTCCGCGGCCGACCACGTGGGCGGCCTGCTGCGGCCGCCAAAGCCGCTGAAGGCCCGCGCCGACGCCGCCGCGGGCCGGATCGGGCGCCGGGAGCTGCGCCGCGCCGAGGACGAGGCGATCCGCTCGGCGATCGCCCCGCAGCGGGAGGCGGGGCTGCGATCGGCCACCGACGGGGGTTCCGCCGCGCCTCCTGGAACATGGACTTCATCTACCGGCTGGGCGGGACCGGCCCGGGCCGGGAGCGGGTCACGATGAGCTTCCGCAACGCCGAGGGGCGCTTTGAGCTCACCGGCACCGCGCCGCGGGTGCACGAGCGGGTGCGGCCGGAGGAGACGATCTTCGCCGACGGCTTCGTGTTCCTGCGCGATGAGCCGGCCGCCCGGAGGGCATGACGGTCACCGTGCACATGTGCCGGGGCGACTTCCGCTCCTCCTGGATGGCCGGGGGCGGCTGCGACTTCGTCGCCGAGGCGTTGTTCAACGAGCCGGCGGTGGACGGCTTCTTCTGGAGTACGGCGATGAGCGCTCCGGCGGGTTCGAGCCGCTGCGGTTCGTGCCCAAGGGCAAGACGGTGGTGCTGGGGCTGGTCACCGCCAAGCGGGGCGCGCTGGAGAGCAAGGACCGCCTCAAACGCCGCATCGAGGAGGCCTCCGGCCACGTGCCGATCGAGCAGCCGTGCCTGTCCCCGCAATGCGGGTTCTCCTCCACGGTGGAGGGCGGCGATGCGCTGACGCTCCGGGAGCAGGCCGCCAAGCTCCGCCCGGTCGCAGAGACCGCCCAGGAGGGCTGGGGCTGACTTCGCCCTCCTCCCCTCACTCGGGCAGCGCGACCCAGGAGGCGGCCACGTCGCGGGACAGGGCGCGGGCCGCGGTCAGCACGGTGGGCGCCAGGCGGCGCGGGTCGGCGGTGCCGCTGCGGGCCACCAGCGAGATCGCCGCGATCACCCGCTGCCGCCCGTCGCGGACCGGCGCGGCCACCGAGCAGGAGCCCAGCGTCATCTCCTCGCGGGTCACCGCATAGCCCTGGCGGCGCACCTCGGCCAGCTCCCTGCGCAGCCGGTCGGGGTCGGTGATGGTGTAGGGGGTGCAGGCGGTCAGCCCGGCCTCGATGACCTCCCGCTGCACCGGCTCGGCGGCGAAGGCCAGCAGCACCTTGCCGACCCCGGTGGCGTGCAGCGGCAGCTCGGCGCCCACGCGGGTGAGGATCGGCACCGAGCGCGGCCCGCGCAGCCGCTCCAAATACAGCGCCCGGCCCTCGCGCAGCACGGCGAGCTGGACGTTCTCCCGGGTGACCTCATACAGGTCCTCCAGGTAGGGCAGGGCCAGCTCGCGCAGGGCGGCGGCGGCCGGGGTCTGGGCGGCGATGCGCCACAGCCGGATCCCGATCCGGTAGGCGCCGTCGGAGCCGCGTTCCAGGAAACCGCCGGCGGTCAGCTCGCCGACCAGCCGGTGCCCGGTGGCCAGCGGCAGCCCGGTGCGGCGGCAGATCTCGGTCAGGGTGAGCCCGCCGCCCCCGGGGCCGCCGGGGACGTCGGCGAACGCCTCCAGGATCGCCATGACCTTGCCGGCCACGCCCAAGGGCCGCCGTGCCGCAGAACGCCGCGCCGAGGACATGCCGCCCTATGCCCCGGACGTCCGGTAGTGCGCCAGTGCCCGGTCCACCAGGGCCTGGGCGGAGCCGAGGCCGGTGCCCGAGCCGTGTGCGCGCAGGGTCTGCACCAGCCGGTCCAGGGCCTGCCGCATCCGGTCGGGAAAGACCTGCAGGCCGGCGGCCAGCTCGGCGGCCGTCTCGGCGGCCCCGCCGGTCAGCCGCAGGCATTCGCGCAGCGGCTGCCACTCGGCGTGCCACTCCCCGGCGGGCCGTTCGTGGGCGGCGCCGCCCTGCGCGGTCAGCAGCACCGCGACCTGGGCGGGCACCTGCAGGGCGGCCGAGCGGATCAGCGTGGACAGCACGGGGTTGCGCTTGTGCGGCATGGCCGACGAGCCGCCCCGGCCGGGGGCGGCGGGCTCGGCGACCTCTCCCACCTCCTCCTGGGACAGCAGCATCACATCGGTGGCGAACTTGCCGAGCGCCCCGGCGGTCTGCGCCAGCGCCGCGCCCAGCTCCACCACCGGGGTGCGGACGGTGTGCCAGGGCAGCACGGGTTCGTCCAGACCGGTCTCGGCGGCATACAGCGGCAGCAGCTCCACGGCGCGCTCCCCATAGCCGGACATCGTCCCGGCGGCGCCGCCGAGCTGCACCGGCAGGCGCACCTGTGCCAGGCGGCGCCGCGCCTGCAGGCAGCCCAGCAGCCAGCCGGCGGCCTTGAGCCCGAAGGTGACCGGCAGCGCCGGCCGGCCCAGGGTGCGTCCGGCCATGGGGGTGTCGCGGTGGCGTTCGGCCAGCCCGGCCAGCGCCGCGCAGGTGCGGTCCAGGTCCCGCAGGATGAGCGCGCGGGTGCGGGAGGCCACCAGCATCGCGGCGGTGTCGGCGATGTCCTGGCTGGTGGCCCCGTGGTGGGCGTGGGGGGTGGCCGCGCGCAGCTCGGCGGCGATCGGCACCACCGGGTTGCCGGACCGGCGGGCCTGCACCGCCAGCCGGCCGGCGTCGGTGATGCGCCCGGCGGCGCGGGCGACGGCCGCGGGGGCGTCGGCGGGGATCAGGCCCAGGCGGGCCTGGGCGCGGGCCAGGGCGATCTCGGCGTCCAGCAGCGCCCGCAGCCAGGCCTCATCCCCGGTGGCCGCCTCGGCCCCGCTGCCCGCCCGGACCGGCGACAGCAGCCCGTCAGTCATACAGCGCGCTTTCGAAGGGCAGGCCGACGTAGTTCTCGGCGAGGGTGGTGGCCGCCGCCTCCGAGCCGGTGACGTAGTCCAGGTGGGACAGCTGCAGCCGGCGGCCGAAGGCGTCGTCGCTGTCGAAGGTGTGCAGCAGCGTGGTCATCCACCAGGAGAAATGCTGGGCCCGCCAGACCCGCTTCAGGCAGTCGGCCGAATAGCGCTCCAGCAGCTCGGTCGACCCGGTGCGGTACCAGCTCACCAGCGCGTTGGTCAGCACGCGCACGTCGGCCACGGCCAGATTGAGGCCCTTGGCCCCGGTGGGCGGCACGATGTGGGCGGCGTCCCCGGCCAGGTACAGCCGCCCGTACTGCATGGGCTCGACCACGAAGCTGCGCATCGGGGTGATGCCCTTTTCCAGGATCGGGCCGGTCTGCAGGGTGAAGCCCTCGACGGTCTCCAGCCGGGCCTTCAGCTCCGCCCAGATCCGCTCATCCGGCCAGGCCTCCAGCGTCTCGTCCGGGGCGACCTGCAGGTAGAAGCGGCTGATCTGGGGGGTGCGCATGCTGTGCAGCGCGAAACCGCGCTCGGTGCGGGAGTAGATCAGCTCCTGCGAGGAGGGCGCCACGCGCGCCAGGACGCCCAGCCAGGCGAAGGGATAGTCGCGTTCGTAGACGGTCAGCACCCCCTCGGGGATGGACCGCCGGGTCACCCCGTGGAAGCCGTCGCAGCCGGCGATCACGTCGCACTCCAGGCGGACGTCCCGGCCGTGGGAGTCGGTGTAGGTGACCGACGGGGCGGGGGAGTCCACATCGTGCACGGCCACGTCGGAGACTTCGAACTCGATGCGGCCCGCGTCGGCCAGCCGTGCGGCGATGAGGTCTTTGACGACTTCCTGCTGCCCGTAGACGGTGATGCAGCGGCCGGGCACCAGCTTTTCGAAGGCGATGCGGTGCCCTTGTCCTCCATAGCGCAGTTCGATGCCGTGGTGCGGCATTCCTTCGCGTTGCAGCCGCTCCCCCACGCCCGCTTCGATGAGGGTGTCGACCGTGCCTTGTTCCAGCACGCCCGCCCGCACGCGTTTTTCCACGTAGTCGCGGGAACGGATCTCCAGGACCACTGAGGTGATCCCGCGCCGGTGCAGCAAGTGCGACAGCAGCAGGCCGGCCGGGCCCGCGCCCACGATCGCCACCTGAGTCCGCTCGGTCCGCATCGCGCCCTCCTCGTCCGGGATTCTCCACGATCCTGCCGCCGGACGGGACGCACGCGGCCGTCGTCTTTCCGCTCAGCGGAAACGCGCGGTCACAGCGGTTCCTCACTGCCGGTATGCGTCCTGGTCAGCGCCCTTTTCGCACACAGCGACAAGCGAACCGCATTCTGGACGAGTTGCGCGAAATCGGTCGCCGAACTTTCCCGGTGCCTGCTTTTCCCTGCGGGAGCCGAGAAGCCGGAGGGCACCGAGCCCGGTGGCGCCCTGCAGGTCACCGCCTCGCCCCCGGGTGCGGCATTCCCGTCCCGGGCCACGGAAACGGCATGGCGAAAAGGTTCGCCGGTTCAGGCGGGGCCGTGGAGGAGGGCGTGCCGTCGCGCCGCGCGGCGGTGCCGGGCCGCCGGCTCCGGCCGCGTTCAGGAGCGGGTGAACTCCTCCAGGCTGCCGTAGCTTTCGAAGGCACGGCGCATCCCGGTGATGTCCAGCACCCTGGCCACCTGCGGTCGCAGCCCGACCAAGATGAAGCGGCCCTGGCGTTCGCCGACCCGTTTCCAGCAGCGCACCAGCCCGCCCAGCCCGCAGGAGTCCATGAAGGTCACCGCGGCCATGTCGATCACCAGGCGGGGCGGGCCCGGCGCGGCGCACGCCTCGTCCACCCGCCGCCGGAGGGCGGGGAGCCCGGCCAGATCCAGTTCGCCGGTCAGTTCCAGCACCGTCCACAAGCCGACCCGGTGCGTCTTCACCCGCAGGATCTCGGCCGTGTTCGCCATCTCGGGCCTCCTACCCGAACGCCGTTCCGCCAGCCGTTCGCCGAGCGGCCCGGCGCGGCTTTAGCCTCTCCCCCTCACCCCCTGCGGGCAAGCATCTCTCGTAAGCCGCTTTCCGTCAGGCGTGTTCACGAAATCGGCATGTCACCCGGACGACACATGCCGGTAACAGCCCCCGATGAACACACCCGAGCGTCCCGTTATGTCCCGATCTGGCCATTTGATCACGCGATCTGGGCCCTTCGGCAGGCAACAACCCCGCAGGTCCGGGCGTCCTCCAAAAAGAGGCCGGGCGATATTCCGGGTGATCGGGGGGCATATCCCCCGCCTGGGGCGGCTGACGAGCGCGCTTGACGGGGAACGACGGGGGAACGAAGTGCGCGGACGATCGATCAGGCGGGCGGGGCGCCGAGTGGCCGGGCGGATCCACCGGATACCGCGGCGGCTGGCGCTGCTGTTGCTGCGGCTGGCCTTCGCGGTGGCGGCCCGGTGGCACGGCGAGCGGCACGGGGAGCGGGTGCGGGTGCGCATCCTGCTGCAGCACGCCTACGGGATGGGCGGCACGATCCGCACGGCCTTGAACCTGGCGGGGCATCTGGCCCACCGCTACGACGTCGAGGTGCTCAGCGTGATCCGCAAGCGGCGGGAGCCGTTCTTCGCCGTCCCGCCGGGGGTGCGCATCGTCGACGTCGACGACCAGACCGTCCGGCCCGGGCCGCTGGGCCGGCTGCTGGCGAGGCTGCCCAGCGCGCTCACCCCGCCCCGCGACGTGACCGCCCCCGGGGTCTCGCTGCTGACGGACCTGCGGCTGGCCCGCGCGCTGCTGAGGGGTCGCACCGACGTGCTGATCGGCACCAAGCCGGTGCACAACATGCTGATCGCCGAGGTCGCCCCGCGCTCGGTGGCCGCGATCGGGCAGGACCACATGAACCTGACCGCCTACCGGCCGTGGCTGCGCGCGGGGATCGCCCGCTCCTATCCCCGGCTGGACCTGCTGGCCGTGCTCACGCACGCCTCGGTGCGCGGCTTTACGGAGCTGCTGGGCGAGCGCGGGCCGCGCGTGGTGCGGGTGCCCAACGCGGTCCCGCCGCTGAACGGCGGCATGGCCGACCCGGACCGCAAAGTGATCATCACCGCCGGGCGGCTGGTGCCGCAAAAGGGCTACGACCTGCTGATCAAGGCGTACGCGCAGGTGGCCGCGGCCCACCCGGACTGGCGGCTGCGCATCTTCGGGTCGGGCCGGGAACGCCGCAGGCTCGGCAGGCTGATCGCCCGCCACGGCCTGGAAGAGGTGGTCGAGCTGTGCGGCCCGACCGGTGACCTGGGGGCGGAGATGGCCAAGGCGTCGGTGTATGTGCTCTCCTCCCGGTTCGAGGGCATGCCGATGGTGGTGCTGGAGGCGATGAGCAAAGGGCTGCCGGTGGTGGCCTTCGACTGCCCCACCGGCCCGGCCGAGCTGATCCGCCACGGCCACGACGGGCTGCTGGTGCCGCCGCGGGACGTGGCCGCCCTGGCCGCCGCGCTCGATGAGATCATCTCCGACGCGGCGCTGCGGCGCCGGATGGGCGAGAACGCCCGCCGCTCGGCCGAGGCCTACCGGCTGCCGGTGATCGGCGCCCGCTGGGAGGAGCTCATCGACCGGCTGGTCCGCTCCCGCCCGCCGGCCGGGGCTGCGGTGCCCGTGGCGGCCCGCCCGGCGGCGGGCGGCCGCCCGCCGGTGCGCAGCGGCGACCGCATAAGGTAATGCCGGCGAGCAAGGGCGGACGGAGGCGAGGCAGACATGACCACCGGCCGGCGTTCCCTGCGCGATGCGCTGCTGGACGCGTTCGCCGAGCTGCTCCCCCTGCGCGGCTACCGGGGCGTCCGCATGCAGGACGTGGCCGACGCGGTGGGGGTCAGCAGGCAGACGGTCTACAACGAGTTCGGCGACAAGTGGGGGCTGGCGCAGGCCCTGATGATCCGCCGCAACGAGCAGTACCTGGACGGCATCGACCAGGTGTTCCGCCGGCACGACGACCTGTATGAGGCGGTGGCCGCGGCGGTCGCCTACACCCTGGAGATGTCGGCCGACGACCCGGTCTCCAAGGCGGTCCTGACCGGCTCCGGCGGCGAGGAGCTGCTGCCGCTGATGACCACCCAGGCCGAGCCGGTGCTGTTCGGCGCCCGCACGCGCCTGATCGAGCATGTGGCCGCGCAGTGGCCGCAGCTGGACCGGCGGGCGCTGGCGGAGGTGGCGGACGCGGCGATCCGGCTGACGATGAGCCACATGCTGCTGCCGGCCGACCCGCCCGAGCAGGTGGCCCGGCAGATCGCCCGGATGGTCGCCCGCTACCTGGGCGAGCCGTGCCCGCCCCCCAAGGTGCGTCAGTAATCCCTTACTGGAGTTGGTACCGTGTGCTGCGGACCGACGAAGGTGAGGAGGCGCGGTGGACTTCGACCTGCCGGAGAGCGCGAACGCGGTGCGCGAGGGAGTGCGCGCCATCGCGGAGCGATACGACCAGGAGTACTGGGACCGGTGCGACGCCGAGAAGCGCTGGCCCGAGGAGGTCTGGCAGGAACTGGTCAAGGGCGGCTGGACGGCGCTGGCCATCCCCGAGGAGTACGGCGGCGCCGGGCAGGGTCTGCTGGAGCTGGCGGTGGCCCTGGAGAACCTGGCGGCCGGCGGCGCCGGCGGCGCGGCCACCTTCATGTACCTGCTCACCCCGGCCTTCGGCGGGCTGACCATCGCCCGCCACGGCACCGAGGCCCAGCGCCGGGAGTTCCTGCCCAAGATCGCCGCCGGTGAGCTGGAGACCTGCTTCGCCATCACCGAGCCGGACGCCGGCAGCAACTCCATCAACATCTCCACCCACGCCGTGCGCGACGGCGACCACTTCCTGGTGCGCGGCCAGAAGATCTGGATCTCGGGGGTGGAGCGCGCCGACTACATGGTGCTGGTGACCCGCACCATCCCGGCCGCCGAGGCCAGGCCGCGGACCAACGGGTTCACCGTGCTGCTGGTGGACATCAAGGAGGCGGTGGCCGCCGGGACGCTGACCTACCAGCCGATCCCCAAGCTGGGCACCAACACGGTCGCCTCCAACATGGTGTTCCTGGACGATGTGCGGGTGCCCGCCGACCGGGTGCTCGGCGAGGTCGACCAGGGCTTTGCGGTGCTGTGGGACATCCTCAACCCCGAGCGGATCCTGGCGGCGGCCGGCGGCGTGGGCTCGGCGGAGCTGACGTTGAAGATCGCCTGCGACTACGCCCGCGAGCGCGCCCCCTTCGGCAAGCCGATCGGCGCCAACCAGGCGGTGGCCTTCCCGCTGGCCCGCATCAAGGCCCAGGTGGAGCTGGCCCGGCTGATGACCTACAAGGCCGCCTGGCTGTGGGACCGGCACCGCCCCTGCGGCGCGGAGGCCAACATCGCCAAGCTGACCGCGGCCGACGCCGCCTGGCAGGCCGCCGACCGCGCCTTCCAGGTCCACGGCGGCATGGCCTACTCGCTGGAGTACCCGGTGGCCCGCTTCTTCCGGGACGCCCGGATCGCCAAGAACATCCCGGTGGCCGAGGAGCTGGTGCTGGCCCACATCGCCCAGCACGAGCTGGGGCTGCCCAAGTCGTACTGACCGGGCATGCCCGATAGCGGGGTGTTGCCCATATCACACTCCCGGCGGATCATGGGGGCGTCGGACCCGCTTCACCGGACGCCGAGGAGATCGCCATGCCCAGGTCTTACGCCAGCGCCGTGATCGACGCGCCCGCCGACGAGGTGTGGGCCTACGTGCGCGACAGCGGCAACCTGGCGCAGTGGCGGCCGGGCATCACCACCTGCGCCATCGAGGACGACGGGCCGGCGGACCGGGTGGGCTCGGTGCGCCGGCTCATCGGCGTGGGCAGCACCTTCCGCGAACGGCTGACCCTGCTGGACGACGAGGCCCGCTGCTGCGCCTACGACATCCTCGAATGCCCGCTGCCGGTGCGCGACTGCCGCGCCACGATCCGGGTGGCGCCGGTCACCGACACCGGGCAGGCGTTCGTGGAGTGGCAGGCGGAGTTCACCGCCGACGCCGCCGACGAGCGCGCCATGACCGCCACCTTCGACCGCGCGGTGCTGGGGCCGGGGCTGGATCTGCTGCGCCGGCGCTTTCGCTGACGGCGGCGGGCGGGCCCGTCACACCCGGCCGGGCCGCCGCACCGCCGTGAACGCCTCCCGCAGCCGCCGCACCGCCAGCGCGCGGGCCTGCGCCCCGGCCTCGAAGATCTCCGGGAGCAGGAAGAAGGAGTGGATCATCCCGGGGTAGCGGTGCAGCTCGACCGGCACGCCGGCCTCGGCCATCCGGCGGGCGTAGGCCTCGGCCTCATCGCGCAGGATGTCGCACTCGGCGGTGATCACCGTGGCGGGCGCCAGGCCGGACAGGTCCGGGGCGCGCAGCGGGGCCAGGCGGGGGTCGGCGGGGTCGGCGCCGGCCCGGTACATCTCCATGAACGCGGCCATCGCCGCCGCGTCCAGGCCCAGGCCCGTCCCGTACCGCTCCCAGCTGGGGGTGTCCATGGCGGTGTCGGTGACGGGGTAGACCAGCAGCTGGTGGGCCAGGCGCAGGCCCTCGTCGCGGGCCCGCAGGGCGGTCACCGCGGCGAGGTTGCCCCCGGCGCTCTCCCCGGCGACCGCCAGCGCCGCCGGGTCGGCGCCATAGCGGCCCGGGTCGGCGGCCACGTCGGCCAGCACCGCCCAGGCGTCCTCGGTGGCGGCCGGGAAGGGGTGCTCGGGCGCCAGCCGGTAGCCGACGTTGACCACCGCGCAGCCGATCCCGGCCGCCAGTTCCCGGCACAGGGCGTCCACATCCTCGATCCCGCCGATCACCCAGCCGCCGCCGTGCAGGTACACCAGGGTCGGCAGCGCTCCCGCAGCGCGCGGCACGGCCCGGTACAGGCGCACCGGGATCGGTCCCCCGGGCCCGGCGACGTGCAGGTCGCGCACCTCCGGCAGCGCGGGACCGGTCGGCCCCGTTCCCAGGCCGTGCCGGCCGGCCCGCCGCAGATTCTCCACGCTGAGGTCGTCTCCGACCATCTGCCCGCACAGGGCCAGCAGTTCCCGGAACTTGACGATCTGCGGATGCGGGCTCAATCGGCCTCCCGGGGGTCAGCGCCCGGCGGCCTCGGCCACCAGGCTCTCGAACAGACGAAGGTCATCTCCGTCTTCGGGATGCCACTGCACCGCCAGTCCAAACCGGTGCTCGGGCAGTTCGACCGCCTCCACCACCTGATCGGAGGTCCAGGCCACCGCGACCAGCCCGCTGCCCAGCCGCTGGGCCGCCTGGTGGTGGTAGGTGGGCACGTCGGCCGTCTCACCGAGGATCTTGCCCAGCCGGCTGGCCGGGTCGATCCGCACCCGGTGGGTGCCGATCTTGCCCGGGGCGGGGCGGTGCTCGTGGTGGCCGACCGCCTCCGGCAGGTGCTGGATGAGGGTGCCGCCCCGGGCCACGTTGAGCACCTGCAGGCCCCGGCAGATGCCCAGGAACGGCAGGTCCGCCTCTATGGCGGCGCGGGCGAGGGCCAGCTCGAAACGGTCCCGCCGGGGGTGCGCGGGGCCGGTCTTCGGGTGCCGCTGCGCCCCGTACAGCGCCGGGTCCAGGTCAGATCCCCCGGCCAGCACCAGGCCGTCCAGCTGCCGCATCAGCGTGGCCAGGCCGCGCAGCGTCTCCTGCGGCGGGATCAGCACCGGCACTCCGCCGGCGCGTTCGACCGACCGCAGGTAAGAGGACGGCAGCAGGGCGGCCTCGCGCACCCACTCCCCCCACCGGGCCGGTTCCTCGTAAGCCGTCACGCCGATGATCGGCGGAGTCCGCCCCAGTGTTTCGCCGGTTCCGGTCCTGCCCTCGGTCATGGGGGACTCTCCTTTGCTCGTGAACGCTCCTGGTGCTCCAGGCCTCCGGTTCGCCCAACGGATCTTTCCGGCCCGCCGTCCGCGCCCGCCGGGGGCGGGGGGCGGCCGGGCCCGCGGATCGGCACGCCGGAAAGATGGTCATCGTACAGTTTTCGTCGCTCTTCTCCCCTGGCGGTCACCATGATGCACGATGCCCGATTCCGGCATGCACGGCGCCCTGCCGCGGACGATCGTCGGGCGGGTCCGACGATAGATGCACCAGCGGGTGAAAATCTCTGCACCGCGATGCGGGCGGGCCCGCCGCCGACCTCTCGCCGTGACCACCGAACGTACACGCCCGGCCTTTCCAGTGTGCCGCCCCGCCGCTCGCAGGCGGGGCGCCGCGACCGAGGACAGCACCGTGACCTGGGGATTCTCGACCTCGGGAACTACTCGGCCGCCCCCTTGCCCACCGGGCCGCACACGAGAAAAGCCCAGCCCCGCCGTGGTCCCGGCGAATGGTCACGATCGGTGACTTCCACTGCGGAATATTCGGCGAATATACCAACCGGTATCCATGAAAGAGATCTAATAAATCGGCGACTTCAACCGGCGCAGACGACGATTCGATTGCAATTTTCAACGCGAATCGGTTGAGCGTGCATACGGAAGGTGCGAGACTCTCAGCAAGCCGGACATGCCGTGCCCATGCGGGCCGATCACGCTGCTCCGCATGCCGACTCACCGGAAAATCACGGAAACCTCCAGGGGGCGTGCTTGGCTCATGTCGTCCGACTCCCGGATCATCAAAGAGAGTTTCGCACTAATGGCGCCAGAGGCCGATAAGGCGTCGGCGTATTTCTACGGCCGGCTGTTCGCCGAGCATCCGCAGCTGCGGACGCTGTTTCCGCCCGCGATGGACCGCCAGCGCGACCGGATGCTGCGGGCGCTGACCCGGATCGTCTGGAGCCTGGAAGACCCCGACTCCCTCACCGGCTACCTGCGCGACCTGGGCCGGGACCACCGCAAGCTGGGCATCCGGCCCGAGCACTACGCCGCCGTCGGCACGGCGCTGATCGCCACCTTGCGCAAGTTCGGCGGGCCGTGGTGGACACCGCGCATGGAGGCGGCCTGGACCGCGGCGTTCTCCGCCGCCGCGGCGACGATGATCGACGCGGCCGAGGCCGAGGCCGAGCACTCGCCGCCCTGGTGGGTCGGCGAGGTGGTCGGCCACGAACGCTACGGCCACGACCTGGCGGTGCTGACCATCCGCCCCGACCAGCCGCTGCGCCATGTCGCCGGGCAGCACATCTCGGTGCAGACCGCGCGCTGGCCGCGGGTGTGGCGGCGCTATTCGGTGGCCAACGCGCCTCGCCCGGACGGCGCCTTGACCCTGCATGTGCGGGCGGTGCCCGGCGGCTGGGTGAGCGGCGCCCTGGTCCGCTACACCAAGGTCGGCGACCGGCTGACGCTCGGCCCGGCGATGGGCGGCCTGACCCTGCAGGCCTCCTCCGGCGGCGATCTGCTGCTGGTGGCCGGCGGCACCGGGCTGGCCCCGCTCAAGGCGCTGGCCGAGCAGGTCGCCGCCACCGAGCCGGGGCGCCGGGTCCACCTGGTGTGGGGCGTGCGGACCACCGTCGACCTGTACGCCCTGCCGCAGCTGCGGGCGCTGGAGGCCGGCTGCGCCGGGCTGCGGGTCACCGTGGCGGTCTCCGACGATCCCTCCTTCGACGGGCTGCAGGGCACGGCGGCCGACGTGCTCGACCGGCTCGACGAGCCCCTCGGCCCCGACACCGACGTCTATGTGAGCGGCCCCGCCGCGATGGTCGCCCGCACGGTCGGCGTGCTGCGCGACCGGGGCGTGCCGCCGGAGCGGATCCACCACGATGAGCCTGAGGAGGCCGAGCCGCAGGTCGCCGCGGCAAGGTTTGTCGAGCAGCGGGTCACCGCTCGACAGCCCGCCATCTGACGGGCCGTTCCGCCGTGGCGGCGACCCGCCGCCGGGTGGGCGAGCGTCTCCAGCAGCGCCGAGCGGCGCATGAACGGCCGGATCTGCTCCCAGGGGCGCGACCAGGTCAGCCGGCGCGCCGGCGCCCAGGCGGTGACGCCCGCCGCGTCGGCCTGCTCCACCTGCCGGGCGATCTCCTCCAGCCGGCCGGCGTGGTGGGCGACCATCGCATCGCCCCGGTCGGCCAGGCCGGCGAAACGGTACTCGTGCGCCGGCAGCACCTCCTCCACCGGCAGCGCCCGCACCTTCTCCAGGGGGTCGTGGCGCTGCTGGGGGTGGACGGAGATGACCGGGGTGATCCGCGGCAGCACATGGTCCCCGACAGCAGCAGGGCGCGGTCGAGGTCCAGGAAGCAGAGGTGGCCCGGCGAGTGCCCCGGCGTCCACACCGTGCGCAGCCGCACCCCCGCGGCAACGCCGGGAAGGACCACAGCCCGGGCCGCACCCGCTCGACGGGCGGCAGCACCCTGTCCTGCCTCGCCGGTGCTGCACCGCGCGCTCCTCGTCCCGGGGAACGATCTCGGTGCAGGTGTCTATTACGGGCGCTCTGCCGCATTCCGGCCGCCCTCACCAACCGGCGCGTTCGCGCAGGCGATTACCCGTGGGGTGACGAGCGGGCCAACGCCTTTACAACGTAGATCTCTTTTGGGCGGAGAGACGCATGCGGCGCCCGCCCGGCGTCACGAGGACGCGGCGCCGCTCACGGCCGGCCGCGGGAACCGTCCGGCTCGCCCTCGCCTCCCGGCGAGCGGCCCGGGACATCCCATCGGCTCTCCCCCAGACGCCCGCGGCCCCCGGAGATAGACCAAAGTCGATGCCGCCGCCGACCGGTGGATGATGCCCATGGCCGGAACCGGCCCTACGGTGGAGTCCGTGCCGCGACGATCGCTCCGGGAATGGAGCACCGACCTGTGCTACCTCGGCCTGGCGACGCTGGTGGGCGCCTTCTTCGTGGTCGCCATCCGCACCGACCCCGACCAGGTGGACGTGCCGCCGCTCGGCTATGAGGCGGCCATCGCCGTATTGTGCGCCGCGCTGACGCTGTGGCTGCGGCGGCGCAGGCCGGTCGCGCTGGCGGTGATCTTCCAGGCGGGCGGGATCATGTCGGCCGGCGGGCTGGGCTTCACCGCCATGGCGCTGTTCAACCTGGCGATCCACCGGCCCTGGCGGATCACGGTGGCGCTGACCGCCCTGCACCTGACGGTGGTGAGCCTGCTGTGGCGGCTGGAGCCGGGCACCGAACGCGACTACTGGGAGGGCGTGACCGTCCTGGCCCTGCTGTACGTCGCGCTGATCGCCTTGGGCATGCTGATCCGCTCCCAGCGGCAGCTGGTGCTGGCCGCCCAGGAACGCGCCCGGCAGGCCGAGGAAGGGCAGCGGCTGCGCATCGAGGAGGCCCGCCACCACGAGCGGGAACGGCTGGCCCGGGAGATGCACGATGTGCTGGCGCACCGGATCTCGCTGCTGGCCCTGCACGCCGGGGCGCTGGAGTACCGGGGCAACCTTCCGGAGGCCGAGCAGCGAGCGGCCCAGGTGATCCGGGAGTGCGCCCATGAGGCGCTGGAGGAGCTGCGCGAGGTGATCAGGATGCTCCGCGGGGGCGCCGAGGCCGGCGCCGACCGGCCCCAGCCCACCCTCACCGACCTGCCGGAGCTGATCGAGCAGTCCCGGCAGGCCGGCATGCGCATCACGCTGGAAGAACAGGTCCCCGCCCGGCCGGCGGTCCCGGACCGGATCGGGCGGCACGCCTACCGGATCGTCCAGGAAGGGCTGACCAACGCCGGCAAGCACGCCCCGGGCGCGCACGTACGGGTGAAGGTCGCGGCGGTGCCCGGCGAGGGGGTGACGGTCGAGGTGACCAACCCGCTGCCGGTGGGGACCGCCGTGCCCGCCCTGCCCGGCGCCGGGGCCGGCCTGATCGGGCTGCGCGAACGCGTCGGGCTCGTCGGCGGGCGCCTGGAGCACGGCGACACCCCCGACGGCGACTTCCGGCTGCACGCCTGGCTACCGTGGCCTGCGCCATGAGCGCTCCGATCCGGATTTTGATCGTCGATGACGACGCGCTGGTCCGGCTGGGCCTGTCGATGATGCTGGCCGGGGCCGAGGACCTGCAGATCGTCGGCGAGGCCGCCGACGGCGCCGAGGCGCTGGCGGCCGCGGGCGAGCTGCGTCCCGACGTGGTGCTGATGGACATCCGCATGCCGCGCATGGACGGCCTGACGGCCACCGAACGGCTGCGCGCCCGCCGCGATCCGCCGGAGGTCATCATCATGACGACCTTCGACACCGACGAGCACATCCTGCGGGCGATGCGCGTCGGAGCGTGCGGCTTCCTGCTCAAGCACACCCCGCCGCCGCAGATCGTGCAGGCCATCCGGCAGGTGGCGGCCGGGGAGCCGATCATCTCCCCCTCGGTGCTGCGCCGCCTGATGAACTACGTCGGCGACCTGGCCGCCGCCCCGCCCGACCCGCGCCGCGAACGCGCCCGCGCCGCGCTGCAGCGGCTCAGCCCGGGCGAGCGGGCGGTGGCCCTGCTGATCGGCCAGGGCCGCTCCAACGGCGAGATCGGCCGGGAGCTGTCGATGAGCGTGGCGACCGTGAAGGCGTATGTGTCGCGGGTGCTGACCAAACTGGACCTCAACAACCGGGTGCAGGTGGCGCTGCTGGTGCACGACGCCGCCTTGGAGGACGAGCCGCCCGCCCAGACCTGAGACGGCCCTTGCGGCGAACCTCGGTCGCCGCGGGGTTCGACCGGAGTCGCCGCGGCGTCGACCACCGGCCGCTGCGCGGCCCGCCGCCGTGCCGCCAGCCTGGGACGCATGATCGAAGTCACCGACCTCACCAAGCGGTACGGGGACGCGGTCGCCGTGCAGGGGGTGTCCTTTCGCTGCGAACCGGGCACCGTCACCGGCTTCCTCGGCCCCAACGGCGCCGGCAAGTCCACCACGATGCGGATGATCTGCGGGCTGACCCCGCCCACCTCCGGGTCGGCCACCGTGCTGGGCGTCCCCTACCGGCGCATCCCCAACCCCGGCCGGCACGTGGGGGTGCTGCTGGACGCCTCCGCCCAGCACTCCGGCCGCACCGGCCGGGAGACGCTGGAGCTGACCGCGCGGACCCTGGGCGTGGACGCCGCACGGGCCGCTCAGATGCTGCAGCGGGTCGGGCTGCCGCCGGCCGCCGCGCGCCGCCGGGTCGGGGGTTACTCGCTGGGCATGCGGCAGCGGCTGGGCATCGCCCAGGCGCTGCTGGGCGACCCCCGCGTGTTGATCTTGGACGAGCCGGCCAACGGGCTGGACCCGGAGGGCATCCACTGGATGCGCACCATGCTGCGCGACTTCGCCGACCGGGGCGGGACGGTGCTGCTGTCGTCGCACCTGCTGCGCGAGGTGGAGGCGGTCGCCGACCGGTTCGTGGTGATCGCCGGCGGCCGGATCGTCGCCCAAGGCGGCCGGGAGCTGCTGACCGCCTCCGCCGCCACGTTCGTGCGCGCCCTGAACTCCGCGGAGCTGGAGACGGCGCTGGCCGAGGCGGGGCTGAGCGCTCGGCACTGCGGCGACGGCGCCTTCACCGTCGCCGCGGACGCCGAGGCGGTCGGCCGGGCCGCGGCCAAGGCCGGCGTGGTGCTGCTGGAGCTGCGCCCCGCCGGCGGCGGCGCCCTGGAGGAGCTGTACCTGTCCCTGACCGCCGCACCGCAGGAGGAGCCGCGATGACCGCCGCAGTGAACCGTCCCGCCGCCCCGTCCCTGGCCCGCCTGACGCTGGTGGAGCTGCGCAAGATGACCGATACCCGGGCGGGCCGCTGGCTGCTGGCGTTCGTCGCGCTGATCGGCGTGGCGCTGGTGGTCGTGGTGCTGGTGGCCGTGCCCCGCGCCGAGCTGACCATGCCGGAGCTGTTCAGCGCCGCGATCTCGGGGGTGTCCCTGCTGCTGCCGGTCGTCGGGGTGCTGTCGGTGACCGGCGAGTGGTCGCAGCGCACCGCGCTGACCACGTTCGTGCTCGTCCCCGACCGCCGCCGGGTGATCGCCGCCAAGCTGGCCGCCGGTGCGGTGCTGGCGGCGGTGTGCCTGGCCGCCGCCGCGCTCGTCGCCTGGGCGGGACGGGCGGCGGCGGCCGCGCTGGACCGCACCGACGCCGGCTGGGGCCTGCCGCCGCAGCTGCTGGGCACCGCGCTGCTGTTCGCGGTGCTCGGCATGCTGGGCGGCGTGGCGTTCGGGATGGTCTTTTTGAACTCGCCGCTGGCGATCGTGCTGCTGTTCCTGCTGCCGACCGTCTGGACGATCCTGGGCGAGACCGTCTCGGCGCTGGAGAAGGCGGCCGGATGGCTGGACCTCAACCGCACCACCGAGCCGCTGCTGCAGCCCGGGGTGCAGCTCACCGCCGAGATGTGGGCGCGCTTGGCGGTCTCGGAGGCGGTGTGGCTGCTGGTGCCGCTGCTGATCGGCTGCTACCGGGTGCTGCGCGCAGAGGTCGGGTAGCGGCCTTTTCAGACCTTGCGCCAGCGCGGTATCCAGGCGCCGTCCTCGACGGTGTAGTCGCCGAAGAGGGCCGGCGCCTCCCGCCGCATCAGCTCGCCGATCTTGCCGAAGATCAGCCGGATCTCCTCCTCGGCGCCGGGGGCGGTGCGGGTCTCGATGGTGTGCCGCAGGGTGCGCACGTTGGCCGTCCACACCAGGCCGGTGGCCACGCCCTCGGGTGCGAAACGGCGCATGAAGGAGGTCTTGTGCTTCTTCTCCTTGAACGGCACGCCTTCTTCGTCGAGGCCGAAGTGGTCGGCCATCCAGCGCTGGAACTGCTCCATCTGCTCCAGCAGGGCCGTGGCCCGTTCCATCAGCTCGGCGTCCTGGCGCGCCCACTCGGGGAACCAGAAGGGGATGTCGGTCAGGCGGACGAACCGCAGCGACTCCTGGGAGATCGCCACGCCCGGCCGGTGCCGCACCAGCTCGTGGGTGGCGACCCGGCTGACGTTGTGCAGCACGAAGCTGAAGCTCAGGTGCTCCAGCACCGAGCCGTGCATGCTGCGCAGGATGTTCTGCAGGTACTCGGTCTGGTCGGTGCGGACGCGGGTGACGTTGGGGTTCAGCCCCGGCTCCCAGGAGCGGTAGCACAACCGCCCGGCGAACTCCGCCAGGTTCTGCGGGTCGTTGAGCTCGCCGTCCAGCTCGCCCCGGTCCAGCCGTTCCAGCCAGCTCTCCCCGCCCACGTCCTTGAGGTAGCGGGCGACCTCGCCGTAGTCCAGCTCGGGCTTGGCGATCAGGAATACTTCAGGTTCGACGCTCTTCACCAGCCTAACCGTAAAGCACTCTTCTCCCTCTCCCATCTCCGACCCGGTGCGGGGCATCGACCGGCTCCGGAGACGGCGCCGCCCGCCGGCCGGTGGGTGAGAGCCGGCGAGCGGGGTCCTCCGTGCAGCGGCGGCCGGGAGCGGCTCAGGCGACCTCGGCCCGCGCGACCTCCGAAAACAGCGGGTTGGTGAACGCCACCACCTTCGGCCTGAACTTGCCCTTCGCGCACACGGTCCCGACGGCCTTCTCCTTGGGCGCCAGGGTGGTCGTGTCGATCTGCCCCTCGGCCACCCCCAGGGCGTCGGCCGTGGCGTGCTTGATGCCCGTGCTGTCCGTCAGCGAGAAGTAGAGCGGGTTGACCTCCAGCTGCTTGGTGGTCTGGTTGGTGACGGTCACCTTCACGCACGTGAACGGGCTGCCGTCGTGCAGCAGGGTCGGCTTGAAGGCGGTCCGCTTGGCGGCGAGCTTCACCGGGACGTCCTTGCCGCCGCTCTTGCCGCCCTTGCCGGGCTCTGCGGGCTGGACGGCCACCGGGTCGGCGCCCTCGCACCCGGACAGGACGAAGGCAGCCAGGACCGCCACAGCGATAGAGATGATCTTGTTCATGAAAGCGCTCCACGACCCAATCGATCACGTGAGATGTGTTCGATGATAGTGTTCACAAACATTCTGCGCGACAGAGTTATCGATGATTAGAAGGGGTGGGCGACTCGCCTCCCAGGCACTGAGCCGCACGGGACGGCGTGCGGGCGCAAGAGGGCGGATCAAAAAGGGAGAGCCGTCTTCAAGCCGGGCCGGGTAACGTCCGTGCCATGAGGACGCTCATGAAGCGACGGCGGGAGCCGGGTCCATGGCCGGTCCGCTGAAGGTACTGGGGGCCTGCCCGCTGGACTGTCCCGACACCTGTTCGTGGGAGGTCACCGTCGAAGACGGCCGGGCGGTGCGGCTGCGCGGCAACCCCGAGCACCCCTTCACCCGTGGGGCGCTGTGCACCAAGGTCAACCGCTGGCTGGAGCGGGCGGCGGCGCCCGACCGGATCCTGCACCCGCTGCGCCGCGTCGGCCGCAAGGGCGAAGGCCGCTTCGCGCGGATCAGCTGGGACGAGGCGCTGGAGGAGATCGCCGGCCGGCTGCGCCGGATCATCGACGAGCACGGCGGTGAGGCGATCTGGCCGTACTGGGGCACCGGCACGCTCGGCTGGATCCAGGGCGGCAACGGCCATGCCGGGCGGCGGCTGTTCAACGTGCTGGGCGCCTCCCGCCACCACTACTCGATCTGCTCGATCGCCGGCTCCCATGGGCTGACCTACACCACCGGCACCTCGGCGGGCATCGACCCGGAGTCGCTGGCGCGCGCGAAGCTGATCATCCTGTGGGGCACCAACCCCCTCACCAGCGGCCACCACCTGTGGAAGTTCGTCCAGGACGCCCGCAAGAACGGCGCATACGTGGTGGCGATCGACCCGATCCGCACCCGCACCGCCCGGCAGGCCGACCTGCACCTGGCGCCGCTGCCGGGCACCGACGCCGCGCTCGCGCTGGGGCTGATGAACGTCATCGTCGGCCTGGGCGCCGAGGACCGCGCCTACCTGGCCGCCCGCACCCTGGGCTGGGAGGAGTTCCGCGAGCGCATCGCCCAGTTCCCGCCGCAGCGGGTGGCGCGCATCACCGGTCTGCCGGAGGCCGACATCGTCGCCTTGGGCGAGCGCATCGCCCGCACCCGGCCGACCGCCATCCGGGCCACCATGGGCCTGCAGCGGCACGGCGGGGGCGGCGCCGCGCTGCGCGCCCTGGCCTGCCTGCCGGCGGTGACCGGCGACTGGGCGCTGCCGGGCGGCGGCCTGTCGTACTCCACCGACGACCACTACCCCATCGACCGGGCCGCGCTGTTCCGCGACGACCTGCGGCCCGCCCGCACCCGCGAGCTGTCCATGACCCGGATCGGCGAGGCCCTGCTGGAGGTGGACGACCCGCCCGTGCAGGCATTGTTCGTGATCGCCGCCAACCCGGCCGCCAGCGCCCCGCACCAGTCGAAGGTCCGCCGGGGCCTGGCCCGCGAGGACCTGTTCACCGTGGTGCTGGAGCAGTTCCCCACCGACACCGTCGACTACGCCGACATCGTGCTGCCGGCCACCATGCAGCACGAGCACGCCGACCTGCACAACGGCTACGGGCACCTGTACCTGGCCTGGAACGAGCCGGCCGTGCCGCCGCCGGGCGAGTGCGCCTCCACCACCGAGACGTTCCGCAGGCTGGCCCGGCATCTGGGACTGGAGGAGCCGAGCCTGTACGCCTCGGATGAGGAACTGGCCGAGCAGGCGTTGAGCTCGGGCCACCCGTACCTGGAGGGCATCACGTTGGACCGCCTCCGCAAGGAGGGCTTCGTGCGCCTGTCGGTGCCCGACCCGTTCGTCCCGTTCGCCGAGGGCTTTCCCACTCCCTCGGGGAAATTCGAGTTCTTCTCCCGGCGCGCCGCCGCGGCGGGGCTCGACCCGTTGCCCGGCTACGTCCCTCCCTTCGAGGTCGCCGACCCCGAGCGGGCCCGCCGCCACCCGCTGTCGCTGATCTCCTCGGCGTCCCACCACTTCCTCAACACGGTGTTCGCCAACAACCCCGAGCTGCGGCGCCGGGCGGGCGAGCCGCGCGTGGTGCTGCACCCGGGCGACGCCGCCGCGCGGGGCATCACGACCGGCTGCCGGGTGCGGGTGTTCAACGACCGGGGAAGCCTGGAGGCGGTGGCAGAAGTCAGCGATTCGGTCCGCCCGGGGGTGGCCGCCACCACGAAGGGGCATTGGCCGAAACTCGCCGGCGGCGCCAACCCCAACGTCCTGGTCGATGAGCGCGACTCCGACATGGGCGGCGGCGCCGTCTACCACGACACCCGCGTGGAGATCACCGCGCTGTAAGTGGAACGGCCCTTCCGCCCGCGTGAAGAGCACGCGGGCGGAAGGGCCATCGCCTGTTTCGCCGAAGCGGCGACGTCAACCGAAAACGCTCACCCCGCCGGGGCCGACCAGCAGCCCCACCACGATCAGCACGATTCCCCACAGCAGGTCCCGGCGGGCGACGATGACATAGACACCGGCGATCACCAGGACCACGGCCAGCAGCCAGAGCAAGGTGTACACGGGGGTTCCTCTTTTCCTCGTCCTCGGGGTGCGCCCCCGCCATGCCCGGTGTCTTCCGCCTCAAACGGGCTCCCCCGCCGACCAGCGGAAACCGCATCGCGCCGCGTTCGGTGCACGCCGCCGGGAGAACGTCACTTCCGGCACAGGCGCAGGACGTTGGCGATGAGGCGGTGGCCGACGCGGTCGCGGGCGGTGAGGATGGACTCGGGGTGGAACTGCACCGCCCAGCGGCGCTTGGCCGGGTCCTCGATGGCCATGACCACATCGCCGGTCATGGCGGTCACCTGGAAGCCGTGCACCTGGTCGGCGGTGGCGTGCAGGGAGTGGTAGCGGGCCGCGGTGAACTCATCCGGCAGCCCTTCGAACAGCTGGCCGCCGGTCACCTTCACCTGGCCGGGCTTGCCGTGGGCGGGTTCGGGCAGCAGCGACAGCTGGCCGCCGGCGTGCTCGACCATGGCCTGCAGGCCCAGGCAGACGCCGAAGGCCGGCAGGTTGCGGGCGTCCAGGGCGTCCAGCAGGGCGGCGGTGTCGAAATCGGCCGGGCGGCCGGGGCCGGGCGACAGCACGACCAGGTCGGGTGCGTGCTCGTCCAGCAGGTGCAGCGGGAAGCCGTGGCGCAGCGTGACGACCTCGGCGCCCTGCTGGCGGAAGTAGTCGGCCAGCGTGTTGACGAAGGAGTCCTCGAAGTCGACCAGGACCACCTTCAGGCCCTCGCCGGGACGGTCGGCCTCCTGCTCGGTCTCGGGCGCCTGGGGCTCCTCGCCGGCCAGGGCGCGCAGCAGGGCGCTGGCCTTCAGGTGGGTCTCGCGCTCCTCTTCCTCGGGATCGGAGTCGTACAGCAGGGTGGCGCCGGCGCGGACGGTGGCGACGCCGTCGCGGATCTGGGCGGTGCGCAGCGTCAGGCCGGTGTTCATCGAGCCGTCGAAGCCGACGAAGCCGACCGCGCCGCCGTACCAGCGGCGGGGGGCGTCCTCGTGGTCCTCGATGAACTGCATCGCCCACGTCTTGGGGGCGCCGGTGACGGTGACCGCCCACATGTGGGTCAGGAAGGCGTCCAGGGCGTCGAAGCCGGGGCGCAGCCGGCCCTCGATGTGGTCGACGGTGTGGATCAGCCGCGAGTACAGCTCGATCTGGCGGCGGCCGAGGACCTTGACGCTGCCGGGCACGCAGATGCGGGCCTTGTCGTTGCGGTCCACATCGGTGCACATGGTCAGCTCGGACTCGTCCTTGGCCGAGGACAGGATGGTGCGGATCTGGGCGGCGTCCTCCAGGGCGTCGGCGCCGCGCCGGATCGTCCCGGCGATCGGGCAGGTCTCCACCCGGTCGCCACTCACCCGGACGAACATCTCCGGGGACGCCCCGACCAGGAACTCGCCCTCGCCGAGGTTGAACAGGAACTCATAGGGGGCCGGGTTGGTCTCGCGGAGCCGTTCGAAGAAGGCCACCGGCGAGTCGCAGCGGCCGTACATGGCGTGGGCGGGGGTGACCTCGAACAGGTCGCCGGCGATGAACTTGCGCTTGGCCTCGCGGACCATCTGGGCGTAGACGCCGGGCACCGGCTGCGGCGGCAGCTCCTTAGGCGCGGGCAGCGGCGGGGCGGGCTCGGTGACGCGCGGCAGGCCCTCGGTACTGGCGCCGTCGACGATGAACTCATACGACAGGCGGTGGGAGGTCTCGCGTTTGCGGTCCACCACGATCAGCTCGTCGGCCAGGTGCAGCACCAGGTCCCGCTGGTCGGCGGGGCGGGGGTGGTTGAGCCGCAGCGGCTCGAACTGCAGCGACAGGTCGTAGCCGAAGGCCCCGTAGAAGCCCAGGTGCGGGTCGGGGCAGCGGAACAGGTCGATCAGGGCGCGCAGCGCGGTGAAGACGGTGGGCTGGCGGCTGCGTTCCTCTTCGGGGAAGAACTCCTCGGTGGGCGGGATGAACACCTCGATCAGCTCGCCGGGTTCGTCGGCGACGACCTCGCCGGCGGGGCGCATCGCCGCGGCCATGGCCGGCAGCACCACCCGGCCGCGTTCGTTGAGGGCGCGCGCCGCGATCCGCCGGCCCCGGGCCACCAGTTCGACGCAGGGGTCGACGTAGGCCATGTGCCAGCGGCTATAGCGCCCCGGATACTCCATGCCGGAGCTGAGCACGCCGCCGCGTCTTTCCCCCACCGAGGCGACGAGGGCGGCCAGCGCGTCGGATTTGCGTTCGGAGTCGACGGGGACGGCGGTGCGGAGCACCCGCACTCCCCCGGCGGTCAGGTACTCGGTGGTCTGTGCTCGGCGCGCGTCGGTCTCCACCGTGGCGGCCCTCCGGATTCTCCAAGGCCCCGCCACCGGCGGCCCGCAAAAGCGAAACGACCGCCGGACGGGGGGCGGTCGCTGGCTGTCGGACACGTGCGAACCGGCGCCGCCTCAGCGGCGCCACCACCACTGGTGCCGTGCGGTTCGCATAGTGCCGCCAGGCTACCGCATGCCGCCGAACCCCATCGACTAGAACAGGGTTCTATTTTGCGGGGAAGCCTGCCAGGATGACCACAGAAGGGATCACTTACGTAAGGCTGGTCACATGAGCGGCGTGAACAAGGAGTTCGAACTGCGCGGGGTCCACCATCTGGCCCTGGTGTGCCGGGACATGAAGCGCACCGTGGACTTCTACTCCGGGGTGCTGGGCATGCCGCTGGTCAAGACGATCGAGCTGCCCATGGGCATGGGCCAGCACTTCTTCTTCGACTGCGGCGGCGGCAACCACCTGGCGTTCTTCTGGTTCCCCGACGCCCCCGAGGCGGCGCCGGGCGTCTCGGCGCCGCGGAACCTGCCGGACCGCGGCGAGGTGCTCTCGGCGGTGGGCTCGATGAACCACATCGCCTTCGACGTCCCGCCGGAGAAGCTGGAGGAGTACCGCGAGAGGCTGATCGCCAAGGGCGTCGACGTGGGGGTGATCCTCAACCACGACGACAGCGAGTTCGGCGTGGCCCCCGACGTCCACGACGGGGTGTACGTGCGCTCGATCTACTTCCAGGACCCCGACGGGATCCTGCTGGAGTTCGCGGCCTGGACCCGGGAGCTGGGCCCCGGCGACGTGCGCCACGAGCCGAAGACCGCCGCCGACCGCACCGTGTGACGGTCCCGCCCGGCAGGCCCCGGCGGCGGTCCGCCGGGGCGTCCCCTTCCCGTTCCCAGACAAGGACGTGACTTCATGCCCAGACTCCGTCAGGTCGGCCGTGCCGAGGTCACCGACAAGCTGATCCTGTTCTTCTACGACCGGCTGTTCGGCGAGGGCCGCGACCCGGTGGCCGAGCCCGGCACCGAGGCCGGCTCGCCCGGCACGTGGTGGACGACCTTCGCGCTGGACCCGGCGATCTTCAAGCACTGCGTGCAGGGCTTCCAGCTGTACCGCGGCGCCAAGCTCGACCCGGTGCTGCGCGAGCTCGGGCAGACCCGGGCCGGCTGGGCGCGCGGCAGCCAGTTCGTCTACTCCCAGCACTGCAAGCAGCTGCGGGCGCTGGGGGTGCCGGAGGAGAAGGTGCGGGCGGTGGCGCACTGGGAGGTCTCCGACAAGTTCGACGAGCTGGAGCGGGCGGTGCTGGCCTACACCGATGCGCTGGTGCTGGGCGGCGGCCGGGTGCACGACGAGGTGTTCGCCGTCCTCAAAAAGCACCTGCCGGACGAGCAGATCCTGGAGCTGACCTACATCACCTGCCTGTACGACATGCACGCCACGATGTCCAAGGCGCTGCGCACCGAGTTCGACGACCGCGACGACCCGATCGTGGAGGTCGCGGCCCCGGAGGAGTTCGGCACCCGCGACCTGGCCGAGCCGTTCCTGGAGAGCGGCCGCAGCCGGCCGCACGGGCAGACGGGTCAGGAGTCGGCATAACCGGGGTTGGCGACGGCGAGCTTGTCGCGCACCGCATCCAGCAGCGCCGCCTTGACCTCCGCATAGCGGTCGTCCAGCTCGCCGGCGCGGATGGCGGCGGCCAGCGCCGCGTCGTCGGCGAACCCCAGGGCGGCCAGCCGCTCGCGATGGGCCTGCTGGTGGGCGGGGCCGAGGGCCAGCTCCCGTTCGACCATGCCCAGCACGTTGACCGCGACCAGGCCGTGGAAGCGGGTGCGTCCCTCCAGCGCGGGCAGGATCTCGCCCTGCAGGAACTCGCGGACCGCGGCGATCAGCTCACCGGCGGACGGTGCGTCATGGGGCGGGGCCATCTCGCCTCACCTTCGTCGGGGAACAGAACGTGATTCTAGATCAGGGAGGGGTCATGAGCTTCGAAGTGCCCGAGTCCGTCCGCCCGATCCGCGATGCGGTGCATGCGTTCATGACCGAGCGGGTCGAGCCGGCCGAACCGGTGCTGCGGCGGGGCGACGAGGAGGCGCGCGCCCTGCTGGCCGACCTGCAGCGGCAGGCCAAACGGGAAGGGCTGTGGGCGCTGGGCCACCCCAAGGAGCTGGGCGGCGGCGGGCTGCCGTTCCTGGACTACGTGTACGTCAACGAGGTGCAGGGCCGCAGCGAGTTCGGCCAGCTCGCCCTCGGCACCTTCACCCTGCAGGACTCGCTGATGCTGCACCGGCACGCCAGCCCCGCCCAGCGCGAGCGCTACCTCAAACCGCTGGTCCAGGCGGAGATCTACCCCAGCTTCGCCATGACCGAGCCGGGGATCTCCAGCTCCGACCCCACCCAGCTGACCACCACCGCCACCCTGGAGGGGGACGAGTGGGTGATCCGCGGCCGCAAGTGGTTCACCACGCTGGCCGACCGGGCCGCCTACACCACCGTGATGTGCCGCACCGAGCCGGAGGGCACTCCCCCGCACCTGGCCTTCAGCATGATCCTGGTGCCGACCGACACCCCCGGCTACACCATCGTGCGCGACACCCCGGTGCTCGGCCTGGACGGCGGGCACTGCGAGGTGATCTACGACGAGGTGCGGGTGCCGGCGGAGAACCTGCTGGGGCCGCGCGGGCACGGCTTCGTGATCGCCCAGGAGCGGCTGGGGCCGGGCCGCATCTTCCACTGCATGCGCTGGCTGGGGCAGGCGCAGCGGGCCTTCGACCTGATGTGCGCGCGGCTGCACGAGCGGTCGGCCTTCGGCGGGCCGCTGGCCGACAAGCAGCTCATGCAGCAGCACGTGTTCGACTCCTACGCCGAGATCCAGGCGGCCCGGATGCTGACGCTGCACGCCGCGCACCGCATCGACGCCGGCGACCAGGCCCGCGTGGAGATCGGGGCGATCAAGGTGGTGGGCGCGCGGATGCTGCACAACGTCATCGACCGGGCCATCCAGGTCTACGGCGCCGAGGGGCTGACCGGCGACACGCCGCTGGAGCACATGTACCGACACGCCCGGGCGGCCCGGATCTACGACGGACCGGACGAGGTGCACATCACCACCACCGCACGGCGCATCCTCAAGGAGTACGCCCGGGGCCGCAACTGGGAGTTCGGCCTGCGCTGAGCCCGCCTGCTCCCTTCGGCCGGGACGCACTGGTATAACTGTCGATCACACGACGGACACGAACAGTCATCATTCGGCCGGATCAGGCCGGAGGGGTCCTTGCGCCGGGCGGCCGGGCCGCCCGGCGCCTCACCGGGAGAATCCGGTGCTTCATCGGGGGAGTGACGTGCGCGTCAAGACGATCGTCGCCGGTGCGGGAGCGGCGGCCGCCGTGCTGCCGTGGGCGCCGCCCGCACTGGCCGCAGGCACCGAGGTCGAGGTCAGCCCCGGGGTGGCCATGCCCGGGGAAGTCGTGACCGTCAGCGGCGATTGCGGGCGCACCGGCAACGAGGTGGTGCGCGTCGTCAGCCAGGCGCTGCGCGGCGGGCCGGCCGTGGTGGACGACAAGGGGCGGTTCTCCTTCCCCGCCCGGGTCCGCCGCGTGGCCGCCCAGACCTACACCGTGACCACGGTCTGCGAGCCGGGCGGGATCTCCGGGGGCAGCGCCCGCTTCCGCGTCCAGGAGCCACGCGACCTGCCGCGCGGCGGCGTGGCGGCCGGGGGCGGCGGAAGCGCCGCCCGGGGCGGGGCGGCCCCCTCCCCGGGCGGGGCGCTGCTGCTCGGCGCGGCGGTCGCCGCCGGGATCGGCGGCCTGGTGCTCGCCCGGCGCCGTGGCAGGGTCTAGCGGCGCCGGGTACCTGGTCGCGCTCGGCCTGGTCGCGGTGGCGGCGCTGCACATGCACGATGCGGCCGGCCGCGACCGGTCCGCGGACGCTCCCGAGGGGCGGGTGCTGCCGGCCGCCGAGCCGCTGCGGGTCGAGATCCCCCGCATCGGGGTGCGCGCCCCGGTGCGGGGGGTGGGCCGCAACCACGACGGGACGCTGCAGGTGCCGCCGCTGAGCCGGCCGCAGGAGGTCGGCTGGTACCGGCACGGCCCGCCGCCCGGCTCGCGGGGGGCGGCGGTGCTGGTCGGCCACTACGACGACCTGCGCGGCCCGGCGGTCTTCCACCGGCTGGGCGAGCTGCGGCGCGGCGATGTGGTGCGGGTGGTGCGCCGGGACGGCCGGGTCGCGGTGTTCACGGTGGACGCCTCCGAGCAGGTCGCCAAGAGCGCCTTCCCCACCCACCGCGTCTACGGCCCGGTCCGCCACGCCGGGCTGCGGCTGATCACCTGCGGGGGGACGTTCGACCGCGCCAGGCGCTCCTACCGCGACAACCTCATCGTCTACGCCCGCCTGACGGACGCGCGGCCCGCCGCCTGAGGGCCGCCCGTCTCAGGGCAGCATCTGCAGCAGGTCCCACTCGTTCTCGGCGACCCGCCGGCCGATGGCGGCCAGCTCCACCGACCGTTCGGCGCCGTCCAGGTGCTTGCGGGCCTGCATGACGCAGATCACCGCCCAGCGCAGCACCCCGTACATCTCCCACCAGCGCAGCGCGTCCCGGTCCACGCGGACGCCGCCGGCCTGCTCGTAGGCCTCGATGAGCTGCTCATAGGAGCCGAACCCGCCGACCGGGGCGGGCGCGCCGAACCGCCAGGCCTTCACGCACAGCCAGCCCAAATCCTCCAGCGGGTCGCCGAGGTGGGCCAGCTCCCAGTCCAGCACCGCGCGCACGCCCTCGGGGCCGACGATGAGGTTGCCGTTGCGGAAGTCGCCGTGGACGACGGTGAGCGGGCCGGGGTCGGGCCGTTCGGTCTCCAGGCGACGCATGGCCAGCTCCAGCGCCGGGTGCGGCTCGCCCGCCGCATCCAGCAGCTCCCGCCAGCGGTCCATGTCGCCGGTCTCGCGCTGCAGGCCCGGCACCTCGTGGGGCGGGATGGAGTGGATCGCGGCCAGGATCCGCCCGCACTCGGCGGCCAGGCGGGGCCGCAGCTCGGCCAGGGCGGGGTCGCGCAGGATCCGGCGCGGGATGCTCTCCCCTTCGATCCGTTCCATCACCACGAACTCCGCGCCCAGCGGCCCGTCGGCGTCGCCGTCGGCGATCACCTCGGGGCTGGGCACCCCGGCCCGCCGGGCCGCCCGCATCAGCGCCGCCTCCTGGGTGAGCGCACCGCCGGTGAAAGCCGCGGCGGGAGTGGCCAGCCGCAGGATGAGCGGGTGCCGCCGCGCACCGATCACCGCGTCGAAGGCGCAGGTGATGCGGGAGGCGCCGCCGGCGGCCCGGCGCAGCCCTTCCACCTGCACGTCCGTGCCGTACCGTGCGGCGAGCACCTTGCGCAACGGGGCGATGCACCCTTGCAGATCCATGCGGCCTCCGCTCCCTGCGAGCCCTGCGTATAAGTGTCCGCTTGCAAGGGTCCATCCTGACAGGCCGCAGGGGCGTGCGACAGGCCTTTCCCCGCCCCGATGGTCAGTCCTCGATCAGATGCGGCACGAACGAGGCCGTGTCGCCCGTGATCAGGCCGCGGGTCTCGCGGATGCCCAGCCCGGCCGGTTCGTCGCCGACGACCCACGCCCCCAGCACCGGCCGCCATCCGTCGAAGTCCGGCAGCGGGCAGAGCTGCTGGAACACATGCCCTTCGGCGCCGTAGCCGCCGGGCGTCTCGACGACCTCGTGCGGCTGGACGAGCCGCATGCTCGCACCCTCACGTCCCAGCAGCGGCTTGACCGCATAGGCGGTCATCTCGCGCGGGCCGTCGAAATAGGCCGGCAGCAGGTTCGGATGGCCGGGGTACAGCTCCCACAGGATCGCCAGCAGCGCCTTGTTCGACAGCAGCATCTTCCACAGCGGCTCCACCCAGGGCTCCTTCGGCTGCCGGGCGACGGCCAGCGGGCCGAACGGCTCACGGACGATCCACTCCCACGGGTAGAGCTTGAACAACCCTTCGATCCGCCGTTCGGCCAGGTCGTAGAAGGCATGCCCGTCGGAGCCGATGTCCTCCATGGTCAGCAGCTCCACCTCCAGCCCGGCCTGGGCGGCCACATCGGCCATGTAGCCGACGGTGAGGGCGTCCTCGCCGGTCTCGTCGGCCCCGCTGTAGGCCAGGTGGAGGAGGCCGCCGGAGGGGAGCAGCTCCCGCCACCGGTCGATCAGCGCCTCGTGGAGGCTGTTCCACTGGTCGGCCCGCGGGTGGGTGTCCTCCTTCCAGAACCACTGGACGACGGCGCTCTCCACCAGGCTGGTGGGGGTGTCGGCGTTGTACTCCAGCAGCTTGGCCGGGGAGCGGCCGTCGTAGCACAGGTCGAACCTGCCGTACAGGTGGCGGTCGCGCCGCCGCCACGATTCGGCGATCGGCTCCCACCAGCGTTCGGGGATGCCGTAGTCACCGAACCGGCCCTCCCGCACGACGTGGTCGACCGCGTTCAGGCACATCCGGTGCAGTTCGGTGACGGTGTCCTCCAGGCCGAGCACCTCGGCCATCGTGAAGCTGTAGTAGGCCGACTCGTCCCAATAGGGCCGGCCGTCGTCGCCTTGGGCCACGTACCGGTGGAATCCGAGCCCTTGTTCTTCGATGGTGCGTTCCCAGTCCGGGCGGACGGGGCCGGTCCGCCGGATCATGACCCTCCGCTCTTGCCGCTGCCGCCGAACCCGCCGCGGGAGATCACCCTTCCGGAACGGGTCTTGACGGTCGCGTCCCCGGGCTGGACGAAGGATCCGCCGGTGACGTAGCCGCCGGAGAGCTTGCCCCCGTACACCCACTCGTACCTTCTCTTGCCGCCCCCGCCCCCGCCGCCGGCCTGGCAGTTGCTCTCATGGACGGCGGCGAGACGGCCGTCCGGCTGCCGGACGACGCAGTCGGCCGTGACCGTATTGCCGCCGCCGCAGCCCGCGGCGAACGCAACGGACATCACCGCCACGGTGCTCAGCGTGACGGACTTGCTGGACTTGGCCATCGGCTCTTCTCCTTAGAGTCGGGCCTTATCGTGGTCCCCCCTTTGATCATTTAAAGGCAAGGAGGGTTCCGTCTCCGCCTTATGGCAGATTTCGGACATTTGCCCGACCCTGAGTGTGCCGAAAAGACTGTTTTCCGGGCGGTGCGGGAGCCTCAGCCCTCGTTTCCGTCGGGACGGCCGCCGGCCGCGGCGGGCAGCCCGACCAGGATCAGATCGGCCAGGGCGTCGACCACCTTCCGGCGGGGCACCTCCGGGTGGTCCAGCCACCAGTCCCCGGCGTTCTGCACCATGCCGATCACCGCGTGCGCCCACACGTAGGCGCGGTCGGGGTCGGCCAGCTCGACCTCGGCCATGAACACCTTGGCCAGCTCCTGGCTGAGCCCGCGGATCATGGTACTCATCGCGCTGTGCGTGGCGGCGTCCTCCGCGCTGGCCCGCTCCATGAGGAACCGGTACAGCTGGAGGTTCTCGGAGATCATCGACAGGTAGGTCTCGATCGTGGAGGTGATCCGCTCGCGCTGGGAGCCGGGCCGCTGGAAACGGTCCTGGATCGTCTCGATCAGCTTGCGGGTGTGCCGCTCGGCCAGCGCCTGGTACAGGCCGGACTTGTTGCCGAAGTGCCGGTAGAGGATGGGCTTGCTGATGCCGGCCGCGGCGGCGATGGCGGCCATGGAGGCGCCCGGGCCCTCCCGCCGGATCACCTGGTCGGCGGCCTCCAGCAGGGCGCGGCGGCGGTCGGGGTCGCGCGTGCTCATCGCCTGCCTCCCTCGCCACGGGCCGTTTCCCGGTCGCCGATCCGCACCGGCCGACCTCCCCTCATGCCCCGGGTGACAAATCGATCATGCACCTTATGCACCGAGATGCTAAGGATGCCTCGCCGGCCGCCCCGCACGGGGGCCTGTGCGCCGTCGCTTCGATCCGGCGGGCTTTCTCGGTGAAGTGTTCAGGGCGCACCTTCGAAAGCGAGGGCTTCGGTGCCGTTGCAAGTCCACGGCTTCGTCCCCGGTCCGCGTTGTCCCACCCCAGGTGGGGCGGCGGCAGCGGTGGGGGACAGCGCTGGAGCAGCGCGCGGCGCTGTCCCCCACCTCCCAGGTCCCAGTGCCGGCCGCCCGCCGGCGGGCGACGTCCAAGATCGTCTCCCAGACGTCTCCCAGACCGGCCCGCAAACCGCTTCGGCGCCCAGATCGGCGCCTGCCGCAAGCGGCGCCGAAGCGGCGGCACAGCGGCTGGAACTACATATCCGCAGGTCAGGGCCTAGCGGATGGGCAGCCCGGTGACGGCGCGGCCGATCACCAGGCGCTGGATCTCGCTGGTGCCCTCGAAGATCGTGAAGATCTTCGAGTCCCGGTGCATGCGCTCCACCGGGTAGTCGCGGGTGTAGCCGTTGCCGCCCAGGATCTGGATGGCCTCCTCGGTCACCCGCACGCACATCTCGCTGGCGAACAGCTTGGCCATGGAGCCCTCGGCGTTGGCGAACTCCTTGCCCTGCCGGGCCATCCAGGCGGCCCGCCACACCATCAGGCGGGCGGCGTCCAGCTGGGTCTTCATGTCGGCCAGCTTGAAGGCGATGGCCTGGAAGTCACCGATCTTGCGGCCGAACTGCTCGCGCTCCTGGGCGTACTGCAGGGCGTACTCGTAGGCGGCACGGCCCACGCCGACCGCCATGGCGCCCACGCTGGGCCGGGTGGTCTCGAAGGTCTTCAGCGCCGCCTGGCCGCGGGCCCGCTTGCCCTCGCGGACGCGGGCGATGCGCTCGTCGAACTTCTCCTTGCCGCCGACGATGAGCCGGCCGGGGATGCGCACGTCCTCCAAGATGACCTCGGCGGTGTGCGAGGCCCGGATGCCGTGCTTTTTGAACTTCTGGCCCTGCCGCAGGCCCGGGGTGCCCGGCGGGATGATGAAGCTGGCCTGGCCGCGGCTGCCCAGCTCGGGGTAGACCGAGGCGACCACCACGTGGACGTTGGCGATGCCGCCGTTGGTGGCCCAGGTCTTGGTCCCGTTGATCACCCACTCGTCCTTGGCCTCGTCGTAGACGGCGCGGGTGCGGATGGAGCCCACGTCGCTGCCGGCGTCGGGCTCAGACGCGCAGAAGGCGCCCAGCTTGATGTCGTCGGGGGTGCCGAACATCTGCGGCACCCACTCCCCGACCTGCTCGGGGGTGCCGGTCGCCGCGACGGACGCGGCGGCCAGGCCGGTGCCCACGATGGACAGCGCGATGCCGGCGTCGCCCCAGAACAGCTCCTCGAAGGCCACCGGGATGCCCAGCCCGGTGGGCTCCAGCCACTGGTTGGCGAAGAAGTCCAGGGAGTACAGCCCGATCTTGGAGGCCTCCTGGATGATGGGCCAGGGGGTCTCCTCGCGCTCGTCCCACTCCTCGGCCGCCGGGCGGATCACGTCCTTGGCGAACTGGTGCACCCACTCCTTGACCTCGGCGACATCCTCGCTGAGCTCGAGTGAGAAGGGCGCCGCCTCGCTGCTCGTCATCGTTATTGACCCTTTCTCCAACACGGATGTTACCAACGGTAGCACCCCGCGCCGGAGAAGGCATTACCCGCGGGTAACAGGGTGTCGCGGCTCACAGCGCGCCCGGGCGGCGCGGGAAAAACGACGGTGCCCCGGGCGCGGCGTGCGACCGCGCCCGGGGCACCGCCCGATGCGGGTGCGGTCCGGGCCGGGCGGCCCGAACCGGGAGGTCAAAGCGGATCTGCGCGCAGAACCTCTAAAGCTCCGGCTGCAGCGAACGGCCGGCCCTGGCGTAGCCGGGCACCTCGATCATCGGGGGGCGTTCCTGCACCCCCACGTCGTTGATCCGCATCTCATGCCCGTTGCCGCTGCGGGAGAACCAGGCCAGCTCGGTGCCGGGGTTCTCCAGCGGCAGCATCCGGCCGTGCCGCTGCAGCCGCGACCAGGCCGTCAGCATGATCTGACCGGACATCGCCGCCAGCGCCTCGGTGGACTGGTGGGAGTGCACCCGGTCGCCCAGGTCCACCTGGGCCAAGGCGTCCAGCCCGCTGTCGGCGAAGACGTCCAGCAGCAGCCCCAGCTCCACGCCGTAGCCGGTGACGAACGGCAGCCGCTCCAGCAGCGAGCGGCGCCCGGCGTACTCCCCGCCCAGCGGCTGGATCACCCCGGCCAGGGCCGGCCAGTGCAGATTGATCAGCGGGCGGGCGACCAGCTCGGTGACCCTTCCCCCGGCGCCGTCCACCCGGGTGCCGCCGGTCATCAGCGGCCGGTCATAGCACCCCTTGACGTAGCCGACCGTGGGGTCGGTCAGCAGCGGCCCCAGCAGGCCGGTGACGAAGTGCGAGGAGAAGTTCCGCAGGTCGGCGTCGATGAAGACGAGCAGGTCGCCGGTGGTGACCGCCAGCGACTTCCACAGCGCCTCGCCCTTGCCCGACATGCGCGGCAGTTCCGGCAGGATCGCATCCTGCGCCACCACCTCGGCCCCCGCCGCGGCGGCCACCTCGGCGGTGCGGTCGGTGGACCGGGAGTCGATCACCACGATCTCGTCGACCAGCGGCGCCCGCTCCATCAGGTCCCGGCGGATCACCGAGACGATCTCCCCGACGGTCGCCTCCTCGTTGCGAGCGGGCAGCACGACGCTGATCCGCCCCTGGCCGGGCTCGGCGCCCGTCTGCGCTTGCTTGGCCTTCAGGAGCATCTCCACGGGCCAGTCCGCCGCCGTGCTCGTCCGGCGGCGCATCCACATGGTGGCCTCAGTCAGCACGCGCACTCCCTCCGCAGGTGAACGACCTCCATAAGGGAAACCCACATCGCTGCGGATTCAGTACCAGGGGGAACGATCCAAGCCAATCGACCCAAAGAGTTAACAATCGCACAACACAGCGGTTACCGCCGAAGCCTGGTCATTCCTGCGCATGCCGGTCGAGGAAGGCGTAGACGTCGGCTTCGTCCACCCCGGGGAAGGCCCCCGGCGGCAGCACCGACAGCACGTGGGAGTGGGCGCGGGCCGACGGCCAGGCCATGCCCTCCCAGCGCTGGGCCAGCTCGGCGGGGGGACGCTGGCAGCAGTCGCCGTCCGGGCAGGCCGACTTGACCCGGTTGGTGGTCTCCCGGCCGCGGAACCAGCGGGAGTCCTCAAAGCGCACCCCCAGCGTGATGGCGAAGTCCCGCTCGTGGCTGGGGTCGATGTGCGACAGGCACCAGTAGGTGCCGTTGGGGGTGTCGGTGTACTGGTAGTAGACCGAGAAGCGGTCGGGGGCGGCGAAGACGTTGCGCCCGGCCCAATGCCGGCACATGCGCTGCCCCTCGATGGCGCCGTCGGCGTCCTGGGGGAAGACCAGCCCGTCGTTGGCGTAGGCCTTGTAGATGGTGCCGCTCTCGTCGTTCTTGGTGAAGTGCAGCTGCAGGCCCAGGTGGTGGGTGGCCACGTTGGTGAAACGGTGGGCGGCCATCTCGTAGGAGACGGAGAACACATCGGCCAGGTCCTCCACCGACAGTTCGCGGGCGGCCTTGGCCTCCTGCAGATAGGGCACCACCGCCGATTCGGGCATCAGCACCGCCGCGCCGAAGTAGTTGGCCTCCACGCGCTGGCGCAGGAAGTCGGCGAAGTCGCGCGGCACTTCATGGCCCAAGGCGAAATGGCCCAGCGTCTGCAGCAGGATGGTGCGCGGGGTGTGCATGCCCAGCTGCTCGCGCTCCAGGTAGATGCGCCGATTGCGCAAATCGGTGATGGAGCGCACCGAGCGCGGCAGGTCCTGCACATAGCGCAGGGTGAAGCCGAAGTGCTGCACCAGCGCCATGAGCATGCCTTGTGACAGGGCGCCGCCCCGGTAGCCGACCGCGTTCAGGGCTTGTGCGGCGACCTGCTCGATCTCGCCGAAGTAGTTGCCGCGCTCGTGCATCTGGCGGCGCAGCTCGGCGTTGGCCTTGCGGGCCTCTTCAGGGCTGGCGGTGGGCTTGGTGCGGCTGCGTTTGAGCTCCCCGTACAGGGCGAGGATGTGCTCGATGACGTCGTTGGGGAGGCGTTTGCCGACCTTCAGGTAGGGCAGGCCCAAAGACCGGTAGAGCGGGTCGCGCTGCGCCTCCTCCAGGGCGATCTCCAGCTGGGCGCGGCGGCTGGGGGGCTGGCGCCGCAGCAGCTCCTCGACCGGCACCTCCAGGGCGGCCGCCAGCGACTTCAGCAGCGACAGCTTGGGCTCGCGCCGGCCGTTCTCCAGCAGCGACAGCTGGGAGGGGGCGCGGCCGACCTTGGCGCCCAGGTCGGCCAGGGTCATACCGCGGGCCCGGCGCAAGTGACGCAGCCGTTGCCCGAATGTAACGAGATCTACGTCACTCGACAAGTTCAGGGGTTCTTCTGTTCGCAAGGTCGACACGGCTTCATAGTACAGAAACTTCTTCGAATCTTCTGTTACTCATTAGTACATCTACCGGTTGACCTCAGGGCAGACTCGGACACAAGCACCCAGGGGACGACACCAGAAGGGCACCGATCATGACTGACAGTCGCCTCAAGGGCGCGGCCGAAGAGCTGCAGCGCCAGTGGGACACCGACCCGCGGTGGAAGGGCATCAAGCGGGACTACACCGCCGAGGACGTCGTGCGGCTGCGGGGCTCGATCCAGGAGGAGTTCACCCTGGCCCGCCTGGGCGCCGAGCGCCTGTGGAAGCTGCTGCACGAAGAGGACTACATCAACGCCCTCGGCGCGCTGACCGGCAACCAGGCCGTCCAGCAGGTCAAGGCCGGCCTGAAGGCCATCTACCTGTCCGGCTGGCAGGTGGCCGGTGACGCCAACCTGGCGCTGCAGACCTACCCGGACCAGAGCATCTACCCGGCCAACTCGGTGCCGACGGTGGTCCGCCGCATCAACAACGCGCTGCTGCGCGCCGACCAGATCCAGTGGTCCGAGGGCAAGGACGACATCTACTGGCTGGCTCCGATCGTGGCCGACGCCGAGGCCGGCTTCGGTGGCGTGCTCAACGCCTTCGAGCTGATGAAGGCCATGATCGCCGCCGGTGCGGCGGGCGTGCACTGGGAGGACCAGCTGGCCTCCGAGAAGAAGTGCGGCCACCTGGGTGGCAAGGTGCTGATCCCCACCGGCCAGCACATCAAGACCCTCAACGCCGCGCGGCTGGCCGCCGACATCTGCGGCGTGCCGACCCTGATCATCGCGCGGACCGACGCCGAGGCCGCGACGCTGCTCACCACCGACGTCGACGAGCGCGACCGGCCGTTCCTGACCGGCGAGCGCACCGCCGAGGGCTTCTACCGGGTCCGCAACGGCCTGGAGCCCTGCATCGCCCGGGCCCTGGCCTACGCCCCCTACGCCGACCTGATCTGGATGGAGACCGGCACCCCGGACCTGGAGCAGGCCCGCAAGTTCGCCGAGGCGGTCAAGGCCGAGTACCCCGACCAGATGCTGGCCTACAACTGCTCGCCGTCGTTCAACTGGAAGAAGCACCTGGACGACGCGACCATCGCCAAGTTCCAGCGCGAGCTGGGCCACATGGGCTACAAGTTCCAGTTCATCACCCTGGCCGGCTTCCACGCCCTCAACTACTCGATGTTCGACCTGGCGCACGGTTACGCCCGCGAGGGCATGACCGCCTACGTGGACCTCCAGGAGCGCGAGTTCGCCTCCGAGAGCCGCGGCTACACCGCCACCCGCCACCAGCGCGAGGTCGGCACCGGATACTTCGACCTGGTCAGCACGGCGATCTCGCCGAACTCGTCCACCACGGCGCTCAAGGGCTCCACCGAGGACGAGCAGTTCTTCGACAAGTAAGGCTCACTCATCGAGAACTGGTCCAGGCCGAGGCTGAGGACCCCTCCGGACGCTCCTCCGTCCGGAGGGGTCCTCCGCTTTTCACGGCGCGGATCCGGCCCTGTGTGTCATGTGGCATGGAACGCTCCCGAAGCCGGCTTTAGCGTCGTGAGAAGTGAGCGTCTATCCCTGGGTGGCGACCTACGCCTTCCGCCGCTACACCGCCTACCCCCTGGGAGCGTTCGCCGAGGCGGTCACCAACACGGTGTTCGGGTTCGTGCGGGCCTGGGTCGTGCTGGCGCTGTGGGAGGCCCGGCCCGCCCTCGGCGGCTATGCCGCCATCGACGCGGTGACGTTCTGCTTCATCACCCAGGCGATGATCGGGCCGGTGCAGATCTTCGGCGGGCTGGAGCTGACCGAGCGGATCCGCTCGGGGGATGTGTCCATCGACCTGCACCGCCCGGTGAACCTGCAGGTCTGGTGGCTGGCCGACGACCTGGGCCGGGCCGCCGGCACCCTGCTGCTGCGCGGCGTGCCGCCGATGCTGGCCGGCGCGCTGGTCTTCCCGCTGCGGCTGCCCGACGCGGCCGGGTGGGCGGCGTTCGCGGCGGCGGTGACGCTGGCGGTGGTGACCGGCTTCGCGCTGCGCTACCTGGTGGCCATGGCGATGTGCTGGCTGCACGACGACCGGGGGCTGCAGGCGGTCGCGCTGGTGACCTCGATGTTCTTTTCCGGCATGGTGCTGCCGCTGGTGGTCTTCCCCGGCGCCCTGGGGACCTTGGCGCGGGCGCTGCCGTGGGCGGCGCTGATCCAGGTCCCCGCCGATGTGTTCTTGGGCAAGTACTCCGGCGCCGAGCTGCTGGGCGCCTACGGGTTCCAGGCGCTGTGGGCGGTGGTGCTGCTGGGCGCGGGGCAGGCGGTGACCGCCGCGGCCCGCCGCAGGCTGGTGATCCACGGTGGGTGACGCGCTGCGGCTGTACCCGCTGCTGGCCTGGACGTGGCTGCGGGCCGCCGCGCAGTTCCCGCTGTCGATGGCGCTGCTGTGCCTGGGCTCGGCCGCGGTGGCCGCGCTCGATCTGGTCGCGATCCTGCTGCTGTTCGAGCACACCCCGCGCATCGCCGGTTTCACCGCCGCGCAGGTGCTGTTTCTGTACGGCACCTCGGCGCTGTCGTTCACACTGGCCGACGTGCTGCTGGGCAGCACCGAGCGGCTGGGCGAGCACGTGCGGCGGGGCACGCTGGACACCATGCTGGTGCGGCCGGTCAGCCCGCTGGTGCAGATCGCCACCGAGGACTTCTCCCCGCGCCGGATGGCCAGGCTGCTGCCGGCGGCGGTGGCGCTGGGCTGCGTCCTGCCCCGGCTGGAGGTGGACTGGGACGCCGGGCGGGTGGCGATGGTGCCGGTGATGCTGATCTCCGGGACGGTGATCTTCGCGGCGCTGTGGGTGCTGACCGCCTCGGTGCAGCTGGTGGCGCTCGACATGCACCCGGCCACCAAGTCCGTCACCTACGGCGGGGCGTACCTGACCCAGTACCCGATGACGCTGTATGCCCGCGAGTTCGTGCGCGGGCTGACGTTCGTGATCCCGCTGGTCTTCGTCAACTGGCAGCCGGCCCTGTACGTGCTGGACCGGCCCGACCCGCTGGGCCTGCCGCCGCTGCTGCGCTTCGCCTCGCCGGCGGTGGCGCTGGCGCTGTGCGCGGTGGCGGCGCTGGCCTGGCGGGCGGGGCTGCGCCACTACCGATCGACGGGGAGCTGAGCCGTGATCGAGGTCACCGACATCCGCAAGACGTTCACGGTGCGGGAGCGCACCGGCCGGCTGCGGCGGCGGCGCATCACCGTCCGGGCGGTGGACGGCATCTCCTTCACCGTGCGGAGCGGGGAGTTCGTGGGCTACCTGGGCCCCAACGGGGCGGGCAAGTCCACCACGATCAAGATGCTCACCGGCATCCTGACGCCCACCTCCGGCACCGTGCGGGTGGCCGGGCTGGACCCCTCCCGCCGCCGCACCGCGCTGGCCCGGCGCATCGGGGTGGTGTTCGGGCAGCGCACCACGCTGTGGTGGGACCTGCCGCTGCGCGACAGCCTCACCCTCATCCGGCACCTGTACCGGGTGGAGCCGAGCGTGCACCGGCGGCGGCTGGCGGAGCTGGTGGAGCTGCTGGACCTGGGGCCGTTCCTGGCCACCCCGGTGCGGCAGCTCAGCCTGGGCCAGCGCATGCGCGGCGACCTGGCCGCCGCGTTGCTGCACGACCCGCCGCTGCTGGTGCTGGACGAGCCCACCATCGGGCTGGACGTGGTGAGCAAGGCGACCGTGCGGGGCTTCCTGGAGCGCGTCAACGCCGAGCGCGGCACCACGATCCTGCTGACCACCCACGACCTGGGCGACATCGAACGGCTGTGCCGCCGGGTGATGATCATCGACCGGGGGCGGCTGGCCTACGACGGGGACCTGGAAAAGCTGCGGGACGTGGCGGCGGCCGACCGGATGCTGGTGGTGGACCTGGAGCGGCCGGGCCCGCCGGTGGAGGTCGCCGGAGTCACCGTGGAACGGGTGGAGGGGCCGCGCCAGTGGCTGCGAGTGCCGCGCGGGATGAACGCCGCCGCGGTGGTGGCCGCGCTCGCCGGCCGGCACCCGGTCGCCGACATCGCCCTGCGCGAACCCGACATCGAGGAAGTGATCACCCGGTTGTACCGGGAGGGCCGGATCACCGCCTGAGCGCGCCGCCGCGCCCGCGGCGGAAGGCCGCGGCGCGCCCCGCTACCCGCTCGCCTGCGACCGGATGGAACAGAGCTCAGCGCGAGGCGGCGAGCGCTGTGCCCTCGCCCTTGGAAGGCCCGCGGGTCTGGTGGCACGGGCTCTCACGCGACATACTGAACGACATTCGGTCTGCTTGAGGAGGATTTCCGCGGTGAGCGACTTCACGATGACGATCGCCGGCGAGGGCGTGTCGGCTCCCAGCACCTTCGATGTGGTGAACCCCGCCACCGGCACCGTGTACGCCCAGGCGCCGGACTGCTCCAAAGAGCAGCTGGACGCGGCCATGGAGTCGGCCGCCGAGGCGTTCACCCAGTGGCGCAAGGACGAGCAGGCCCGGCGCAAGGCGCTGCTGGCGGCGGCCGACGCACTGTTCGCCTCGGCCGCGGAGATCGCCCCGGTGCTCACCGCCGAGCAGGGCAAGCCCTTGCAGGACGCCACCATGGAGCTGATGGGCGCCGGGGTGTGGCTGAAGTACTTCGCCGAGCTGGAGCTGCCCCGCGAGATCGTCCAGGACGACGACAACGCCTTCGTCGAGGTGGTGCGCAAGCCCATGGGCGTGGTCGCGGCCATCGCCCCGTGGAACTACCCGGTGCTGCTGGCGACCTGGAAGCTCGGCCCGGCGCTGCTGGCCGGCAACACCGTGGTGCTCAAGCCCTCCCCCTACACCCCGCTGGCCACCCTCAAGCTGGGCGAGCTGCTGCGCAACGTGCTGCCCCCGGGGGTGTTCAACGTCATCAGCGGCGGTGACGCGCTGGGCGCCCAGATGACCTCCCACCCCGTCCCCCGCAAGATCAGCTTCACCGGCAGCGTGGAGACCGGCAAGAAGGTGGCCGCCTCCGCCGCGCCCGACCTCAAGCGGGTCACGTTGGAGCTGGGCGGCAACGACCCGGCGATCGTGCTGGACGACGCCGACCCGGCCCAGATCGCCGACAAGGTGTTCGGCGCCGCGTTCATGAACAACGGCCAGGTCTGCTCGGCGATCAAGCGGGTGTACGTGCCGGAGTCCCTCTACGACGACATGGTGGAGGCGCTGGCGGCCAAGGCCCGCTCGGTCAAGGTCGGCAACGGCATGGAAGAGGGCGTCGAGTACGGCCCGATCCAGAACAAGCCCCAGCTGGAGCGGGTCTCGGCGCTGGTGGCCGACGCGCTGTCCAACGGCGCCAAGGCCGCGGCCGGCGGCAAGCCCATCGACGGGCCCGGCTACTTCTACCAGCCCACCATCCTCGCCGACGTCAGCGACGGGGTGCGGATCGTGGACGAAGAGCAGTTCGGCCCGGCGCTGCCGGTGGTCAAGTACACCAAGCTGGAGGACGCCATCGCCCGCGCCAACGGCACCCACTTCGGGCTGGGCGGCTCGGTGTGGGGCGGCGACCTGGACCGCGCCGCCGAGGTGGCCTCCCAGCTGGAGTGCGGCAGCGCCTGGGTCAACACCCACCTGGCGCTGGCCCCGCACCTGCCGTTCGGCGGCTTCAAGTGGAGCGGCATCGGCGTGGAGAACGGCCCGTGGGGCGTGTACGGCTTCACCGAGACCCAGGTGGTCTACCGCTCCAAGATCTGAAAGCGCGCCGCCGCTGATCATGGCGCCTACCATGGACGTCCGTGCCTGACCTGTTGATCCCGTTCCTCGGCGTGGTCGCGGTGCTGACGATCACGCCGGGGCCGGACATGCTGCTGGTGCTGCGCAACGGGCTGCGCGGCGGGTCCGCGGTGGCCTGGGCCACCGGCCTGGGCTGCTGCCTGGGCATCAGCCTGCACGCCAGTGCGGCCGTGCTGGGCCTGTCGGCCGTGCTGGCCGCCTCCGCCACCGCCTACACGGTGGTCAAGGCGGCCGGCGCGGTCTACCTGGCCTACCTGGGGGTGCGGATGCTGCTGGGCGCCGTGCGCGGCGGCGACGGCGAAGCCGACGCCGTGGCCACCGGCGGGCCGGCGCACTGCAGCCGGGGCGAGGCGTTCCGGCAGGGGCTGCTGACCAACCTGCTCAACCCCAAGATCGCGCTGTTGTTCCTGACGCTGCTGCCCCAGTTCGTGGCCTCCGGCGAGCCCCGGCTGCGCACCACGGCGACGCTGGCGCTGGTGTTCCTGGTCATCGCGGTGCTGTGGTGGCGGCTGTTCACGCTGGCGCTGCAGCCGATCTCCCGGCTGCTGCGCGGCGCCCGGGCCCGCCGCATCCTGGACGGCACCGCCGGGACGATGCTGGTGGGCATCGGCGCCCGGGTCGCCTTGGAGCACCGTTGAAGGGAGCGGCGGG